>ENA-ORRR01000030-ORRR01000030.1-human-gut-metagenome-genome-assembly--contig:-NODE-30-length-165368-cov-16.964_pt1 | contig 165368 bp, 153 predicted proteins | sample MGYA00242182_ERZ509148 | MGnify/ENA primary metagenome ERZ509148 (study PRJEB26280, sample SAMEA2338674) | human gut metagenome | biome: human gut; feature: human-associated habitat; material: faeces... | reverse complement strand
GAATTGTTAGAATTTTCAGGGTTTTACATACTGTTTAATCTTCAATTTTCAAGGATCTTTGCTGTTGTGTGACTTTTTGTCCGCAACGGTTATTTATTATAACCGATTGTTTTTCGTTTGTCAACAACTTTTTTAAATTTATTTTGACATTTTTTAATGTCGTTTCTTTTGTGTTTCTGTCGTTCCCGACAGCGAAGACTATCTTACCAGATGTATTGCCAAATGTCAACAGTTTTTTTAAGTTTTTTCAAAATTCTTGTAACAGTTCAGCCGTGCGAAGCTTCAGGCAGAAAAAAGCGTTGAAAGCTTGCTTTCATAAAAATTTTTCTGCCTGAAGCTTCATAGGGCAGACACCCGACGCTTCTTGTCCGCTGTAAGTGGGCAAGAAGATGCAATGCTGAACTGTTACAAAATTCTTTATCTTCAGATTATCATCCGGATATCCGGATATAAAACCTGCCGTTCCATTATAAATCAGTACAGATATCCTGCATAATCTGCAATGTTTTCGACATATATTTATTTTTATGTCTAATAAAATGAAAATCTCTGATTATATGAATATCCTCTACAGGCACTATAATCAAACTTCCCTCTACTGCTTCTTTTTCAATCATTCGTTTTGAAAATATTGCGATTCCTCTGCCATGTACTACTGCATTTTTTATTGCCTCCGTATTTGTACTGCAGAAAATTCGTTTCAGCCTAATTCCTTTTTGTTCTAAGAACTGCTCATACTGATTCCGCTCTGTACTTCCGCTTTCTCTGCTGACGTAGTTTTGTCCCTCTAACGCCTTTAGAGAAATACTTTCTTTCTTTGCAAACGGATGTGCTTTTCCGCACACAATGACAAGTTCATCTTTACACATGGGAGCCGCTATTAAATTTTCATCTGAAACAACTCCCTCAATCATACCAATATCAATCTGATTCGTTAATAATGCCTGCTCAATTTCCGATGAATTTGTAACCTTCACTTGAAATTCACATTTCGGAAGAACCCTTTCAGCCTTATCTAAAATACGGTTAATAAGACACGTCCCCACAGAAACACTGCAGCCTATTTGTATCTGTGTTTTTTCCACCGCCTGATTCATCACTTCTTCCATTTGTTTATAGGAATCTAAAATATGGCGTGAAAAGGAAAGCAACAGCTCTCCTTCTTTTGTCAGATATAATCTTTGCGAAAGACGTTCAAACAATTTCACGCCATAATGCTGCTCCAGCTCTGCGATAGCCTGACTGATATTCGGCTGAGAAAGATGCAGTGTTTTTGCGGCCTTATTCATCCCGCCTTCATCTACAACTGCAGTGAAAATCATTAAGTGTCGTAAGGTCATAAAAATCCTTTCCTTTTAAACAGCGCCTAATAATACATATATCAACGTACCTATCATACCACTTCCCAGAATAATTGCAATGGCGCTTGTTTTATACCTTCGCAGTATAAATAAGGAACCGGCGAAAATCGAAAATTCTATAAAACGAAAATTATTGAACTCAACATTATAAAGTTCTGCCTGAAAAAGCCCCAGCATTAAGATTGAAGCTCCGGCAGAAGCAATCAGCGCAACTACTGCCGGCCGCATGGAGCCTAACACAACCTGTACCCCGTCTACATTTCTATATTTATAATAAAAATGGGCTAATAGTAAGCAAATACAAAATGATGGAATGATACATCCAATCGTACACAGCAGCACACCCGGAATTCCTGCAATCCGCATACCTACAAAAGTTGCGGAATTGATGGAAATCGGACCCGGAGTCATTTCTGCAACTGTAATAAGATCTGAAAACTCACTTAAGGTCATCAATCCATAAATATTTACAATCTGCTCCTGAATCAACGGAATTGCAGCATAACCGCCTCCCACACTGAATAAACCAACCTGAATAAACGCAATAAACAGTTTAGCCAATAACATTTCTCATTTCTCCCTTTTTGTTTTTTGTTGTTTGAATCATCAGATCAATCAGTCCGATTCCAAGACATGTAAGAATGATAATCATAGCGCTGACATCCAATACATATGTTGCAATAAACGCAATCATCATCATGCCTATATACAGGCTGCGTCTTGTATGGACAACATTTGCCGCTAAGTTGATCACAACATCAAATATGACAGCTGCAACTCCGGCCCTCATGACCTGTAATGCAGTATTGATATATGGATTCGTACGAAATTGCTCATAGAATAAAGAAATAACAGAAATGATGATCATAGGCGGAAGGATGGTTCCTAAAATCGCTGTCAAAGAACCTATAATGCCTGCAATCCGATATCCGATTATGACAGATGCATTTACCGGCAAAGGACCGGGAGCGGATTGTGTAATTGCAGTTACATCTAACATCTCATCTTCTTCTAACCATTTTAATTCTTCAACATATCTTTTCTTCATTAAAGAAACAATAACAAATCCTCCGCCAAAGGTACATGCACTCAATGCAAACATTGACTTAAATAAAACCCACAGCTTACTGTAATCTTTTTTCATTATATTTCCTCCTTTTGTTTGACACTTGGATTGTATCATCGAATTAATTATATGTAAAATACATAGTTTTTATAAAACTTATATATAAAATATATAACTAGGAAATATGCTGTGTTTTTCTGTTCCATTTTAGTTCCGCTCACAAAAAAGGAGCCGTGAAACCTTTGATTTTTCAGGTTTCACGGCTCCTTTTTATTTTATTCCCACTCAATCGTAGCCGTAGGCTTCGGGCTCAAATCATAGCAGACACGGTTTACATTTTTCACTTCTTTCAAAATGCGGTCTGTAATCTTTAAGAGCACCGGCCACTCCAGCTGCTCGATAGTAGCGCTCATGGCATCTATGGTGTTGACAGCACGGATGATCACAGGATACTCGAAGCTTCTTGCATTGTCGCGGACTCCGACAGACTTGAAATCTGGCACTACGGTAAAGTACTGCCATACCTTTTTGTCCAGTCCGGCATTGTGGAATTCTTCACGTAAAATAGCGTCGGATTCTCGGACAGCCTCCAGACGTTCTCTTGTAATTGCTCCCAGACAGCGTACACCCAGACCAGGACCCGGGAATGGCTGACGGAACACCATCTCATCAGGAAGTCCCAGCTCCAGACCACACTGACGAACCTCGTCCTTAAAAAGCTGGCGCAGAGGCTCAACCAGCTTAAACTGCAGATCCTCCGGGAGTCCTCCTACGTTGTGGTGGGACTTTACAACCTTGGCAGTCTTGGTTCCGCTCTCTACGATATCCGGGTAAATGGTTCCCTGACCCAGAAATTCGATTCCCTCCAGCTTTCTTGCTTCTTCCTCAAAAATACGGATAAACTCGGCGCCGATGATCTTTCTCTTCTGTTCCGGATCGGCTACGCCCTCCAGCTTTGTGAGATAACGCTCTGTCGCATCTACATAGATCAGGTTTGCATCCATCTGATTTTTAAATACCTCGATCACACTCTCTGACTCGCCTTTTCTCATCAGGCCGTGATTTACATGCACGCAGACAAGCTGCTTGCCGATAGCTCTGATCAAAAGAGCTGCCACAACAGAACTGTCAACACCGCCTGAAAGAGCTAAAAGAACCTTCTTGTCACCTACCTGACGGCGGATCAATTCAATCTGATCCTCTACGAAGTTCTTCATATTCCAATTTGCCTCTGCATGACAGGTATCAAACACAAAGGCCCTCAGGTGAGGAAGAGCTTCTTCCCAGGTGCCATAAGCTTCCTGACACTTTGCAGGCTCATGGTCAATGGACATAACCGGATAACCGGCGCTGTAGATTTCCTCATTTACATCAATGCGTACGCCGTCTACGATATGGTTTGGTCCTCCGTAGATCACAACACCTTTTACATTTGGAAGTGCCTTTAACTCTTCTGCCGTAATGTCATGGGGATAAATCTCGCTGTATACACCCATGGCACGAATTTCTCTGGCAAGCACAGTATTCTCTGTACTTCCCAGATCCAAAATGACAATCATGTCCTGTTTCATAAATCTTCCTCCTGTGTCATCACATGATTTAAAATTTCTATAACTACAGCATACAGGATTCCATGCTGTTATACAAGTAAAACTTTGACGAAATACGCAAATAATGCTTCTCTGTTTTTCACAAGATGCCTGCTACAGGCTGCAGTCTAAGGTAAACCAGAACTCTACGCCTTCCTCTGCATTTCTGACCCCGCAGGCCTTATGGTGGGAATCCATAATGGCTTTCACAATGGAAAGGCCAATGCCGCTCCCTCCATATTCTCTGGTATGGGCTTTATCAACCTTATAAAATTTTGTCCAGAGCTTATCCAGATCCTCCTCTGGAATGTGGTTTCCTGTATTAAAGACAAAGACAGTCACTTCATTTTCATGCTTTTCCAAACGGATTTTTATCTTTCGTTTTCCATTCAAATGATTCATGGCATTATTCAGATAATTGGTTATGACTTCTTCAATCTTAAATTCATCCGCCCATACCATCACCGGCCCTGAAGGCTCAAACTCCACCTCTGCCTCTTTTTGCTGAAGCAGAATGGATGCGGAGGAAAGCACTCCATGAATCAGCCCTGTAAGGTCAAACTGCTCGATGACGGGCTTGTCATTTCCAAACTCCAGGGCGGTCAGGGTAAGAAGCTGCTTTACCATCTTGTTCATTTTCCCGGCCTCATCCATGATCACCTCGCAGTAATAATCACGACTCTCCGGGTCCTCTGCCATGCCTTCTGTAAGGCCCTCCGCATATCCCTGAATCAATGCAATAGGCGTCTTAAGCTCATGGGATACATTGGCAATAAAATCCCTGCGTGCCTCGTCAATCCGTATCTTTTCCTCAATGTCCTGCTGAAGCTCATTATTGGCTGTTTTTAAAGCCCCTATGGTTTCCTTCAGCTTTTCCGAAAGGGTATTCATACTCCGGCCCAGCACACCGATCTCATCCTGAGAATCCGCCGTATATCTGGCATCAAAATCCAGCTCGGACATCCGTTCAGATAAGGCTGCAAGGGACAAAATAGGCGAAGTAATCCTTTTTCCCGCAAAATACATAAATACGGCTCCCAGCACAAGGGCTGCGCTTCCCACATAGATCATAAAACGATTCGACAGGGCCACACTCTCATGGATACTGGCAATAGGCATGGACATAATAAAAATGGTTCTGTTGTCATCAAAAAAGCCCCAGTTCTGCAGATAATATCCATTGTTATGTTTATCATATCTTTTTTCTATTTTATAATTTTCCTCAGAAATAATGGCTTCTGTATCCGGCATTGATCTGCCTAAAATATACTGACGGACCAGATCGGATAAAAGCCTGTTATCCCAGAATGTGGGAAAGGTACGGTCATTTAAGCTGTCAATCAGCACCACCGTTGTATTGTACTGTTCATTCATAACACGCAGCATCCGGCTTACCTCGGTCTGTTCTCCGTCCTTGGAATAGAAACTTGGCAGGTCATCAATAATATTTCTCCCTTCCAGCGCCTGCTCTACCGCACAGTCATTGAGCTGTTCATAGGCATCCTGAAGGATTTTCACCTTATCATTGATATAGTACTGCTCCAGAAAAAAGCTGTTGATCACCCAGATTGCAAGCAGGACGGCTGCCAGCATCCCGATAAACAGCGTCGTAAAACGAAAACGGATGGAACGCTTCATTGTCCGCTCACCTCAAATTTATATCCCATTCCCCAGATGGTCTTGATATAATCGCCTTTATCGCCCATCTTGCTGCGAAGCTTTTTCACATGGGTATCAATGGTTCTGGCATCACCAAAATAGTCATAATTCCACACATTATTTAAAATCTTCTCTCTGGAAAGAGCAATTCCCTGATTTTCTACAAAATAGGAAAGAAGCTCAAACTCCTTAAAGCTTAACTCCACCTCTTTGCCGTCTATCGTTACTTGATGGGCCGCCTTATCAATCAGAATACCTCCAACGCTCAAAGCATCTCCTCCGGAGGCATTGGATCTGCGCAGAATCGCCTCCACGCGGGCCACCAGGATTTTAGGACTGAATGGCTTTGAAATGTATTCGTCCACGCCCAGAGAAAAGCCCTGAAGCTCATCCCGTTCCTCGCTTCTGGCTGTGAGCATGATAACCGGAACCTGGGAATATTTGCGTATGGTCTTTAATACCTCCCAGCCGTCCATTTTCGGCATCATTACATCTAAAAGCACCAAAGCAATATCCTTCTGGGCAAAAAATTTATCAACGGCCTCTTCCCCGTCTCCTGCTTCTTCCACATAAAACCCCTTGTTCGCAAGAAAGTCTTTTACAAGCTTGCGCATTCTGGCCTCGTCATCTACTACCAGTATTTTTAATCCGTTCATGGCCGGCTCCTCCTGTTTCCATATCTGATGATGATACCATTTTAGCAGAAAAAACAGGGCATTTCTACGTTTTCACATAAGTTTCACAGGTTCAGACAGCCATTTTCCTCATCACCATAACAAAAAAGACTGTCCGGCCGTTTTGTTCAGCCAGGACAGTCTTTTAAATCCGTTGCTATGAAACTTTAACTTCAGGAAAGGAGCCTATTCTACCTCGTCCTCTCCTACCAGCTCATCGTACTCCTGATCGTCTAACATCTCGTCAAAAGCATCTGCTACGATCTCGTACTCATCATCGTCCTCGATGTTGTCCAGAACAGGAGTTCCGTCCTCTGTCTCGCTGTAGCGGTACAGGTATACTTCGCCTTCCTCAGAGTCCTCTCCCTCCATAGGAAGAAGAGCAATATAATCCCTCTCGCCTGCTGTAAAAATTGTAAGAACGACACATTCCACTTCGGTGTCATCATCCAGAGTAAGGGTAACTGTCATTTCCTCTTCTTCATTTAAATTCTTCTCGTCTGCCATATTGGGTTTCCTTTCTCAGATATGATCTGTTTACCACTTACAATGTATCAGAGTCTGGGAAAAATTGCAAGGGGTTCTTAAGCGGAGAGCGCGCATTTTACAGCGCTCTACGGTTCCTAATATTCTATCCCCTCCCGCGCCCCGATTCCTCTTTCATAGGGATGGCGGCGGAGGGTCATTTCTGTTACATAGTCGGCTGCATTTAAAAGTGCTTCTGAGGGGCCGCGTCCTGTGAGGATGACCTCCAAAGAGGCTGGACGGGTTCTCAAAAGCTCCAAGAGGCGTTCTTCGCAGATAAAGCCCTGGTGGCAGGCGCCGATGGCTTCGTCCATTACCAGAAGGTCAAAGGCAGGTGTTCCGTTTTCATCCGTTTCCAGGGCCATTTTCCAGGCATTTTCCATCTGTTCGGAATAATAGACAGCCGCTTTCTCTTTCTGCTCCGGCGTCATGTTCCATGAAAAGCCGAAGGAGCGCACACAGGGAAGCACATGGATTTCGGGAATGTTCTGAAGGGCATTTACCTCCCCGGAGTCATTTGTCTTTAACAGGCGCAGCACCAGTACGCGAAAGCCTCTGCCCGCAGCCCGGATGGCGGCTCCTATGGCGGCTGTGGTCTTTCCTTTTCCATCGCCGCAGTAAATATGGATCAAACCGGTTCTCTCATTTTTATTTTCCATTCAAATCCTCGTTTCTGGTTTCTTTCCTTCTCCGCTTCCCGTCTCGTCTCAGAATGTGTATCCAGAAGCCCTGTTTCCTCCACAAACCGCGATACAGTCTGCTTTTTATGAAACCTCTCGTTTACATAAAAGATATGAAGCCGGTCCTTTGCACGGGTCATAGCTACATAGAACATTCTCCGTTCTTCTTCCAGATCCGCATCCAGCACTGCCTTGTGATGGGGCGTAACGCCTTCATTTGCGTCCAGAATATACACAACCTTAAATTCCAGTCCCTTAGAGCTGTGCATAGTCATTAGGCTGACTCCCTCGCCCCTGGCTTCTCGGTCTGCTGCCTGACGGAGCAGTTCTTCTTTATATTCTTCCATGTGAGCAGACCAGGCGTCCCATGTCTTAAAGCCTCCGGCGCTTTCCTGAAGGGCGTCCAGCACTTCAAAGAATTCCTCTGGTTTTAACCGCCGCTCCTGAGCATATTCACGGATATAATCATCGTATCCAATGGCCTTGCGTATATAGTTTACCGCACCGGCCGGCGCCATATCCGCAAGCATGGAAAGATCGTATTCCAGCTGTTCAATCCGGTCCAGCATCCAGTTTTTATCCTGATAAAAAGATTTTACCTGCTCCCAGCTGATCCTGCTGCCGTCCAGCGCATCCCTGCTGATATACCGGGCCGGGCGGTTGATAAAGGTCATCACGTTGGCACGGCTCAAATCGCCCCTGGCTGCTTTTATGTAGGAAAACAGGTTCTTTGCAATCCAGTGTTCGTAGAGATTGGGGACTGTATCCCGCATATGAAAAGGGATATTGTACTCCATGAGCTTTTCGATCAGAAGTCTTGGCCCCAGGTTGGTGCGGTACAAAACGGCAATCTCTTCGTATGGAATCCCCATTTGGGCATAATCCCGCAGCTGGGACACGATTGCCAGCGTTTCATTTACCGGATCCGGCCACAGGCGGATGTCCACCGGCCGCCCTGTTCCTCTGAGCGCGCAGATTTCCTTTGGAAAACGGGTCTTATTATTGCTGATAACCTTTCCGGCGCTTTCCGTAATCGTGCTGACTGAGCGGTAATTGATATCTAAAAGGATCCGCTCCGCTTCGGGATAATCCTTCTCAAAGCCCAGCATCAGCTCCGGCCTTGCACCCCGGAAGCGGTAGATCGACTGATCGTCATCTCCTACAATAAAGAGGTTATTCTGAGGAAGAGCCAGCATTTTTACGATTTCGTACTGAACGCGGTTGATGTCCTGAAACTCATCAATGAGAATATACTGATACTTCTTCTGCCAGGCAGTAAGGATATCCGGCCGGGCCTTAAAAAGCTCATAGCACATGGACAGCATATCGTCAAAATCCAGGAGCTTTTCCCGCCGCATCTGATCCTCATAGCCCTCATACAGTGCCTTAAAAACCTCTTCGGAACAGCTTTTGGGATAATAATGTGCAAGAGGCATCATTTCCCCCTTTACCATGCTGATCTCGCTTAAAACGGATGCCGTAAATTCTGCCGGATCCTCCAGATCCAGCTGCATACGCTCTGCCTGCTCTCTAATAAAACGGATCCTCTGCTCTTCCCTTACGATATTTGAAGCCTGATACCCGTAAGCCAGCTTTAAAATCAGGAAAAACACGGAATGAAAGGTGCCAAAGGCCACTCTGGAACCCTGGCCCGTCATTTTCTCATACCGTTCCTTCATTTCTCTGGCGGCTGCCCTGGTAAAGGTAATCACCAGAATGCTCCCAGCCTGGACGCCGTATTTTTCCGTTAAATAACGGACCCGGTTGGTGATGACCGTAGTCTTCCCCGAACCGGGTCCTGCAAGTACAAGAGCCGGTCCGTCTTTGTGGCGGATGGCCCTTTTCTGTGCTTCGCTGAATGACATTTTATGCCTCCAGCAGTTCAATGCCCCTGCGGATGCGGGCTAATGACTCCTCTTTGCCAAGAACCTCCATAATCTCGGTGGCTCCTGCAGGCGTCATCTGCTTTCCGGATACAGCAGTGCGGATAGGCCACATAACAAAGCCTGTCTTTACGCCTGCATCGCTGACATATTTGGACAAAAGCTCGTAAAGCCCGTCATTGGAGTAGTCCTCCTGTGCCTCTAAAAGGGGAAGAACGTCCTTTAATACCTGAAGGGATGTTTCGCTGTTTGTCTTCATCTTCTTATGAGTATACATAGCTGTGTCATACTCAGGAAGAGTTTCAAAGAAATCAATATGGCCTTCGATATCGGGGAATACCTCGATTCTTGTCTTTACCATGGCAGCGATCTTTTTCAGATCCAGATCCTTTTTGATCACTCTGCGGATATAGGGCTCTGCCATCTCATAGAAACGATCAAAGTCCATGGACTTAATGTATTCGCCGTTCATCCAGCGCAGCTTTGTCATATCAAATACAGCCGGTGACTTGCTCATACGGCGGTAATCGAACTCCCGGATCATATCCTCCAGGGAGAAAATCTCCTGATTTCCCTCAGGGGACCAGCCAAGCAGAGCTACATAGTTTACCACAGCCTCTGATACAAAGCCCTGATCGATGAGATCCTCAAAGGAGGAATGGCCGCTGCGCTTGCTGAGTTTATGATGGTTCTCATCCGTGATCAACGGACAGTGAACGTATACCGGAACCTCCCAGCCAAAAGCGTCATAGAGACGGTTGTACTTTGGTGAGGAGGAAAGGTACTCATTTCCGCGGACTACATGGGTAATTCCCATCAAATGATCGTCTACTACATTGGCAAAATTGTAGGTGGGATAGCCATCGGACTTGATCAAAACCATATCATCCAGCTCTGAGTTATCTACAGTAATATCTCCGTAAATCTCATCATGGAAGGTGGTTGTTCCTGTGGTAGGATTGTTCTGGCGGATTACAAATGGCTTTCCGGCTGCCAGATTGGCCTCGATCTCCTCTTTGGACAGGTGAAGGCAATGCTTGTCATAAGACATGATCTCCTCGCCGTTTACATTCGTTCTCAGAGATTCCAGACGCTCCGGAGTACAGAAGCAGTAATAAGCCTCTCCCTTTTCAACCAGCTTCTTTGCATACTCCATATAGATGCCGGAGGCCTGGCGCTCACTCTGTACATAAGGGCCGCAGCCGCCGTCCTTGTCGGGACCTTCATCGTGGATCAGGCCGGTTTCTGCCATGGTGCGGTAGATAATGTCTACAGCTCCTTCTACATAGCGTTCCTGGTCTGTATCTTCAATTCTTAAAAGAAAATCTCCGCCCTCATGCTTTGCGATCAGATAGGCGTAAAGCGCTGTTCTCAAATTTCCTACATGCATACGGCCTGTAGGGCTGGGTGCATACCTTGTTCTTACTTTCATGGTCTGTTCCTCCCGTTATTTTATTAGCAATCATTCATTTTTCTGCAAAAGGCAATGCCTCCGGGAAGCACTGCCTTTTTACGGTCCATCTTTATTCTGCCAGATCGCTTGGTCTCATGGTCAGGTTAATACGGCCCATTTTATCTACTTCTGTTACCTTTACAGTAACCTCGTCTCCGATATTTACCACATCTTCAACCTTGCCCACTCTCTTATCGGACAGCTTGGAAATGTGCACCATACCGTCCTTATTGGGAGCCAGCTGTACAAAGGCGCCGAAGTTCATGATACGTACAACCTTGCCTGTAAATACCATACCGGCCTCAATGTCCGTTACAATGCTGGTGATGATAGCAATGGCACGGTCGATCATAGCCTCATCCGTACCGCATACATTTACAGAACCCTCATCGGAAATGTCAATCTTAACGCCGGTTTCCTCGATGATCTTGTTGATTACCTTGCCCTGCTTTCCTACCACATCACCGATCTTCTGAGGATCAATGGTGATCTGCTTGATCTTTGGAGCATATGGGCTTAAATGCTTTCTCGGCTCAGAAATCACAGGCTTCATCACTTCCTCCAGAATGTACATTCTGGCCTGTCTTGTTCTGGCAATGGCCTCCTCGATAATGGGGCGTGTAAGGCCGTGGATCTTAATATCCATCTGGATGGCTGTGATACCGTTCTTTGTACCGCCTACCTTAAAGTCCATATCGCCGAAGAAGTCCTCCAGACCCTGGATATCGGTGAGAACGATATAATCATCATCGGTCTCGCCTGTTACCAGACCGCAGGAAATACCCGCTACCATCTCCTTAATCGGTACGCCTGCTGCCATTAAGGACAGAGTAGACGCACAGATACTTGCCTGAGAGGTGGAACCATTGGACTCCATGGTCTCAGATACGGTACGGATCGCATATGGGAACTCTTCCTCGCTTGGAAGCACAGGAACCAGTGCCTTCTCAGCCAGAGCGCCGTGTCCGATTTCTCTTCTGCCCGGTCCTCTGCTTGGCTTTGTCTCACCTACAGAAAAGGAGGGGAAGTTATAATGATGCATATAACGCTTGCTTGTCTCATTTACATCCATGCCGTCAATCTTCTGAGCCTCAGATAAAGGCGCCAGGGTGCAGGCATTTAAGATCTGAGTCTGACCGCGGGTGAACATACCGGAACCGTGTACTCTGGGCAGAAGATCGATCTCAGCTGCCAGCGGACGGATCTGATCGATGGCACGGCCGTCGGGACGCTTGTGATCCTTTAAGATCATCTTGCGGACGGTCTTTTTCTCATACTGGTAAATGGCGTCTCCTACTAAAGGCAGCCACTCTTCATTTTCTGCAAATGCCTCTTCCAGACGGGCTGTGATGGCATCCATGTTCTTGTCACGGGTCTGCTTGTCATCCGTAAATACAGCCTCTTCCATCTCCTGAGGCGGAACCAGCTCGCGGATGGCAGCAAAAAGCTCCTCCGGTACGGCACAGCTCTCGTATGTGTGCTTTTCCTTTCCGCACTCTGCCACAATGGTATCGATAAAGCGGATAATCTCCTGATTTACCTCATGAGCCTTGAAAATAGCGTCGATCACTGTCTGCTCGGGAACCTCATTGGCGCCGGCCTCGATCATGATCACCTTTTCTCTGGTAGATGCTACGGTCAGAGCCAGGTCGGATACGCGCTTCTGGTCAGCAGTTGGGTTAATGATAAATTCGCCGTCGATCAAGCCTACCTGAGTCGTTGCGCAGGGGCCGTCAAAGGGAATATCGGAAATGCTGGTTGCAATGGCAGAACCCAGCATGGCAGTCAGCTCAGGGCTGCACTCCGGATCTACAGACATAACTACGTTGTCCAGAGTTACGTCATTGCGGTAGTCCTTCGGAAACAGAGGACGCATGGGGCGGTCGATCACACGGGAGGTCAGAATGGCATTTTCAGAAGCCTTTCCCTCTCTCTTATTAAATCCACCCGGAATTTTGCCTACTGCGTAAAGCTTCTCCTCATATTCTACGCTTAAAGGGAAGAAATCAATGCCCTCTCTGGGCTTTGAGGATGCAGTTGCGGTAGAAAGAACAACGGTATCGCCGTAATGCATAAATGCAGCGCCGTTTGCCTGAGCTGCTACTCTGCCGATCTCTACGGTCAGCTTACGGCCAGCCAGATCCATACTGAAACTTTTAAACATGGTTTGTCTCCTTTTCTTTTTTAATGCCAACGCCAGGTCTTATCACAGGTGCAGAAAGACGCCGAAACTACTGATCTGGGCCAAAGAATCCTTTGGAACACATCAGCAATCCCGGAGTGAACCTTCTGCGTCCAATCCTGTTTTCTGGTGTAAAACAGGGTGGAACTTGCGCTCCACCCTGATGTTTCATAAATTACTTTCTGATGCCCAGCTTCTCGATCAGTGCACGATAGCCTTCCAGATCTGTCTTCTTTAAGTAGTCCAGAAGACCTCTTCTCTGACCAACCATCATCAGCAGACCGCGTCTGGAATGATGATCCTTTGGATTCTGCTGCAGATGTGCTGTCAGCTCTGTGATTCTCTCTGTGAGGATAGCGATCTGAACCTCTGGTGAACCTGTGTCTCCAGCCTTACGGCCGTACTCTGCGATAATCTGTGCCTTCTTTTCCTTAGAAATCATGGTAATTTCCTCCTGTTAAAATAATTTTACTGAATCTAACCGTAAACCAGGCTGCCGGCTGGAGTCACCGGACAACGGGGCAGCGGCGTCTGTTCATACCGATTTAGTATAGCATAGGGTGCGGGGATTGTAAACTCTTTTTATTTGAATTTTTTCTCAAAAAATCCCGCCGCAGCCTCCTTATCCCGGCTGATCTGCTCCTTTAGTTCTTCCAGAGAATCAAATTTTCGTTCTCCTCTGATAAAATCCAAAAGCTGCACTTCTATGGTGCTTCCGTAAATATCCCGGTCCAGACCCATGATATATGTCTCGGCTCCGGGGGGATTGTCGCCCTCTACCGTGGGCTTTTTCCCAATATTTGTAACTCCCTGATAATAGACACCATCAACCAGAACTCTCGAAACGTAAACGCCGTACCTGGGAAGGCGCTTAATGGCGGGAGGGATCAGATTGGCGGTTGGAAATCCCAGGACCGCGCCTCCGATATGATTCCCGTGAACCACCTTCCCATGGATGGCATAGGGTTCTCCCAAAAGCTCATTGGCCTTGGCTACGTTTCCGCAGGCCAGCTCCTCCCGGATGTAGGTACTGCTTATATCCCTGTGCCGGTCTTCATCCTGCTCTTTTTTAATGACATAAAGGCTGTAGCCGCAGGAGGCTGCCAGCTTTCTTAAAAGCTCTGCATTCCCTGCTCCCTGATAGCCGAAGCTGCAGTCCGGACCTACTACAATGGCAGCCGCCTTCATCCGGCCGGACAGGATCTGAACAACAAAATCCTCCGGGGCCATTCGCCGCACCTGATCGTCAAATGGATATTCCACCAGATAATCAATATCCATCTTTTCCATGTTTCGTCGGCGCTCCAGGCTGGTAGTGATCACCGTTTCCGGCTCTCCCTTCATCACAGCTGCAGGTGCAATGGAAAAAGTGAAAATGGCTGTAGCCCAGCCTGTTTTGCCTTTTAAATCCTTCATGGCACGCAGAAGCTTCTGATGACCCCGGTGCCTGCCGTCAAATTTCCCCAGTGTTACGATGGTAGGTTCTGTGATCTGAAACTCTGTGGTATCTGCGATATATTTCATGGTCTGGCTGCCCCCTTAAAGGTATCCGGATCCAGGTCAAACATTTTCCAGGGCTTCCACCAATGTTTTTCTTCCTGATACTGATAAACTCCCTTGAATCTGCCTTCGCTGTTGTAAAACCGGAACCGATCCCCATCTTCCCAGATTTCCGGCGCGCCGTCTCTTAAAAGATCCAGCTGCTGCCTAAAGCAGGGATTTCCGTTTTTGAGATTTTTATCTCCTTCCGGCAGAGTGTAGACCGCCGGATAAGCCTCCAACGCCTCCTCCACCGTGTAAATTTTCTCCTCAAGGCCATCCATGTCTCTCAGCTGTTCGATCTCATCCAGCTTCAGACTGTCCTCCACTAAAAAACGATCCACTCTTGTCCTGAGAAGATGCTCCATACATCCCCCTGTGCCCAGTTCTCTTCCGATATCGTCGCACAAGGTCCGTATGTAGGTGCCTTTGGAGCAGGTAACCCGGATGGATACTCTGGGAAGCTCCATATTTAAGATGGAAATCTCCAGAATCTGTACTCTTCTGGCCTTCCGCTCCACTTCCTTTCCTGCACGGGCCAGGTCGCAGAGCTTTTTCCCGTCCACCTTTAAGGCGGAATACATGGGGGGGATCTGGTCATAATCTCCCTTAAATCCCAGAATCACTTTCTCTGCCGTCTCCGGATCCAGAGCCAGGGCTTTTTCCCGGTTCTCTGTAAGGATCGTTCCTGTAGTATCCTGCGTATCTGTGGAGCAGCCTAAAAGAAGCACTGCCTCGTAGGTCTTTGTCCGGTCTGCCAGCATATCGCACAGTCTTGTGCCCATTCCTAAACATACCGGAAGCACACCTTCTGCCGCCGGATCCAGCGTTCCAGTGTGGCCGATTTTTTTCTGCTTTAAAATCCCTCTGAGCCGGGCCACCACATCGTGGGATGTGTAGCCCGGCTCCTTATATACATTGATAATCCCGTGGTACATTTATTCCTCCTGAGGGCCGGCTGCATCTAACTGCTTGGCGATGTGGAGCGACAGATTATTGACTACGTCATGGATTCTTCCAGACATGGTACAGCCCGCTGCACGCACATGGCCGCCGCCGCCGAAGTAGGATGCGATCCTGCTTACATCTACCGCATTCTGGGAACGGAGGCTTACCTTAAATTCCTGAGGGCCGGTCTGGTACATGAAAATGGCTACCTCCACGCCTTCGGTAAGACGCAGCTGGTCAATAATGCCGTCCATATCCTTTCCATTTACCCCATAAAACTCCATTTCCGACTGACGCAGAGCACTGAAAATGCATTTTCCGTCCAAAAAGGTAATGCTTTCCAGAAGAGCACGGCCCAGAATCTGGTTCTGGACATAGGTCTTTTTATAAAAGCTGTTATCGATAATAGAGCCGAAGTCAATCCCTTTTGCCATCAGCTTTCCCGCAATTTCCATGGTACGGGCGCTGGTACAGGAGTATTTAAATACTCCTGTATCATGGATCAGGCCTGTATACAGGCACTCGGCCGCAGCTTTATCAATCTTTTCCTCATCCAGCTGTTCAAACAGAACCTCGCAGGTAGAGCTTGCATTTTCAGATACCAGATTTACCTCGCAGAAGCGGGTATTGGTAATATGGTGATCCAGACACAGACTCTTTGACGCATTGGCAAGAAAAACGCCAAAGGATCCCAGCCGTTCTTCATCTCCACAGTCCAGACAGATGCAAAGCTCATAGCGTTCCTCATCTGTTTCATGGAGGATCGCATCATAGCCTGCGAGATATCCAAACTTCGGTGAGCTTTCTTCCAGATATACCGCTGCCCGGATGGCCGGATAATTGGTCTGAATGTAGTGATAAAGTCCCAGAGTCGAACCCAGACAGTCGCCGTCCGGCCTTACATGGCCTAAAATAACGACCGATCCGGTTTGCTCCAGCATCTGTTCCAGAACCGTCATTTACAGTCCCTCCTCATCCTCGTCATGGAGATCCTTTGTCACTTCATCAATCAGTTTTGACATATTTACGCCATATTCAATGGACTGGTCCAGAATAAATTTGATTTCCGGCGTATTGCGCAGGTTCACTCTTCTTGCAAGCTCTCTGCGCACATAGGAAGAGGCGCTGCGAAGGCCCTCAACGGTCGCCTTCGCTGCTTCCTCGTCGCCCAGAACACTGATATATGCCTTGCAGTATTTTAAATCAGGGGTCACTTCCACGGCAACCACACTGGTCATGGGATGGATGCGCGGATCCTTAATTCCGGAGCGGATGATCTCGCTTAATTCCCTCTGAACCTCCATGTTAATCCTTGTGTTCTTGATGCTGTTTTTACGCATTTATATTTCCTTTCCGGTATGCATTACCCGAAACGGCTCTTACCTTGGCACCTCTACCATGGTGTAAGCCTCGATTACGTCATCTTCCTTAAGGTCGTTGAATTTCTCAAATACAAGACCGCACTCATAGCCTGCCGCTACTTCCTTAACGTCATCCTTGAAACGCTTTAAGGATGCTAACGGTCCTTCGTAAATCTGCTCTCCCTCGCGGGTAATACGGCAGCTGCAGCCTCTCTGGAACTTTCCGTCCAGCACATAGGAGCCCGCGATGGTTCCCACGCCGGAAGCCTTGAACAGCTGGCGGATTACCGCATGGCCGATGACCTTTTCTTCAAATACAGGGTCTAACATACCCTTCATAGCTGCCTCTACGTCCTCAATGGCCTGGTAGATAACCCTGTAGAGACGAAGATCTACCTTTTCACGCTCTGCAATGGATTTAGCTGTGGCATCAGGCCGCACATTGAAGCCAATGATGATCGCATTGGAAGCAGATGCCAGAGTTACGTCGGACTCGTTGATCGCACCTACGCCGCCATGGATTACCTTTACCACTACCTCTTCGTTTGAGAGTCTTGTAAGGCTCTGCTTTACAGCTTCTACGGAACCCTGTACGTCTGCCTTGATGATCAGAGGCAGTTCCTTTACGTTTCCTGCCTTGATCTGGCTGAACAGATCGTCCAGAGACAGCTTCGCCTTCGTATCCTCGATGAGCTTGTTCTTGCCCTCGGAAATGAAGGTCTCTGCAAAGCTTCTTGCCTCTTTTTCATTTTCAGTTGCAACAAATACTTCTCCGGCCTGAGGAACGTCATTTAAACCGAGGATCTCAACCGGTGTGGAAGGCCCTGCTTCCTTTACACGGCGTCCTCTGTCGTCCATCATGGCACGGATCTTTCCGTAACAGGAACCGGCGGCAATGGTCTCGCCTACACGAAGGGTTCCCTTCTGTACCAGCACCGTAGCAACAGGACCCTTGCCCTTATCCAGCTCCGCCTCGATCACAAGGCCTCTTCCCTTACGGTTTGGATTTGCCTTTAACTCCAGAACGTCTGCTGTCAGAAGCACCATTTCCAGAAGATCCGTTACGCCCTCTCTGGTATGTGCGGAAACCGGCACGAAAATCGTGCTGCCGCCCCAGTCCTCAGGGATCAGCTCATATTCAGACAGCTCCTGCTTTACTTTATCAATATTGGCGCTTGGCTTATCGATCTTGTTGATGGCAACAATGATCTCAACTCCTGCCGCCTTTGCATGGTTAATGGCCTCTACGGTCTGTGGCATCACGCCGTCGTCTGCCGCTACAACCAGGATAGCGATATCCGTAGACTGAGCGCCTCTCATACGCATGGCGGTAAACGCCTCATGTCCCGGTGTATCAAGGAAGGTGATCTTTCTGTCATTGATCTCGATCACGGAAGCACCGATATGCTGGGTGATGCCGCCTGCCTCTCTTGCAGTTACATTTGTCTTGCGGATTGCATCCAGAAGAGAGGTTTTACCATGGTCAACATGGCCCATAACGCAGACTACCGGAGGTCTGGGAACCATATCTTCCGCCTTCTCCTCGTCTTCCTTTAAGAGTTCTGCGATCACATCTACCTTTTCTTCCTGCTCACAGAGTACATCAAACTCCATTGCAATCTCTTCAGCCTGCTCATAGTCAATTTCCTGGTTTAAGGTAACCATCTGGCCCTTTAAGAACAGCTTCTTTACGATAACAGACGGCTGAAGCTTCATCTTATCTGCCAGCTCCTTGATAGTTAAGCGCTCAGGCAGAGTGATCGTCTTAATATCCTCCACCTTGGCCTCTTCCTTCTTAGGCTGCGGCATAATGAAAGCTCCCTTTCCTGTCTTTGGTGCCTTCTTGCCGTCCTCTTCCCGGTCTCTCTTGTCGAAACGGTCATTCTTATGAGCGTTCTTATTGGTCTGACGGGTACTGCTTGGCTTTGTCTGGATCGGGCTGTCAAAGGAAGAAGAACGTCCTGCGTCTCTTCCGTTTCCTCTGCGGCTGTCACGGTTTCCCGTACTTCTGGAATCTCTGTCCTTATCCTGACCAAAACCGCCGCTTCTTCCGTCACGGTTTCCAAAACCGCCCTGACGGCCGTCTCTGTTTCCTCCGAAACCGCCGTTTCTTCCGTCACGGTTTCCTTCTCTGTTTCCGAAACCGCCGCTTCTTCCATCGCGGTTCCCTTCTCTGTTTCCGAAGCTGCCGCTTCTTCCATCACGGTTTCCTTCTCTGTTTCCGAAGCTGCCGTTTCTTCCGTCACGGTTTCCTTCTCTGTTTCCGAAGCTGCCGCTTCTTCCGTCACGGTTTCCTTCTCTGTTTCCGAAGCCGCCGCTTCTTCCATCGCGGTTCCCTTCTCTGTTTCCGAAGCCGCCGCTTCTTCCATCACGGCTTCCTTCTCTGTTTCCTCCAAAACCGCCCTGACGGCCGTCTCTTGTATCGCGGACTCTTCCTTCGCCTCTGCCGGCTCCAGTGCGTCCGTCACGGTTCTGGCTGCGCATCTCGCCTCTTGTATCACGGCTGCGGTTCTCTCTTGTCCCGGTTCTCTCCTCAGGCTGAGCCTCTGGTCTCGCTGCTGCAGGAGCCTTTGCTTCGGAAGCTGCTGAGACAGGAGCTTCCTTTTTCGGAGCCTGCTTTGGAACAGGACGCTTTATCTGCTGCTGTGCGTTCTGTGGACGGAATACAGCGGTCAGCTTCTTCTTTGCAGGTTCTGCCTTTGCACCGTTTTCAGAAGCCTTTGGAGCTTCCTTTTTCTGGCTCACTGCCGCCCGCACCATGGCTTCCTGGTCGCCGGATAAGCTGGATGCAGCAAACAGAGAGGCAGACTGATCCTTCTGCTTCACTATATCTAATACCTCTTTACTGGTTTTGCCCAGTTCATTTGCCAGTTCACTTACTTTCATTCAAACTACCTCCATTTACATTCATCAGTGCTGCCATTGACTTTGCGAACCCTGCATCCTCCACAGAGAGAGAAGCGCGAAACTCCTGCCCCATGGCATGACCGAGTTCATCCTTTGTACCAAACAGATAGATCGGGACTTTATAGTGAGCACACATATTTGTGAACATTTTCTTTGTGTTGTCCGAAGCTTCCTCTGATACGATCACCATGCGGGATCTGCCGCTTTTAACGGACTTTTCCGTTGAAAACTCTCCGCTGACCACCTTTCTGGCCCTGGTTGCAAGGCCGATCAGGCTCAGCAGCTTTTTACTGTTTACCAAGTTCTTCCATCTCCTTTTCCAGAGCTTCATATACCTCTTTGGGGATTGCCATTTTAAAGGAGCGTTCCAGCCCGCGGCTCTTTACGGCCTTTTTCAGACATTCCATGGATGGACACAGGTAAGCGCCCCGGCCGTTTTTGCGGCCTGTGGCATCCAACAGGATCTGGTCCTCAGCGGTTTTTATCACTCTTATCATTTCTTTCTTGCTCTTCATCTCACCGCAGCCGATACACTGCCTCAGAGGGATCTTCTTTCCACTCACTCTCTATCACTCCAATCCTACTGTTCGCTGCTCTCTTCCCGGTAGTCATCCTGAGCGGCGTCTTCCCCGGAAGCTTCGTACTCCTCTTCGTTTCCGCAGCCTTCTTCCTCATAAACAGGAGCCGGACCGTCGCCGTACTGTAAGCCCATCTGCTCGAAGAGTCCCATTTCCTTTGCCTGAGTCTCGCTCTTGATATCAATCTTAAAGCCTGTCAGTCTGGCTGCCAGTCTGGCGTTCTGTCCCTCTTTACCGATTGCTAAGGACAGCTGATAGTCAGGCACGATCACCTGAGCCTCTCTTGCCTCTTCATCTGCCACTACGCAGATAACCTTTGCAGGGCTTAAGGCATTTTCGATCAGATAGGCCGGATTTTCGTCCCAGTTGATAATGTCGATCTTTTCGCCCCTCAGCTCATTTACAATGGCATTGACTCTGGCTCCGTTTACACCTACGCATGCGCCTACAGGATCGACCCCGGCCTCGTTGGACTTAACGGCGATTTTTGTACGGGAGCCTGCCTCGCGGGCGATTGCCTTGATCTCTACAGTACCGTCATGAACCTCGGATACTTCCTCCTCAAACAGACGCTTTACCAGATCCGGATGGGTTCTGGATACAGAAATCCTGGGGCCCTTGGTGGTGTCCTTCACCTCAAGGATATATACCTTGATACGCTCTGTGGGACGGAAGGTTTCTCCCTTTACCTGCTCGCTCTCATTTAAAATCGCATCTACTTTGCCCAGATTGATGCTGATGTTTCTGCCCAGGTAACGCTGTACAATACCCGTAGCAACATCCTTTTCCATGCTGTAATAGTCATTGTAAAGGGCCTTGCGCTCCTCCTCACGGATCTTCTGTAAGATTACATTCTTTGCATTCTGTGTGGCAATACGGCCAAACTTCTTGGAATCAAGCGGTACCTGTACCGTATCCCCGATCACATACTTGGGGCTGATCATACGGGCATCTGCCAGACTGATCTCCATAATGGAATCCTCTACCTCTTCCACAACTTCCTTCTCCGCATATACGGCAAAGTCCCCTGTGGTCCGGTTCATCGCCACTCTTACGTTGTCAGCTTTTCCGAAATGATTCTTACAGGCGGTAATAAGGGAATTTTCGATCGCCTCGATCATGGTATCCTTAGAGATATTTTTCTCTTTCTCCAATATCTCCATCGCCTCTAACAGTTCCTTGTTCATGATTATCCTCCTATCTATGCCTTAGAAATCAAACGCCAGCCGGATCAGCGCGATCCCCGCCTTTTCAAATGTCTGGGTACTTCCGTCCTCCATGGACAGAGTCACCGTCTTATCATCATATGCGCTTAAAATACCGGTAAATTCCTTCTGCCGGTCGATGGCCTTGTAAAGACGAACCTCTACTTCCTTGCCCATACTGCGCACATAGTCCTTTTCCTTTTTTAAAGGACGTCCCAGTCCGGGAGAACTTACTTCCAGAATGTAGCTTTCGGAAATAAAATCCTCTTTGTCCAGCCAGTCCCCCAGCTGTCTGCTGATGACCTCACAGTCATCTACGGCAATGCCGCCTTCCTTGTCAATGTACGCCCGCAGATACCAGGTTCCCGCTTCCTTTACATATTCCACGTCTACCAGCTCAAAATGATTCTCTTCCATCAGCGGAAGGAGGAATGCTTCCACTCTGCTCTCATAGCTTTCCTTCTTTGCCATCATTCCACCACCTTTCTTTTCCCTTACAATACGAAAGAGTGGACCGTCGCCCACTCTTATTATCAGTAAAACTATCTGTTATCATTTACACTATACCATCAGACCAGAGGAAATGCAAGCCCTTTTTTGCGAAAACAGCCGTAACTTCCGGTATTTTCTCAGCCTACAGCATCTTCTTTCCCCGGCACCAGGTCTGGATCACATTGTAATCCCCATCAAGTACCGCCAGGTCTGCATCACAGCCTGCTGCGATCCGTCCCTTGGTGCGGTCAGCGCCCAGACAGCGGGCCGGATTTAAGGTGCAGGAATTTATGGCTGCATCCACCGGAACCATGGCATCTTCGATCAGGATCTTAAGCCCCTTATTCATGCTCAGGGTGCTTCCCGCAATAGTAGAAGTACCCTTTAACCGGGCCAGTCCGTCCTCACCGATTTCAATGTCATGGCCTCCTAACTGGTAATTGCCTCCCGGAGGACAATGCTTGGCCCGGAGAGAGTCGCTGACCATAATGGCATAATCGCGCCCTTTAGCCGTAAAGAAATTGTTTAACGCAGCCAGATGGGAATGACAGCCGTCACAGATCACCTCGCCGTAAATATCACGAACCCGAAGCGCCGTTCCCACCAGTCCCGGATTACGGTGATGGTAGGGCGTCATACCGTTGTATACATGAGTCATGGAGGTGGCTCCGTTGGCAATTCCCAAAAGGGCCTTCTCATAGGAAGCAGAGGAATGGCCCATACTTACTGCCACGCCGTTTGAAGCACAGTACCGGGTCAGTCTGTGATCCGGATCATGCTCCGGCGCAAGGGTAATATAGCGTATCAGGCCCTTAGCCGCCTCCTGATACATCTGAAACTGCTCTACAGAAGGCACGGCAATGGCTTCCGGAGGCTGGGCGCCCTTGTAATCCATGTCCAGATAGGGGCCTTCAAAATGGATCCCCAAAATCTGCGCACCCTCGTATCCCTCTTCCACTACCTTTGCCACACTGGCTACCGCAGCCGTAAGAACATCCGGCATCTGGGTCACTGTCGTTGGGAGAATCGAGGTTACGCCCTCCTCCGGGATCCTCCTCATCCACTCTCTAAGCCCCTCCGGTCTGGCGTCGTTTGTATCATATCCGTAAGCACCGTGGGTGTGAATATCAATAAAGCCAGGAAGCACGCGGTTATCCCCGTAATCCTCATCCGCCTCTTTCTCCCCGTAAGGAAGAACCTGGCGGATCACTCCTTCCTCAATCAAAAGCTGTGCTGCCATAAACTGACCTGCAATCCACATCTTTTTTCCCTGAATACGCATCGTTATCTCCTTTTCCGATTGTCTGCCTCAAAATAAGGCGTAAATCTTTCCTGTTATATCAACCGTTAAATGATACCATCAGTATACCACATGAGAATTATTTTTCAAGTTTGTGATATAAACGAAATATTTTTCTTTTGCCATTTTTATCCATAATGCAGTCACAAAACGGAAGCCATGATCCACAAAGCAGCCAGAAAGATCACATTCCAGAATGTAAACGTCCTCAGATACGCCGTTTTCTTTTCCGGATATCGGGCAGCAATCTGCTTATAGGAGATCAGACTTGCCATAGAAGCGATCAGCGTTCCCAAGCCGCCCAGATTCGTCCCCACAATTAAAAGCTCCCATTGCTGTGTAAAATTGGACAAAAGCAGAGCTGCCGGCACATTGCTGATCACCTGGCTCATTATGACAGAGGCTGCCAGCTCATGACCTGAGATCACTCTTACCGCCAGTTCGCGAAAAGGGCCAAACCGGTTTATATTTCCAATAAACACAAAGAAGCATAAAAAGGTCAGCAAAAGGGAATAGTCCACCTTTGCAAACAACCGTTTATCGCCTGCCGCCACAGCTGCCAGTATAAGGATCAGAAGTATCTCTGCCGGAAGTGTTCCGTTTACCGTCTGAAGGCAGAGCAGAAATAAAAACACATAAAAAGCCGTCCGCACCAGATCCGGCCTTTCCGTCTTTTCTTCCATCTGAAGCTTAATTTTCCCCTTCTTTGAATAAAATACCACACTGAGAGCCAAAAGAAGAGCCGCAGCCGCCGTAAGCGGAAGCATCAGGAAAAGAAATTCCAGCAGCTTCATGCCGGATAAGCCATACAGGTAAAGATTCTGCGGATTTCCCATAGGGGTAAACATACTGCCCAGATTGGCTCCGATTGTCATCAGCGTAACCGTACAGCAGATTTTTTCTCTCATGGCCGCCATTTCAAGAATCATGATCCCAAAGGGAACAAAGGTGATCAGCGCCACATCATTGGTAATAAGCATACTGCCAAAAAAACACAAAAACACCAGAAGAAGCATGATCCCTCCCTGAGACCGGATCCGTTCCAAAAGCCGCTCTCCCAGATACCGGAACACGCCCAGGCTTCCAAGACCCGCTACCACTGCCATCAGGCAGAACAGAATGATCATCGTTCCCATATTAGAAGTAAAATACCTCAGATACTCCCTGTCCGGCTTTACCAGAAAACAGGATAAGAGGGCAAGGAAAAAGGAAACGGTCAGGATCGTTTCCCTTTTGATAAATGATATTACACGCAGCTTCATAATTTTATTTTTCATTCCTTTCTGTTCTGTACAAATAACCAGAACCGCGCTATAATACGTTTTATCACAAACCGGAGGTATTTTTCAATGACATTTACATATCCTGCTGTTTTTACCCCTCACAAAGAGGATAAAGGCTTTCACGCATATTTCCCAGATCTGGAATGCTGCGAAGCCGACGGACCCGATCTGGAGGACGCAGTAGAAAATGCAAGAGATGCGGCCAGAGACTGGATCACCGTAGAGCTGGAGGACACCTGCGACATCCCGCCCTGCAGCCATGCAGATGATATTGAATTAAAAGAAGGAGAATTTGTCAAATTTATCATGGTAACGATCAAGCTTCTGCCGGATAATGACTGATTGTTTCCGCAAAAAAGCTCTGCCTTACGCTGTGATCTGCTTTCACAGCGTATGCAGAGCCTTTTTTATTTCCTGATTTTATTCTCCGATCATGATCCGGATGATTTCTTCATTCGTAGCCTTCATTCCTTCTTTTCCCAGGCGGCCCACATTTTTAAGCGTTTCCTCTACTCCCTTTGTGACAATGCCGTCACCGCCGTAAAACTGCTGGCCGCGAATATACATCTGATATCCCAAAATGCCTGCATCTACCGCAGAAGCAATCTTTGCCGCGCAGGAAGCCTTCGCTCCGTCGCAGACAATTCCGGACACAATGGCAAGGGCATTTACCACCGTATGTACGATTTCTTTGTAATCTCCGCCATGAAGATAAGCGATTCCTGCCCCTGCTCCCGCTCCCGCACTGACAGCACCGCAGTAGGCAGAAAGCCTTCCGATGGCTGTTTTCTGGTGGATGGCCGTCAGGTTGGAAAGGGTCAGCGCCCGCAGCAGGGTTTCATGGCTTACCTTCATATCTTTCGCATATACAATTACGGGAACGGATGCCGTAATCCCCTGATTGCCGCTGCCGGAATTGATGATCACAGGCAGCTCACAGCCATTCATTCTGGCGTCAGACCCCGCCGCCGCCATAGCCTTTGCCCGGACACGGACGCTTTCTCCTTCCATATCCAAAAGAACGCTTCCGATATTGGCTCCGTAATTTCCCCGGATCCCCTCTTCTGCGATGGCCCAGTTATAATCAATCTGGCGCTCCAGCACCTCTCTTACATCCTCGATGTCCACAGTCCGGGCAAAATCCAGAATGTCCTTCATATTCAAAAGGCTCCGGTCCGTAAGCCCGTCCTCAGATTCTCCGGCTACCGGCTTCTTTTCCAGGATCTCTCCGTTTTTCTCTACCAGAACAATATTGGTATGGTAATTTGCGATCCGCACTCTGGCATAGGAAACGCCCTTATAAAGGGTAATCACAATATCAAAGGTGATCCCATTGTCAATATGCTCTACTGTAATGGGAACCTGCTCCATAAATTCCTTCATCTGCGCAGTCTGCTCGCTGCTTACACTGGCAATTACCTCTAACTCCTTATCTGCATCTCCTGCCACAATCCCTGCCGCCGCGGCTGCCGGAATGCCCTTTAAATGGTCTGTATTCGGCACAATTACAGATTTCACATTTTTAATAATGCTGCCGCTGGCTCCTACAACCACCCGGTCCGGCATTTCCCCCAGCACCTCTCTGGCCCTGGCAGCTCCATAAGCAAGGGCAATCGGCTCCGTACACCCCATTGCCGGAACCAATTCCTCCTTTAATGTCTGAACATACGCTGCATATTTTGCATCCCTCTTCTCCATGTGCCCCTTCCTCCTGAAGTTAAACCGTTCTGAGTTTTCACATTTTACAGCCATACTGCCAAATGGGAAATCCAACCTCTTGCATTCTCTTTAATTTTACTGTATCATATCCATATATTTTTGTAAATTTTAACATTTTAAATATATGATTAAAATATTTTTAATTAAAGAAGGAATCGGTATGGAATTTCGGGAAATCGTCACATTTTTACAGGCAGCCAAACTTCAGAGTTTTTCAAAAGCCGCCAGGCAGCTGGGATACTCTCAGGCAGCTGTCACTATTCAGATCAAGCAGCTGGAACAGGAGCTGGGAGTCCATCTCTTTGACCGCATTGGAAAGCAGACCACCCTGACCCATCAGGGACAGGTTTTCTATGAATACGCCTCTGCCATCATACGGGATCTGGCTCAGGCCAAAGACGCTATGGCAAATCCCACGGAGCTCACCGGGCAGCTGTGCCTTGGAACCATTGAATCCATCTGCAGCTCCATTTTCCCGGATCTTCTGACCGAATACCACAGACTGCACCCGAAGGTAAACGTAAATATTATCACAGACTCCCCGGACCGCCTGTTAGAGCAGATGAATGCCAATGTAATTGACATTGTCTATTTTCTGGATAAACGGATCTACGATCCCAAATGGGAAAAGGTCATGGAGCAGCCGGAGCAGATCCTTTTTGCCGCCTCTGCAGACCACCCCTTAAGTGCAAAAAAAGGAGAGCTTTCCTTAGATGAAATTCTCTCCTACCCCTTTGTCCTTACAGAAAAAAATGCCAGCTACCGGTTCATACTGGACCAGTATCTGGCATCTGAATACAAACGGCTGCATCCCTTTCTGGAAACAGGAAACACAGACTTTATCCTTAAATTTTTACAGCAGAATCAGGGAATCTCCTTTCTCCCGGAATTTACCATCCGGCAGGCGGTAAAGGAAGGCCGCCTCTGCATCCTTACTGCCAGGGACTTTCACATCCAGATCTGGCGCCAGATCGTCTATCACCGGGACAAATGGGTCACCCGGGAAATGGCGGAATTTTTAAGGCTTGCAAAAGAAATGGCTACTTTGCGTTAATATACGCAACCAGTCCGCCTGCCTGTATGATATCCTGCATAAAGGGCGGGAAAGACTGGCCTTTATAGACCTCGCCTCTGGTGATATTGGTGATCACGCCACTGTCAAAATCCACCTCTACCTTATCTCCTGCACTGATGGCCTTTGCCGCCTGAGGACACTCGATAATGGGCAGGCCGATATTGATGGAATTGCGGTAAAAAATCCTGGCAAAGGTCTCTGCGATCACACAGCTGACCCCGGCACATTTGATGGCCAGGGGTGCGTGCTCCCTGGATGATCCGCAGCCAAAGTTCTTCTCTGCCACAATAATATCCCCCGGCTGCACCTTATTTACAAATTCACGGTCAATATCCTCCATACAGTGCTTCGCCAGCTCCTCGCCCTTTGTGGCATTTAAGTAACGAGCCGGAATAATTACATCCGTATCTACATTATCGCCGTATTTAAAAACATGTCCGCATACTTTCATGGTAATCTCCCTTCTTTTTTAGGACTGTAAAACCAGATCGTCCCGGCAGCCTTACATCACTGCTTCGGGAGCCGTAATCTTTCCTGCCACGGCGCTGGCTGCGGCTACCGCCGGGCTTGCCAGATATACTTCTGAATCCACATGGCCCATACGGCCAACGAAATTGCGGTTTGTAGTGGAAATACATCTTTCACCGGCCGCCAGAATGCCCATATAACCGCCCAGGCAGGGGCCGCAGGTGGGAGTGCTTACCACTGCCCCAGCCTCAATAAATATTTCAAGCAGCCCTTCTCTCATGGCCTGCAGATAGATGGCCTGCGTCGCAGGGATCACAATACAGCGCACACCCTTTGCAACCTTCTTTCCCTTTAAGATCTCAGCTGCCGCCCGGATATCATCAATCCGTCCATTGGTACAGGAGCCGATTACTGCCTGATCGATCTTCACCTCGCCTACCTGATCGATGGTTCTGGTATTGGAGGGAAGGTGGGGAAATGATACCGTTGGCTTTAACCGGGATAGATCGATCACATAGGTCTCATCATACTCCGCATCCTCATCCGCCTCATATACCGTAAATTCCCGTTTGGAATGCTCCTTCATATACTGGAGAGCAGTCTCATCCACAGGGAAAATACCGTTCTTTCCACCGGCCTCAATGGCCATATTGCAGATGGTAAAGCGGTCATCCATGGACAGATTCTTAATGCCCTCTCCCGTAAATTCCATGGAGCGGTACAGGGCACCGTCCACACCGATCATGCCGATGATATGTAAGATCACATCCTTGCCTGATACCCATTTGGAGGGCTTTCCAACCAGCTCAAAGCGGATGGCAGAAGGCACCTTAAACCAGGCCTTTCCCGTTACCATTCCTGCCGCCATATCCGTGCTCCCCACTCCCGTAGAAAAAGCTCCCAACGCTCCGTAGGTGCAGGTATGGGAGTCCGCTCCAATCACCGCATCACCAGCCACAACCAGACCTTTTTCCGGCAAAAGTGCGTGTTCGATTCCCATATCACCCACATCAAAATAGTTGCTGATCTCATGGCGGCAGGCAAACTCTCTGCAGCATTTGCAGTTTTCTGCTGATTTAATATCCTTGTTCGGAATAAAGTGATCCATTACAAGGGCAATTTTATCTTTATCAAAAACCGTCTGACGGTTCATCTTTTTCATCTCATTGATGGCAACCGGAGAGGTGATGTCATTTCCAAGCACCAAATCCAGCTCCGCTTCGATCAGCTGTCCCGCTTTCACCTCTGCAAGTCCCGCATGAGCGGCCAATATCTTCTGGGTCATGGTCATTCCCATTGCTTCATCCTCCTCACCAGGGCGCTTTTCATTTAGCCCCATCTGTTTTTAATCTGTGCTTTACATTCTATCATATCTGTTGCTATAATAAAAATACATAATATGAATGGTGTATATGAAAAAATGTTATACAGGAGTGTTTACCATGGAACAGAACCTTTCACAGTATAAAATCTTTTACGAGGTAGCCAAAGCAGGAAACATTTCAAAAGCTGCCAAGGAACTCTATATCAGCCAGCCTGCCATCAGCAAAGCCATCAGCAAGCTGGAAGACAGCATCGGTATCCCGCTTTTCACCCGCAGCTCCAGAGGCGTGCAGCTGACAGCAGAAGGGCAGGTCCTTTTTGAATATGCAAAGGAAGCCTTTGAGGCCCTGACCAGAGGAGAACAGGAATTAAAGCGGATCCAGGAGTTTGACATCGGCCATCTCCGCATCGGCGTCAGCAATACCCTTTGTAAATATGTGCTCCTTCCTTATCTGAAGACTTTTATCGACCAGTACCCACACATGAGGATTTCCATTGAAGGCCAGTCTACTGCTCAAACCATCGCCGGTCTGGAACAGCACAAGCTGGATCTGGGCCTGATCGCAGAACCGGCTTCTCACAGGGATCTGACCTTTATTCCCGTTATGGATATTCAGGATACCTTTGTCACTACGCCTTCTTACCTGGAAAATCTCTATCTGCGGGAAGGAAAGGATGCGGATATCTTTGAAACGGGAAATATCATGCTTTTGGATCAGAGCAACATGACCCGGATCCATGTGGATAAATATCTGGAAGAATATTCCATTATTCCCCATCAGGTTCTGGAGGTTACAACTATGGATCTGCTGATCGAATTTGCAAAGATCGGTCTGGGTGTAGCCTGTGTCATACGGGAACTGGTACAAAAGGAGCTTGACAACGGAACTTTAGTGGAAGTTCCTCTGAAAAATGCCATCCATCGAAGAACCATCGGCTTTGCCTACCATTCCAATAATCAGGCCATGGCTTTAAAAACATTTCTGGAATTTCTTTATTAAGCATAACAGCTGCCGGAGAAATGTACGTTTTCCGACAGCTGTATTTTGGGCTATTTGATCACAAATTCCACGGTTCCTGCTGCTCCCGGTGCAATCTCATAGGGTGCAAACACCACTACGGGGGCTCCCGCTTCATTAAGATAAAAATCAGTTTCCTCTGTAATTCCGTCAAAACCGCCTTCCTCTGCATTCCAGAACTTCACTCCTGTTTCCTGCTCTTTCTGCGGGATCTGAACAATGACTGCCTCATTTACAATCCTCTCATACTCTGCTCCCAACACATTCTTCCTCTGTTCCTCCGGTTGCCAGAAAGGCTTCAAAGGCGGGTGAACACTTTAAATTCCAAAATATCCCAAAAGAGGCCGTCTGTTTGACGGTTCCCTCTTTTGGGATATCTGCTCCGTTTTCTAATTGATGCGTTATTAGTTGTTGATCAGCTTATCTTCTTCATTGTTCCAGCTGTAAAGCTTTCTGATCTCTTCGCCTACCTTCTCAGACGGATGCTCGGAAGCCAGTTTTCTCATTGCCTTAAAGTGTACCTGACGGCCTGCGGGAGACATATCAAGCAGGAAGTCCTTTGCGAAGGTTCCGTCCTGGATATCTGTGAGGATCTTCTTCATAGCCTTCTTTGTATCTTCTGTAATGATCTTCGGTCCAGTGATGTAGTCTCCATACTCTGCCGTATTGGAAATGGAATAGCGCATTCCTGCAAAGCCGGACTGATAGATCAGATCTACGATCAGCTTCATCTCATGGATACACTCAAAATATGCGTTCTTGGGATCATATCCTGCCTCTACCAGAGTTTCAAAGCCTGCCTGCATCAGAGCGCATACGCCGCCGCAGAGGACTGCCTGTTCTCCGAAAAGGTCTGTCTCTGTCTCTGTGCGGAAGGTAGTCTCTAAAAGTCCTGCTCTGGCACCGCCGATGGCAAGGCCGTATGCAAGAGCGCGGTCTAAAGCTTTTCCTGTGTAGTCCTGCTCTACTGCCACCAGACAGGGAGTTCCCTTTCCTGCCTGATACTCACTGCGCACGGTATGACCCGGAGCCTTGGGAGCGATCATGGTAACGTCTACATTCTTAGGCGGCTTAATGCAGCCAAAGTGGATATTAAAGCCGTGGGCAAACATCAGCATAGCGCCGTCCTTTAAGTTTGGCTCAATGTCCTTCTTATACATGTCCGCCTGAAGCTCATCATTGATCAGGATCATGATCACATCTGCCCTTTTTGCAGCCTCTGCCGCTGTATAAACCTCAAAGCCCTGCTCCTGGGCTCTCTTCCAGGAACGGCTTCCCTCATACAGGCCTACGATCACATTGCACCCGGATTCCTTTAAGTTCAGCGCATGGGCATGACCCTGGCTGCCGTAACCGATGATGGCAATGGTCTGTCCATCCAGCATGGATAAATTACAATCTTCCTGATAATAGATCTTTGACATATAAATATCCTCCTTGAGACGTTGTATTTTATGGCAGGTATCGGATATCTTCGCTTCCCCGCTCCAGTCCGGTCAGTCCGGTACGGGCCAGCTCCAGAATCTCGTAATCCTCTAACAGATTGATAAGGGCATCCAGCTTTGACTGGTCTCCTGTCAGCATGACCGTCAGGGAATCCCTTCCCACATCTACGATGGTTGCACGGAAAATATTGGAAATCGCACTGATGGCCTGGCGATCCTGAGCGCTTGCCCTTACCTTAACCATCATCAGTTCTCTGTATACGGAACGATCCGGCTTTAATTCCTTAATGTCTCTTACGTCCTCCAGCTTGTCCAGCTGGTTCTTGATCTGCTCAAGAACCGTCTGGTCTCCCAGAGAAACAACGGTCATCCTGGAATATCTCGGATCTGCAGTGACGCCTACGGTCAGGCTCTCAATGTTGTAGCCCCGGCGGCTGAACAGGCCTGCTACACGGGCCAGAACGCCGGCCGTATTGTCTACCAGAAGCGACAACACGATTCTGTCATCCATCATATCTTATTCCTCCATATCAGCCGGTCATTTCCCATCCCTGCCAGAAGCAGGATTTGTCTGAAAATTCCCTGTGCCATATATTAGTTTTTATCATAGCAACCATTATTTTATTTGTCAAATGTATAATAGGAATGGCAATTATGAACAGAAGTTATAACATTTCACCAAGGAGAATTGCCCTCAGCGCTTCTACCGACTCTGCAATCCGTGCCGCCTCACTCTCTTCCAGTTCCCTGCGGCTTCCGTAACCATAGAGCACGCCAATGCTCTCCAGCCCCTGCTCCCCAGCTCCTATGATGTCATGCTCCCTGTCTCCCACCATCACGATATCTGGCGCCAGACCACGGCCTGTTTCATCCCTTAAAAGACCAAAGCGCTCTCTTACATAAGAAATCACATCACCTTTTCTCACGCGGGTTTCCTCCAGATCAGCACCGCCGATGCCGTCAAAAAATCCAGCCAGCCCAAAATGCTCTAAGATCTGAACTGCAAAGGGCTCCGGCTTGGAGGTCGCCACATACAGCTTCTTTCCCGCATTTTTCAATGCTCCCAAAAGCTCCGGTATTCCCGGATACACCTTATTCTGCGCCCAGCCCTCCCGGCAGAAATACTCACGATACACGGAAATGGCCTCTGTGGCCTTTTCCTGGGAAAAACCGTAAAAATTGATGTAACTATCCCTTAAAGGCGGACCTATAAAGGGACAGAGCATATCCAGATTTGTTTCTTCTATGCCATAATGTGCCAGAGAATACTGGACAGCCTTTGTAATTCCTTCCTTCGGATCGGTCAGAGTGCCATCCAGATCAAATAATATGTACTTTTTTTCTTTCATTAGATTTTTCCATCCTTAAATGCTTTCATCATCTCATGGCCTACGCTGATATAGGGCGGATACTCTATGATCTCCTCCCTTGTAAACCAGCCGGCCTCCGACAGTTCCTCTTCCTGGAGCCGTATGGTATCGTCTCCGTCCAGATCTGCCACAAAGCCGATCATCACCGTATCGGAAAAAGCCCATGGCTGACTCTTATAGTAACGGATATTTTTGACTTTCAGTCCCACCTCTTCCATTACTTCCCGCTTCACACAGTCCTCAAAGGTCTCTCCGATTTCCAGATAGCCTGCGATCAGAGCATAATGACGGTAAGCTCCCCTGGCATACCTGGACATAAGCAGCCGATCCCCATTCCGGATCGCCACGATCACTGCCGGACTGATCTTGGGATATTCTGTATGGCCGCACGCAGAGCATACCATGGAACGCTCTTTCTCTCCCGGAGCCATCTTTCCCCCGCAGCAGCCGCAAAACCTGCGGCTCTCTCTCCAACGGTAAATCTGGCTCCCCGTAATTCCCGCAAAGCCGTCCTCCATGGGTTCAAAGGAGCGGAAGATCTGCAGTCCCTCCATAACAAAGCCGCCAAATTCCGGCATTTGAAACGTATCTGCCAGATAATACCCTTTGGAATCAATAGAAAAGAGGTATGAAACGCTTTCCACAGCATCTTCCTCTCCCTTTAAATCCCTAAAAGCAGGGAGACGGTATCTGTCCCCCTCCTTGATAAGCATTACCTTATTGTATTCATAATGAAGCAGGATATCATCCTCCTGCGGATTTTTTCTCATATAGACAGGATTAAACCTGCCTTCACCGATTTCCTGTATCATTGGCACTGCTTCCCTTTCTTCTTTAGTTGTGGATCACTATCTTAAGTTTTTTGCCTGTACCGAAGCTCATAACCCCCAAAAGGGATTTTCCATCCACAATACAGCTTCCCAGACAGACATCCACATCCCAGCGGATCTTTTCCGCCTGATTCACAAAGTGCACAATTTCCTCCACATTATTGAAAATAACCTCTCCTGACGTCATAAGCCAACCTCCTGCTTTTGCTTTTTTACTGATACAGGAAGTTTTTCCGCCATTTTCCTATTTATACTGATGCCTTAAAAAAATTTTCTTTAAGTTTACCCTCTTTAGACTGCTGAAAAAGTAATAATACACCGCAAAGGCTGCTGAGGTTAAAGCCCAGGTCATAGGATAACAAAAGGCAGCTGCAAGAATGGTATTGAAATGCGGCAGTGCAAAAATAATCCAGATCACACGCACCAGACACACGCCTACACCGGTAATAATGAGAGGCATCCAGGCATCACCCACGCCTCTTAAGGTACCGGAAAGGATCTCAATGGTGATATAGGTAATAAAGGTGGGAACCATAAAACGGATCAGGCTCTGGCTGATGAGCTGTACCTGAGGATCCGAGGTAAAAAGCTCAATAAACAGGTATCCCCAGAAATACAGCGCTGTCGAGACAATGGCCGTAAGCACCACGCCGATCACCATACAGGCGCCTGCTCCCTTTCTCACCCGGTCCATCCGCCTTGCTCCGTAGTTCTGTCCAACAAAGGTAGTAACGGATATTCCCAGAGCATTGATCATCATCCAATACAGGCCGTCCACCTTTCCGTAGGTTGCCCAGGCAGTCACATTGTCTGTACCCAGATTATTTACACCGGCCTGGATAATAATGTTGGAAATGTTATACATTACAGACTGCATTCCCGCCGGAATACCGATGCGTATGATCCTCTGCAGCATCCGGCTGTCAATACGGATTTTTCTCCACTCCACCTTATACATATCCTGTGTGCGGGTCAGGCAGAGAATTACCAGGATCACTGAAAAAAGCTGGGAAGAAATGGTTGCCAGAGCAGCACCGGCCACTCCCATCCGGAGCACTGCCACCAAAACCACATCCAGGATAATATTTACAAAACAGCTCCCTATGAGGAAATACAGCGGCCGTCTGGAATCTCCCACTGCACGGAGAATGCCGGCTCCCATATTGTACAGAAGATTAGGAACCATCCCCAGAAAATAGATCCTGATATAGGTTACTGCATGATCCATTACGTCCTCAGGTGTATGCATGGCTGTGAGAGCCCATCTGGCCCCCACAAGTCCTACTGCCATAAAAAGAACGCCTCCTATGACCGAAAAAGCAACTGAGGTATGTACGGCCCAGTGGACCTTGTCGGCCTTTTTTGCACCGTAATACTGCGAGATGACCACAGTAGCGCCGCTGGACAGCCCCACAAAGAAGCCCACCATCAGATTGATCAGCGTACTGGTGGTTCCTCCTACTGCCGCCAGAGCCTGTTTTCCCACAAAGCGGCCTACTACCACAGCATCTGCCGTATTATAAAGCTGCTGAAAAAAGGTTCCGAATAAAATAGGGAAGAAAAACAGCAGCAGCTGTCCGAAAATACTTCCCTCTGTAATTCCATTTGCTTTTGTCTTTTGGACTTTTTGCTCCGCACTCATTTGTTTATCTCCTCGTTGACGGGTACTTTATCTCTTTATCTGCTTACTTCTCAGCAGCTCCGTCTCCTGCTACCTCTGCAATTGACTTTACAAGACCTGCAATTCCCTGGATTTCAGAAGGAATGATGATCTTGGTGGCTCTGCCGTTGGCAGCCGCCGCAAAGGCCTCCAGACTCTTAAGCTGCAGCACGGTCTGATCGGCTCCCGCTTCCCGGATGTAGCGGATTCCTTCTGCCGTAGCCTTCTGTACGGTACGGATAGCCTCCGCCTGTCCCTGAGCCTCCTTAATCTTCTTTTCCTTCTCTGCTTCTGCCCGAAGGATGGCCGCCTCTTTTTCAGCCTCCGCATTTAAAACGGCAGACTCCTTATTTCCCTCTGCTACCAGGATCATGGACTTCTTCTCGCCCTCTGCCTTTAAGATAGCCTCGCGGCGCTCACGTTCTGCCTTCATCTGCTTCTCCATGGCCTCCTGAATAGCTGCCGGGGGAATGATGTTCTTAAGCTCCACACGGGTAACCTTGATACCCCAGGGATCCGTCGCCAGATCCAGGGATTCCTGCATCTTGGCATTGATGGTTTCTCTGGAAGTCAGTGTTTCATCTAACTCCAGATCGCCGATAATATTTCTCAAAGTAGTAGCTGTCAGGTTCTCAATAGCAAGGATCGGACGCTCCACACCATATGCATACATTTTCGGATCGGTAATGTAGAAGAATACCACTGTATCGATCTGCATGGTAACATTGTCCTTTGTGATCACCGGCTGCGGCGGGAAGTCCTCCACCTGCTCTTTCAAGTTTACCTTCTTTGCCACCCGGTCAATAAAGGGGATCAGAAAATGGATGCCCACTCCGTAGGTTCCCAGATAACCGCCCAGACGTTCCACTACCAGGGCCTGTGCCTGAGGAACAATGCGGATACAGGATGAAAGAATCACCAGAATTACAACTGCAACAATAATAAACGCCATAAAACCTCCTATCATACCTAACATAAAATCCCTCCTTATTCATTTTCCTGTTCTACAAATAGTTTCGCGCCCCGGATCTCCCGGATCACAGCAGCTGTACCGGGCGTAAGGATCCGGTCCTCATGGAGCGAACGTGCCAGCCAGGTTTCTCCGGCTAAGGATACGCTTCCTGTTCCCCGGACGTTGTCGATGGTCTCCTTAACCACCACTTTTCTGCCAATGAGCCCGTCTGTGTTGGTCCGTGTCTCCTTCGGCTTTAGGATTCCTGCCGCCAGAGGCCGCACCAGAAGGAGCAGCGCAAAGGAAACGGCTGCAAACAAAGCCAGCTGCAGCTTCACGCTGCCTCCCAGAACCTGAACCAAAAGCCCCGCAAGCGCTCCCCCTGCAAACCAGATACAAGTAAGGGAAACGGTAAGCGCCTCTGCCGCTGTAAGCACGATAAATGCCGCAATCCAAAATAAGGTCATCTGCTTTTCCTCCTTTCTGCAGCCGTGCCGGAAAGCTGTCTGTACACTCCGCACGGATATGATTCCCCATTATAGCTGGCTGTACCCGCTTTTGAGGAAAGATATCTTTATTGTATCATATTTACTGTCATATTCAAATAAGGGAATGAAAAAATTGACAAATCGTAAGAGAATCGTTAGAATACAGACAGACTCTCCGGTTTGGGCTTTAAAGGCCGGCCGGTTATTGATAAGGAGATTTATATTTTATGAAACGCATCCTGCTTCTTGGCACTGGAGGCACCATTGCCTGCAAACGTACGTCCCATGGGTTAATGCCCCTTCTTTCCTCAGAAGAAATCCTTTCCTTTGTCCCGGACAGCCGGACGTTCTGCAGCATTGATTCGATCCAGGTATTAAATATTGACAGCACTAACATACAGCCCTCCCACTGGCTTACCATTGAAAAGGCCATTGAGGAACATTACAAAGATTATGACGGCTTTGTGATCACCCACGGTACAGACACCATGGCTTACACGGCCGCTGCCCTTTCCTATCTGATCCGCAATTCTGCAAAGCCCATTGTGATCACCGGAGCCCAAAAGCCTATCGATATGGAAAACACAGACGCCAGAACCAATCTTGCGGACAGCCTTCGCTTCGCCTCTCACCCAAACGCACATGGGGTCAATATCGTATTCGACGGCAAGGTGATCGCAGGCACCCGCGGAAAAAAGGAGCGCACCAAGAGCTACAACGCCTTTTCCAGTATCAATTTTCCCTATATTGCCACGATCCAGGAGGAGCATATCCTTTTTTATCTGGATGACAAGGAGCTTTTAAAAGAGCCGGTGCAGTTTTTTTGCCATTTAAATCCCAATGTGGGGCTTTTAAAGCTGATTCCTTCCATGGACGCCTCCCTTCTTGACTATATGGCAGAACACTATGACGCTGTTATCATTGAATCCTTCGGCGTAGGCGGCCTTCCCTCCTATGACGGAGGAGATTACCATCGGGCCGTGGGACGCTGGACCAGCCTGGGAAAAACGGTAATCATGACCACACAGGTCACAAATGAGGGCAGCAATATGTCCGTATATGAGGTAGGCAAAAATATCAAGCAGGAATTCGGCCTGCTGGAAGCCTATGACATGACTCTGGAGGCAGCAGTGACAAAGACCATGTGGATTCTGGGACAAACAAAGGATCCAAAGGAAATCCGGCGCCTGTTTTATCAGACCGTCAACCGGGATATCCTCTGGAAATCGATATAAGGGAGGGGAACAGGAGTATGAATCAGCAGAAACGTCCTTTTTATTCCGGATTGATCCACGGCATCCCTATCGGCCTCGGTTATCTGGCTGTATCCTTTACCTTCGGCATCATGGCGGTAAGCTCCGGCCTCTCTGTTTTCCAGTCTGTGCTTATCTCCCTTACCAATCTTACAAGCGCCGGCCAGTTTGCCGGCCTTGGCATCATAACCGCCGGCTCCTCTTATCTGGAAATGGCCGCGGTGCAGCTTGTGATCAACCTGCGCTACTGCCTTATGTCCTGCTCCCTTTCCCAGAAGCTGGATCATAAGATGCCTTTATTCCATCGTTTTCTCATGGCCTATGGGGTGACGGATGAAATTTTCGGCGTGTCGGTCTGTCATCCTGGAACCTTAAGCCCCTTTTACAGCTACGGGCTGATGAGCGCCGCTGTGCCGGGCTGGACTTTAGGAACGCTTTTAGGCGCGCTCTCCGGCAGTCTGCTTCCGGAACGGCTTTTAAATGCCCTGGGCGTGGCCCTCTATGGAATGTTTCTGGCGATCATCGTACCTCCGGCAAGAGAAAACAGGATCCTTCGGGCTGTGGTCCTGCTCTCCATGACAGCCAGCTTTGTATTTACCCTGATCCCGGTATTAAATACCATTTCATCCGGATTTAAGATCATCCTTTTGACCTTTGTTATCGCCGGAGGAGCCGCCCTGATCTGCCCTGTAAAGGAGGAAGCTTAAATGAATCGGAATATTTATGTCTATATAGCAGTAATGGCAGCAGTGACCTATCTGATCCGACTGCTGCCGCTCACACTGATACGAAAAGAAATCAAAAATACCTTTCTTCGTTCTTTTTTATATTATGTTCCCTATGTGACGCTCTCCGTCATGACCTTTCCGGCCATCCTCTATGCCACCCGCTCTGCGGCAGGCGGAGCCGCAGCTCTGGCCGTGGCCGTCCTGCTGGCCTGGAAGGGAAAAAGTCTTTTTCATGTATCCCTTGCAGCCTGCACAGCTGTATTTTTACTGGAATTTTTTATCTGAACTTCTTAAATCCCGTCTTTTGCCCAGCCATAGGAACAGCGTACCGCCTTCTGCCAGCCCTTAAGCATCCTGCACCGGACTTCCTCTTCAATCTTTGGGAAGAAGCTGCGATCCGCTTTCCATCCTCTGGCGATCTCTTCCTTATTTTTCCAGAATCCCACTGCAAGACCTGCCAGATAGGCAGCTCCCATGGCGGTTGTTTCCACACAGGCCGGGCGGTCTACCTGGACGCCGGTTAAATCTGCCTGAGTCTGCAGCAGATAGTTGTTGGCGCTGGCCCCTCCGTCTGCCTTCAGCCGTTTCACCTCCTGTCCCAGATCCATCTTCATGGCTTCCAGCACATCATTGGTCTGGTAACAGAGGGAATCCAGAGTCGCGCGGATAATATGATACCGATTCACCCCGCGGGTAAGGCCCAGAATGGCGCCTCTGGCATAGGCATCCCAATGCGGTGCTCCCAGACCCGTAAAAGCCGGCACCACATAACAGCCATTGGTATCCTTTACCTTTTCGGCCATATATTCTGAATCTGCCGCTGATCCGATCAGCCTCAGCTCATCCCTCAGCCACTGGATCGCTGCTCCAGCAGCAAAAATAGACCCCTCCAACGCATAGGTTACATTTCCCTCCAGCCCCCACGCGATCGTTGTCACAAGGCCGCTCTTTGAAAATACCGGCCGGTCTCCTGTATTCATAAGGAGAAAGCAGCCTGTGCCGTATGTATTTTTCGCATCGCCCGGCTCAAAACAGGTCTGGCCGAAAAGAGCGGCCTGCTGATCTCCCGCCGCGCCTCCTATCGGAATCGGATCTCCAAAAAACTGCCGGCCTGTCATGCCGTAAATACAGCTGGAGGGCTTTGGCTTTGGGAGCATCTGTTCCGGTATGTCAAAAAGCTCCAGGATTTCTTTATCCCAGGTAAGCGTATTGATATTAAACAGCATGGTCCTGGAAGCGTTGGAGTAATCGGTCACATGAACGGCTCCCTTTGTAAGCTTCCAGATAAGCCAGGTTTCCACGGTTCCAAAAAGCAGTTCTCCCCGCCCGGCCCTCTCTCTGGCTCCGGGCACATGATCCAGGATCCATTTCAGCTTGGTAGCAGAGAAATAGGCATCAATGACCAGACCGGTCTTTTGGCGTATCAGTTCTGTCAGTCCCTTTGCCTTTAATTCGTCGCAATAAGCCGCAGTCCGACGGCACTGCCACACGATTGCCGGACCAATGGGCTCTCCGGTAGCCTTATCCCATACAATGGCTGTCTCCCTCTGGTTGGTGATGCCAATAGCAGCAATATCGCCAGCCGAGGCGCCAATCTTTGACATAGCTTCCACTGCCACTCCCAGCTGAGTCGACCAGATTTCATTGGCGTCATGCTCCACCCAGCCGGGTTTTGGAAAATACTGGGTAAATTCCTTCTGAGCAAGGCTGCAGACCTCCCCGTTCTGATCAAACAGGATACAGCGGCTGCTGGTAGTCCCCGCATCCAGAGCCATGATATATTTCCCCATACATATGCTCCCTTCTCTAAGACAACAAAAATTCGCTGAGTACGAAATTGCTCACATCCATGCCCCATTCTGTAAGTGACAGCCATACTCCTTCTTTTTTCAGCAGACCATTGGCCATAAGCCGTTCGATCACCGCTCCATAGACCGTTTCCATTTTCACTCCGAACAGTCTTACGAAATCCATTTCCGATACCCCTCTCGTCATCCGAAGGCCCAGAAACATAAATTCTTCCATACGGGCCTCTCTTGAAAGCTGCTCCACCGGCCCAGCCAGTTCTCTCAGACCTTCCCCACAGTCATGCTCCAGATCCAGGGCCAGATAACGCCTCAGATCCTTTTCATTGGAAAAGCGGCAGCCGTCCATATAAGAAGATGCCCCCAGGCCCAGTCCCAGATAGGACACCTCTGTCCAGTAGCCTATATTGTGGCGGCATTCCTTTCCAGGCTTTGCATAGTTTGAAATCTCATAGCGCTGATAGCCCATCTCTCCCAGAAAATCCCTTGTAAGATGGTAAATCCTGTTTTCCGTATCTTCATCCGGAAGAGGAAGGACATTTTCTCTCCGGCAGCCGCCCATTCCCGGCCCATACTGTTCCCAGAAGGGCGTTCCCTGCTCTATGATCAGGCTGTATGCGGAAATATGCTCCGGTTTGAGCATCGTTACCTTTTTTAAGGTATTTTTCCACGATTCAAGCGTCTGGCCAGGGATCCCGCTCATAAGATCCACGCTTATATTGGTAAAGCCAGACATTCTTGCGCTCTGATAGCTCTTTAAAAACTCCTCAAAAGAATGAACCCGGCCCAGGTTTTTAAGCTCCTGATTATCTGCCGACTGAAGGCCGATGCTTACGCGGTTGATGCCACAGTCATGGTACACAGGAAGCTTGTTGTATAAAAGAGTACCCGGATTGGCCTCGATCGTAATCTCCGCATCCGGCTCCAATGTAAAGTTTTCCTTTACGGCCTCCATGATCCGCCGGATCAGTTCCGGTTCCATAACCGTAGGGGTACCGCCGCCGATAAAAACCGTGGATACCGTAAGCTCACTGCAGAAGGCTCCTCTGGCCCGGATTTCTCTTACCAGCTGATCCACATAAGCCTCATGGTCTGCAGCCAGAGCCCGAAAGGAGAGAAAATCGCAGTAAAAACACTTTTTCACGCAAAACGGGATATGGATATACAGCTCAATGGTATTTTTATTTGCATTTATCATAGGGTGACTGTCTCGCTTTTTCTCTTACTCTTCATCCAGCTTCAGAACGCTCATAAACGCCTTCTGCGGAATCTCTACATTTCCGATCTGGCGCATCCGCTTTTTGCCTTCCTTCTGCTTTTCAAGAAGCTTTCTCTTTCGTGAAATATCGCCGCCGTAGCACTTTGCAAGCACGTCCTTACGGACTGCCTTTACCGTCTCTCTGGCAATTATCTTTCCACCGATGGCTGCCTGAATGGGGATTTCAAACAAGTGGCGCGGAATCTCCTCCTTTAATTTTTCGCACATCCTGCGTCCCTTTTCATAGGCCGAGGCAGAATGTACAATAAAGGAAAGAGCGTCCACTTCCTCTCTGTTTACCAGAATATCCAGCTTCACAAGCTCAGACCGTTCATAGCCCTTTAACTCATAATCAAAGGAGGCATATCCTCTGGACCGCGACTTTAAGGCATCGAAGAAGTCATAGATGATCTCATTTAAGGGAAGCTCGTATTTTAAAAGGGCACGGGTGGTTTCAATGTATTCCATTCCCAGATATACGCCCCGGCGCTCCTGGCACAAAGTCATAATGGAGCCCACATATTCGGTCGTTACCATGATCTCCGCGCTTACAATAGGCTCCTCCATGTATTCAATTTCACTGGGATCCGGCAGATTGGATGGATTGGTAAGCTCGATCATCTCACCATTCGTCTTATATACCCGGTATACTACGCCCGGAGCCGTTGTCACAAGATCCAGGTTATATTCCCTCTCTAAGCGCTCCTGAATGATTTCCAGATGAAGCAGGCCTAAAAAACCGCAGCGGAAGCCAAAGCCAAGAGCCACAGAGGTCTCCGGTTCATAGAAAAGCGAAGCATCATTTAGCTGAAGCTTTTCAAGGGCGTCTCTTAAGTCATTGTATTTGGCACCGTCTGCAGGATAAAGTCCGCAGTAAACCATAGGCGTTACCTTTTTATAGCCCGGAAGGGGGCTTTCACAGGGACGGACGGCATCTGTAACCGTATCGCCCACACGGGTATCGCGGACATTTTTGATACTGGCGGTAATATAGCCTACCATTCCCGCGCTGAGCTCGTCGCAGGTAATAAACTGGCCTGCGCCGAAGTATCCGACCTCTACTACCTCTTCCTCTGCCCCCGTGGCCATCATCCGCACACGGGTTCCCTTCTTTACCGTGCCTTCCATCACACGGCAGAAAATAATTACACCTTTGTAAGAATCATAAATAGAATCAAAGATCAGCGCCTGAAGAGGAGCATCGGGATCTCCCTTGGGAGACGGGATCTTGTGCACAATGGCCTCCAGAACATCTTCGATATTCAGTCCTGTTTTCGCGGAAATACGGGGCGCATCGTGAGCCTCCAGACCAATCACATCCTCTATCTCCGCCTCCACATGATCCGGGTCGGCGCTTGGAAGATCGATTTTATTGATAACCGGAAATACGTCCAGATCATGATCCAGAGCCAGATAGACATTTGCCAGCGTCTGAGCCTCAATGCCCTGGGACGCATCCACTACCAGGATGGCTCCGTCGCAGGCTGCCAGACTGCGGGAAACCTCATAATTAAAGTCTACATGTCCGGGAGTGTCGATCAGGTTAAAAATATATTCCTCCCCGTCCTTTGCCTTATATACGGTACGCACTGCCTGAGATTTGATGGTAATGCCTCTCTCCCGCTCCAGGTCCATGTTGTCCAGGATCTGCTCCTGCATCTCTCTGCTTGTTAAAAGCCCTGTTTTTTCAATAATACGGTCAGCCAGGGTGGACTTGCCGTGATCAATATGGGCGATGATACAAAAATTTCGTATTTTACTCTGGTCAATCGTTGCCATTCTTTATCCTCGTCTTCTTTCAAATTAAAATATATCTGCCATTATACCTTTTTTTCACTCCCCTTGCAACACCATATCCAAAAGTTGTGCCAGGGGCTCCATGGCGTTTTTTACCTCTTCAAATGTATTCGTCTGAGCCCCCGCTTCAATAAGAGCAGACTTAGGCCGCAGGTGGAGATTATAGCGCAGTCCCTTTAAATAGATCTTTCTGGCAAATCCTGGAAAATACGCCTGTGCTCCCAGCTGCATTTTCAGGCTGAATGCAAGGTTTTCTGCCAGATAAGGATTGGGAAGATAGGCAATTTTTCCCTCCGGCGTACGGCTGAGGCCGTTAAAAAACATGATCTGCGCCGTGGGCTTTCCATTGATGTCGGAAACCATGTGGAGATTTTCCGAAACGCCATCCCTGTGAAGATCCAGAACTACCTGAATGGAAGGATTCTGCTGCAGGATACGGTTTACGCCTTCCAGTGCATAATTATAGGCCTTACTCCGATCCAAAACGCCACTTTGCAGATCATAAACCGACGTGTCATGGTAAACCCGGTAGCCCTTCTGCGTCAAAAGTTCTGCCAGATAATCTCCCACTTCCACAATGGTCCGCCCCTGAGGGCCGGAATCCTTAAAGGCCTCCTGAGAATGGGTATGGTAAATAAGGATCTGCGGCCCTTCCCCTTCTTTATCTAATGTCACATCATGGCTTAAAAGTGCCGGACCGTTAAACAGATCGCGGCCTGCTGTGGTAGAGGTATGTACGCTGTAAAAATGCTTCATGAGAAAGTCAAAATCCTCCAGCTGCTGAAGCTGATAAAGTGTTCCTGTTACCGGCAGAGGAAGGCTTCCTGCCAGGGAAAGGGCAGAGCCTGAAACACTGGCTGCGGTTTCCTCTAACGCTTCCCCGAAGCTTTCTGCGGGGCTTTCCTCTAAGCCGTGAGCCATGCTCCCCTGCGAGGCCTTTTTTCTTTCTTCATGCTGCTTCTCCCCTGTTGTTTCATCTCCGTACCGGTCAAGATACTGGTGCTCCCTGTAAAATAAACGTGCCTGCATATGATTCCTGAAAACAGGGTCTGCATCTTCCCAGGCGATCTTTACAGCCTGATCCGTATTACTGCCGTCCTGCTCCGTTATGTTCCTGGAATTTTTCCCCGTCATCTCATAAGGCGCAGCCTGATGCCACAGAAGCGCTGCCAGTTCTTCCCCGGCCATCCGAACCTGCTGCTCCCAGGGAACCGCCGTAAGGACGGCTCTGCTGTTTTTTATCATATAGACGGCTCCCCATACGGTTCCCGCAGCCGCAAGGCCCATGAGACATATCCTCACCGGCCCTCTCCTTCCGTTCCTTTTCATCCCCATACCCGGTCCCGCCTGTCCTTTTTACACCTTGCCAAAGTGCTGTATCCTATGGTATGCCAAAACAAAGAAAAAAATGACAGCATCTGCCGCCGGAATCACAGCTCAAACACAGCCCGGTGAATACCTTCCGAAATGGTAAAACTTAGCTGCTGAACAGACTGGTCAATATCCGGCGGCGTCACATACATAGGCCCAAATTCCGGCTCCAGAAGCTCCCGGATCAGTTCATACTGCCCCTCTGTATCCATCTGGCGTATCCACGATCCTGTGCCTTTTGCGCATTCATTTTCCTCCAAAACCGCAAGAAGGGCTGAAATCGTATCCTGCACAATGGCAGCCGCCCCCACCACCGTCGGCACTCCAATAGCGATCACCGGTACTCCCAGGCTCTCTTTTGTGAGACTGTGACGATGATTGCCTACTCCGGAGCCCGGATGGATTCCCGTATCTGTAAGCTGTATGGTTGTGCACAGGCGGCGGACGCTGCGTGCTGCCAATGCGTCAATGGCAATCACCAGATCAGGTGATGTCTCTCCTATGATCCCATGCAGAATCTGAGCCGTTTCCATCCCCGTCTGGGCCATAACGCCTGGAGCAATGGCGCAAAGGCATGGATAGGGCTGTTTCTTCTCTGTCCTGTCCGCAAGAAGATGGCCGGTCACTCTGAGATTTCCCACGGTTCGGGGTCCTAAAGAATCCGGGGTTACGGATTGGTTTCCAAGGCCGACCACCAGCAGGGACGGATTTTCCTTTTTCTCCCATCCTGCCCGTTTCATCAGCTCATTCAACTGCATGGCCAGTTCATCCACCACTCTGCTGTGACAATCCTCATCCGGCGTCTGCAGCTCATCTGCTTCCAGCGTTAGATACGTTCCTTCCGGCTTTCCCATCGCTCTGGCTCCCTGAGCATTCAGTATCTTCACTTCTGTCATTCTGACCGCACCTTCTTTTCTGGTTCTTTCCTTTAATACAACCCCCGGGATCTCACCCCCATCACCTTCAAAACTTTCTTTATCTTCCAGAGCCAGATCTGTGCGTATCTGAAAGGAAAATGTGGCTGCAGCCTGCTTATTTTCGGAACTTCCCATTCCTGTGCCTCCTGTCTTTTTCTTCGATCCATTTGAATTTCCACATTTTGCAGTATTTCCAAAGGCCATCCACCCTCAGCTGCGGGTACGGCGCAAAAAGAGAAACTGCGATCCATCTTATTTTCCACTCATTTCAAAAAAATATTCCCTAAAACTTCAAAAAACACCAAATTCCGCTTGACATTCCCAAAATCATTCGCTAAAATGTAATAGTATGTTTACATTGAACTGTCCGTGTCCAGGCTTTGATGGAAAACACAACGATTAATATTTTTATATAATACCGAACGGAGGTGTATTTCATTGGCTAACATTAAATCTGCAAAGAAGAGAATCTTAGTAAACGAGACTAAGGCTGCAAGAAACAAGGCAATCAGATCCAAGGTTAAGACTGCGATCAAGAAGGTAGAGGCTGCTGTTGCTGCTGGAGATAAGGCTGCTGCTCAGACTGCATTACAGGCTGCTATCACAGAGATCGACAAGGCCTGCACTAAGGGCGTATATCACAAGAACAATGCTGCCCGCAAGGTGTCCCGCGTGACCAAGGCTGTTAACACTCTGGCTTAATTTTATAGAGATATTTAAAATCCCTCCGGATTAACCCACCGGAGGGATTTTTTTGCTTACAGCTTCCTTTCATCATAACGTGCTCTTTCTCCGCCGATAAACTTAGGGCGTGTTCTGGCACAAACTACATGGGCGCCTCCAATTTCTCTGTTTAAAATCCGCACTGGAACTGCCACATCCTTTAAATGCATCCCGATCAGGGTATCTCCGATATCGATTCCCGCATGAGCTCGGATATGCTCCACTGCCGCCGGATGCTCCAGGGTATGATAAGCCGCCGTAGCAAAGGAGCCTCCTGCTTTTAGCTGAGGAACCACATTGACAGGCTCATATCCGTATTTTAACGCGGCCTCCTCCTCTAATATAAGCGCCCGGTTTAAATGCTCACAGCACTGGGCGGCCAGATAAATGCCCGCAGGTTTTAGCTCCTCATAAAGAGCTTCATAAACCGCCTGCCCGATTTCTCCGCTGGAATGAGAGCCAATCTTAAAGCTCCCGATTTCACTGGAGGAACAGCCCACAACCAGAATCTGCCCCTGCTTCAGATCTGCCTTTTCCATAAGCTCCCTCAAAACATCTTTTGTCTGTTTTCTAATCGCATCTAACTGAAGTTCTTCCATTCCATTTTCCTCCTTTAATACGTTTTTGCAATCAAAAGTTCTACTGCCAGACGGTCTGTCAGGCGGCCTGTCTTTACGCTTTCCTCTGCATCCACACAAAGATTTACATAGGAAAGGATCTGTTCCCTTGAAAATGTCTTTGCCTGCAGCATGATTTTTCCTGCCACAAAGGGCTGAAGCTTCATCCTAGAAGCAATGGTACTCTTATCCATGCCCTGCCCCATCAGCTCCTTCACCTGCAGGATCTGGTTAAACTGCCTTGCGATCAGAAATAAAATCCGCATAGGCGGCTCCTTTAAGGTAAGCAGATCCTCATAAAGATCCATAGCCTTTCGCGTCTGACGGTTGGCAATAGCCGTAATCATGTCAAAAATCTTGTTGCTCACCTGAGTGGTACAGATAGCCTCCACATCCTCCTCAGTGATCACATCACGACCCAGGGTATAGCTGATCAGCTTTTCCAGCTCTGAGCTGATATTTTCCATATCATCCCCTGTTTTGCTTAAAAAAAACTCCATGGTGCGCCCGGTGATCTTTTTCCCATTTTTTGACAGGATGCCGGCAGCCCAACGGCCAAGCTGCGACGCATCCTGACGGCCAAGCTCCGCTGTATAACCGTATTTTTTCACGGCTTTAAAAAGCTTGCTGCGCTTATCCACCTCTGTTTCCACAAACACAAGACAGGTGGTATCGGGAATATGCTCCATATAAGCGCTCATTTCCTCTCCTCCTGCTCCGCCCTTAAACCAGCCGCTGTCCTCTATCAGCACCAGCCTGCGCTCTGCAAAAAAAGGCATGGTATCTGCAATGCCGATAATCTCATTTATATCCATTCCCTTTCCCTCGTAATGGTTAAAGTTCATGGTATCTCCAGCTGTCACTGCATCCTTTAAACGGTTCTTATAGCTCATTTTCAAAAATGCCTCTTCACCAAACAGAAGGTAGGCCTTTTTAAATGAACCGTCCTTTATATCCTGGTTTAATATCTGCATACGCTGTCTGTCACTCCCTGCCCTGGCGTTTTGCTCTATTATACCATGTCTTCCCCCTCTTGACAAATAGACTGTAGAGTGTATAATTATTTTTCTGAACAGTTCTTTTTAAAACCTTTTTATTTAGAACCTTTTATTATGTAAAAGGAGGATCCAATGACCTCAAACACTGATTTTCTTTTAGGTATCCGGGCTGCCATGAAGTTTCAGGACAGCCTGCTAAAACAGCTCTCTGAAACCTATGGACTGACTCTGATCGAGGCAAATGTCATCACATTTCTCCACAATAATCCGGGGAAAGATACTGCGGCCGACATCACGGAGCTTCGGATGCTCTCAAAAGGAAATGTCTCCCAGGCTGTGGAAAGCCTGATACAGAAAGGGCTCTTAAAGAGAATCCCGGATCTCCATGACAGACGCCGGATCCACCTGGCTCTGCTGCCCGCCTCACACTCCATTACTGCTGATGTAGATACGCTTATGGATGAATACAGAGGATATCTGTTTCAGGGATTTTCCAAAGAAGAGTTTGCCTGCTACCAGATTCTTTCAAAACGGCTCATGGAAAACGCAAAAAATGCTATGAAAGGCAGGAGTACACATGAATGACAACAAAGATTTTCTGGCAAAAGAGCCTGTGGGAAAGCTTCTTTTAAAGCTGGCTCTTCCTACTGTTACTGCTCAGATCATCAACATGCTTTACAACATCATAGACCGCATTTACATAGGACACATTCCTGAAAACGGCGCTCTGGCCCTTACAGGAGTAGGTGTCTGCATGCCCCTTATTATGATCGTGTCCGCATTCGCTGCTCTGGTTGGAAACGGCGGCGCTCCCAGAGCCTCGATCTTTATGGGACAGGACGATAAACAGGCGGCTGAAAAAACACTGGGCAACTGCTTTACCGTTCAGCTGATTATCTCCGCTGTTCTTACCGCTGTTCTTTTAATGTGGAACCGTGAATTTCTTCTGGCTTTCGGCGCCAGTGAAAATACCGTAGAATACGGCGTAGCCTATATGAATATCTACGCTCTGGGAACTATTTTCGTACAGCTCACACTGGGTATGAATGCATTTATCACAGCCCAGGGCTTTGCAAAAACAGGCATGCTCTCCGTTATGATCGGTGCGGCAGCAAATATTATCCTGGATCCGATTTTCATTTTTGTATTTGGAATGGGAGTACGCGGCGCGGCTCTGGCAACTATCTTATCACAGGCATTATCCTGTACCTGGGTGCTGGCCTTCCTCTTCGGAAAAAAGACCTTCTTAAAGATCAAAGCTTCCAATTTAAAGCTTACCCGTTCCATTATCATGCCAAGCCTTGCGCTGGGACTGTCCACCTTTATCATGCAGTCCAGTGAAAGCGTAATCTCCGTATGCTTTAACTCCTCCCTGTTAAAGTACGGCGGCGACATCGCAGTCGGCGCTATGACCATCTTAACCAGCGTCATGCAGTTTGCCATGCTGCCCTTACAGGGCCTGGGCCAGGGCGCACAGCCCATCATCAGCTACAACTACGGCGCAAAGCTCACTGGGCGCGTACGCTCAGCCTATAAACTGCTTCTCGCCTTGAGCTTATCCTATGCATCCCTGCTGTGGCTGGGCGTCATGCTTGCTCCTCAGGCATTTGCCGCCATGTTCACCTCAGACCCGGCTCTGATCGACTTTACCAAGCATGCACTGCGGATCTATATGGCCTGTATGTTCCTCTTCGGCATCCAGATGGCCTGCCAGATGACCTTCACTGCTATCGGCAATGCAAAGGCTTCCATCCTGGTCGCTGTTATGCGTAAGTTCATCCTGCTGCTGCCTCTGATCTATCTGGTTCCTAAGTTTATGCCTTCCGATCCGACTACTGCCGTATATCTGGCAGAGCCGATCGCTGATTTCTTTGCAGTCAGCTTCACTGCTGTGCTGTTCTTCTTCCAGTTTAAGAAGGCGCTCAGAGCATTGGAAGAGTAATCACTGCGGAATGTTTGGTATTTTCTCTATCTGAATTTTATAAAAGAGAGCACTGCTCAATCACCTGAATCTGATGATTTTGCAGTGCTCTCTTCGTCTTTCAATTTCTCCTGGGTTTCCGCATTTTGCAGTATGCTGCCATCAGCAGATAAGGGATACACGTTTTCCCTTATCCACTGATTGATGGAAGCCAAGGTGCAGGATACAATACAGCGTAAAAAACTCAAACAATTTCTCTGTTGTCTTTCAGATATTTCAGAAATCCCTTGCAGCCTTCCATTATATCTAAATACGTTTCATCAAAATTACCCGTATACCACGGATCTGCAATATCTCTTCCTGAACCTGCAAAGGAAAGGAGCTTGTATATCTTTCCCTTTGGATCTCCTTTTAACATCCGGTTGAGATTGCGTATATTTGCTGTGTCCATACCTATGATATAGTCAAATTTATCATAATCTGCTGTTTGGATCTGCTTTGCCCTGTGGGGGACTAACGGAATCCCAACCTCCTTTAGTTTGTTTACCGTTCCCCAATGAACCGGATTTCCTATTTCCTCTGTGCTGGTCGCAGCTGAGTCGATCAGAAATCGATCTGCCAAACCGGCTTCCTTAACCATGTGGGTGAAGACACTCTCACACATGGGGGAGCGGCAGATGTTGCCGTGGCAAATAAATAGTACCTTTATTTTCTCCATTTTATCTCCTCATATCCTCTCAAAGCCTTATAAATACTGGCTTTTCAGCCTTTGTGCATTTTTTACTTGAAAGGTTCTTTTTCTTGTAAATTCTTGTATTTTCTCATGTTTTTTCGGGCATTTGTGGTACAAATGGGTTATTTTTAAAGTCCCAAATCCCTTATGAGATAAGGCTTACATGAGTTGTTTGTGCATGTTTTTGGGTTATAAACTTTTTCTTTTCCAGTTCATCCCTTGCTTCTTTTAATCTGGCAAGTTCTTTCTTTGCATCATCATAGCCGGTATGCGTATAAATATTAAGTGTTACAGATATATCTGAATGCCCCATCAGATATTGCAGTGTCTTTGGGTTCATCCCTGAATTGGCCATATTTGTACAATAAGTATGCCTGCATATATGTGGAGTAACTGGCGGCAATTGCAACAAATTCTCACGATTATATTTTTCTCTTGCATGCTGCATGTACTTTTCCCAATGAAGTGCAACCATTGGCCTTCCATTCTTGTCCAGAAACAGAAATCCTCCATATCCATCCACCATCGGCTCACGTTTTGGTTTCCTTCTATTCTTCAAGATTCGAAGAAATGCTTCTTTTACATCCGCTTCCATCGGAAGTAACCGCGTACCACTTGTTGTCTTTGTAGATACGATGATATACTTCATTTCTCGAGTTCTTTGCAACTGATGATTCACATTGATAATATCTTCTTTAAAGTCCAAGTCTTTTACAGTAAGTCCACAAAATTCAGATATTCTAAGACCTGTCTTGAATAAGATATAAAATGCATCATAATACTGATTATAATGCGGATCATTCTTTACAAAATCAAGAAATTTAGTTTCATCTTCCGGAGAAACAGCTTGTCTTTTCTGACTGTCATTAACAAGTACTGTACCTAATTCAAATCCAAATGGATTTTTTAGAATCAAGTCATCATCCACAGCCATTTGAAAAGCAGGTCTTAAAACACCTCTGATGGAATGAATGGAACTATATCCTCTACCATCTCTTTGTAGTTTTATCAGAAAAATCTTTGCGTCAGAAAGTTTCACATCATCCACTTTCTTATAAGCGAATTCTTCCTTTTTCAATACATTCACCACAAATTTGTAATTCGCTAAAGTATTATGCTTTACTCCTGTTTTCAGGGAAAGATATCGTTCCACAAGTTCAAGCACTGTAATGTTACTTCCTGTAATCCCTTGCATCTGTAAGGACTGAACTTTTCTTTCTTTTTCCCTGAGAGAAAGATCCGCCCGTTTACCTTCCGGCATCTTATCTGCTTCTGTCAATCTCCAACTATATAATATTTTACGCTTGCCAAGTGAATCTGTATATTTATAGCGGTAACGTCCACTTGGTTCCTGCCATTCTCCTTGCTGGAGAACTCTGCCTTTATCATCACGTCTCTTTGAAATCATATCCTACCTCCAAGGGGACGCAACATGATATTGTTAGTATATCATGTAACCCCTAATTCGAACACCTCCTTCTTTTAAATTTCATTTTATATCGCACTGAGTGTATCAATAAATTTTTCAAATCTTGTTCGTTTTATCTGTACACGATTCCCATTCCAAAGCAAATACTCTGCATTTGGATTGTCACTGACTAACTTACGAAGCTTTCCTTCTCCAATACGAAAATAGGATGCTGCCTCTTCAATGGATAATGTATACTTCTTCCAATAAGGTATATCATAACTTGTCATTTGTATGCCTCCTTCTATTATCTTTGTTTTTGACATTGGCGGCTGGCAAAGGTATCTATAAAGACTGCCAATGCCAAAGTATTTTTTTGCCAATGTCATCTTTTATTCTGTGATTAACGCAACTGTTTTTCTTCCCTGACACCAGTCATAGCTTAATCTACTTTCCAATTGCTTTCTTGCATCTCTTCCTGTTCTGGAAGAAATCCCATAGGCTAGCAGTTCTGCCTCTAATTCTTCTAAACACATCATTTTCCGTTTGCTCAATAATTCTAGGATCAACTTCTGTGCCTTTTCCAGTTTCGTTTCCTTTTTCGTTCCTGCTTTTCCCATCAGCAGATCTTCAATGGATATATCGTATTCTCCTAACCATTTTAAGCCTTCTTCTCCTAAAGAAAACGCTACCGGATTTTCCTTCTTAGCAAGAGAATCCTTTTGCTGATATACCACTCGAATATCCTGGTCCTTCTCTTTTTCCACCTTTTCTACAAATAAGATGCTTCGTACTGCCGCTGCGATATCAATGGATCCCAAGGAACGGTAATCGCTCTGACTTCCCGATGACTTATTCAAATGTCCAATGAGAACAATGGCACATCCAGTTCTCTCTGCAATCGTACTGAGATGTCGAAATAAGGGACGGATCTCATTCGCCCGGTTCATATCCACATTGGCTCCCAGATAAGCCTGTATGGGATCCATGATCATGAGGCGTACATTATTCTGTCGGATGGCTTTTTCAATCCGATCGTCCGTCATAGAAAGCTGTTTTTCATCTTCATTGATGAAGCGTACTCTTGTCATATCTGCACCACATTTTGCTAATCTAGGCTTAATGGTATCTGCTATCCCATCCTCTGCTGTTTGATACAACACATTAAAGGGTTCTATGGGAAGTGCATTGGGAAGTTCTTTTCCATTCGTACAGTATGCGGCGATTGCCATTGCAATCCATGTTTTTCCTTTTCCCGGATTCCCCTGAATCAAAGTAACCTTTCCAAAGGGAATAAATGGATACCATAACCACTGAACCACCGTTTCCTCAACCTCTGACATCTTCATGACCGGCACTGGTTTTTCTCTGTTGTCTCGCAAACAGATCTGTTTTGCCATTTCTTTTACAGGCAGTCCTGCAACTAGACATTCATTCCAATCTTTTTTGGCTGGCTCTAAACGAAATACACAAAGTTCCTCTGGAATCATAGAAACAAATTGCCTGCATCTCTCATTTCCAGGCTCATCATTATCCAGGCATAAATAGATAGACCTAATGTTTTTATGCTCCATATAGACCTGTTTCATTGCTTTTTCACTCAATCCTCCCAGGGAAATATAACTATGCTTTTCCCATTCTTCCGGAACTGCAGTAATATAAGACAGAAGATCAATGGGAGATTCAAACACGAACAGCTTTTCATTCGTTCCTATATGGCCAAATCCATAGATTTTTTCTGAACCTTTTGCTTCCCCACGATATCGTTTCTCATCAGTTCCCCGCATAGCTGCATATCTGGGATTCTGTTCTTTGTCTCTTCCAACGAATACCACATTGTGATAGTTTTTACTTTCATAAATATCCCCCTTTGCAATCATCTGATCTATCAGCCATTCCGATAGTTTCCTCTGCTCAATGAGATACTTCCTTGCAATCTCACAGCTTTCATTTCTTTCTGGCAATTCCAATCCAGGCAAGGGGATGGGGCAGACCTTCTGTCTGCCTGCATCTTCCTTGGCCGTTCTTCTGTTGGTTTCTCCAACTCCCTCTTCTCCTAATAATTCTTTGACTGCCTCTGCAAAAGAAAGGCCATAGAATTCTTTCATAAAATCAATGGCATGACCGCCTTTATTCTGACTAAAACGATACCATTCGCTCTTGTTGATCATCACACTGTCATGTCGTAACCACCGGTATTCCTTTCCACATCGTTTGAACTGTTCTCCTCTCCCAGAAAGAAAAACATATAAATCGGTATCATCTGCTCTTTGGATCTGTTCTCTTGTATATTCTTCCATCTTCTAAAATCCCTCCTATAATTCCATTCCATGATGTTTCTTCTTTCGTTTCATGGTTCTCACTGCTTCTTTTGTTTCTGTGGATTGCTCCCGCTTGTTTGTTTCCGGAAGAGAGACACCTTCTCCTTCCTCTGCCATCAAAGCCTCCACATGATTTTTGATTCCCTCATACTTTCGTAACATCGCATGGATCCGTTTATCTTCTTTTCGTAAAGCAGCTATCTCTTCTGATAAACGAGCGGCTTCTCGTTTCCATTGTCCTTCCGGGATCTTCCCACTTGGGTCTAGATTTTCTTTTAAGATTCTTTCCGAACGATAATATCCGCTAAGTTCCTTCTTATGTTCCTCTTTGAATTTTTCCCTGCCAAAATATTTCTTCTTTAATTCCAGATAAACAGGTCTTGTTTCAAAATACTCTTTCATTGCATAAAGATTGCTGTTGACACTTCTCAGAGCAGACAGTTGTTGATTCAACCGCTGACTCACCTCATTCAGCTGTATATCTAATTCCTGGATTTTCTCCGTCAGCTGTTCTGGGGTTCTCACATCCTGCTCTTCCAGAAAGCGGATCGTCTCTGCAAATTGTTTCAGATTTGTATTCTTCGCCTTTTGTGTTCCATAAGCGTAGGATTCTGCAACTGCATTTCTCTTATCACAATAGTTTCTCAGATAATCCGCTAAGGTTGGCTGATGTAAGAACACCATCCGTTCCATCAGTTGGCTTTCTCGAAACAAGGACCATTGAAGAAGATTCTTTGCCCGTTCTTTCATATCATTTAAGGCTCGGATGAGTCGGTTTAAACTTCCCAGTGCGGTTGAAATCCCTCTTGCTTCCATTGCCTGTACATTCGGTCCTTCATGCACCATCGGGATCTTATCAATCCCCCGTTCCTCATAAGACCTGGCATCGACTCTTTCTGTAAGTCCTTTTTCTTCATACAGTTCGTTACACATCTTCGCCCAGGCACTTCTCAATTCTTCCAAGGTTTCTTTCCTACTCCAATCCGTTGTATGTACCGCCCGAAATACCGGTTGTCCTTTCTGATTCAAAACCGGCTGTCCATCCGGTGTCAGTACTGGAACCTTTTTTTGCTTTTGTCCCCAGGTACCATCTTCCTGTAAAGGACGAATGGGCACCATGATGTGCATATGAGGATTGGGGATTTTATCCTTTGCCTTCTTCGGATCATGGATTGCCAGATCTGCAATCATCCCTCTTGCGACTAACTGTTCTTCTACGAATCTTCTTGCAAGCTCAATATTTTCTTCCATGGAAAACTCATTCATCAAGGCAATATCAAAGCTGTGTGCCAGCTGTGCTTTCTTATTCCCTTCGATCCATTCCACCTCATTCCAAAGGGTCTCCCTGTCTTTGAATCTCTCCGGAGCCTGTTTGGGAAGATGAATCTCCGCTAATACCACACCGCCTTTTCTCGTATAATCACTTACTTCTCCATAATACGTACATTCCAGTTTTGTACCGGCTCGATAAGCAGCACTGGCAATGGCAGACTGCCCTTTTCCTCTGGATAATTGATTCAGATGAAAGTGATAACATCCCATCTTACTCATCTCCCTGTGGCAGTTCACCTCGTTGCATTGCCTTTAATAGTGCTTCCTCTTCTGCGAATTCTCGTTCCTTCGCTTCTGCAGTTTCCGCCCGTCCACGAACCATTTCATGAACGACATCACAAAACTTACAAGCGGGATCATGAAGAAGTTCATCCATCAGCTGATAAAATTCCGCCTCGGTCAGATATTTGGTATCTTTACAGATTGCTTCTATGGCTGCTCCTTTCTGAATCAACAGATGGGTTCGTGCCTTTCGTTTTTTCTTTTTCTGTGTATCCAGATAATTCAAGGATCTCTGGATCCTATGCTCTGCCTGTTCCTTCTCAAGCTTTGCCTGTTTCAATGCAGCTTCTGTTTTTTCAATCTCAAGAAGTGCTTCCTGCGTATATTCCTGAAATGTTTTCTTCTTCGCCATATCGTTCTTTTTCTCCTTTTTAAACTCTTCAATTTTCTCTGTTACGGGATAGGCATTTCTGCCGGAAGGGGAACCCTTCTTCGGATGGATCATCCGCAAATACTTTCGGAATTCCCCTTCAGAAAGATGCTACTTCCGTAGGACGCACATACCTTTTAAGGTATATAAGTGCGCTCTTCTGCTTTCAGCATCCGAGTTATTCTTACTCAAACGGAAGTTCTTCTCCGTCTGGAAGATTCATAAATCCATCTGGATCGGTATCTTCTTTCTTTTCTGATCCTGACAGTTTCTTCCCTTCTGCGAAATAATGTTCTTCTACAATCACGTTGGTGGCATAAACTTTATTCCCCTCCTGATTCACATAGCTTCCTGTCTGGATCCGCCCGCTTACTAAAATCTTCAAACCTTTTTTCAGATATTTTTCTGCAAACTCAGCATTCTTCCCAAAGGTAACACAGGAAATAAAATCTGTTTCTGCCTTTCCATCCTTTCGATATCGTCTGTCTACTGCCAGCGTGTATCGTGCCATTGCAGTACTGTTTTCATCCTGGAGATATTTCACCTCCGGATCTTTTGTCAGTCTTCCCATTAAGATTGTTTTGTTCATGTAATTTCTCCTTTCTCTTTTCGTTTTTTTCTTTGTTCTTGAATCAGGCCCGATTCTTTTAAGGCAAATATAATTTGTTCCTCATATATCAGAACGTAGAGAGGACTTTTTACAAATAAAAATGAATTTTATTTTTTTCTCTCATATAACGAAAGGCTCAGAGGGGAAAATACAGGGTGGAAAAGGAAATTTTTTATTTTTCTGCACAAAAAAATACCCCTATGACTTCAAAATCGAAATCATAGGAGTATTTAGTCCTACCTACTCAGTGGGGTGTTTTACATTTTGTTTTACACATGTTATTACAGTGTTTTTCAGTTCGACAAGCTGAAATTTATCTTAGAAATTACAGCAATGTTATTTTGATAAACTTTCAAGAATTGAAATATCATGCTTATCTTTATCTCTTAATTCATAACCTGAATGGAAAACTTTTTGGCCTTTTAAAGATATACAAGGAATTGTTTTGCCTTCAAAAAAAACACTACCAAAGTAATCTTTTTCAAACTCATACCATCCACCCTCTAAATCAGCTTGTTTTGAAGTTCCGTCCTCATTTAAAACGAACGGGTGAATGTCTAAGTAACCAAGTTCATCACTATATAACTCTATTCTAACCGGTTTCCAGTCTGTATCAATTTTATAGCCCAGATTCAAAAGCACATTTAACAATTTTTCCGTATGTTGAGCATCAAAATTTATATCTATATCTCTATGAATTCTTGTTTGTTTACCAGCTAAAATATCTACACCCCATCCGCCATCCAACCAGTATGTAATTCCAGTATTTTCGAATAATTCTATTACTTTCATTAAATCTTCTTTTGTTGTTATTTCTTTTCTACCCATACAAAGTCTCCTTTACAACTTCTATATAATTGTTTAGTTAAGTCAATATCAATATCTAATTGCCAAGGCTCAAAATCAAAAATCATGGTCATCACACTCCTTTTTAAAATTCTAATTTATCATTTTCTTTCAGTATATCATAATTATAATCTTTCCACAAAACAAAAAATTTTAATTCCTACGGATTTTTCTACAAAGCATATAACCACATATTATTACACTTCATCAAAAAAACTTTCTCACCCTATATTGAAAAATCGTAACTGAATATCCGACATTCTATCCATCAATAGTTTCTCTTTAACAAATATCATCTTAGTACGGTATCTGGTGTAAGTTTTACTACACTTATTATAACTTCAAAAGCAAACGCCCAAACTGCTTTCTTATTAAAAAAACTTAGAAGAGACATTCTCCTCTAAGCCTTTATACTTTATCATAGAATACTTTTTACTTTTATATTTCCTCATGGTCACGATGCTTTTTTCGCTTAAATCCTACCTTTTGAACACAGGATATTACATGTAAAGATTTTACCCCCACTAAAGACTCTTACCTCACCTCATAAACAACCTTCACAAAAACGCCTCTTTTGTTACATCTATATGTAAAGAACTATCTGCTTTTTTACATTTAAAACACGCTATACCAAATTGTAAAGATTTTACTTTCAAATTTATTTATAAAAAAAGCTGTAAGATTCCACTATTAGAATTCTTACAGCTTTCATTCTCATCATGTCACATCCCTAAATTATAATTATTTATCTTGTAACACTCACACAAAAATCTATGGGTTATTTTCGGGTTATTTCTTCCACACAAATACCTTCCAAGTATTGATTTTACTGACTTTTTAAGGAGTTCTTCAAAGAGTGCCGTGGCAAATAAATAACACTCTGACATATCGTTTCATATCCTGGTATAACCTCGTTTTTCCTTGTATTCTCTACATTTCAAAGCATTTGCCCTAATACTATATGTAGGCATAGTATAGCATATCTTCGCATATCTAGGCCAGCAAAAAAAGTAAATTCACAGGTAAATTCTCTGTCCATATGGATTTCAAGCAAAAAAAGATTCCGGACTATGCCATCCGGAACCATTTTCCTGCCTGTTCTTTTTCGTTGATCTCCTTCATTGCCTCCAGCCGGTCTACTTCTCTTTTGGCGTCCACCAGACCCAGATTGGTATACACATTCATCGTTACTTCAATCGAACTATGCCCCATCAGATATTGCAGCGTTTTCGGACTAATACCGCTCTTCGCCATATTCGTACAGTAGGTATGGCGGCAGATATGTGGGGTAATCTTCGGCAGCTTCCTTTTATTCTCTTTGTTGTGCTTCTCAACTGCACGCTGGAAACGCTTTTCCCACTGATACGATACCATTGCCTTTCCCCGTCTGTCCAGAAACAAAAATCCACTGTATCCGTCTATGATCTGCTCCACCTTTGGGGCTTTCCGGTTCGCAAGCACCCTCTGAAATGCTTCATAAACCTCTTCCGTCATCGGCAGGATTCTTGTCCCTGCATTGGTCTTGGTTTCTTCGATGTACTTTCCTTTATGACCTGTGGTTTGCAACTGATGGTTGATATTGATTGTACGCTCTTTCATATCAATGTCTCTCAATGTCAGTCCGCTCAGCTCTGAAACTCGAAGTCCGGTTTTAAACAGGATAAACCTCCCGTCATAGCACTCACGATAGGTCTCGTCATTCTTCACAAAGTCCAGAAATCTTTTCTCCACGCTTGGCTCCACTGCATCCCGTTTACTGGAATCATTGATTAAGACCTCCTTTAACTCAAAGTCAAACGGGTTCTTTCTGATGAAATCGCTCTCTGCCGCCAGTGCAAATGCCGGACGAAGCACACCACGAATCGAATGAATGCTGCTGTATCCTTTTCCTTTTTTCTGTAAGCCTACAATCCATTCTTTGGCATCCAATACCCGAACCGTGTCAATCCGTTTTTCTCCAAACGGGTCTTTTTTCAGAAAGTTCACTACGGTACGGTAGCCGTTCTGGATCGTTGGGCGTACCCCGTTTTTCGTATTCAGGTATTTTTCTACCAGCTCCAGAACGCTCAGATCTCCACCACGGTACAGAATCCCGTTCCTCTCGTTTTCCCTAAGCTCCCTGATTTTTTCCCTGAGGGAGAGATCCGTTCTCTTGCCGGATGGAACCCTGTCATGGGGTTCCAGTTTCCAGCTGTATATATAACTCACTTTTCTGGTCAGCGGATCCCTATATGTATACATATAACGCCCATCTGCTCTCTGCTGTTCTCCGTCACGCAGAATCCGTCCTCTATTATCCTTTCGTTTCTCACTTACTGCCATTGTTCTGTCCCCTTTCGTAATCCCTTATACACAGCTTGCAGCGTCCATAAACTGCTCAAACTTCACTCTCTTAATCAGTACCTTTGTCCCATTATTCAGTATAAAATCCTCCTGTGGCTGCTCCTGTATAATCTGACGGAGCTTCTTTTCTCCCAGATTGAAATACTCGCTCGCCTCTCGGATCGTCAGGCTGTATTTATGCCACAGCGGCACTCTTTTCTCGTTATCCATACACATTTCCTTTCTGTCTGGGAGGGTAACGCTGACCCTCCCCGTCTGTCTATTGCCATTCTTCACAAATCTTTCTGCTAGTTTTTATTCGCTTTGCTGACTTCCGTACTCATTCGGATATAAGATCTTGCCTGAGGAGGAAGCTCATAGTTAACCCAGATAAACTCCTCTCCAATGCCTTTTTTCTTTTGATTGGAACAGGATTGTACCAGATCCGCCAGTTTATAACGCTTCCATCCATATTCCAAGAGCCTGTCATACAAATCTCCGCCCTTTTTTTCACTGTCATAGTAGCCGCAGAGCATAATCTTGCACTTCGCTTCCTGCATGTACTCTAACATCTGGATATGTTCCTTCTCTCCCATTTCATTGTCATAAATCTTTTTGTTGCCTCGCAGGTTCAGAAGATAGGGTGGGTCTGCAAACACAAAAGCATCCTCCTTGTCTTTTGCCTCTCGTATCAGCTCCACACCGTCCTGACAACGAATGTCTACTCCCTGATACCGCTCGGTCACAATGGGGAGCTTCCAGTCTATCATACTGGGAAAATATCTCCCCAGATAAGGCTGATAAAACTCTCCCATTCCGTTGTAGGATAATACGATCCTGAGATACTTACACATCGCCCATTCGATATCATCCTGCGCCTTTCCTTCATTCAGGATTCTTTTCGCCTTCAGAAATGCTTCCTCGTTCAGTTCCTGATGTCTCAACCGCCTTCTCAGTTCTCGGCTTTTTTCCAGATCGGACAACACCTTATGTAACATATACAGGTCTCTGCTGTACTCGCTCACAGTCTCATGCCGGCATCTCTTTTTATTGATCAGCACCGCCCCTGAGCCGAAAAACGGTTCATAATAAGAAGTATGCTTTGGGAATAAATGATACAGCGTATCCACCACACGAAATTTTCCACCTGTCCACGGTACTAAGCTAATCTTCATCTTATGCTGCCTTCCTTTCTGTACCAGTGCTGTCCTCTGCGGATTTCTGCTCCCCATAGGAAACCTCTCCAGCCAGTAAACAGATTCCTCTGACTCCTTTTGCATTTTTCTTATAATCATTCCGTCCGTCATTGCATTTTAAATATCCACGCATCTTAAACTCCTGCACGATTTGCCGATAACTCAAGAAGTTAAATCCTTATGAATGTCAGCCGGATAAACTCCAAACCGTTCCAGCACGCCGTTCTTATATTTCAGCCTGTCAACCGGATTTCTTATTTTCTATCAGCATTTTCATTTTTGTACTGAACCGCCACGCTTCTCTCATTTCAGAAAGCTATTGTCCACAAAATTTACAGGCAGACGATAGAGCAAGGACATCAAACAGGAACCGGACTGCTAAGCCACTTTTCTCCATTACTCAATCCAACACAAGCTATCTATGGAACATTCATCCTCTTCCAATCCCTTAATGCCTATCCTCTTTGCTCTTTGCGTCATTGGATTCAAAAGCCAACACAGAACCAATGCTATCCCGATATTTTTCCATCACGCCTATACACCAACCAGAACCATGCCGGACACAGCGTTTTTTCCTTATTTTCTTACTTCAACCCCCTTGAAATAAGAAAGATTTCAAACCATTTTCATACAAAGGCTTTTTAACCCCGGAAAATCCCTCGTTTTCGCCCGATTTTCTCAAAAAAAATCCCCATAACACCTTATTCAAATAATTTGTAAGATTTTTTATATTTCAATAAGATTTTTCAGACCTTGACGGTTCCTCAAAAATCAAAACAAGCCAGACCTTGATTCTCCTCCAAGCCTGACCCGTTTTGATTTCATCCGTCCAGATAAACGGTTCTATCTTTACTCCATGCGTTCCTTTTCACAAATGCCCTCTTTCTCCAACAGCTCTCTCTTATATTTATAAAAGGTATTCCGACTGACTCCAGCTAATTTCATGCACTCTTTATCATTCAGATTGCCGTCAAAGCTTCGGGAATGCTTTTTTATCAGCTCTTTGGCTTCTACGCTCTTCTTCGTTTCAAGCTTCGCACCCTTAACCTGTCCAATCTGTTTTCCATTCAGCCGTGCCGTTTCGATTCCCTCTTTCGTTCTTTGCCGTAAATCCATAACCTCTTTTTCTGACTGCTCAAATGCAATCCGGATCTGATCCTTCGCCACTTCCAGCAGATACCGTTTCACAGCCTCCAGAAGAATATCTGCTTTCTCTCCGGTCATTTGAATGTCAGGATTCATATTTCTACGATAAACATCTGTATTGATATGCGGCTCTTTTAAGAACACAAGATTTACACCACGGTTAAACAGCTCTTCATACAGTTCAAAGCCTTCCTTCGCATTTCTGCTCATTCGGGAAACACTGTCAAACACAATCGTATCGTCAGCCTTTACACGCCGGACAATTCCCTTCAGACGCTTCCGGTCTTTATAGTTTGTACCAGTAAACACTTCCTGTATCACAACCGCCTCTGGGTATGCCCCCTTAATATTCCGGATCTGTCTCTCAATGTTCTGCCTCGGCGATGAAATACGAGCATATCCATAAATCATATGTATCAACTTCTTTTCATAAATGAAATAAAATATACCCATTTATAAAAAGAATCCGGAAAATCAGTTCCAGCGGATTGCAGCAATGTTTCTTCCTTTTACCGACTTGCTGGCATTTTCTCTCAAACTGCTACAACTGTCGCAGATCTGGAGACCGCCTGACTTACTACTTATTTTTCCCTCTATAAAACCAACTTTCGCACCTCGAACCCCATACCATCAGAATCGCTACTTTTTCAAACTTCGCCCCGTCTCTCAACCCATCTCCCACCACATACCTATCCGTTTTTTTCTCTCTCTTTTATTTTGACAAGCCAGAAGCGCAACGCACCCTAAATTTTCCGGTACTGCCAACCTTTTAGAAATTTCCACGCCATACTCCGATTTCCAAGCAGAATCCGACTTGTTTTTTAGTTCGGGATTTTATTTGTCTCCTTCTTATATTTTCCAACAACTGCTCCTATTTGTTTTACAGCCTGTCAGGTTCTCATACGCACCCATAAACCCACTCATATGCTGTCTGCATTTTCATTTTCCACGCTCCAACTCAATTTCTTAGAAGCTGCCACCAGCACACAGAAACGCTGCATCCCCCTAAACCAAAAGACAGGCGAGACTTTATGTCCCACCTGACTATCTATGCTTTATTTTCTTTTTGCTTCTGCTTCTCTCTGGCTATCCTGTCCTGTTCTCTCTGGATCAGCTTTCTTTCAAGTTCTTCCGGAACTTTCTGTCCCCTCGTAATAAATAGATATGCTTCTTCTTTATCTTTGTCATAACTGGATTCTGTATCATCCGTCATATAAAGGTTAATCCCCAACCGCAAAGCATACTGCTTCATTTGCTCATGCCTTTCAATCTCTTTTGGGTTTCTAATCTGAGAACGGTCAACCGTCCTCTTAGGGGACAACTGAATCAACCTGTCTATTTCCTTTAAATGCACATCTATTCCCTTTAATTCTTTGACATTCATCATTTTTTAGGTGCCCCTTTCTTATATGTTATATGATATTCACTGGCTATTTTCAGCATATCATTGATTGCTCTAGTTCCATTATTTATTATGCCCTTTTCCAGATATTCATTCGCCAATCTGGCATAATCGCCTATGAACCGTTCACATTCCGATTTATAAGTTCTTTCTATCCTATTTTCACATAATCTGGAAAAGAAGGATTCGTGAGAATGTATATTACACCTTTTTTATCACTCATATACTTTTTCTCCATTTATCATTTTTTCAAAGTGTAATTTCTGCTTATCGCCAAAGTGTCAATTTGATACTTTAGAATGAACTTTTGAACCTTTAGAATTACTTTTAATACACAATCCTAAAATAATCCAGATACGCTTTATATTTATCCTGTGCGGTCAGGCAGGTATCTGTCAGATAACCTTTCTCATTGTTCCATTCTTTCAATCCACGATAATAGAACATTTTCAGATTATCTTCGATAATGAACGGAACGATATTATATTTCAGGCATTCCTTAAACATAATCAATCTGCCCACACGGCCATTACCATCCTGGAACGGATGGATTCGTTCAAACTTCACATGAAAATCCAGAATATCCTCAAAAGTCTTTTCTTCTTTTCCGTTGTACTCAGTCAACAGAGCTTTCATTTTATCGGCAACTTCTTCCGGAAGTGCTGTTTCCATTCCGCCAACTTCGTTCGGCATCTTTTTATAATCGCCTACAGCAAACCAATCTTTTCTGGAATCACTTGTGCCTGTTTTAAGTGTGTTGTGCAATTCTTTAATAAACTTTTCGGTAAGTGCACCTTTTGCATTATCAATAATCATATCAATGCAACGGAAGTGATTTGCTGTTTCAATCACATCATCCACATTCAGCACTTCTTTTTCTACACCGATGGTGTTGGTTTCAAAGATATATCTGGTCTGGTCATGGGTCAGACTGCTGCCTTCGATATGATTGGAATTATATGTTAAATCAATCTGTGTTTTATGGTAAATGCCTCCGGAATACTTGCTTACCTTCTGCTCCTTCAGAATATCCAGTAAGGTAATCGGCTGCTCTTTCTTTTTATTGGAACGCTCCGGCTTTTCTGCATTTTCAGGAATATTCCAGGTCTTGCCGGTAAGAAACGCACCGTCTACTCGCCCATGAGCGCAGTAATTTCGAACGCTTCGTTCCGACACATTCCATTTTTTCGCTATTTCATTAACTGAACGATATTGCATCCATATTCCTCCACTTTTCTAACGCTTAATCAAGTTAATCCTTTATGTCCGTCAAATTTTCCATCTTAAACACATAATACCCTTCATAGTAATAACTGTGATCGATGCCCTTCATATAAATTTCTCGATCATTTACATTATTCGTAAGTGCATTTTTCAGAAGAAACTTTATTTCAATATCTTTGATAGGACTTCGCTCCATGGCAAGCAGATAATCCACTTTATCCACCTTGCTCCAGTCAACCACATAGCCGATTTCTTTTTTCAACATCAGGTCAAGCCATATTCTCGTACTTCTCCCATTTCCCTCTCGGAACGGATGAGCCACGTTCATTTCAACATATTTTTCGACAATTTCATCAAAAGTTGACTGTGGCATTTTGTCTATACTCTGTAACGCTGCTTCCAAATACATCAGAGGAGCAAATCTAAAATTTCCTTTTGAAATATTAACCTTTCGTAATTTACCGGCAAAATCATAAATCTCATCAAAAAGATATTGATGGATCATCGCGAGACTTTTATAAGTACCTAGTTCTAATGTCTCAAAAAAGCCACTTTCAAACATTTCAAGCGCTTTTTGCTTACTGATTTTTTCTTCCATTCTTGCTAATTCTGTAGAATCTGTAATACCTAATTTATTTTCAAGCATAGTTTACCTCACATTCTTCATGCGATCACTTTTCCAGTCACGAATCTATCTTTATAAGTATACCATAATATCGGCAACAAATCTATTTTATTATGAAATATCTTACTTTTATTTTGCCGCATTTAATAGTTCTTTTTCCTCTTAACGCAAAAATGGCAAAGTTCTTATCGACAACACTTCACCATCAGATGTTGGTAAATAAAATATCCTATAAACAAGAAAGACCCACCGGGTTGCGCATGAAAATCAGAGGCGTGGTGGGTTCTGTTAAGTTTAACATACAGTTTTTGAAGTTACTGTCAATATTTCTTTTCAAAAAAAACGATAACTCTCCATCCGCACCGAATATCTACACAAAAAAAGCCCAACAGAAATTCCTTTCCGTCAGGCTGTCTTTCCTATACACATCTATTTGATCATACTGCTGTCAACCTCTTTTTCTCCTACTCCTCCATATTCAAAAGCGTAATAATGATCTGGTCGGCTCCCACCTCTGTTTTCCGTTTCACAATATCCTCAATCTGAGCCCTCTGCGGATCTGTGATCGAGGGGGCATTGATCACTACATCTACTTTTTCATCTGCAATGCTTACTACCGGATCGGAGAAGCCTTTTGCCATGAGAAGGGTCTCCGCAGCATTTTCCTTTTCTGAAATCTCTGTCAGGCGGATCATATCCTGAATGGCCTGCTGCTTGGCTGCTTCATCAATGGAGGTACTGTTGATCAGGCTCATCAGGGTTTCCTTATTTCTGGCTCGAACCTGCTCCCTGCTTAACTGAACTCCTGCTATGTAATCCGCCACGCTCATGCCGCTGGTAAGCACTGCCTCTCCGGGATTTTCAATCCCTGCGGGGGCATCCTGTGCATCTCCGGCTTCTGAAACAGCATCCTGTCCGCCTTTCTCTGCCAGAGCCAGCTGCTCTGTCTCCGCTTCCATGTTCTCTCCGGCCTCGGCCAGCTGCTCTGCCGCTTCTGCCCCGACTTCTTCTTTCTGAGCCAGGCCTTCACTGGGGAGTGCTTCCTCCACCTGATCCGGATCCTGGTCCAGACTTCCGATCTCCAAAAGGTCATCACCGGCGGCCTTATTTTCCGCCAGCAGATCTTCATCGGAAATATCCATCATCCCGGCCTCATAGATATTGCCTGCTGCGGCAAGATCGCGTTTTCCTGCATAATTGAGATATCCTGCCGCAGCAATCATTACAGCCAGTGTGGTGATAATAATCTGGTTTCTGCGGAACAGCCGTTTCATTTTTACATCCTTCATATGTGCTGTGACCTGTTTTACCTGTTTCATGTTCCTGATCTTCATGTCCTGCACTCCTTTTTTATTCCACCCTCTTTAATACTTTAATCTTATGTGCCGGAAGCCCCAATAATGCTTCCATTGCCTGGGAAATTTCAGAACAGACCTCCGGACTCCCTCCTCCGTCGGCGCTGACGACGATTCCTGAAATTTCAGGACATAATTCCTTTTCCACCACTGGTCCGTTTGACCCGCCTTCGGACTGAGGCAGGACTGTGCTTTCCTCCGACTGGCTCTCTGTAATCTCACGGCTTCCGCCTGCAGAGTCCGTTTCCTTTGTCACCGTGCTGCTGCCGGAACGATCCACCCTGAGTACCTTCTGGCCTGTGGATTTTAACACTACCATTACATCCACCTGTCCAACCCCCTCTACAGACCGTAACAGTTCCCGTATCCGCTTTTCCAAACGTTCTTCATAAGAGCGCGAAGAAAAAGAGCTGCTGATATCCCATGAAACCAAACTGTGTTCTTCCGTCCCCGCTGCCTGTTCTCCGCTCTTCGGCCGATCTTCTTTTACAGTCTTTTTCTCTCCTCCCGGAACGGATAAAAGCATGAGAAATACACCTGCAAGCAGAAACAGCAGCCATTTTTCCCTAGTCATTTTTCCATTTAATTTTAACAGCTTCTCCTTCCAGCCCATAATACGTTTCTACCTTTCCTTTTAGCGTCTCTGCCGCCTGCTTCTCCCTTTCTGAAAGCTCCTGCTTCACACCCTCCTTATCCTCTCTTTTCTCCCCCGCCCCGATTTCAATGCGGCCGATACTCACCGGACGTTCTTCTGATATAGGGGATAAAAGCATCTGCCCGGCTGCCCGGATATTTTCCCGTCCAGAACCTTCCTGTCCGGCCCCCTCTTGTGCGAAACCTTCCTGTTCAAAAAAATCTTCCCCCGATACTTCAATCTCAATTGCCAAAATCTTCCCGTAGGAGGAACTTTCCTTATTTTCCTCCATCTGTACGCTTACCTGAGAGCAGACAATTCCCTGTGCCTTGACCAATGCTGTTATCTCCTTTTCCACATTTTCCCTGTACTGCCCCGTTATGCCCGCCAGACGCTTTTCTTCCATTCCAAAAATTTCTTTTTTAAGCTCCCGTGACTCCTGTCTGAACGTAAACTGATCAAACAGACTGCTTACCTGTTTTTCCCAATCCCCCAATGAGCCAAAAGGCCCCAATACAACAAGCACAAGAACCAGCCCTCCAAATAAACGCAGATATCGTCCATAGGAGCTTCCGGCCAAAAGGTGCTCTGCCAGTGAAAGAAAGACCATATAGTAAATAATATTTCTGGCCCAGCCTAAAAGAGCCTCCGCCATAACCCCTCCCTTTTATCTCTGCTTCCCCTCCGTCCTGTCAGGCAGACAGATAGGCCACATCCGCTGCCTTGCAGGTAACAGCAATGGCGATCACAAACAGAAGCAGAGAATATAAAACAATCTTCAGCAACAGCCTGTGTCCCCTGGAAACACCGATCACACAGGAAACCATTCTCTTATCACACACCGGCTGCATGATGGCTCCTGCCGCCTGATAGAACAGTGCAAGTGTAAGAAGCTTTGCCGCCGGAAGAAAAGCAATGAGTGCCAAAACTGTCACACCTGCGGCTCCCATGGTATTTTTGATCAATACACCTGAACCTAATACCATCCGGGCCGCCGCTCCTGCACCGGCTCCCAGCCCCGGAACGGCCTCTGCCAGCTTTAAAAGGCCGGAACGTCCTACACTGTCTGCATAGGGCAGAACCATGGCTTCCAGCACATGGAGGCCCAAGATCAGACCAAACATGGTTTTTATGCCCCATTCCACTGCCTGTTCTGTCAAAGAGGTCATTTTCGACAGCAGCGGCTCCTTCATCACATGGCTTCCCAAAACCAGAAGCACATAAACTCTGACTCCGGTAAGAAATACGCTCTTTGACAGCCACTGAACACAAAAGACAGCCGCCATCATAGCCTCATACATACAGATTCCCGTTATGCTCCCCCCTGAAAATGACACTGCCATAAAGTAAGCCGGTATCAGCACACCCATAAACTCCAGAATCCGGTCCAAAACCTCTGCCGCAATGGAAAGACTTGTCAGAAAACTGCCTGCCAGACAGGCAAACAGCAAAAGGTATGCCACATAAAATCCGGTATCTGAGATCTGCCCGTTTTTAAAAACAGAAGCCGCCCCGGAAAACATGGCTCCAAGAAGACCAATAGCCGCTGCCTGAGTCAAAAGCCCGGCTCCTTCCCTTACCTGTGAAAATAAAAGCTGTCCGAATCCCTCTTTTATGGCTGTTCCCAGCGCTCCCAGATTCCCTGACGCAAAAGCCTTCATCAGATCCGTAAATAAAAGATCCACTGTTCCGTTTTTTCCTCCCAACGATCGATCAAGATACTTCTGCAGCTGCTCCAGCTCCTCTGAAATCCCCATATCATGAGCAGCCTGTCCAATCTCCATTTCTTCACTTGTCTCTTTATTATTTTCAAAATTTTCCTTTTCATAAAAAGCGCCCGCCGTTATCGTGCTCCCTCTGCCGCTTATCCACAGAGCCATCAAAAAAACTATCAGTTTTAGACCGATTCGTCCATATTTTACTGCCTTTCTTCCCTGTGCCATAGCAGCTCTCCCTCCCCGATCCAGCAAAATCACAGTATTCTGCCATACTATCCCATAAACTGATCCAGTATTTCAAAGAGAGCCAAAAAAACAGGCATACTTACCCCAAGAATAGACAGCTTTCCGAAAATCTCGATCTGATTTCCCAAAGCGCTGTAGCCCGCGTCCTTACAGATTCCGGAGGCAAACTCAGCCACATATGTGATCCCAACCATTTTCAGAAGAGCACCCAGATAGGCCGGATCAATTTTGATATATCCTTCCAGACGTCTCATGGCATCTAAAATCACCTCCAGACGTCCGGTACCGCAGATCATAAAGAGTATCTGTGCTCCCAGCACCATATAAAGGGCATACTCTGCCCGGACTCCCTTCAGCCATACGGCAAGAAGGACTGCCGTTATACCGGCGGCCCCTATGGTAAGAATACTCATGGCTCCTCCTACAGCAAAAACAAACGTTTCATGGTTTCAAACAGATCATATATGTAGGGAACCATCCAGAACAGTACCAGAACCAGACCTGCCAGACTGGTGAGAAATGCCTGCTCATCCCGGCCGCTGTGCTTTAGTACCTGGCAGATTACAGACACCAGGATTCCCACAGCCGCAATGCGGAAAATCAGATTTACATCCATCGTTTCTCCCCTTTCCTCCGTCGCAGCTAATACATCAGAATCACTAAAAGCAGGCTTCCCATCATTCCCAGAGCTGTGCTCAGACGGCATCTTTCCCTCATTTCCCCCCGCAGACGGCTGATAGAAAGCTCCAGCTGCTCCAGATAAAGAAGCAGCGTCCGTTCCTGCATGTCCACATCCAGGTATCCCAAACGTCCACCCAGACCGGCAAGCTGCTTTATATCTTTTTCGTCCAGAATTTCCCCTTGAGGCCCCTTTTTTATAAGCTCCACCTGTTTCTCCCATATTTTAGAAAATGTTTCCTCCCGGCTTGCGGCAATCTCCCTGGCCGCTCCTGTAAATAAACGGCCCAAGAATCCATTTTCCCGCCGTCCTACCCGCTCCAGAGCCTCCTCCAGCGGAGCTCTGCTGTATGTGATCTCACCCTTTAAGCCAAAAATCATCTGTCTAAGCGTTTCCAGAGCCTCCAGTCTGGCCCTCCATCTCCAGGCCATCCACATTCCCCAGCCAGTACCGGAAAACAGTACCAGCCCAATTCCGGCCCATTTTATAACCATGCTCCCTCCTCCTTTACAGGAGCCTTCCTGCCCCATCGTACACAGCACAGATATGACCTGCTCCCCCGGCCTGATCCAGAAAAATCAGGCGTTTAAAGGTTCCTTCCTTAAACAGTTCCCCTACCCCCGGCCGTTTTTCTACTTCTTTCAGGGATACACCGTGAACCGCAGCTGCTAACCCGCAGCCGCAGCTTCGGATATATTCCACAGCCCGTATATCCTCTTTTCCGCCAATCTCATCCACTGCTATTACTGCCGGAGCCATGGAGCGGATCAGCATCATCATCCCCTGGCTCTTGGGACAGCCATCCAGAATGTCCGTTCTCATTCCAAGATCATTTTGGGGGACTCCCTGAAAGCAGGCCCCCAGTTCCGAGCGCTCATCCACCACGCCGACTGTGATTCCAAAGAGACGCCTTCCCGTGCTTTTCTCCCGACAGCCGTTGGACAGCTGACGGATGATGTCCCGAAGAAGGGTCGTTTTTCCGCATCCCGGCGGCGATACGATTACCGTATTTAAAAAAAGCCCATTTTCACATAAAAGAGGCATGATCTGATCCGCGCATCCCTTTACCTCATGAGCGACGCGGACATTTAAAGAGGAGATAGATTTTAAGACTCCCACCTCTCTCTGGTTCAGCACCGTTCTTCCTGCCACACCGATCCGGTGTCCGCCACGGACGGTAAAAAATCCCTGGCGCAGCTCCTCCTGAGCCGCATACAGGGAAAAACCTCCCATGATCTCTGCAGTCTCCCGGATCTGTCGCTCTGTAAGCGTAAAAAGGCCCTTCTGATTGTCCGGCTCCAGTTCCACCGGCTCTCCTTTTTCTGTAAATCCATATTCCCTGTTTCCATACATCAAAAGCACCGGACGGCCCGCCCGCAGCCGTATCTCCCTCATGGATTCAAAATCCAGAGAACAGCTCTCAATAAACTCCCGCAAGGTTCCCGGAAATAAAACCGCGATTTCTTCTCTCTTTCCCATACCATCTCTCCCTTTATCTCAAATATATGAAACAGGCCTGTTTTTATGACAGAATCACTCTGCCGTAAAAACAGGCCTGCAGACAAATCTTTATTTGTGATAAGGCTCCCCCGCGTTGATCCGAAAGCTTCTGTAAATCTGCTCCAACAAGATCACCCGCATCAGCTGGTGAGGAAATGTCATGGGCGAAAAGCTCAAATGATAGTCTGAGCGTTTCATCACAGCCTCTGAAAGCCCCAGAGAACCGCCGATGATAAACACCAGCTGTCCTTTTCCCTCCACTGCCAGCCTGGCAATCTTTGCAGCCAGCTCCTCACTGGAAAGCTCCTTTCCCCGGATGGCAAGAGCTATAACGTATGCCCCATCCCGGATATGAGAAAGGATCCTCTCTCCTTCCTTTTCCCGGATCTGCCGCTCTAAAGCTTCACTGGCGCCGTCCGGCGTCTTTTCATCTGCCACCTGGATGATTTCCAGCTTGCAGTAACGGCTTAAGCGCTTGCTGTATTCCTCAATAGCAGCTTCAAAAAAGCGTTCCTTTATCTTTCCTACCGTAATCAGTGTTATCTTCATCGGCTAAACTCCAATATCATATCGTACCACACGGCTCCGCCATGGACCGATTTCGACACGCCCATGCTGCAGTATCCAAACTGTTCATAAAAACCGATCAAATGCTCCTTACAGGTAAGGATCAGGCCTTTTCTGCCCTCACTCTCCGCCTTTTCGATCAAAGCCTTCATCAAACGGCCTGCCAGTCCCTGATGGCGGAAATCTTCATCCACATCCAGACCAAAGATACTCTGGTATGCTCCCCTGGGATCATGAAGAGATACATCCTCAAACATTTCATCCGCAATGGTTCTTTCATTTGTTGCCGCCCCATTAATAAACCCTGCGATCCTTCCCTCACACTCTGCCACTAAAAAACTGCCGGGAAATGCTTCAAGCCTCTCCTTCAGACTTTTTTCATCCGCTGCCTCTGCTGCCGGAAAACAGCGCGCCTCTACTGCTGCCACCTGCTCTAAATCCTCTATCACTGCCTGTCTGATCTGTATCTCTTTCATCCCTCTTATCCTTCCTTTTCCTGTAACTGTTTCCATTCCTCTATGGTCTTTGGATGCCCCGGCAGCTGATATAAAACAGGCTGCCTGAGAGAAGCCCTTTTAAGCAGCTCCTCATCCCCAAATATATGCTCCGGACGATCATCTGCCAAAAGTTCTCCCTCTGAAAACACCAGAACACGGTCTGCCCATTCCCACACAAAATCCATGTCATGGGTGGAAATGACCTGTGTGATCTGCTCCTGCTCCAGTTTCTTAAGCTGTTCCTTAAAAAGCTGCGTATTTTTCCAGTCAAGACTGGCAGTAGGTTCATCAAACAGCAGGATTTCTGGCTTCATTACCACAACACCGGAAATACTGACCTGTTTCTTTTCCCCTCCGCTTAAAAAATGAGGCGGACGATGGGCAAGGTGAGTAAGCCCCATCCGCTGGATGATCTGTTCAGTCAGATAGCGGATTTTATCCTCTGAATAGCCCAGATTAAAGAGTCCAAAGGAAATTTCCCCCTCTACGGTCGAAGCGATGATCTGCCGGTCCGGATCCTGAAATACGATTCCCACACACTTTCTCAGCTCCAAAATATCCTTCCTGCTGCCTGTACAGAGCCTTCCGTGACAGTAAAGCTCTCCCTCATCCAGAGGTACAAGCCGGTTAAGAGTCTGGAAAAACGTAGATTTTCCTGCTCCGTTATTCCCGATCACAGCCGTTTTTTCTCCCGGATAGAAGGCCGCACTGACCTGTTTTAATGCCTGCTTTCCCCCGGGATAATACACACTGCCCCCGCGAAGCTCCAAAATCGGATCCAGCATCCGGGCTGTGCCGCTTATCGATGTCTGCCTCATATGCTCCACATCCTCTCTGCCAAAAGCCCTGCTGCCAGAAGCACTCCATACAGAACAATACCCAGCCTCTGCCTTCCTGTCACCAGCTTTTTCTCTTCCAGAAAACGCAGTTCTCCGTCATAGCCTCTTGCCTCCATGGCATTAAAGCTGTCCGATGCCCGCCGAAAGGCCAGAACCAGAAGATTGGCACATATTCCAAAAAATGAACGGTATCCCTGTCTTATCCCGATATCCCCCAGCCTGGCCTGAGCACTCTGCTTCATCTGTTCATAAAGCTCTAAAAGGCCAAACAAAAAGCGGTACATTAAGATCATCAGTTCCAGCATCACTTCCGGCAGATGCCATCTTCTCAAAGTTCCAACCACTTCATATACAGGCGTTGTCAGACTTATCATATACAAACAGGCCGTTCCCGTCAATACTTTCACCGTCACAAAAACAGCTTCCATCACGGCTTCCTTTGTAAAATCCAGTGCAATTACAGCTCCGCTGAGGATAACGAAGAAAAGAGGAATGGTCAGCATTCTCCCGTAAACCGTCCACTCCACTCCTCCCCATTTATGGGTAAACACTACCATGCACAGCCCCACTGCCACTGAAATCAGGCCCGTTTTGGATCCAATACACCCCAACAGCGAAATAAGTCCCAGCATGATCTTCCAGTCCGGGTTCCATGACGCCATTTGGGAGCACACGGCATATTGATCCATCAAAAGAATCTGATTTCCATGACAATGATTTCTGTGATGCAGCGCCATAATTAGTTCTCCTGTCTTTCCTCTGTATCGTTTGTACTGTATTTCTTTCTTGCCACCAGATATCCAAATCCATAGCAGATCACGCCAGATCCCAAAGCTGCCTGAAGACAGAACAGCAGGCTTTCCGTTTCTCCCGGAAGTTCTCCTCCTAAAATCCGTTCCAGAACAGGCTCTGCCCATGGCTCATATTCGGGATCGATCTCACCTACCAGTTCGCCGGCTGCATCATCGGCTCCTCCAAATCCCGCATCCTTGGGAGCAGCTATAAACGGGACAATTGTCAATATTACGCAAGCCACCAAAAGACCTGCGATCCACATTGGTTTCTTCATTATCGATTCTCCTCCCCAAATCCAAGCTCTCGAAGTTCCGGACCTGCATAAGTCTGCAGACCGATCAATATCACAACCGTCAGAAGTCCTTCAATCACTGCCAGCGGAATCTGTGTCAATGCAAAAATTCCCAAAAACCGTACAACAGCACTCCATACGCCGTCTGCCGCAGGATGGGCCAGTCCCAGCTGCACACTGGTCACACAATATGTAAACAGATTTCCAAGGGCTGCTGCCAGAAAAACAGCCACCTTCTGATTCAGCTTTATTTTTCTGCCCAGCTTATAAACGCCCCAGCTGACAACAGGACCTGCAATCGCCATACTGAAGGTATTGGCTCCCAGCGTTGTCAAACCTCCATGTGCAAGCAAAAGCGCCTGAAAAATCAGCACCAGAAAGCCGATCACTGCCATGGGAGTCGGGCCAAAGAGAATGGCTCCCAGACCGGTTCCCGTTGGGTGGCTGGAGGATCCGGTCACACTTGGAAATTTCAGGGCAGACAGCACAAAGGCATAGGCGCCTGCCATTGCAAAGATCAAAAGCAGCTTTCTGTGCTCTTTTATCAGACGGTTGATCCGCTTCACTCCCAATACCACAAAGGGAATGCAGACTACCCCCCAGGCAATACAGTACCCCATCGGAAGATATCCCTCCATAATGTGCATGGCATATGCCGGTGACGCCGCTGCAAAACTGAAGAGGATTCCCCAGGCCAGCATGGCAGTTCCTTTTTTTCTTACATTCATTGATGTATGCTCCCTTCTTAAAAGTAAAAAAGCCTGTTTGCCACATAGTTTCTACGTGATCCAAACAGACATGATAAGAAAGCGGATGCTCCGCCTTCCTCCCTTTTCAGGGTATCTATTATAAAAAGCTGTGCTCCGCAGCCTTTATAATCACGCCGAAAAAGGCAGGTCTTCTGGCTCAGGCATCCTCATCACCGGCTCCTTCCCACATAGATTCATGCAGTGGCGTTTCGCAAAAGCCTGTTTCTATTTTAACAGCTTTCTGCATCCGGTAACTCTTCCTTTACAGCGGCGGGACCGCATGGGCTTTCCACCCATTTCCCTATTATCCCGGACTTCCCATGGAATCCGGGCACCTTTTTCTGTTCTGTTTTCCATTTTCCCTCAGCAGGCAGGGATCGAGGCTTTACCCCCTGTTTGATACTCCGAAATAATATCCCACGCCCCATTTTGTATGTACATATCTGGGGTCACTTGGACTTGGCTCGATCTTTTCTCTCAGACGGCGCACATGAACGTCTACCGTACGCACATCCCCGCTGTCCATGGCTCTGTTTCCCCATACATAATTCAAAAGCGCCTCACGGCTGTATACCTTGTTGGGATTGCGTACCAGAAGCTCTAAGAGATCAAACTCCTTTGCAGTAAGGTTGATCTCCTTTTCACCGATAAATACTCTGCGCCCCTCTGTGTCCATCTTTAAATCTCCAGAACCGATCATAGAAGAGGGTTCCTCCCGCTTCTGGCGCTTTGCCTTCAGGCTTCGCCGGATAATGGCCTTGATCCTGGCCTTTACCTCCAGAATGTTAAAGGGCTTGCTGATGTAGTCGTCCGCCCCGTACTCCAATCCCAGGATCTTATCCATATCGCCGCCCTTGGCCGTCAGCATGATCACGGGCATGTCGGAAAATTCCCGAATCGCCTGACATACTTCAAAACCGTCATGCTTTGGGAGCATCACATCTAACAGCACAATATCATACTCTGTCTTTTTTGCCAGTTCTATGGCTTCCTCTCCGTCATAGGCACAGTCCACCTCAAAACCGTCCTGCTCCAGACTGAACCGGATTCCCTTTACGATCAGTTTTTCATCATCTACTACCAATACCCGAGCCATGTTTCATTTCCCTTCCTGTCTGTCTATTTAAAAATGCCCTGACGGGCGCAGTTTTCTTTTAAACGGTTATATCATCCCGTATCTTTTCAAATGCACTTTCCTTGATCCCGGATACATTCATAATATCCTCGATCGAGCGAAAAGCCCCCACTTCCTGACGGTACTGGATAATCGCCTCCGCCCTGGATTTTCCAATGCCTGTCAGCGTCATCAGCTCCTCTGCACCGGCCTTATTCAGATTCACTTTTCTGCCCGTTGAAGCGCTTTTCCCAGGGCTTCCGCTAAAACCGTCACCGGGATCCGTCACAAAGGCCTGATCTGAAAGAATCCCCTGAGTCTTCAGGCGCTCTGCCTCTGTCCGGTCCGGAACTTCGATCCGCATCCCGTCCTCTAAGACCATGGCCAGATTGAGAATACTGCCATCTCCCTGCTCAAGGATTCCTCCAGCTGCTTCCAAAGCCTGAAATACACGGCTTCCTGCATTCAGGGAATACACTCCCGGAGCCGCCACCTGACCACAGACATGAACCCAGATCTGCTCTTCTTCCGAATTTTCTGCCTCCGAAGCAACTTTTGCCTCTGAAAAAGCAGTTTCTTTCCCCGGACAATCGGCAGTCTCATCCGAAAAAGCAGCTTCTGGCTCCGAAAAAACCTTCTCCCTGCGTTCCCCGTCTTCTAAGTATTCGAGGCTTACCTCTGTCCCCGGCGATGGCTGGGAGCAGCTGTATAAAATCCCTGCCAAAAACATTCCCAATAAAAGTAAAAAAATCCTTCCCTGCTTGTGCTTTTTTAATTCCTTCAACGATATCTCCTCCTTTTAGAGATACCGTCCCGGCCTGCTGTATCTATTCTATCGGAAAGCCGGTTTAAATACAAGCGTTATTTCTTATCCTATCGCTGAAAAATGATAATCCCCCCTACAGCGATCGCGGCCCCCAAAAGCTTATTCCATGCAAATGGAGCCTTTTCCACTCCAAACAGGCCAAACAGCTCGATCAGATAAGCCACGATGATCTGAGCCACCACGATAAGAAGAGAAGTTCGGGCCGGCCCCAGAGCCGCCATGCTGCGGATCACCGTGTAGGTGATCAAGGCCCCGATCACGCCGCCTGCCAGAACATACTTTGGCGTCACCCCCATGAGACCGGATACCGGCTGGCGTCCGGTAAACAGCCAGATCACCACACAGGTCAGCAGAGCCGTAGCCTGTACCCATCCTGCTGCCACCCATACACCGGTCTGCTTTGTTACTTCTGTGTTAAATACACCCTGCACACTCATAAGAGCTCCCGATAAAAGAGCAATGATCCATCCTGTCATCCGTTTTTCCTCCTGATTGTTTTATACACCACTGTTTCCAACGGTTCTAACAGTCATTTTTCCCATCCTCTCTTTCCCTATACACAGATTATTTGTATACGGACTTTATTTTTTGTATACAAATCCGATTGTTTTCTCTGTATCTCTGGGTTATAATCCATAGGAATCCCCTGTTTCCGACAGAATCTGTCCGGAGTTTTCCGGACCCGACATAAAAAAGGGGAAGAAACGGAGAACATGATCATGACAGCAAACAATGAACCAGCCGCGGATCTCACAGAAAAGGACCGGGCCTTCAGAGCCTTTGTACGGGAAGAAAATATGTGGAAGGTGGTCTTCTATGTATGTACGCCCCTGGCCCTTTACCAGAGCTTAAATCAGATTTTTAAAATCTTTGATTCCATGATGGCGTCCCACATCGGCGCTTCCTCTGTGTCTGCCGTAGCCTATCTATCCCAGCTTAACCTCATGCTTTCCGCTCTGGGCGGCGGACTGGCTGTAGGCGCCAGCATCAAGGTTAGCGAAGCCTACGGAGCCGGAGATTTCAAACTGGTAAAACGGAGAGTCAGCACTCTTTTTGCCCTCTGCGGAATCCTGGGAGCCGGCATTTTGCTGATCCTTGTCCCCTTTGCGCCCCAATTTCTGCGCCTTGCAAGAACGCCGGAGGAATTTATCACAGAAGGCACCACCTATTTTATCCTGGATCTTTTTGGAATTGTATTGAATTTTTTTAACAGTGTCTACATTGCAATCGAACGGGCCAGAGGAAACTCCCAGCGGATCCTTCATCTGAATATGGGCGTTATTGTGGTAAAGCTGGCCCTTACCGCTCTCTTTGTATATGTATTCCACAGCGGGATCAATATGATCGCCGTTGCCACCATCATTTCCCAGCTTCTGATGTTTTCTGCCGCCATCTACCACTTAAGCCGTAAAGGAAACGCATTTTCCTTCTCTTTAAGGAGCATTTCCTTAAAACGGCGTGTGGTTCGGCCCATGGTGCTCTTATCCGTACCTGTAATCATCGAAAAAATGGCATTTTCCTTTGGAAAAGTAGTGGTAAATTCCATGTGCACCATCTACAGCCCTCTTACCGTAGGAGCACTGGGTATTTCCAATAATCTGGGCGGCATTACCACCAATCCCCAGAACGGCTTTCAGGAGGGCGGCTCTGCCATTATCAGCCAAAGCCTGGGAGCAGGACTTCCCAAACGTGCCTTAGAGGCCTTCCGGTGCATCCTCATCATCAATATGGCAATCGGGGCCGTTCTTATGAGCCTGACCCTGATCTTTTTAGGGTCCATCAGCCGTCTCTTTTCCGGCGGTGATCCTCAGTTCCAGCAGATGATCTGTTCCATCTACCAGATGGAAGCTTTAGGATCCATTCCCCTTGGTATCAATGCGGCTGTTATGGCTCTGCTTTACGGATTTGGCAAGACAAGGATTTCCCTTATCATCAATTTCAGCCGTGTATTTATCTTCCGTGTACCTGTACTGTGGGGTCTGCAGCAGTTCACGGACCTTGGAGATATCAGCGCCGGAATCGCCATGGCCGTGAGCAATATTGCCACCGGCGTTCTGGCCGTCATCGTAGGCTGGATCACCATCCGGCAGATTAAAAAGCAGTACGGGATTTAATAATCCCCCTGCTTTAAAAGTTCCCTCAGATACCGGAAGGTTTCCTTTTCTCCCCGGTCCTTCAGCATAATCAAAAGCCTTTCAAGCAGCGCCCTGGTTTCCGGATGAATGGTTATGTATTTTTTCGTAAATTCATAGTATTCCAGAGGCGCTGCGCTGGTATAAGCCTTTCCCTTATACACCTCACAGGCCGCAATCCGGTCACAGATCATCTCTGCCACATACCGCAGCGGCATCTTATTTCCCACTAATCCCTCTTCCTTACGGACAGAAATATCGATCCAGTATTCATAATGATGCTTATTGCGGCCCTTGTGGTGAAGCCAGGCCTTTGAATAGCCCAGATCTTCTCTTTCCGCCGCATTGGGACTGCGCGTTCCCTGATAATAGCGTACACCGGTAAAAAACTCCTCAGGGCTGTATTTTGACAGATCATGGGTCAGCCCTTGGCGGTAAAGCCCGATCTGAAAGCAGTGCCTGCATACCAGCATCCGATGTTTTGTAATGGTTTTAAAATGATTCCATATATTGATCAGTTTCATTACGCTCTCCTTTAAAAGTTACTTAAAAACAGCCCTGTATAGACCCCGGTTTATGTACAAAATGTTTGACACCCGGTAAGATCTGTGATATTCTAATGGAAGCTGTGAAATTACTTGCAGCTTAACATTTTTTTTATTTTTTTGGAGGTATCACAATGAAAGGTACAGTTAAGTGGTTCAACAACCAGAAGGGTTACGGCTTCATCTCCGACGAGCAGGGCAACGATGTATTCGTTCACTACTCTGGTCTGAACATGGAAGGCTTCAAGTCCTTAGACGAGGGCGCAGAGGTTGAGTTCGACGTAGTAAACGGAGCTAAGGGTCCTCAGGCTACCAACGTAACCAAATTATAATCAATGAACAAACAGTGTACCTTTTTCAAACATATATCGGTTCGATAGAAAGTTGAAGTAAGTTATATCTGAATTTCAAATGATTACCGACAAGAGCCAGTCGAAAGACCGGCTCTTGTTGTTTTTAATTCACAGGACTATGATCTGGCCAGCTCCAGGAGCTCCTTTAATTCTTCCACATCAAACACATAGTTCTTATTGCAGAAGTGGCAGTTCACCTCAATGGGCTTGCCGTCGTCGATCATTTCCTGAATATCCTTCTTTCCCACGCTGATCAGTGCCTTTGCCACCCGGTCTTTGGTACAGTTGCAGTAGAAACGGGCCGGAAGCTTATCATTGATCTCCAGGCCAAATTCTCCTAAAATGTACTCCAAGATCATCTCCGGCGTATTTCCCACATCCAAAAGCGTGGTAATAGAGTGAATCTCCTTAATCTTATTCTCTAAGGCGTCAATTACTGCATCAGACGCCCCCGGCATGAGCTGGATGATAAAACCGCCGGCCTGACGGACCGTATTGTTCTTATTCATCAAAACGCCTAATGCCACAGAAGAGGGCGTCTGCTCAGAGGTTGCGTAATAATAGGTAAGATCCTCCGCAATCTCTCCTGTCACAAGGATAGTCTGGCCCACATAGGGATCCTTTAAGCCGATATCCTTGATCACGCTTAACACGCCCAGTCCCAGCGCTCCGCCTACATCCAGCTTTCCCTTGTCATTGGGAGGAAGCATTACCTCCGGATGGAACGCATAGCCCTTTACTCCGCCGTGGGCGTCTGCCGTCACCACAAGACCGCCGATGGGGCCGTCTCCCTGGATCTTCAGTGTGAGAAGGTCTGCGTCTCCCTTCATGTCATATCCCATCATAACAGCCGCTGTCATCAGCCGTCCCAGAGCAGCCGTAGCCACAGGACTTGTATTGTGAGCCTGTCTGGCTGCCTCGGTCAGATCTCTGGTCGTAGCCGCAAAGGCCCGGATCTGTCCCTCAGCCGCCGTGGCCCGGATTACATAATCTGCCATTTTTATCTTCCTTTCTCTGTCTTTCCCTTTTCTCTCAGGATCACATAGATCCGTTCGCTGTCCTCTTTTACCGGATCCTTTGTAAATGCGTCGTAGGCTGTGACAAATTCCATTCCGGCTGCCTCAGCCGCCGCCTTCACCTCATCCAAAGAATAGCATCTCTGAAAATGAGTTTCCTCAAACTTCCGGTACAGCTCCCCCTCCCGGATAAAAAGAGTCAGATCGTACTCATTGATCCGCTCCTTCTCATCATAATAATTCTGCCAGATAAAGCTGCTCTCTGTGCGGTCCTCCGCAAAGGTATTTTCCCCCATAAGCTCTTTATATTTGTATTCTGTATTCAGATCAAAGATAAATACGCCACCGGGATCCAGATAATTATTCGCCAGGCGGAACACCTGCGTCAGCTCCTCCGGCTCCATAATGTAATTCATGGAATCGCAGATACTCACCACCGCCCGGACGGTGCCGTAAAGCTCAAATTCCCGCATATCCTGCAAAAGATAAAGGATATCCAGGCCGGCCGCAGCCCGCTTTTCCATGGCGATCTCCAGCATCTCCTCCGAATTGTCAGCGCCGATCATATCGTATCCTGCCTCTGCCAGAAGCTGCGTCATGCTTCCGGTGCCGCATCCTAAATCCAGCACCAGGCCATCCTCTGCGCCGTACTCCTTTAACAGCTCCTTCAGATAAGCGGCCCATTCCTCATAGGGAACATTGTCCTGAAACAGGTCATAGACCTGTGCAAAGCTCGTATATGCTTCCATCTGCCTGCCTCCATCTTTCCCCTGTAACGCCAACTGCCTGTCCGGAAATACCGGGCAGGCAGTCTGTGCAGCTTATTTACGCGTTCTTACCGCAGCACTTCTTATACTTCTTGCCGCTTCCGCAGGGACAGGGATCATTTGGGAAGATCTTCTTTTCCTTGCGGATGGTGCCTGAAGCCTTCTGTGCCTTATACAGCTCCTTGCGCTTCTCCTCAGACAAAATGCTGTCCCACTGTGGAAGCTCATAGAGCCAGTTTGCCTTTGCCTCTACCATGTTGTAGTACAGCTTCTCAGGATCGATCTCGATCTTTACCTCTGTATCCTCCTCCATGGTATCGATCGGGTTCTCATAACCCTTTAAGCTCTCATTGATGCCGTCTAAAAAGCCGGTCATGATCAGAAGCTCTGTGTTGTACTTCTCAGCCAGCTCCTTTACAGTACCTGTGATCACCTCTGTAGGTGCGGAAAGGATCTGCTCGTAGATACCCTTCTCAATCTGGAAATATCCTGCCCACAGTTCTTCTTTCTTTTTATCATCCAGGCCGTCACCATATGCCAGATTTCTCCATGTTTCTAATAATGCCATAGTTAAACCATCCTTTTTGTATATTTATAGAAGCCTATAGTATTCTATAGTATATAACAAAACATGAGATTTTTCAAATGGTTTTGTTGGAGTTTGTAATGAAATTCCCCATAAAACGGGGGAAGGCCCGGGGTACTCTGCTTTCGCAGACACTGCCGGGCCGCGTCATCTCTGACTGTCCTCACTATACCATGGACTGGACGAAAAATCAATGGCTGTCAGGGAAACTTAAAAAAACGTAATATTTTCGTAACAGATGACGCCATTTTACTGCATCTTATTTACAAAAGATTCGCAGTCCGTACATTCCTTCTTGGTAGGATTCATCTCGTGGGTACCGATCTTAATCGTATCAAGAGTACAGTAATCGGTGGTATCTGCATGATACGCACAATTCTTGATGGTACACTGGATACATTCGTTCGTTCCGTTTACTTTCATGGTAGTTCCTCCTTTATGAATGGGTGTCTGTAAGCTGCCTTATAAAGTATCCTCAGGATTCTGTGAAATATACAGTTCCTCAAAAAATACAATATTTTCTGCCTTTTTGCTGGACATACCATCCTGCGCCTGTATAATAAGGTAGGGCAGGGAGCATTTTCCTGCCTATCAATATGAAAAAGGGGAACTGATTATGGAAAAAATGTATCCCATGCTGTTTACAACATGGAAAACCTACAGCAAAGAACAATTTTTAAAAGACCTCATCGCAGGCATCGTAGTTGCCATCATTGCCCTTCCGCTGTCCATCGCCCTGGCGCTCGCCTCCGGCGTAGGCCCGGAACAGGGTATCTACACTGCCATTGTAGCCGGCTTTATCATCTCATTCCTGGGCGGAAGCCAGGTTCAGATCGCCGGCCCCACAGCAGCCTTCGCCACCATCGTAGCGGGCATTGTAGCCCGAAACGGCATGGACGGACTGGCAGCCGCTACCATCCTTGCGGGCATCATTTTAATCATCATGGGACTCTGCCGGTTCGGCGGGCTGATTAAGTACATCCCATTTACCATCACAACCGGCTTTACCTCCGGTATTGCCGTAACCATCGTCATCGGACAGCTCAAGGACTTTTTCGGCGTAACCTATCCGGAAGGAATGCCCACCATTGAAACCATGGAAAAGCTGAAAGCCTTCTTAGCAGGCATCCATACATTCAATACAGACTCTCTGATCGTGGGCCTCGTATGCCTGGCTATTCTTATCATCGCACCCCGGTTTACGGAAAAAATCCCCGGCTCTCTTCTTGCCGTCATCGGAGGCATTCTCATGGTGCAGCTTCTCCCCCTTCAGGTCAATACCATCGGAGATCTCTACACCATAAGCAATAAGCTTCCTTCCTTCCATATGCCTCAGTTAAGCTTTGAAATGATCCAGACTGCCCTTCCTGACGCTTTTACCATCGCTATCCTGGCGGCCATTGAGTCTCTGCTCTCCTGTGTGGTAGCAGACGGCATGATCAATGGAAAACACCGTTCTAATATGGAACTGGCGGCCCAGGGCGCAGGAAATATCGCTTCCGCCCTTTTTGGCGGCATCCCGGCTACAGGCGCCATCGCCCGTACCGCGGCCAATGTAAAAAACGGAGGCCGTACTCCCGTTGCAGGCATGATCCACGCTGTGGTTCTTGTTCTTATCCTGATTATACTCATGCCATATGCAGCCATGATCCCCATGCCCGCCATTGCCGCTATCCTCTTTATGGTCGCCTACAATATGTGCCAGTGGAGAACCTTCACAGAGCTGGTAAAAACCGCTCCCAAAAGCGATATCGCCGTTCTGATCCTTACCTTCCTCTTAACCATTGTCTTTGACCTGGTAATCGCTATCGAAATCGGCCTCTTAGTGGCTGTACTTCTGTTTATGAAGCGCATGAGCGATGTAACGGAGGTCCACAGCTGGAAATATGCAGAGGATGAAGAGGAGGCAGAACGCGAAAAACTTAGAAAGCTGTCCCCTCACATCAATGTATATGAAATCAGCGGCCCCCTGTTCTTCGGAGCCGCCGATGTGATTGGACGTATTGCCGTAAAAGATCATGCAAAATGCCTGATCCTGCGTATGAGAAGCGTTCCGGCTCTGGACAGCACTGCATTAAACGCCATGACCGATCTGTACAAAAACTGTGAGAAACGGGGAATCACCCTTATTCTCTCCCATGTAAACCAGCAGCCCATGAAGGTAATGGAAAAAGCAGGCTTTGCTCAGAAGGTAGGCCAGGAAAACTTCTGTGAAAATATTGACAGGGCGATCAAACGGGCTGAGGAGCTTGTGCATTAAGCGATAAGCGCTTTCCCATCCAGCACAGCCTCAATAAGCCGGTCGCCTTCGTAGGTCAGCTTCAGTGAAAAGAAGGGGGCATTTTCATTTAAAAGGCGGAAAAATATCTTATCTCCCTCCCAGATATTCAGTCCGCACACTGCCTCCTTCTTTACCCATTCCAGAGTACCCTCATTGCAGTCAGCCATCTCACCCTCAAAACCGTCTGCCGTGTACAGACACATATACTCCATATCCTCCACCGGACCTCCGGTAGAACGGAATGTAACAAGCCCCCGGAATCGCCAGGAAGTAAGTGTCAGGCCCGTTTCCTCCTTTACCTCCCTCAACAGGCATTCCTCAGGGCTTTCATTTTCTTCAAAATGGCCTCCAATGCCGATCCATTTGTCTTTATTTACATCATTCTTCTTGCTCACTCTGTGAAGCATCAGCCATTCTCCCTCCCGCTCCATGTAGCAGAGAGTTGTCAGCTTTGAGCGTTCCATGTGTTTGTCCTCCTGTTTATATTTAACACTCTGATTTTATATTTTTACATATCTCTGATTTCTGCTGTTAGGCTTGTCAGGAACTGTCAGTCTTACGAGGTTTAATTTAACAGCAGGATGCAAATAATTTCTGCGGAATCCTTCTCGAGATTTCAATTCCAATTTTTCCATCAATTCCCTGCTTGTATAAGGAATATCATATTCCATCACTTCAAGCAGCTTTTTAACAGCTTCAGGCAGATGTTCATTCTCTCCTCTGAGCTGAACAAAAATATCATCCAAAATCTTATCAATCTGCTGCAGCATAAACTCTATAAAAATAGTGGATTCTCCGACAACATGACACTTGGCAATTGCTTCATAATACTCATTCTGAAATTTTTCAATCTGACTTTCAATTGGAATGTATTCAAATATCGGTTTCCATTTAGATAGTATAGCAGTATGCCACAATCTTGCCATTCTTCCATTACCATCTGAGAATGGGTGAATGAAAACAAACTCATAATGAAATACACTTCCCAAGATCAATGGATGAATATCCCCTTGTGCCATTTTCATCCAATCAAACAGTTCTCTCATAAGCTGGGGAACAAATCGGGCTGGTGGTGCCATAAAGATGCACTGATCACCATCGAAACCCCCCTCTTCACCTAAACGAAATTCACCGGACTCCTCCACGAGGTACTTTGTCATGATTCCATGGAATTTTTTCAGATGAACGATATTATATGGATCAATTTCTGAAAGCTGTTCATAAGCAGTATAGGCATTTTTAACCTCTTGAATTTCTTTTTTTTCACCCAACACAGTCTTACCGTTAATTACATCCCTAACCTGTCCTAACGTCAATGAATTAGCCTCAATCTTTAAAGAAGAATGTATCGATTTAATTCTATTATTTTTCCTCAAATGTGGCTTTGCTTCAAGGCTGCTGATCGCTGTTATACATCCAATTTTTTCAGAGATGGATGATACATTTGACAATATTTCATTTGTTATTGTAAAAGGCGGCCTATACTCTGTCATAAAACCCTCCATTATCTTGCGTATTATCTTGCGTATTATCTTCCTATATTATACAAAAAGCACAGAAAATTTCAATGGTAATTCTAATAAATAAAACACACACCTCTTGCATCTCCCCCAGATATATGATATACATAAACTTAGAATAAATAAGAAAGAGGTGAAAGGATGAGAATCGACGCTTGCAGATAACTATAAAATGACGCCAGAGTACCACATTTTATTTACGGTATCCGTGCGTCTGCTGCAAGAAAGTCGTATATCTGTCCACTCACTAAAATATATGCCGCTGTCTTTCAGGGGTAAATTTATGATGAGCCGCAGGATCTGCTTTCCTGCGGCTCTCATTTTTTTACCGGAGGTGCACATTATGTCAATGATAAAAGCGGAACATCTTACCTTTTCCTACCCATCCAGCTCCGACCCCATTTTTGAAGATGTAAGTTTTCAGATCGATACCGACTGGAAGCTGGGTTTTGTAGGCAGAAACGGCAGGGGAAAAACCACATTTTTAAATCTGCTCATGGGAAAATATGAATACCGGGGAACCATCCATTCTTCTGTCTCCTTTGACTATTTCCCTTATGAGGTTTCAGATCCCTCTAAAATAACACTGGAAATCATGTATGAAATCTGTCCCGATGCTCAGGACTGGGAATTTATGAAGGAACTCTCCTGTCTGCAGACAGACTGCGAACTGCTCTGGAGGCCATTTTCCACTCTGTCAAAAGGAGAGCAGACAAAAGCACTCCTTGCTGCACTTTTCTTAAATCAGGGCCATTTTCTGCTGATCGACGAGCCTACCAACCACCTGGATGCAGCTGCCAGAGAAACCGTCGCAGCTTACCTCAAAAGGAAAACGGGCTTTATCCTTGTTTCTCATGACCGCTTCTTTTTGGACAGCTGCGTGGATCACATTCTTTCGTTAAACCGGGCTGATATCGAGGTACAGAGCGGAAATTTTTCCTCCTGGATGACCAATTTTACATACAGGCAAGCCTGTGAGCTGGCCCAGAATGAACAACTCAAAAAGGAAATCGGCCGTCTAAAGCAGGCATCTGCCCGTACTGCCGGATGGTCCGACCAAATCGAAGCCTCCAAAATCGGAAGCGGCTGCGCAGACCGGGGATTTGTAGGCCACAAATCTGCGAAAATGATGCAGCGCGCCAAATCCATTCAGTCCAGACAGCAAAAGGCCATTGAGGAAAAATCCGGCCTTCTGAAAAACACTGAAACAGCAGAAGCCCTCAAGCTTCTGCCCCTGCGTTACCGAAGCCAGACCCTGATCTCCTGCCGTGACCTCTCCATCCGGTACGGGGACCGTACCGTCTGCGGGCCGGTTTCCTTTACTCTGGAACAGGGAGAGCGCCTTGCCTTAAACGGAAAAAACGGAAGCGGCAAAAGCAGTCTTTTAAAGCTGATCCTTGGAGAAGATATAAAGAAAACCGGAACCATTTCTATGGGCTCCGGCCTTATTATCTCCTATGTTTCCCAGGACACCTCCCATTTAAGCGGAACACTGTCCGACTATGCCAGCCAATGCAGGATTGATGAAAGCCTCTTTAAAGCGATTCTCCGAAAGCTGGACTTTGAACGGATCCAGTTTACAAAGGATATGGCCCAATTTTCCGGAGGACAGAAAAAGAAGGTGCTGATCGCAAAAAGTCTCTGCGAACAGGCCCATCTGTATCTGTGGGATGAACCTTTGAATTTTATTGATATTTATTCCAGAATGCAGATTGAACAGCTGATTTTAGACGTTTGCCCTACTATAATCTTTGTAGAGCACGACCGGGCCTTTCGTGAAACAATCGCCACTAAAACCCTGGAGCTGTAGCTGTTTTGGGCCAGGCTGTCACAAATTTTCTCCTTGTCCATATATTATAGTATCCCGATCCATCATCGGGAAGAAGGGAGATAATCACTATGAATGAAACAACTTCTCTAACCTGCCAGACCCAGTGCCCTACTGCCTGCCCCTGCCCCATCCTTTTAAGCATTGCATCCTCCATCGCTCATGAGGAAGACGCTCTGGCCTGCATTTTAAATGCAGAATGTGCAAAAATCAACCGGGTAATTGCCGCTTCCAGCGACTATGAGGCGCTCATTGCCATTGATACCTCCGTTCAGACTACCCTTGAACGGGTGATCGAACTGGAAGGCATTTTAAAAGCAAAGCTTGATTCCATCCTTCCGTTTTTAAATGAGTGTATCTGATAATTGGCTGTACTGCTTACAAAGGATATTAGGTTGCAATGCAAGTTATGATGCAGCCTGTAAGCGCTTTTTGTCAGAAAATACGATGTCCGTTATCGGTTGTGTGGCTGATAACGGACATAAATTTTACGTATGCGGTTCGATAAAACGATAATTATTGTAAACCTGTTAAAAAATCAATCGCTTCATAAACATTAGAAAAAGTCAGGCAGCTTCTGCAGAGCCAGCAATTTCTCTCATCTGTATCATCCAAACCCGGAAGTCCATCTTGAAGCAGATTCGAAAGTGTCTTTTTAGAATTCTTGACTGCTTCCGGATAATTGTGCGCAATTTTAAAAGTAGAATGCAGATCTCCCTTTTGATAATCAGGAACTTTTTCGATTAACTCAGCTATTATACGTTCTTTTTCTGCAACAGTCTGAATGGGTGGAGTAAACATCTTATAATGCAGCATAAACCAGTACTCGACACATCCTGTTGTCATCAGCAGCCTTACTTTGATGCCAGGTTTTTTTCGTAAAGAACGCAATTGCTTAATTATTTTTAAACGGCTATCCCATTTTTGAACATCCTTTGTTTCCACATCAAAGAAAAACCAAATTTCATCCGTTACATCCGCATAATCTCGATAAGATTTGTCTTTCTTGAATTTGTTATCAGCTTCTTCGAAAAGCCCCGTAGAACTAGGGCGTTTAATAGCTGCAACATCCTTAAATTCCTTTTTTAGAAAGTCTATATAGGCCTGTTCGCTTTCACCTTCGCAAAAAACAATAATATATGGCTTCTTACGCTTCAATTGACGAGGCATTTATTCCACCTCCTCAATTTCAATATCAGGTGTAGCGCCATACTTTCCGACAAGATACCCTTTTCGAACATCTTCTGTTGTTCGCGCAGCAAATTCGCTAATGCTGTATAGTTCAGACGTACCATCTTTATCATACTTATCCACAAAGTATAGCTGATCCTTGCGCAGTAACTCCAGATTCATCAATTCCGTATTATGCGTGGTAAAAACAATCTGTGCTCTATTAGGATTTGAACTCTTACTTTGAAATTTCGCAACAATAAAATTTACCAGCTTGGGATGCAATTCTCGTTCCAATTCATCAACCAATAAAATGCCGCCTGTGCACAGTGCAGATTCAATTGCCGGTGCCAATGCCATTAATTTTCGTGTACCATCCGACTCATCCTCAAGTTCCAACATATAACTTGATTGTTGTCCATCACGTTTTTCTCCTAAGTGACGGGCTTTCGCAGAAACTTCTCCAACTTTTAGCTGAACATTACTATTCATTGAACTTTCTGTTAATGCATGCATAAATTGCACCAGAGCTGATTTAATGCCATCTGGAATGTTATCCGGCAAAGATACATCATCTCTTATTTCTTTGCTGTCAAATTCAAAATACATATCCTGAATACCGAGATCCGCTGTTTTGGCATAGTCGGAAATTGCCTTAAGCATATTTTTGTCTTCTGAGTACGCCAGAAGCTGTTTAGGAATATCTGAATAATCTCTTGAAAAAAATACATGATTCCTGTACCAGTGCATAGCTGAAATACAAGGACTGTCATTCATAGTACAGGCAACGGAAAAAAACAGCTGATTTTCAGCAACCATTTCACTAATCATACCACGCTTTGTCTTTTCTTCTGTAAATGTGAATTTTTGTCCCTCTCTGGAAAAAATAAGCGCTTTTTGCCCTTTGGGCGCATGATAGAGATACTCCGTAAATATTCTTTCTCTTGTAGCAGAAAAACCATACCAAAATTTAATTCCATTTATGGTATATATAAAGTGAAATTCTGTAGGTTCTTCATTAGAATAGTCATTTAAAGCGAAACAGTTTACCGGAATATTTGCACCTTCATGCTGAGTTCTTTGCGCATTACGAATAAATTGCACCGCTAACCAAAATGCGCGGATTACGTTGCTTTTACCACCACCATTTTTACCATAAATTGCAACAGCAGGTAACAGTTTAACCGTCGAGGACAAAGGAATCAAGCTGTTTTTAAATGAATTCAGCCCAGTTGCCTCCATAGAAAGTGTTGCTTCATCGCGAAAAGAGCGGTAGTTTTTAAAACGAAATTCAATCAACATTGAAACCACCTCCTCAAATAGGATATCACAAGTAAACATTAAATAAAACAGAAAAATCATATTTATCCTGAATTATTCATGGAACACCGTACATGTTAACAAGAATGACTATAGCAATGACAGCAGTTATGATTTGTCTTAGTTTTAAAATAACAGGCATATTTTCCCTTCATAAATCCCATTCTACTGTACCATACTATCTCCGGAGGTGATCAAATGTATAAAAACAGCCAAAATCCATATGGAGACGGAGATACCCCGGAAGTAGATTATGAGCCATACCGCAATGGAAGCGAGGTCATCACTCCCGTAGATCCGCTGCCCGAATCCACCAGAGAGCGCCGCGATGGCCCCGGAGGGGAATAACGAATACTTTCTTTACAGACCACAAAAGCCCCGGCCTTTTTAGAGCCGGGGCTTTGTGGTTTAATGCTTTACAGCTGTTCTCTCAGCATCAGTTTTCCTCTTCTTTACGCTTTTTACTGAAGCCAGTAATTGCAAGGAGGATTCCTGAGAATGCCATCAGCAATGTGGATCTCATTGTGGTCTGGCCTGTCTTTGGCAGAGGGGCCATTGGAACCATACCGTCATTGATGGAGATTACATCACCTGTGCCTGTTCCCGGTGCGGGAGCTAATGGAACCTCTGGATTATCAATCGTAACTGTTACGCCAGGGCCTCCGGTAGAATCACCGCCGCTGCCGCTTGGGCCGCCGCCGTTTCCACCGCCTCCGCCGCCACCGCTGCTTCCGCCTCCATTGTAATCAAAGTAAGCGGTAAAGGTGGTATCAGCATCAAAGCTTGCTGCAGAGATTTCATCTGTGTTTGCAAAATTAGTTGTTCCGTCAGACCAGCGTTCAAAGCTGTATCTGCCGTTTGCGGATACGGTTACATCTGCAAATGGATTTACAGATTTGGTTTCAAGAACCTGGTATCCGTTTTCGCCTTCTGTCACCGTTACGATCGTACGAACTTCCACTACAGCTCCGTTTACAGTTCCATAGCTTGGGTTCTCAGATACATAGCGGAATGTGATCTGGCGGTAATCCGGGATATTATCCGGATGGTTTGGATCTGGATTTTCAGGATCTGTCTCACCAATCTTATCTTCTGCGAAGTGAGCGGTAAAGGTGGTATCCTCTAAGTAAGTCTGAGATTTCATATTCTGCATATCTGCAGTGTAATCTCTTCCCTCAGTATCTACCCAATAATCAAAGGCAAATCCTTCAAGGGCCTGTGCGGTTGCTCCGTTGGGGCTGATTGGATATTTATCAATGTAATTTCCAGCTTCATCCGTAAAGGTATGAACTTCTTCCTTTGTTACACTGACTGTTCCCATTGTTTCATCAGCACTTACATAGCGGAAAATAATCTGGTACTTGTCGGGATGTCCGTCTGGGTTAGTTGGATCTGTTGGATCTGTTCCACCCTTCTCATCCAGAGCATAGTAAATGTCTACACGGTTCTGAGCTTCATCGTTAGTAATCAGTTTATCTGCTCCGTCCACCTTTACCAGTACATAGGTATGATCCTTGTATGTCTCATGTTGTAAAACATCTACATTTGACATTTCCAGAATTCCTGTACCATATGGTGCTGTACCCTTTGTAGACTCAACTGCAGTTTCATTTAAACCTTCATAGTGTTTCACGACTTCATAGTTATAATTCTTCTGCTGATAAATGATTTCTACACGGTTGGCATTCGGGTCATTCGTGATCAGACGATCTGCTCCGTCTACCCTTACTAACTCGTAAAGGTTATCCTTGTAAAGCTCTTCCTGCAACACTGTTACATCAGATGCTTCCAGAATATTCTGGCCGTATAATGCCGTTCCGCCTGTGAATACTGCGTCTACCTCATTTCCGTTTGCATCCAGATATCTCTTTACTACATCATATACATACGCGTTCTGCTGGTAGATAACCTCTACACGGTTGGCATTCGGGTCATTCGTGATCAGACGATCTGCTCCGTCTACCCTTACTAACTCGTAAAGGTTATCCTTGTAAAGCTCTTCCTGCAACACTGTTACATCAGATGCTTCCAGAATATTCTGGCCGTATAATGCCGTTCCGCCTGTGAATACTGCGTCTACCTCATTTCCGTTTGCATCCAGATATCTCTTTACTACATCATATACATACGCGTTCTGCTGGTAGATAACCTCTACACGGTTGGCATTCGGGTCATTCGTGATCAGACGATCTGCTCCGTCTACCCTTACTAACTCGTAAAGGTTATCCTTGTAAAGCTCTTCCTGCAACACTGTTACATCAGATGCTTCCAGAATATTCTGGCCGTATAATGCCGTTCCGCCTGTGAATACTGCGTCTACCTCATTTCCGTTTGCATCCAGGTATCTCTTTACTACATCATATACATACGCGTTCTGCTGGTAGATAATCTCTACATGGTTTGCATTCGGGTCATTGGTAATCAGACGGTCGGCTCCCTCTACCTTCACTAACTCGTAAAGATTTTCCTTGTAAAGCTCTTCCTGCAGTACTGTCACACCAGATGCTTCCAGGATGTTCTGGCCGTATAATGCGGTTCCGCTCTTAAATACCGCGTCTACCTCATTTCCGTTTGCATCCAGGTATCTCTTCACTACGTCGTATACATATCCACTCTTTCCGAAGCTAACTTCATATGTGGTATTTTCTGTAATCTGTGTCTCTATGGTTGGTTTTTCTGCCGGTTCTCCATTTGCCTCCCACTGCTCTGTAGATGGATCATATCCCTCAATTGGAGCTGCGTCAGCAATCTGGTCTTTACTTAGAGTTCCATATGCACCTTCAGTTCCAGGTTCAGCGTATTCCAACTCTTTTTCATTTGAAGACGTATGCTTATAAATTGTTACATAAACAGGTTCTGTAATGCTTACAGTTCCATTTACTGCTTCATAGCGAACGATTACCTGATACTTATCCGGAATTTCATCTGGGCCAATTACATCAACATCATAATATACTGTGATCGTTTCACCATTCTGAATTGTTTTTCCACCGTTAAGCAGTGTATTTTCAGAACGCTCCAGATCCATACTATTTCCGTCATAGGTATAACCATCTTTTGACCTTAATGTAATATCCTTAACGTCTAGTGTAGTATCTGCGCTATTTATCCATACCTCTTCTGTAACCGTTTCAATTTCACCAATCAATTCATTTGTGTCTCTGCAAATATGCTCTACTGTATAGCTGAGCTTTTTTGTTACAGATTGATCTTCTGTATAGGTATAAGTAAATGTACGCTCCTCTACACTGGTTGTTTTTGTAATAACAGCATCCATCGGAGTCCTATCCCAATCTCCAGCTTTATAACCTTCATTGGCCTTGTCTCCTACACCAGGAACAATATCCCCGGTAACTGTATAGCTGCCATTATCATCCCACGTTCCACCTGTCATTAAAGTAACAGTCTGAATCTTCTGGGTGTTAGTTTCATCATTCCAGCTTCCGTTTACTACCTTAAAGTATACCTCTGTCTGATACTTATCCGGTACATGATCCCCATTTTCATCTTTGGAATATACTACCTGAATCTTTCCGCCGTTTTCAATGGTTCCGCTGCCTGTCAATCCAGTAACAATACTCGGATCAGCCGGGTCAGTTATCACTGCAAGATCATAACTGTTGCTGTCATAGGTATATTCAGCATCCTCGGCCTGAACCGTAATGTCTTTCACCTGAAGAACCTGAGGATCATTTACCCATACATCCTGTGTAACAGTTTCTGCCCTAAATACTTCAGCAGTATCATCATAAATGTGCTCTACCGTATAGCTTAACTGATTAACTGCCGCATCATCTTTTACAAAGTTAACTGTTACAGTAATGTTTGTAACATTACTCAGTTCCTCTCCAATGTTCTTTGCCATGATGCTTGTGACTGCAGATCCATCTTTTGGCTCATACTCCACAAATCTTCCGCCTTCTTCCGGATTCCAGCTTACGGTCATACCGCCAAACTTATAACCGTTTTCAGCAGTTATAATGGCTGCACCATCAAACATTACAGACTTTTCATCTTCAGATACAGTTGGAAGTGATGTTACCGGAAGATCCGGCATCTGCTTTTCTGCTACAACTGTCTCTGTACAGGTTCCATGCTCACCTGCCGCATATGTAATGCTGTATAGTGTTTCATTTTTATCCGGAATTGTATTTCCATTATCATCCAGAGTATAAACAGCTGTAATTGAAATATCACCTTCTACAGTTCCTTCGACCTCACCATCTGTTTTTAACCAGGTATAATTGTGACCATCGTACTCTATGCTCGCATCAATAGCATCTTTCACATCATAGGAATCGCCAATAATCACGGTATCCTTATATGCATCTTTTAAGGTCTTTGGCTCTGCACTGTCATCTACATACTCAATCGTCAATGCAGCCTCATTACGTTCCCAGTTTGCCTTAAATGTAAGGTTTCCATAGCTGCCTGGCAAAATAACGGTGTTTAACGGGTCATGCTCACCTTCGATCGCTTCTCCTACCACAAGTTCCCATCCGGTAAACTTATATCCATCCTTTACTGGATTGTTAAGCTTTAATCCATTTTCTGGAATCTCAATAGGCTTATAAGTTGAAGGATTCGTTGTTTCTGTTCCGCCATTGAGCTCATATGTAATCTTATACTCTGCTGGAACCAGATTAAATACTACGATATTCTCTCCAGCAGTGAGCTCTACATTCTGGAATGTCTGATCGTTCTCAATCTTATATCCCAGCGGAAGAACCTTGTCAAGATCTGCATTTACTTTAATCGTATGTGCTTCACTTGTAAAAGGTCCGTCTTCTGCAATGACTGTATCTTTATACTTATAGTGAACTTTATAGCTAAGTTCTCCTTCTTTTGTATAAGTAAATACAATTACATTTTCAGAAGAATCTGCTTTCAGTGTATGTGTTTTACTGATAGCATCCGGCACATATCCGGCATATGTTCCTGTAGGCGTAATCGCTTCCGCAATTACAGTTGCTCCTACCTTTCCGCTTCTTGGTGCCTCCTCCTCAATCAACGTTCCATCTGCAGTCTGATGTTTGACTGTGTAGGTAGTTGTTGTGGACTGCTGCCATTTTGCGTAAATAGTACGATTCTCTGTAATCTGAGCTGCATAGTCAAATACATTCTGGCATTCCTGATCGGTATACCATCCCTTGAAGATATAACCAGGTTTTTCAGGAATAAATGCATCAACCTTGCCATTGCGTACAACAGTCTGAGTAGCATATACCGTATTTACATCTTCAGAGTCAACAAACTGTACTTTATAGGAAACCGGATTCCATTTTGCATAGAGAACCAGTCCCTTCGGCATTGTGTAATCGCCGTCATAGGCTTCTGTGAACTCCGGATCAAGATACCAGCCCTCAAAGGTTCCGTCGCCATATGGATTATATTCCGGTTCTTCTAAATACTGGGTGATGTCGTTCTTGTATGGAACGGTATGCGTATCTGTTTGATCTCCGTTAACCAGTTCCAGCTGATAATCAGCCTTAGTATAGTAGAATTTATTGTCTCCTTTTGCCCAATGTCCTCTGTCAGATCCATTTTTATCACCATCTTCCCACGGAGAAACATTACTGCCGAATCTCTCATAACCGTCAATTACGAAAAATTCTTCCTCATAGGTAGGATTAGCTCCACTTGATAGCTTTAAAACAACCGTGGTCATTTCTGAAAATGTCTTGCCTTTATATTGGACAATTCCGTCAGGATCTTCCAGGTAATACTTTAATACCCTTCTTGTATTTCCATTATTACCTGTAGAAATTGACATATCCTGTCCCGGCATTGTCGACTGATAACCAGTATAATGACCATTCAGCCATTCCCAGTTAGAACCTTCCCACTCTGTTCCTGGACCAACTAAGGCATTCCACTGATCTCCAATAAACTGCTCATACTTGGCTGTAATTGTGAGATCGCCATGTCCGCCATTCCACTCATAGCAGTTGTCTGTGTGAGTATGTTCTTCCTTACCACAAACAGGTTCTGCGCTGAAGCATTGTCTGGTATGAGAGTGCCACCTATTTGTACAGGTTAATTCATAGCATCCTTCATCCCATTTTCCCAAAAATCCCTTTGATGGTTCCTTATGTGTATGTTCACGCAATTCACATACCAGTTCTTTTCTTCCAGTAGCCGTTCCTAAAAACGTAATCGTATACTTATTTCTGGTATACTTTACAACAAGCACCGTGCTTCCGTCTGCAGAAACAACCTCGCTGGTAGACTCCTTAAAGGTAAAATGTTCTGTATCAAATCCCTGTGGTTTTTTGGTTCCATCATCTGCCTGTACTGTTGTACCTGAAATGGCCCGTAAATCAACCGTTCCTGCATATGAATAATTATCATCATCTGCATTTTCTGTCAGATATACAGCCTTATAGCCAACTAATGTACCTTTCCACTTGGCATATACGGTCTGGTCTTCTGTCAGGCTAAGAGTCGGATCTGCCTTTTCCTTCAGGTCTGCATCCAGATACCAGCCATCAAAGGTATACCCCTCTCTCTTTGGCACATCATTTCCATCAGCCAGAGTTATCTCTGCCTCATACTTTGCCGTTACAGATGGAACATAAGAGCCTCCTGTAGTATCGTATAACAGAGTATATTCGTTTCTGTCATACTTAACCTCAACTACAACACCTTCTGAAATCTTCTGCTGGATGATCTCCTGGGGAGTAAACCCATCGATAGGAAGAGGCTGTGCATCGGTTAAGCCATTCACCTTACCGGTTAACGTCTGAGTCTCTTTAAGACCATATTTCTCCGGATCATTCAGATCCTGAATCATATGATTTACTGTATACCCAACATCTCCTGCCTCATACAATACATCTACAATGATCTTTCCTGCTTCTGTAATTTCATTTACATTTTTAAGGACATTATCCTCAATCACAAAATCAGAATCAGGAGCAACCCATGGTGTATAGCCGTCAATTACAGGCAGTTCATATTCAACCGGGAATTTATTTTCCTCATCTGCCGTTACCTCAAAGGCATGCGGCTGCCTCAGAGGTGTACCGCTGGCTTTATCCAGGAAGTTCACCTTAACGATCAGTTTCTCTTCATCGGGTACGATATCAATATCATCCAGATCGCCTACATAGATTGCAGAAAATGTATCAATATTCTGTGATTCAGAATCTTCCTCCACACGCTCTACTATATGATATCCTTCCGATACCTGATAGTATACTTCAACTACGCATTCGTAGTACCCTTCTGTCTCCTGGAAATCATCCGCAGTGAGAACCGGCATAGCCGCTTCCTGAAGCTCCATGCCTTCTTTTTCATACTCATACGCATCAAGATCTAAAAGACCATCTGTAAAATCATCTTCTCTGAATGTGAGAAGCTTTGTTTTTCCATATGTACGTTCGCCGTCTTCAAGAATATGAGAAACCTCAACTCTATATGTACCCTTGGTAAACATATCAGGAGTGAGCTTCAGCGCTTTTACTGTTGTCGTATACGCCTTCGCCGTACTGCACCATCCCATACCAACCAGGTCGGTATCTGTGGCAGCGGGCTTGTTTCCCTCTTCCGGTTCAGCTGAAGTTGCCGGCTGAACGGGTGCCTGAGTCTCTGTCTCAGCAGGCGCTGTCGTCTCTGTCTCGGCAGGAGCTTCGGTCTCAGCTTCTGTGGTTTCCTCTGTCTCCTGAGTTTCAGGAGCAGTTGTAGCTTCCTCAGACTCTGTAACCTCTTCACTGCTTTCCGCCTCTGTGGAGGTTTCCTCTGTTGCTTCTGTGCTTTCCTCCGGCGCTGCGGTTGTTTCTTGGGAAGTGGTTTCCTCAGCAGCCGTTGTCTCTTTTTCAGGAGCAGCTGTAGTTTCCTTCTCGGTTTCTTCAGCTTCCGTTTCCTCGGTCTCAGCCTCGGTTTCCTTTTCTGTTTCTTCCTCAGCTTCAGTCTCGGAAACTTCCTCTGTTTCAATCTGTTCTGCATCTTCCTTCACAGCTACCACAGGTACCTGATGACGGGAAATGGAGGAAAGGGTTACTGCGGAATCATCCTGAGATTTTTCCTCATCAGCTTCTGTCTCCGGCTCTTCAGTCTCCTCAACAGCCTCTGTTTCCTCTTTCTCTGCCTCTGTGGCTTCTGTTTCAGCCTCCGTAGTCTCTTCTTTTGTTTCTTCGGAGGTTTCTGTTTCCTGAACCTCTGTACTCTCCGGCGCTTCGGTTGTTTCTTCTGTCTCGGAAGATTCTTCTGTTGCATCAGGAGCCTCTGTCTCTTCAGGAACGGTGGTCTCCTCAGGAGCTGTCGTCTCGGCTGGGGTCAGCGTTTCGGCTGGGGTTTCCTCCGGCTGACTTTCCGGAGCACTTGTTTCAGGCACAGCAGGCAATGTTTCTTCCGGCTTTGAAATGATATTGCTCTCTTCTTCACCGAATTTGTCTTCATAGCTCTTGACTGTGATTCGCTTGGTGCTCTTGACCTTTTCTTCCCCATCCACCGTGCGAATGATCTTTGTGGAACAGCTGATGGTGTCTTCTCCGTTATTTATGTATAAGAAGATGACTTCCTCATCGCCTGTGACCATATACATATCATCGGCATCCTCAGGAAGACGAACGAACACTCTTACTTCTGCGTCCATATCTCCGCCTTCCACTGCGGGAAATACTTCGTAGACCTTGCCTTCGCCAAAGAACAGGGCGTCGAACTTTTCAATGGCTCCATTGGTAAAGTTCAGATCATCTGCTGTCACCGGGCTTTGGGTTTCTACTGCATCATTGATGGCTTCCACCAGATCTGCTCCGTAGATCTCGAAGTCGACTCTGTTTCCCTCTGCTGCATAGGCCACGTTCAGATCTGCACCCACACTGGTAAAGATCATCGCAAAAGCCAGCATCAGCGCCAGGAAACGTTTTTGGGTGTTATAGCGCTTCAGCTGAAACACCCGTGGTCTTTTCTGTCCTTCCATACTTTTTCTCCTCTCTTTTAAAATTTTTACGGTCACCCCGGTCCGTATAAGCAAATCATACCATACAGGAGTTACAATCTGGTTACAAATTAAGGTTTCATTAAAAAAAGATTAATTTATTTCCATTTTCCTTCTAAAATTTGCTTAACCCTATCATAACAGATACCGCGTTATACCAGGCGTTATATTTCTATTTTTTACCATTGAATTTTTTCTCATTATATTTTCTCTATCTTATCTTATATTCAACGCTGCAGATAGGAATAACCCATTCGTTTCATTCCCTCCCTGGCGGAATTTTTGTGAGATTTTTTCTCATTTATTGCATTTGTTTTTCTGCTGTGTTAACATAAAATCAGCTGTATTTTATGAGTTTTTTTCTCATGTTTTTGGAGGGTTACTGCTATGCTGAATCAGTTTATTTTTCAAAATTACCGTATTTTTCAAAATGAAACGCTTCTTGATTTTTTCCCTGCCCCCATCAATGAACACAAACGCTCTCTTCTGACCGCTCCGGGGGATCAGGAAACCTTCCTCCCCGTGATCGCTCTGTATGGGCCAAATGGCTGTGGGAAGTCCTCTGTCCTGGAAGCACTTTGGGGACTGTGCCGATTTATGGACAAGGACTGCTCTCTCATTCTCTCCAGCTCCCGCAGCAGCTGCCGTCTGGATCCGGAAGCAGCAAAAAAGCCAATTTCCTTTGACCTGCTTTTCAGAAATGGAAGCTTCCTTTTCCGATACCAGCTTCAGATTTTAAAGGGAGACATTAAAGAGGAGCATATGTTTTACGGAAAACCCGGTACGGAGGATGCAGGCGTGCTCTTTAGCCGCACAGGAAACGATATCCATCTGGGAACTGCCGCCGGCGGACTGGTTCTTACAGGAGTTCCCTCTGCCGCTCCCCTTCTTCCGATTTTGTCAGGACGTTCTGGCGCTCCCTGTATCCAGGCTGCCGCAGGATGGTTCTCCCAGGCTGACTTTTTCCGTTCAAACAGAACGAACGACGTCCCTCTGCTGCCGGAAAAAGAAGAAAAAAAAGGACGGCTGTGCCGTCTTTTACAAAATATGGATATTGATATACTGGACTATTCCTACCGAAAAGAATCGGGCTTTTCTCAGTCCTCCCTCTTTCTCACCCACGGCCGTCCGGGCCATCCCACCTTTGCGGTGTCCTATGAAGAAGAATCTGAGGGGATCAGAAAGCTCCTCTGCCTTCTTCCACCGGTTCTTAAAAGCCTAGACTGCGGAGGGCTTTTGCTGGCTGATGATCTGGATCAGGCCCTTCACCCCCACCTGCTGCGTTATCTCATATCTCTGTATAAAAACCGTGAAAAAAATCCTCACAATGCGCAGCTTGTTTTCACTGCCCACAATACGGCGATCCTCACTCCCGGAGTGATGCGCAGGGACGAGATTTATCTGTGCTGCCGTCCTGAGGGAAAAGATGCCGGCCTCTACCCGCTCTCCTCCTATAAAAAGGAAAACGGCCTCATCCCAAGAAATGACGAGGCCTATGGAAAACAGTATCTGGAAGGCCGCTATGGAGCAGCCCCAAAACTTACAGAGGCAGATGCCTGAATTCAGACCTGACTCAAAACTTCATATTTCAAGCGGATTCTGCGCCAGTCTTCCCAACAGCGCAGATTCTGCTCGATCCGTTGAAAAATGTTCTGACACTCCTCCTGATCTGCTCCGCTTAACAGGATCAGATACTGACTTGGACTGTAGCAGGTAAACAGATCTCCCTTGCGCAAGGAGATTCCCACAGCCTTTCTCAGCTGACTGGAGGCTTCCTTTAGAAGATCATTTCCATCATCTAACGCTTTTCCCCTTATATCTACAAAAAATATACAGATAAGCACCTTTTCAAAAGAAATCCGCTCGGAAAGCCGGTTTAAAAGACGGTAGCTGTCAATAAAAGAGGGATAGGAGCAGTAATAGGGACCGTTGACTGCATCCCGTTCCTTTAAGCTTTCCCGCACATCCTTCAGCATATCTGTCGTATAACGGATCTGGCTGCTCATAGTGCGGAAACGTTCCAGCATCTTTTCTGAAGGTGGAAGTCCCTGTTCTTCAAAATACTGACGCACCACCCATTTATACACCTGCATTGCCTCCCTGAAACGCTTCATGGCGATCAGACAATCCATTTTCATGATCTGACATTCTTCATAGGGATAAAGCTGGCAGGCATTATTGACAATATTCAAAAGGGACTGGTACTCTCTGTTTTCCTGCATCTGACGGCTGAGGCTGCGCAGGCAGCGGAAATAAAGTTCCTGGCAGCGGACACTTACAATTGTAACCCACTTTTCTCCGGCCAGCTGTGCCAGAAATTCCCCCTGATAAAGTCCGCAGGCACGGAGGAGTTCTTCCTCATTTTCTTTCTCCAGTCCTTTCTCGGCTGTTGCCTGAAAGTCTCTGGCGTCTACATATACGCTAACGCTTTTGCTGACCCAGCGGTAAACGCCTCCCTCCGTCTGGATATGCTCTCCGGCAGGAAGACATTCCTCCATAATACGGCGGAGACGGAATACAACCGCTCTGAGACTCCCCGCCGGATTGGCATATTCCCCACTCCCGTACATCATATCAAGGAGTTCCTCCCGGCTGATGCCGCTGTCGTGATAATACAGCAGGATCAAAAACAACTGCAGGACACGCCCTGAAAGGGCTGTGCCTACGGGAAGGGATTTCCCATTGTACTCTGCAGAAATTTTTCCCATCATATGTATCTTTAACTGTGCCTCTTCGCTCATATCTCATTTCCCCTCTGTAAATCCGGCCGTCTGCAGATTAAAAACTTCGGAGGGTGTCCTCCTCGGCCTCTGCCGTCTTATCTATGGCCCGTATCTCAGCCTCATATCCAAAGTCCGAATTTACCTTTATATAAACCCGCTCCCCCACTCTATGGCCGCGGATGGCCTTTCCCAGCGGAGAATCAATGCTGATCAGTCCCTTTAGGGAATTTCCCCGAACCGTTGTAACCAGCTTGTAGGTTTCTGTTTCATCATCCTCCGGGATGTACAGCTCCACCCGGTCTCCCAGTCCTACCTCGTCCTCCTTTGATTCATCGGAAATGATCCTGGCCGTCTTTATCATCTTTTCCAGATAACGGATACGGCTTTCATTGCGGTTCTTATCCTGCTTTGCTGCTTTGTATTCAAAATTTTCACTCAGATCCCCGTGTGCTCTCGCTTCCTTTACCGCCTCTAAGGCCTCCTTGCGGACAACCAGCTTACGGTACTCGATTTCCTCCTGCATCTTTTCTATATCGCTTTTTGTAAGATTATCAAACATGGTATTTACTCCTTTTATATGTCCTTTGGCTGACATATCTATTCTACCACAAAATTGCTTAAGATTCTCTTCATTTTCCCTTTAATAATTTTATGATTTATTTAGCCTCTGATCAAACTTTGTCCACATTTATCCTGTATATTATGATTGTAAGGTTGATGAGACCTTTTACCATACAGGAAGACACTTTTTCATACCTAAGCCGGCAGATTCCCCCCTTTTTCTGCCGGCTCCCTCCATTTTATAGGAAAGCCTAAAGTGCTGCTTTCCTTTCTCTGAACATCTGACCGGTTATGATCTTATACTCTCCCAGACGCTGTGCCTTGCGGATTTTCTTTATATAAGGCTCCCATTCCGGATCAAAATGGATCAAATGAGCCCACAGTTCCTTCATTTTAAAGAGTACATTCTTATCCCCTGACATCGTTTGGCAGTATCCTTCCAAAATCTGCTGATGGAATGCACTCAGACGTTCTATCTGCGTTCTCCTTCTCTCTGTGCCTGCCTGCCCCGACAGTGTTTCGATGAGAAATGGATCTGCTAAAAGGCCTCTGCCGATCATTACTGCATCCAGCGCAGGATACGCGGCTGTAAGTCGTTCATAGGACTCCCGGTCAACAATATCGCCATTATAACACACTGGAGCCGCACTGTTTGCAAAGGCATTTCTAAACGCCTCCATTCTGGGCGTATATTTATAAAAATCCTTCAAAACCCTTGGATGGATGATCAGCTCTTTTAAGGGGAACCGATTATAAATAGAAAGAAGTCTGTCAAATTCCTCCGGTTCTTCGATTCCCAGTCTTGTTTTCACCGAAAGCTCCAGCCCCAGACGCTCCATCCCCTCGCAGACCTGCTCTAAAAACAGCTCCAGTCCCTCAGGGTCTCTTAAAAATCCTGCTCCCTTTCCCTTGGCAGCTACCGTACCGGAGGGACAGCCCAGATTTAAATTCACTTCCTTATAGCCGTATTCCTTCAATTCCCGCGCTGCCCGCAGAAAATCCTCACTGTTTCCAGTCAGAAGCTGAGGCACCGTATCCATTCCCTCATTATGCTCCGGCAAAATATCATTTATCTCTCTATGGCTGAACCCGCCATTGTGTTTGGGTGCCAGAAAGGGGGTAAAGTATTTATCCATGGGACGGAAATGGGCATGGTAAGCATTTCTGTATATATATCCCGTCACGCCTTCCATAGGAGCAAGGTAAAATTTCATACTGTGTTCTCCTTCTCTTTTTATGCTCTCAGTATCTTAAATCACGCCAGATAAAAAGTCAAGAATATCCAGGCCTGTCCGCTGCGCAGGATAGACAGACACAGAAAATGCCGCCAGCCAAAACAGCAGAAGCCAGTTTCAGCAGGCGGCATAACGTTATGGTTTATTTCCGGAAATTTTTCCGGAATGCACTGGGCATCCAGGGATATTTTTCCTCGTTAGCATGATTATAAGTTTCCAGGGAACGCATCTGCTCTGCAATGTGAGGCAGATCCATACGGTTTACCAGGGTCTCGATCAACTCCTGGCCTTCGTCGGCAAGACGTTTGCGGGTTTCCTTATCCGGAATGGCAGTGGTGCTCATGTGGTCTTCCGGAGTTCCAAAGCAGTAGCCGATGGCAGCGCTCTGATAAGCCAGTCCGAAAATATCATCAAAAGGCTTGCAGGTCTGAGGATTCTGATGGTAATATCCGGTGGTCAGCGGCACATCTTCCAGACGGTTCATAATCTGGTAGGCGCCTACAGTAATGGCGTGGAAGCTGTCCATGCTTTTAAATAAATCTTTCGCGTTCTTTAACATCTGCATGGTCAGATCCATGTAAAGAATGGGGACTCCGGTTTCATCAAAGAAATCTCTTACCATAGGACTGCAGGTCATATGGGCAGGGCCATGAAAGCTGATGTAAATCTGGCGTTTAAAGCCCTGACGCAGCAGGCTGTGGGCAATTGCGCTTAAATAATCGATACCCTGACGGATAGACACCTGTACCGTGCCGCGGCCGGAAGCAGTTGCGCCGGCATAGAAATAAGGCAGTCCAGTCAGAACTAATCCGTTGCAGGCTTCCGCCATTTTTAAGGCATAAGCCTCGCTGATTACAGTTTCACTGTCTAAAGGCATTCCACCGTGCATTTCAACAGTGCCTACAGGGACGATAATAATGTCGTTTTCTTTTAAATACGCTTCAACTTCACTGTTTAACATACGTGGAAGAATCCGTGTGCGAAGTTCCATATGTTTCTCCTTTCATTTAACAACAGGTTTTCTTACAGTCCAAAGACTGCCTGGGCATTTTTAAAGCAGATTTTTTCATAGGCCCGGCGGCTTAAGGCGCCGTTTGCTGCCTGTTCGTCCAGCCATTGTCCCAGGGGAAAGACCATTTCGGTATTTACCATATCTGTGGCAAAGAACAGCCGGTCTGCATAAGTTTCTAAGAATTCCAGGCCAAAGGCAGGATCCCGCATAATGGCGCATCCGGCGCTGTTGGCGCTTAGGTCTCCGTATAGGTTGGGATATTTTTTAAATAGTTCCGGAACCCGTCCGCCTGGGATAACGGGGCCTTTTCCCCACTGATTCCGGCTTTCTTTGTCCGTAGGTGCATCTGCGCTCATTTCAATCCAGAAAGTCTGGCTGTGACCAAGAAATTGCGTGTGAGGGTGGCGTTTCAGGCAGGCTTCCAAAAGAGGAAGACCAGGGTCGTCTACAACGCCGTAACTGTAGCCAGTTTCCGGACTCATATGAAAAGTAACCGGAAGATTTAATTTTCCAGCCGCTTCAAATACGGCGTTTAAAAAGGGATCATCCAGCCTTCGGTTTATCATCAGTTCCCCGATGCCGACAGCGCCTTTTTCTTTGCAGACAGACAGCCGGTCATAAACAGTTTTGGGATCTCCGTCATAATCCAGATTGCACATCCAGGCATAATGCTCCGGATCCGCTGCAGCAATCCGGCAGTTTTCTTCATTGGACCCCATAGGCATGGAGAAATTCCGTTCTCCGCTGGACATGAGCACGCCTTTTCCGATCCCCAGTTCTTCTAAATGAGGCAGCATTTCTTTGTAGGTACTTACTAGAAGAGTATCGCTTTTGGGAACAGGATCAAAGCTTAAATGCAGATGCAGATCAATTTTTTTCATAGATTTTATTCCTCCGGTTTCGGGTACGCACAAATGGTTCTTGATCAGTTCTGGGAATTCCGGCGTTCCGCCAGGGCTGCATACATTTCAGCGGTCTTTTTCTGATTCAGGTTGAAGATCAGACCGATTCCGATGAGTTCTAAGATACAGGTAATAACCGGAACTGCATTTACCAGGTAGTAAATGTTATTGATCGTTGCCGCGCTCTGTACAGCGCCTACGCCGGAAACGTAGCCGATCGCAGCCAGTGCGGATGCAGCGCCGGTAGAAGCGATGGTAGAACCAATCTTACGGCTGAACGTATAGAGGCTGTACATGCTTCCGTCTGCGCGGAAATTCATTTTCCATTCGCTGTAGTCCAGACAGTCGGTAACCAGAGCCCAGATCAAAATGGTAAAAGCGGTCTGTCCGATCGTAGCTAACAGGTTTAAAATCGTGTAAAGCAGTGCGCTCTGAATCGGGAACAGTAAAATATAAGTGGAAAGCAGCAGGTTATAGGTACTCATAACCAGGATTACATTTCTCTTCCCAAATTTCTGCACAATCTTAGGGACCAGGATAAAGCAGATAATCATAACCGGAAGGGTTCCGATACTTGCCAGGGTCATCAGGCTGGTATCCTGATAGAATTCTTTGTAAATATAACTTTTTAACTGTCCGCTTCCAGTAATGTAAAGCATGCTTCCGATGGTTGCAACCATAACGCCGATTAACGGACGGTTCTTGACAGCTGCTTTTAATACATTTCCATAGTTGAATTTTTCCCCCTTCTGTTTTGGCTGGCGGACACGCTCTATGGTCAGGTTACATAACAGAAGGTAAGAAATAACACACAGAATGCCGAATATTACTGCGATCAGGCCAAAACGCTCCGGAATAATATTGGAATCCTTGTCAAAACATAAAATCGGAACAACGGAAAGCGCGCCGATCCCGACTACCGTACCGCCGATACTTCTGGCTCTGGAAAGCTTGGAACGGTCAATGGGATCCGTAGAAACAACGCTTGCCATAGCGCCGAAGGGCATACTGGTTCCGGTATAGGACATTCCATAGAATACATAAGCAAACGCTACCCATGCATGAAGGGCAATTCCTTCAAATGGAACGTTGGCAAAACATAAAATACCGGAAAGGGCCAGAGGAATCATAAACAGTTTTATCCATGGTTTGAACTTGTCGCCGCTTTTGCCAAGTCTCCAGCGGTCTGGGAAAGAACCCATGATCGGGTCGTTGATGGCGTCCCAGAGTCGGGCGGCTAAAAACAGTCCCGCCATCCATCCTGGCGAAATTCCCAGAACATAGGTACAGAATGTAAGAAAATAGGCATCTACGAACAAGTTTACAAAGCTTCCGGCCATATCCCCGAAGACATAACCGATCTGATCCTTTACTCCAAAGGGGCGTAAAGATTTGTCATTCATATCATGTTCCTCCTTGTCTTTGCTGCGGCAGATAACCGCAGACCATTAACTTATTGTGTTTTAAGAATACTATACTGTTATTGCAATTACTATTGCAAATATCGCATAATATATTGCAAATTAAGCCAAATTAGATTATGATAAGAAGGAGGAAGGAACAGGAAAAGCAATGAAATTATCAGAAATGCAAAAATATAAAGAACTGGTTTCTGCGCATAAGAGATCGGAAATCAGCAATGAAGAACTTCAGAAAACGTTTATTACCGACGGGGCAATTTTATCCAATCTTTATCAAGAAATGGAAATGGATTCAGATTCTGTAGACTGCCATGATGATGTGAATTATACGAAAGACAGCATCCAGCTTCACAGTCATACGTTTTATGAGATGTTATATTGCCGCAGCGGAAATGTACAATATCTTCTGGGAGCAGAACGGTATCGGGTCCGCAGGGGAGATATTATTTTCATACCGCCCGGGATCAGCCACAGGCCCCTGTACTTAGATCAGCTTGCAGAACCCTATTCCCGCTATGTGATATGGATCCACCCGGAATTTATGAAGAATATCCAGCAGTTTTTAGGTTTTATCCCATTATCGGATCCGGTTCTGTTAAGAACCCAGGACAGCGGGTGGGAGTACATGGAAAGATATTTTCAATCTGCCTGCAGGGAGGCTAAAATCAGACAGGAAGGATATGAAGCCTGTATTTCTTCCATAACGGTGCAGCTTTTAATCCACCTGACCAGGGCGTGTACCCACAGCAAGGCTACGGAACCGCTAACTGAGAAAAAAGAGCTGCTGGATGAGCTGATCCGCTATATAGAAGACCACCTGGCTGAAAAAATAACCTTAAAATCAGCGGCTACTGATTTTTACATCAGTGAACGGGCCATATCGCGCCTGTTCAGCGAAAAAATGGACGTCAGCTTTTACCGGTACGTAACCCAGCGCCGGCTGATTGCCGCAAAAACCAGGATTATCAATGGAGATTCCCTGGAAACCATAGGAGAACAGGTAGGGTTTTCCGACTACTCCACCTTTTACAGGGCGTTTAAACAGGCCTTTTCTATATCGCCCCAGCAGTTTAAGAAATTGCAGAAGGCATAAAAAATACCCCGTCTACTGCACAAGGCCAATAAACGAGGTATTAAAAAGGGGAGGATAAGTATTTATTTTCTCTTTTGTGATAATCTCATTATCCCCGCTTCTGTCAAAGTTATACACTCCGTATCAAAGAATTATCAGGAGAGTTGCCGTGATCAGTACAATACTGATTACAATGGAAATGGAATTGACTGCACTGGCAAGTCCAAAGTCGCCCTTTAAATCTGCCGTAAAGGCCGGCGCTGCAGACGCAATAGGGCTCAAGGGCAGGATTGCCAGAGCCTGACGGTATTCCAGAGGAAGAGGCATAAAAAAATAGAGGGCCGCCGCCACTGCGATCGAGACGCCGTAACGCACTGCCAGGATCTTTACGATTTTTCCCTTCTGGCTGGTATCTCCGGAAATTTTAAAGCCTACTCCCATCATCAGCATGGCGATAAAGGCATTCGCCCCTGAAACCACCTCTGAAAATGTGATCACCGGAGCCGGAAGGCTGATGTGGAGCAGGGACAGCGCCGTCATGGTTATATAAGCGTCAAAGGGTACGGAACGCACCAGGGTTTTTATAATAGGGATCAGGGATATCTTTCCCTCTCCCTCCTTTACCATCTTTGCCGCACTAAAGGCTCCGCCCAGACAGATAAAGGAATTTCCCGTATCAAAAAGGCTGGTTGTGATTACCCCGGCTGGCCCTAGAAAGCTCTGGGCAAAGGGCATAGTGAAGTTTCCTATATTATAGCCCGAGGTGTTCAACATGAAAAATGCTTTTTCCTCACGGTTTTTTCCCGCTGCCAGATAGGCTGAGGTTATAAGCATCAGGCCTCCCCCCAGACCAAGAACCGACAGGATCAAAAGAGACGCCTGAAGATCAACCCCTGAAAAATTGGCTACGATCGCAGCCGGAAGAGTTATCTTCAAAACGATCTTTGAAAGCACATGAAAATCCTCTTCTTTAAAAAATCCTTTTTTTCTCAGCAGATATCCCATAAAAATGATCGCAACGAAGGCAGCCGCCTTCATCAGTATTTCAGCCATGATGATTCTCCTTACACTTTTTCATTCCATTGTGTACTATAGCAGAAACCAGCGCTGTCTTCAATACCGTTTCCGAAAAAATACGCCCCGCCAGCCCGGCGGAGCGCACATTTCATTTATACATATCCCAAAAGTCCCGGCAGCCACATGGACAAGGCGGGAATATAGGATACCAGCATCAGCACAATGAAGATTGCCGCAAAGTAAGCTAAAAGCGGCTTTATCACCTGCTCAATCTTAGTCTGTCCCACTTTTACACCCACAAACAGAGTGGTTCCCACAGGCGGGGTGATGGTTCCGATACACAGGTTAAAGATCATCATAATACCAAAGTGAATGGTATTCATACCCAGAGTCTGGCAGATGGGCAGGAAAATAGGAGTGAAGATCAGGCAGGCCGGCGTCATATCCATAAAGGTTCCCACGATCAGAAGGAGGATATTGATGATAACGAGGATCACATACCGGTTGTCGCTGATTCCCAGCATTGCCTCGGATACAGCAGTGGGAATGCCTGTAAATGCCATAACCCAGCTCATGATGCTTGACACGCCGATAAGAAAAATGATAATACCAGTCATCTCCGCGCTGTCAAGGAAGATTTTCGGCAGCTCAGAGGGTTTGATGGACTTATAGAAGAATACAGACAACACCATGCTGTATATAACTGCCACCACGCTTCCTTCTGTAGCGGTAAAGATACCGGAAATGATCCCGCCGATTACCACAACGATCATAAACAGACAAGGGATGGCCTGTAAAAATACCTTAAGCTTCTCGCTGTTTGTAAACTTCTTTGTACTGCGGTAGCCCTTCTTTTTAGCAAAAATATAGATTACGATCATACATGCCAGTCCCCAGAGGATCCCGGGAATATAGCCCGCCATGAAAAGAGCCGCTACGGAGGTTCCTCCGCTGACAAGTGAATAGGTGATCATAACGTTGCTCGGAGGGATTAAAAGACCGGTAGGAGCGGTAGCGATATTAGCCGCTGCTGAGAAATCCCTGTCATAGCCTTCTTCCTCTTCGATAGGGCCGATGATCGAACCCATGGCGGAAGCTGCCGCCGTACCGGAACCTGAGATGGCACCGAAAAGCATATTGGCAACGGCGTTGGTGTGTGCCAGAGCTCCCGGAATACTTCCTGTAAATAATTTTGCAAAATTGATCAGACGGATAGCAATACCGCCCTTATTCATCAAGTTTCCTGCCAGGATAAAAAACGGAATGGCAAGAAGGCTGAATACGGAAATACCGGAAAAAATCCTCTGTGCTCCCGTAAGCACGGATGCGCCGGTATCAAGCACCGGAAGGATCGCTCCGATGGAAGAAACAGCCAGAGCTACTGCGATTGGTACTCCAGCTAAGAGCATAATCACAAGAAGCACTAAAATAATCAGCCCGCAGGCAACTGCAATCGTCATAACCGAACCTCTCCCTTCTCCTTAAATTCCATATGAGCCACGTCTATGGCATTCATAAGGCTGAAAATCATGATCAGCACTCCCGTAACAGGCACGATCACATAAACATAGGCCATAGGCACCTGCAAAGAAGCAGTTTTTTGGATCATGGTCAGCTTTGTAATGGAAATACCGCCGTATACCATCACAACCGCTGCTAACAAAAAAGTAAGAAGGTCAATGGTAATCTCCAGATATTTTCTGGGCGCTCCGATGAGCTTGTCTGCCAGAAAGCCCATACGCATATGGTCTCTCTTTCCGAACACATAGGCGGAAGCCAGAAGGGCCATCCAGGTAAAAGCGTAGGTTAAAAGCTCCTCTGATACCGTACTTGGACGGTTAAAGAAATAACGGGTTACGATCTGATACGTTCCGATCAGGGTCATAAAGGCGAACAGAGCGATGATTACAAATCCCAGAACCTGCATGATCCCTGCTTTTACTTTGTGCATGGTCTCCATCCTACTGTCCTCCTTTTGCTTTTTCATTGGCAGCCTGAATATGGTCATAGAGATCGCGGATCTTCTCATTTTCCTGAAGCATAGACTCATGGAGAGGAAGAACCTTTTCTTTAAACGCTTCCACATCCACGTCAATAAACTCTACGCCCATTTCATCTGTGGCGATTTTTTTAGCCTCTTCTATACTCTTGTCCCACTCTTCCATCTCTACTTCCGTGGAAAGAGCCGCCGCCTCTTTAAATACCTGATAATCCTCAGGGCTTAAGCTGTTTAAGAACTTCAGATTGGCTACCAGCATATCCGGCACCATCTGATGCTTGTTATAAGAATAATATTTTGCAACTTCGCCGTGCTTGTTGTTGGTAAGAGCCAGTTCGTTATTCTCTGCACCGTCGATGACACCCTGCTGGATAGCCGTATATACCTCGCCAAATCCCATTGGCGCCGCTGCCGCTCCAAATGCCTTTACCATCTCTACGCTGGCAGGACTCTGCTGTACGCGGATCTTTTTGCCCTTTAAATCCTCCGGCGTCCGTATCGGGGATTTTCCGTAGAAATTACGGGTACCTGCATTGTACCAGGTTACTACGCGGAAACCGGCTTCATCCGTCGATGCATAGATATTTTCCATGTATTCCGTATCCTGCATCACGGATTTGTATACCTCCTCTGAGTCAAACAGATACGGCATACTGAAAATCTCATATACGTCAGCAAAGGTCTCCAGATTCGCTGTGCCGGCTACTACAAAGTCAATGGCTCCCGTCTGTGTCAGCTCAATGGCCTTCTGGGCTGAGCCTAAAAGTTCATTTGGAAATATCTGGACCTCATATTTGTCTCCCAGCTTCTCTTCCACATACTCTTTAAATGCCAGAAGCCCCAGATGCTCCGGATGCGTCTCTGACTGTGCATGGGAAACGCGGATAATACGCTTGCCGCCGGTTAAAGAACCGCAGCTTGTCAGACTGACTGCCACTGCTATCCCAAAAGCAAGCGCCGTCAGCTTTTTCATCATCTTCCTCACTTTACTGCTTCCTTTCTTTATACACATTTTATTAAATAATTATAAAAAAAGGATTTTCTGTTTTGTACCGTAAATCTTTGACATTGAGGGAGAAAATTTTGTCATACGCTGTCTGTGTGAAAGCTGTCTCTGTATTCAGAAGGGTTCATACCTGCAATCCTTTTAAATACCTTTGCAAAGTAATTGGCGTCATAATACCCTACCAGCATGCTGACCTCTCTTACGCTGGCATTTTTATCCTGTAAAAGCCGTCTGGCCTCATTGATCCTGAAGCGGGCCAGATAGGCGGTAAAATTCTGGTCAAAGCACTGTTTAAACAGCTTGCAGAAATAGGCGTCAGAATAATTCATCATCCGTGCCGCATCCTGCATGGAAATATCCTTCATATAATTTTTCCGTATATACCGGCGTATCTTTTCAGCCGCCTGTCCAAGCCGGTCAGGCTCGTCCGGCTCCTCCTCTAAGTCCGGCTCCGGCATCTCTGCCCCGGTCTCTTCCGGCATCTCCTGTTCCATATGCAGCTTTTCAAACTGCTCCCTCTTTTGGATCCGCCCCACGGCTTCCTCCATCACCGCAGTAAGCTCCTCTTCCTCACAGGGCTTTAAAAGATAGTCCAGCGCATGAATGGCAATGGCTCTCTTTGCATAGGAAAATTCGTCATATGCGGTAAGGAAAATGATCTCGCAGTCCTCATCCAGCCTTCGGATCTGTTCTGCCGCCTCCACACCGTTTAATTCCGGCATGGAAATATCCATGATCACGATCTGGCACCGTTCTTTAAAACACAGGCGGACCGCCTCATTTCCGTCTGCTGCCTGCCAGATGACCAGGCTGTCTCCAAAATGCTTATGCAGCCGTTTGGCAAGAGCCATACGTTCAATCTGCTCATCATCTGCCAAAAGCACCTTGTACGTCTCGTTCTTATCCTCATTCTGTATCACGGTTCATCCTCCTTACAGTTTTCCGGTGTAAACGCCAGCTGTACCACCGTCGCGCAGCCCTTTCGGCTCTCGATCCTCACTTCTCCGTCCTCATACATTGCCTTCAGCCGGCGGGCAATGTTTCCCAGACCAATCCCAACGCCGGATCCATCTCCTTCCTTTAAGGCTCTTTTTATCTTTTCCAGTTTGTCCTCATCAATCCCTTCTCCCGTATCCGCCACCGAGATCCACAGCCTCTGCCCCTGTTTCCAGGTCCGCACCACAATCCTTCCGCCTTTGCTTCTTGCAGAAATCCCATGCTTTACTGCGTTTTCCACCAAAGGCTGGAGCATAAAGGAAGGAACCAGTATCTCCATTGTTTCCGGGTCACAGCCTGTCTCATACTGCACTCTCTTTCCAAACCGCATCTGCTGCAGATACATATAATCCTGAACAACCTTAAGCTCACGTTCCAGAGGCATCACAGATGCAGTTGATTTTAAATTGTAGCGGAACAGGCGGCTTAATGCCTGTATCATCTTTTCCGTGGCAGCCGCATCTTCGATCTGAGCCGTTCCGGCGATCATATTTAAGGTATTAAAAAGAAAATGGGGATTGATCTGATTTTTTAAAAGCTGCAGCCGGACCGCCTCCAGCTGCCGTTCTGTTTCGTTTTTTTCTTTTAAAGCCTCAATATATCCTCTTGTCGCCTGCTTCATTTTATTAAAGGAACGGATAAGACGACTGATCTCATCTTCTCCCTCAGCTGTAAGTTCAGGCCCTGAAAAATCATTTTTCCGGATACGGTCTGCCTGCCCGGCCAGCATTACCACTGGCTCTACGATGTTACGGCGTACGGAGCCATTCAGCCGCTTAACCATCCACAGTGCAGTGATCCCCCACAGAATACTGGCAGCCGGAAGGACTGAAAAAAGGAAACGATGCTTCTCGTAGCGTTCGCTTCCGTCCTCCATTGTCATCTGTTCCAGCTGTCCGGCCTTATCCTTGAGATAATTTTGAACCCGGTAGATCCGATACAGCCGGTTCACATATTCCGGATCCTCCCGGTCTGTTTCTTCAAGGACTTCCAGCTCTGTCTCGTAATTTTCATACATATTCCGGATGGACCAGGTACGGGCATACCGCTCAGAGCCCGTTTCTCTGTAATCAACGGGAAGCTCTTCCAGCCGCCGGCGCGTTTCCATTCTGGACTGCTCAAACCGCTCCCGCTCTTCCGGAAGGGCAGTTCCCACATAACGCGCAAAGGCCAGGCGCTCCTCCTCCATCGCAGACCAGAAGGCCAGACTGCCGGCGTTCTGTTCCAGGATGCTTCCGAAGCTCCCAAGGCCGAACCAGCTTACTGCCAGATTGGCTCCAATCGAAAAAAAGACCACTGCCCCGGCACAGACAGCGATCCGTTTTACTTTTTTCTCCAGCGAAACTCCACTTTTTTCCATATATTTCCTCCGGATCCGTTCCTTTTAAGAAGATTGTCCACAAAATCTCCTATAAGCCCACATAGTATATCACAGCTTATATCCTTTTGAACAGACCCGGACCGTTCCTTTTATGTCTTTTTAACATTCCTAAAGAATCTGATCCTCCTCTGAGGGCACATACCTGGCGATATCCTCAATGCGGCAGTTTAAAATCCTGCAGAGATCATTGATCGTTTTCATGGTCACATCTTTATTATGCTTAAGCCGGTGCAGAGTACTGTCAGAAATTTTATGCTTCTTCGTCAGTGTGTACCAGCTTTCCTCCGACGCCTCCAGAGTTTCCCAGAAAGGCGAATAGTCGATCATATTTTTATTGCTCCTATGCTTATTTTACCTGAAATAAGCATAAGTTAGAATTTGCATATTGAATATCTTCGGAATAGCGAATATACTATAGGTAAACAGATGCATATTCTGAAATTATCAGACTATTCTAACCGTTTTGAGTCAAAATAAGAGACGGGAAAGGAAGGGATTGGATATGGGAATTTATACACAGAAGGAAAAGGAATTGCTGGCAGATGATCCGGAAGTAAGAAAGCGGCTCCTAAGCTTTGCCTCCATGAGCGGAAAAAAATTTTTCAGAGAGGTTCAGTCCCGCCTGTCACCGGAGGAACTGGAAGAATATCTGGAAGAAAATCCGGAAGAGCGGATCTATCTTATGACTCCCCCCCACAAATAAAACAAAAAACGGCCTGCCATTAAATGACAAACCGATTCTCTTCTGGTTCTTCTTCAAAATAGTCCTTATAATCCACCTCTATAGAATGACGCATCCGCTTCATACTGTAGTAGAGGTGATCTTTTAATACCTGTTCCAGGCCGGAAAGATCTTTTTTGCAGATCAGCTCAAACAGCTGCTCATGCTCTCCGATAATCCTTGGAAAATCTGTTTCTGTAATAAAATCCAGCATACGAAACCGGGTATAATGAAGCTGCTGGGCCTGGAGCATATCCCAGAGCTTCTGTCGCTTTACAGCTGTGAACCAGAGAGAGTGCATCTGGGCGTCCATGCGGTAAAACTGTTCCGGTTCAAACCCCGGCGTCTGGATCAAGGCCTTCTGAACGGCAATGGCATGACGGATTTCCTCCATCACCATGGGCGTCTGGATTTCCATAAAATCCCTTAAAACCATGGTTTCCACCGCTACCCTCATATAGATCATCTGCTTGATATTATCCAGGCTCAAAAGAGTCACATACGTTCCCCGATAGGGAATCGTCTCCGCAAATCCCTGTTCCTGCAAAAGACGCAGGGCGTCCCGCACCGGAGTCCGCGACACGCCAAACCGCTCACAGATATCACTTTCGCTGATCAGGCAGCCTGGTTTCAGCTTCAGATCCAGTATCTCCCGCTTTAAGGTTTCAAAAACCAGTTCCCCTCTGTTTTTAAAATTCACTTCTCCCATGCAGCACCCCTGTTCCTTTTCTCAGATGAATCAGGACCCGCCATGCGGTCATGGCATGACGGGCCCTGATTGGTTTTATTGGTTTAATTGCGTAATCGATTACTTAGGCTGCTTGCCGATGTAAGCCAGGATACCGCCGTCTACATACAGTACCAGACCATTTACAAAATTGGAAGCATCAGATGCCAGGAATACTGCAGGTCCGCCCAGATCCTCAGCCTCACCCCAGCGTCCTGCAGGAGTCTTGGAAACGATGAACTGGTCAAATGGATGTCTGGAGCCGTCTGGCTGGATCTCACGCAGAGGAGCTGTCTGGGGAGTAGCGATATAGCCAGGTCCGATACCGTTACACTGGATATTGTACTCACCGTACTCAGAAGCAATGTTCTTTGTCAGCATCTTTAAGCCGCCCTTAGCTGCTGCATAAGCAGATACGGTCTCACGGCCCAGCTCACTCATCATGGAGCAGATGTTGATGATCTTTCCGTGGCCCTTCTTGATCATGCTTGGGATAACAGCCTTGGAAACAATAAACGGAGCGTTTAAGTCAACATCGATTACCTGGCGGAACTCAGCTGCACTCATCTCGCACATTGGGATTCTCTTGATGATTCCTGCGTTATTTACCAGGATATCAACTACGCCTACCTCTGCCTCGATCTGAGCAACCATCGCGTTTACTGCGTCCTCATTGGTTACGTCGCATACATAGCCGTGAGCCTCGATGCCCTCTTCCTTGTACGCTGCGATTCCCTTATCTACCAGTTCCTGCTTGATATCGTTGAAAACGATGGTAGCGCCTGCGCCTGCCATTGCCTTTGCGATTGCAAAGCCGATGCCGTAGGAAGCGCCTGTTACCAGGGCTACCTTGCCTTCAAGTGAAAAGTTGTTTAAATAATCAGCCATTTCTTTATCCTCCATATATTTTTAACAGAATCGTTCGGATGAACTTACATCATCTCGTTTGGCATCATGGTATCCATATCGTCGAACTCCATGTTCTCTCCGCCCATAGCCCAGATAAAGGTATAGTTGGAAGTGCCGGCGCCGCTGTGGATGCTCCAGGACGGGCTGATCACAGCCTCCTCATTCTTCATGACAATATGTCTTGTCTCAGTGGGTTCTCCCATCATATGGAATACTACGTTGTCGCCCGGAACCTCAAAGTACATATAAATCTCCATACGGCGCTCATGTGTATGAGACGGCATGGTGTTCCATACGCTGCCTGGCTCTAATACGGTCATGCCCATGGACAGCTGGCAGGTCTTAAGTACATCCGGATGGATGAACTGATTGATGGTACGCTTATTGGAGGTCTCTGCCTCGCCGCAGGGTCTCTTTGCAGCCTTCTCAATCGGAATAAAGGTAGTTGTGTAGGAAGTATGAGCCGGTGCGCTGACCATGTAGAACTTTGCAGGCTTCTCAGCGTCGGTGCTCTCAAAATAAACTTCCTTTGTGCCCTTTGTAATGTACAGGCAGTCCTTGTATCCCATCTTAAAGGTCTGGCCGTCTGCTGTGATGGTTCCCTCGCCGCCGATATTAAAAATACCGATCTCACGGCGCTCTAAAAAGTAATGGGTGCCGAAGTTCTTCCAGCAGTCGATTCCCTTATCAATAGAAACCTTCTCTGTAGTAGGCATACATCCCAGAGTAACCATACGGTCTACATGAGAGTATACGGCAACTACCTCATTAGCCTTGTACAGATCTGTGATGAGGAATTCGTTTCTTAATTCCTCTGTTGTGTAGCGCTTTACATCCCTCTGGTTGGCAGAATAGCGAATATCCATTCTCCGATTCCTCCTTTAAAATATTTGTATTTAACTTTTTGAGTTTGTATACAACTTTTTTACCTGTATACAGACTATCATTTTTTTACCTAAAATGCAATAGGAAATATGTTACAAAAAAATACGGGTTTTATATGCAATATCACAAACGGATTGCATTTCCCATTTTTATCAGATATACTTACAAAAGAATCTGGACTTCTTCTGCAGCTGTCCAGACGATCACTGTATACATGAGAGGAGGATTTTCCCTTGAAGAAAAATATACTTGTAGGCCAGTCCGGCGGTCCCACAGCTGTGATCAACGCCAGCTTATACGGCGTGATCCAGGAAGGACTTTCCCATCCGGATGAGATTGGAGCTGTCTATGGCATGATAAACGGCATCGAAGGCTTTCTGTCCGGCCATACCATAAATCTCTCCGCAGAGCTTTCCAAAGAGGATTTGGAACTTCTGCGCCTGACGCCCGCCGCATATCTGGGCTCCTGCCGCTATAAGCTTCCTGAAAATATGGATGCTTCCGTATACCCCTTGTTATTTGAAAAATTTAAAGCCATGAATATCGGAGCTGTATTCTACATCGGCGGAAATGATTCCATGGACACCGCAGACAAATTATCCAGATATGCTGCCATGGCAAAAGAGGATATCGTTTTTATCGGCGTTCCAAAAACCATTGACAACGATCTTCCTGTAACCGACCACACCCCCGGCTACGGCAGCGCTGCCCGATATGTAGCGTCTACTGTCCGTGAAATCGTTCTGGATGCTTCTGTCTATCAGCAGCCGGCTGTCACCATTATTGAACTCATGGGCCGTCATGCAGGCTGGGTCACTGCTGCTAGCGCCCTGGCAAGAAAGTTTCCCGGCGACAATCCCCTGCTCATCTATCTGCCGGAATCTGATTTTGATATGGAAGCGTTTTTAAATGATATCGAAGGCGCCTTAAAGAAAAGCACCGCTGTGGTTGTCTGTGTTTCTGAAGGCATCCACGATGCTTCCGGCCGTCTGGTATGTGAATACTCTACTGAAGCTCAGGTCGATACCTTTGGCCACAAGATGCTTACAGGCTGCGGAAAGCTGCTCGAAAGCTATGTCAGAGGCCGTTTCGGAGTCAAGGTTCGCTCTGTAGAATTAAATGTAAACCAGCGCTGCAGCAGCCTTATCTCCTCTCTTACGGACATTAACGAAGCCAGCGAGGCCGGACGCTTTGCAGTCCGTGCCGCACTTGAGGGCGTGACCGCAAAGATGATCACCTTTGAACGCGAAGAAGGAGCGGATTATTCCATCCGTTTCGGCCTTACAGATGTTTCCAATGTCTGCAATAAGGAAAAGATCTTCCCGCCTCACTGGATCACCGGCAATCACAACGATATCGGCCCGGAATTTACCGCCTATGCTCTTCCGCTCATCCAGGGGCAGCCACAGCATATTCTGGAGGACGGACTTCCAAGATATCTGTACCGCAAAGAGCAGGGGCTTTTGCCATGATCCGTTTTCCCACTTATGAATCCTGTACCCTCTGCCCCAGAATGTGCCGCATTGACCGCAGCCGCAAAACCGGCTACTGCGGATGTACCGATCAGTTAAAGGCTGCCAGGGCAGCACTCCATAAATGGGAAGAACCCTGTCTGAGCGGGCCGGAGTGGGCCAGAGGCGGAAGCGGAACCGTCTTTTTTTCCGGATGTACCCTTAAATGCTGCTTCTGCCAGAATTATCCCATCAGCAGCGAACAATTCGGAAAGGAGCTGACTTCTAATGAGTTGGCTGATATCTTTCTCCGTCTGGAAGATCAGGGGGCCTATAATATCAATCTTGTCACCCCCACTCAGTTTCTCCCCTCAATCCTTCCTGCTCTGGATCAGGTTCGCTCCCGCCTTTCGATCCCGATCGTATATAACTGCGGCGGCTATGAACGTCCTGAGATCGTAGAATATTTAAAGGATTATGTAGATATCTGGCTTCCTGATTTAAAGTACCATGACAGCGCTCTTTCTGCCCGTCTGTCAAACTGCGGGAACTACTTTGAAGCCGCTTCCCGTGCTATCTATCAGATGATCCTTCAGACAGGCGCTCCGGTATTTGAGGAACACGCCCCTGAGGAGCCCTCCCAGCCTTCCTTCCTACTTATGAAAAAAGGCGTAATCCTGCGCCATATGGTTCTCCCCGGACACAGGGATGATTCCATCGCCCTGATGGAATGGGTCAGCAGAGAGCTTCCAAAAGGCCAGTACCTGTTAAGCCTTTTAAGCCAGTACACCCCCTTCTACCATAGCTGCGACCATCCGGATATCAATCGTCGGATCACCTCCTATGAATACCAGAAGGTAGTGGATGCAGCGCTCTCTCTGGGACTTACTGAGGGATTTATACAGGAAAAAAGCAGCGCAAAAGAAGAATATACGCCGCCCTTTGATCTAAAAGGTCTGTGATCCCCTATATTAAATACAACAAAAGACGGATATCGAATCTTTGACTAACCACGTTCTCGATTACGATATCCGTCTTTTAACTATCTCGTCCATTGGACCAAGCCTCTCTTTCGAAACAATTGTTTCTTTTGTGACTCTATATTTAATTGTATCCACTCTGGTTTTCTTCTGCTCTCTTTTGTATATTCACTTGCTTCGGATCTATTTTCCACCTTGCTTTTCTTTCTTTGATCCGGTATCTCTCTCCGTCCTGATGATACTTTTCACCAGACCGGGCATTTATTGCCTTTGATACGCTTATGGATCACTTTGAAAATACGATCATCTGCTTGTTCCTATCTTTTATTACAGACATTCTCTTTCGTTTCTTTAAGACTGCAATTCTTTTACCAATCGATTGGACTTTCTTTTGTTTCTTAAATCAATTTCCGTTTCATCTGTCTGTACTATGTATGAGCAGTTACTCTCACAGAGTGCTTTCCCTGTTTCATCTATAACTAAATCACTTTAGCTTATAAATGAAACGAACATTCTCTTTCTGGTGGTCCGTACCTCCTTTGCTTAGATTTTATTACATTGAGTTGACTGTCTACAACTCCTTATTCTCTTTTGTATCTCGTGTTCTCTTCTCTTTTGTTGACTTTATTATACAAAAAGAGCCCCTATTTGTCAAGACTCTTTTTGTAATTTTTAATTATTTTTTGTCTTTTTATAAATTGTGTATATTTATTGTAATTGTTTATATTTTTATATAATATTTACCTGTTATATTTGGGTATTTACTTATAATTTTCAGAATATTTATTATTTTATATCTTCTTTGGGGAATTTCCTGCGGATCAGTTTAAAGGTAACCATGTGAGCCGCTGCCGTAATGAGCCAAGATACCGGATATGACAGATAAAGAACTGCCAGTGAACGGTAAACGGCAAATACTGTAAAAATCCAGAGAATACGAAAACCACATGCTCCGGTAAGAGAGACGATCATGGGAATCACCGAGTATCCCAATCCTCTCAAGCTTCCTACCATACAGTCCATCAGCCCGCAGATAAAATAGGTCCCACAGATAATCTCCAGACGGAGCATCCCGTATTTAAGCACCTCAGAGTCTGAAGAATAAATTCCCAGAAGATGAGTGCCCGCGCCTACTGCTGCCAGGCCAAGAACCAGCCCCACTGCCGTAACAACAGCCAGACAGATATTTTTTACCTTATTAATACGGCTGTACTTTCCTCCGCCAAGATTCTGGCTGGTAAAGCTTAAGCTGGTCTGATAAACCGCATTCATAGCCGTATAGACAAAGCCCTCGATATTTGCAGAAGCCGTATTGCCTGCCATGGCCACAGAACCAAAGGAATTGACAGAGGACTGGATCAGCACATTGGATACAGAGAAGATCGCGCCCTGCATACCGGCCGGAAGACCGATCTTCACAATCCGCTTCAGCTTATCCATATGAATGGTAAGTTTCTTTAGATGGAGCTTCATCATTCCCTCTTCCGCCATCAGGCTCTTAAAGACAAGAAATGCGGAAATGTGCTCAGAAATCACAGTAGCCCAGGCTACTCCGTCCACTCCCATTCCAAGGCCTATTACAAAGAACAGATTCAAAACCACATTGACCGCTCCGGCGGCAAAGAGGAAATAAAGAGGCCGCCTGGTATCTCCTACTGCTCTGAGGATCGCAGCGCCGAAGTTATAAAGCATTAAAACAGGCATTCCAAGGAAATAAATCCGCATATAGAGCACAGATTGATCCAGCACATCCTCCGGGGTTCCCATGATCCGAAGCATGGGGCCTGCGGCAAGCTCTCCCACCGCAACCAGAAACAGGCCGCTTAAAATGGCCGTCAAAACCGCCGTATGTATGGTTTCCTGAACATCTCTTTCCTTCTGTCCGCCATAATATCTGGCTACCAGCACATTTACACCTACAGACAAGCCTACAAAAATGTTGATCAGAAGATTGATCAGGGATGAGGTAGAGCCCACAGCCGCCAGCGCCGTACTTCCGGAAAACCTTCCTACTACAATAATATCAGCCGCATTAAACAAAAGCTGTAAAATACCGGAAAGCATCAGCGGAATGGAAAACAGCAGGATCTTGCCTAAAAGCGGGCCATTGCACATATCAATTTCATATGATTTTTTCATAATCCTATTTACCTCCGTTTCAGCTATACTTTAGCACAGGCAAATTCGTTTTACAAGCTCCTATATTTTTCTTGACATTTTTCGGTTCCTCTCCTACACTGTTTCATAAACTGTGCCATTTGGGAGGAAATGATCATGTCATTAACGGAATTGTTTATTATTGCAGTTGGGCTGTCTATGGACGCCTTTGCCGTAGCGGTCTGTAAGGGGCTTGCCATGCCGGAAATGAGCTGGAAAAACGCCGGAATCGTAGGACTTTATTTTGGCGGCTTTCAGGGCCTTATGCCCTTTCTGGGATATCTGCTGGGTTCCAAGTTCAGCGGAACCATCGAGTCCTATGACCACTGGATCGCCTTTGTGCTTCTGGCTCTTATCGGAGGAAATATGATAAAGGAAGCCTTTGAAAACGGCGAAGAAGCAGCAGATCCCTCTCTGGATATAAAAACCATGACCCTGATGGCTGTGGCAACCAGCATTGATGCCCTGGCCGTAGGCGTAACCTTTGCCTTCCTTCAGGTCCGGATCCTGCCTGCCGTACTCTTTATCGGAAGCATTACCTTCCTTCTGTCTGCCGCAGGTGTTAAGATTGGAAATGTATTTGGCTGCCGTTATCAGAAAAAAGCCGAATTTGCCGGCGGCCTGATCCTGATCCTCATGGGGCTTAAAATCCTTTTGGAGCATCTGGGCTTTCTGGGATAAAACAGAGATTTAAAAAAGCATCCGGACATTCCAGAACGATACCGTTCCCGGACTGCCCGGATGCTTTTTTAATGTAACTGGTCAGATTCTCACACCGCTTCCATCCACCTGATATCCATCTATAGTACAGTTCGTCATCATAACGCCATTATCAGGATTCAGATAATACCAATTTTCTTTGTACTCCTGCCAGCCGGTTTTCATATAACCGTCCATACCGAAAAAATACCAGCTGTCATTGATCAAGGCCCAGGAGGTAAGATAATTTTCCTGATAAAGATATCTCCAGCCCTTTTTATCCTTTTCCCAGCTTCCTAGATGGATATTCCGATAGGAAGGCATCTCTGCCTCGGGAAGAAGCATAAAATAATAGGATCTTCGCTCATCTCCTCTGACAAATTCAAGAACATAGCACCGCTCCAGAGAATCATAGAGCCGGCTTTCGCTTTCCTTTGCCAGTGTTTCCGGGCGTACGACCGGATAATGCTCTCCCTCCTCCAATCCGTACACCCGGCACTCCAGGCTCTTTTGAGTATCTCCCTCGTAGGTGATGAGATAATAATTTAAAACAATCTCATCCAGATTTACATCATTTCTGTCCTTTGTAATGGTAAAGGTATCCTTATCCGATACGCGGTTTCCCATTACATAGGACGTATAGCCGTCATAGATGGCCGTCTGCCGGTTATTTACATCCAGATGGAGCGTTACCGGAACCGGCGTTTTTCCGGCAGAACCCGCCAGGGCGGTAAAGGCGCCCACGATGGTTAAGGTTGCTGCCGCAGCCAGCGCTTTCATGCAACGCAGAATCCCTGCCTTTTTCATCCGGCCACCTCCTCCCACTGCTTCATTACTTTAATATCACTTTTCTGAAATTCTTTTTGCCTCTCTTTACTACAAGGCCCTCTCCGGCAAAACGGTCCTTTTCAAAGGCAGCGTGAATATCCTTTACAGTCTCTCCGTCTACAGATACGCCGCCCTGCTCTACATTTCGTCTTGCCTCAGAACGTGAAGAAGCCAGTCCTGATTTCGTCAGGATCGTCAGGATATCCATGGCATTTTCTTTAAAATACTCTTCCGTCAGCTCGCTGGTAGGCATATTGATGGTGCTTCCTCCAGCTGAAAACAGCGCTCTTGCGCCCTCCTGTGCCTTTGCAGCCTCTTCCTCGCCGTGCACCAGCTTGGTAAGCTCAAATGCCAGGATTTCCTTTGCCTGATTTAACTGGCTGCCTTCCCATTTGTCCATCTCGTCAATCTGCTCTAACGGAAGGAATGTAAGCATACGCAGGCACTTAAGCACATCGGCGTCTGCCACATTTCTCCAGTACTGATAGAAATCGAATGGGGAAGTCTTGTTTGGATCCAGCCATACGGCGCCGGACTGGGTCTTCCCCATCTTTTTTCCCTCTGAGTTTAACAGAAGGGTAATGGTCATGGCGTGGGCGTCTTTTCCCAGCTTGCGGCGGATAAGCTCTGTACCTCCCAGCATATTGCTCCACTGATCGTCGCCGCCGAACTGCATATTGCAGCCGTAGCGCTGGAACAGCTCATAGAAGTCATAACTCTGCATGAGCATGTAGTTGAACTCAAGGAAGCTTAAGCCCTTTTCCATCCGCTGCTTATAGCACTCAGCCCTTAACATATTATTTACAGAGAAATGAGGACCGATCTCCCGTAAAAACTCAATGTAATTTAAATCCATCAGCCATTCAGCATTGTTTACCATCATGGCCTTTCCTTCGGAAAAGTCGATGAAACGGCTCATCTGCTTTTTAAAGCAGTCGCAGTTGTGCTGGATGATCTCTGGTGTCATCATAGTACGCATATCCGTACGGCCGGAAGGATCTCCTACCATACCGGTGCCGCCTCCGATCAGGGCAATAGGCTTATTTCCTGCCATCTGAAGGCGCTTCATCAGACAGAGAGCCATAAAGTGGCCTACATGAAGGCTGTCTGCGGTCGGGTCAAATCCAATATAGAATACGGCCTTTCCCTCATTCACCATTTTTTTGATTTCTTCTTCGTTTGTTACCTGGGCAATTAAGCCTCTGGCAATCAGTTCTTCGTAGATCTGCATTGTCTTCTCTCCTTTACTGTTTTTATTTTACCATATTTCTATTTTCATGCAAAGGCCTGATTTCTTACAGTTTCGGCGGCTTCAGGCTGGGAAGCGTTTTTATTTCATAAGCCTCGCTTCTCTATGGAACTAAAAAAGCTCCGTCCCCTGTTCAAAAGGACGGAGCAGAAAGCCCGTGTTACCACCTGATGTTTACAGCCAGCTCGCACTGACTGCCTCCTTAAGTACATGCCGTAAAATAAATAAACCGCTTTCCAGCCGGCAGATACTCAGGCACGATAACGTGTGCCGGATCCGTCGCAGCCTACTGAGCCGGAAAAACCTGTGCAGATTCCGTCCGTTTGGTGCGAAGCTCAGAGATGTATTCATATCCTGCTTTCCATGCGCCTCTCATCCCCCGGCTGCTTTCTGTATGCTTGTGCAGAATACTACTTTTTCCCGTCATAGCCATTTCATGAAATTATCACTATTATAGGCAGGTAAAATAGATTTGTCAAGACAGTACACTTTTGCTTTACGAATCTGTTTTTGTATATTATAATGTTGCATTATCGAATTTACACACAAAGGGAGGAATATGAGATGGGATTTACACTTGTAAATGAACTGCCAACTCCCGCAGAGATTCTTGAACAGTTTCCTCTTGCGGATCATCTGGCAGCTTTAAAAAAAGAAAGAGATGAAGAAATTAAAAAGGTCATTACCGGCCAGAGTAATAAATTCCTGGTGATCATCGGTCCCTGCTCCGCTGATAATGAGGATGCGGTCTGCGACTATGCGAACCGCCTTGCAAAGGTTCAGGAGGCTACAAAGGATCAGCTGATCATCATCCCCAGAGTCTATACGAATAAGCCGCGGACCACTGGAGAAGGTTATATGGGTATGCTCCATCAACCGGATCCCGAAAAAAAGCCGGATATGCTTCAGGGGATCCTTGCCATCCGCCATATGCATATGCGTGTGCTCCAGGAAACCGGTATGTCTACAGCCGATGAGATGCTTTATCCGGACAACCTGCAGTATCTGTCCGATATCATGTCCTATATTGCCGTCGGCGCCCGCTCGGTTGAAAACCAATACCATCGGCTGGTAGCCAGCGGCTGCGACGTACCTGTTGGTATGAAAAACCCTACTAGCGGCGACATGACTGTTATGTTAAACTCTGTTGTTGCAGCCCAGCTTCCCCATGACTTTATCTTCCGAGGAGATGAGGTAAGCTGCCCCGGCAATCCTCTCACCCATGTGATCCTGCGCGGCGCAGTTAATAAGCGCGGTCAGTGCAGCCCCAACTATCACTATGAGGATTTAAGGCTGCTCTATGATCTCTATTCCCAGAGAGAGCTTAAAAATCCGGCCTGCATCGTGGACACCAATCATTCCAACTCCAACAAACAGTACAAAGAGCAGGTGCGCATTGCAAAAGAGGTACTTCACAGCCGCCGCTACTCCAACGATATCCGCCATCTGGTAAAGGGCCTGATGATTGAAAGCTACATCGAGCCCGGCAGCCATAAGATCGGACAGCACTGCTACGGACAGTCCATCACCGATCCCTGTCTTGGCTGGGAGGAAAGCGAACGCCTGATCTATGAGATTGCCGATATGGTTGAATAATAAATAAAAAATGCTCCGTTTCTGTTCCATCCGTCTGTTCCGGCAGATGTTCAGAAACGGAGCATTCCTTTTATACGGCGAGAGCCGTAATACCAAAGTATGCCAGCACGATAGCTCCCAGAATAATTCTGTAATATCCGAAAAATTTGAAATTATGTCTGCGGACATAGCTCATCAGGAACTGGATCGAGTAAACCGAAACTCCAAATGCCACAGCCATTCCTAAAAGCGTATAGAAAATCTGAGATCCTGTAAAGGAATTTCCATCCAGGAAAAATTTTACAATTTTCAAAAAGCTGGCTCCAAACATCACCGGGATTCCCAGGAAAAAGGAAAACTCAGCGGCAGCGCTTCTTGAACAGCCCAGGATCATAGCGCCTAAAATCGTAGAGCCTGAGCGGGAGGTACCGGGAATCAACGAAAGCAGCTGAAATACGCCGATCAGGAAGCCTGTTTTCACAGAAATCTGTCCCACCTTCTGGATTGATGGACTGGAAGTGATGGGACTGTTTTCCAGTACAATGAACAAAATACCATAGAGGATCAGCATTGCCGCTACCACATAGGCATTATACAGATGGGCCTCCATCCAGTCATCCAGCAAAAGCCCCAGAACAGCCGCCGGAATGCAGGCAATGATGATCTTGATCCACAGAGCCCAGGTTGCTTCCCTCTGCCTACGGTTTTTTGAAGGGCTGAATGGATTGAGCCTGTGAAAATACATCACTGCCACTGCCAGGATTGCCCCCAGCTGGATCACTACCAGAAACATTTCCTTAAATGCCTCCGGCTGGTCCAGACGGATGATCTCATCCACCAGGATCATATGGCCGGTGCTGCTGATAGGCAGCCACTCTGTAAATCCCTCCACAATTCCCAGTACGATGATTTTTAATGTTTCTACCAAACTCATAGTTTCTCCTTTTTACACCGTATGTTTTAGAACCGTCTTCCGACGGTATATCGTATGCGTTTCCTCACTCTCCCATGCCTTCTGCAGACGGTCAGATATTTTCAATCTGCCAGTCAATGGGATCCAGACCGTTCTGCGTGAGAAAATAATTGGTCTGGCTGAAGGGACGGCTTCCGAAAAATCCCCGATAGGCAGACAGCGGGCTTGGATGAGGCGCTTTTAAAATAAGGTGTTTTTTATTATCCAGCATAGCGGCTTTGGCCTGGGCCGGCCTTCCCCACAGGATAAATACCATCGGGCGGTCCTGCTCGTTGAGTACCCGTATGGCTGCATCCGTAAACTGTTCCCAGCCTATATCATGGTGGGAGTTAGCCTGATGGGCCCGGACCGTAAGCACCGTATTCAAAAGCATCACTCCCTGATCCGCCCATTTTTTCAGATAGCCGTTATTGGGAATATAGCAGCCCAGATCGTCGTGAAGCTCCTGGTAAATATTTACAAGAGACGGCGGCACATCTACATCCGGTTTTACGGAGAAGCAAAGGCCATGGGCCTGACCGTCATTGTGATAGGGATCCTGTCCCAGGATCACTACCTTTACCTTTTCCAGAGGTGTAAAGGCGAAGGCGTTGAAGATATCGTCCGGATCGGGAAATATCTTTCTGGTCTCATATTCATGTTTTACTGTTTCATACAGCTTTTTATAATAAGGCTTTTTAAATTCCCCACTTAAAGGGCCCAGCCAGTCATTGGATATTGCCGCCATCACACTCACTCTCTTCCTTTGTTTTTTCATTCAAAATCCATTCCAGAGAATTTCCATGCACCGGAATGCTGCGTTCCTGTACCTCCCTGGGTATCTGATAAAATTCTTCATTGACCCGGTACAAAAGAGCCTTTCTGTTAAAGAAAATGATCTTTTCAAAAGGCCAGCGCATAACCGTAGGAGAAGCAAAGCCCTCTCCCAGCTCTAATATAGTCAGTGTACGGTTCACAGTCCCGGCCTGCCAGGAAAGATACCTCTTCCACCCGGGAAGATAGCCTTCCTCAATATAGTTTTCTTCCTTTATGGTATTTCCCGCAAGAGGAGCGCCGCAGTGGGGGCAGAACTCATCTGGAAGTTCTCCCTCCTCCCAGATATCCTTTGTACAGGCCCTGCTGCACTGACGCCAGTGAATATTCCCGCAGGGAGCCGTGATGCGCTCTCTGTCAAAGGGCGTATCATAAACCGCTCCGTCCGTAAGAGTCGTGACCAGATAGTAATCCTTATCCTTCACCATCTCGTACAGCGCTTCATAGGCGGCCTTTATCTCTGCCTGCTCCGGGTCTGAAAGCCTGCAATCCCGGATTTTCTTTTTTTCAGACTTTAGCCCCCACTCTGGCCCGATCCCGATGAGGATCCGCTCCGAAGCAGCCAGTCTGGCTGACAGGGTCTGGTCTGTATGTGTTATATATTCCATATTGTGTACGTTCCTCTGCCGCTGCAGCCTGGTAAAAATCCGGCAGAAATCCCCTTGCGAGAACCTCTGCCGGATTTTGCCCCACATAAGCATCAGGCTGCTGCATCACTCTGAAAAAAGCCTGCTTTAATTGGTATAGTTATCAAAATATCCCTGAACCAGAATAATAGGAGTTCCCTTATCGCCGGAACCGCTGGTCAGGTCGCACAGAGATCCGATCAGATCTGTAAGTTTTCTCGGAGTTGTTCCCTGAGAAGCCATATCCCCTACCAGGTCGGACTTCTTCTCTCTGATCCTCTGAGAGATCGCATCCTTTAATGCTGCGCCGGACAGATCCTTAAAATCGTTGTCCGCCAGATATTTTAACTTGATTTCGTTTGGAGTTCCTTCCAGACCCTCGGTATTTGCAACCGCAACAACCGGGTCAGCCAGCTCCCAGATTTTTCCTACCGGATCTTTAAATGCACCGTCACCGTATACCATAACCTCAACGTGCTTTCCGGTACGATCCAGGATCTGCTTCTGGATCTCATATACCAGATCGCTGCACTCTCTTGGGAACAGCTTGATGGTATCCTCGGTAGACTTGTTGGAGCCTAAAAGTCCGTACTTCTCGTTGCAGCCGCTGCCGTTAACAGGAGCTGTCAGGATATCGTCCATACCGCAGACTCTCTCTGCTCCTGCTTCTTTTAAGATGCGCTTGGTGCGCATACGGGAATGGATATCGCAGGTAAGAACGTTCTTGGTGTGCTTTACGATTTCTCTTGGATTATTTGCAAAGATAACTTCTGCCTCTGCGCCCTGCTCTCTTATCAGCTCACAGTAGTAATCTACATAGTCTACGCCTGTAAATGGATGCTTATTTTCTCCAAAAAGCTCCCTGTAACGCTTCAGATCCAGAACATCGCTGTAAGGATTGATTCCAGCCTCATCTACCTGATCCAGAGACACCAGGGCGTTTCCTACCTCATCGCTTGGATAACTGAGCATCAGAATAATCTTCTTTGCGCCTCTGGCAATTCCCTTTAAGCAGATGGAAAAACGGTTTCTTGATAAAATTGGGAAAATAACGCCGATGGTCTCTCCGCCCAGCTTTGCTTTTACATCCTCGGCAATGGCATCGATGGAAGCGTAGTTTCCCTGAGCTCTGGCTACTACAGACTCAGTAACAGAGATTACGTCCCTGTCACGCAGTTCAAAGCCCTCGCTGGAAGCTGCGTCCAGTACGCTGTCTACCACGATCGCAGCAAGATCGTCGCCTTCACGGATGATCGGGCAGCGGATCCCTCTTGAGATTGTTCCTACTTTTCTTTCCATATGTATTGTCTCCTAGTCTATAAATTTCTTTTGTGGAGTAAAAAGCCACACAAAACGACTCTATTTTATTATAACTCAAATTATTGGTTTTGGGAATATTTTTTTGCAGGGCTCCCTGAAATCTGGTGTGCAGGATGCCTTTGAAGGTCATCAGAAAACCTTAGGAACGTTTGCAGGCGTTGCATTTTTCTGTGTGTTCGCTTAAAATGATACCTGAAAGTCCGGGAAAAATTCCGGATGCGAAAGGTGTATGGAAGCATGAAATCATCAAACGAGCTTAAACGTCTGTTAGAATCCATTGACCGGAAAAGCTATCCGGCCTATAAATCCGCCCAGGGCATCTATGACTTTGGCGATTACCAGTTATGTATTGACCATGTGCAGGGAGACCCCTTTGCTTCTCCCTCCAAGCTGAGTATTTTTATTACCCACCAAAAAGCCGGATATCCAAAAACACTTTTTGATGCTCCCCATAAAAAAAGAGCCTTTGAGGACGATCTTGTGCGCCGGTTTTATAAGGAGACCGCCCGGTACAATTTTAAAGCAAAGGGATCTGGAAAAAGCGGCCTTATTTCCATCAGCTGTCCGGGACCGGAAATTTTGGAACGGACTGCCTGTGAATGCTGCTCAGATGGAATCTGGATACGGCTGGAAGCCGGTTTTCCCGCAAACGGCCGCACCATCAACAGCGGTGAACTGATACGGATCCTCTTTGATTTTCTGCCCCAGTGTGTAAAACAGGTGCTTTTTTATAAAAACAGACCGATCCATGAACCAGAGGCCGTGGCAGAGCTTGCAGAGGATCAGTATTTTATCCGTCAGGAATTAAAACGTCTGGAGCTTGTCTCCTTTGTGGCAGACGGCGCCATTCTTCCAAGGGAAAGCGGCATATCCAGCCGGCCCATGAAAAACAGCACTCCCTTTTCTTCCCCTGAATCCATGCGGATCACACTTACTCTTCCTCATCACGGAAACTGCTCCGGCATGGCAGTCCGCCGCGGGATCACCCTGATCGTGGGCGGAGGGTATCACGGAAAATCCACCCTGTTAAAGGCGCTGGAGGCCGGAGTATACGACCATATCGCCGGAGACGGGCGTGAATTTGTGATCACCGATGACACAGCCTTAAAGCTTCGGGCTGAGGACGGAAGAAGCATCCGGAATGTTGACATTTCCATGTTCATCAATGATCTTCCAAACAAAAAGGATACCAGATGCTTTTCCACAGAGGATGCCAGCGGCAGTACCTCCCAGGCAGCCGCTGTCATCGAGGGAATCGAAAGCGGAAGCAGGGTGTTTCTCATTGATGAGGACACTTCCGCCACCAATTTCATGGTACGGGACGATCTGATGCAGAAGGTCATAAACCGCAGCCAGGAACCGATCACTCCATTTACCAACCGGGCGGAAGATCTGTTTCATAAGGCAGGCATTTCTACCGTTTTAGTAGCCGGAAGCTCAGGAGCCTATTTTTATATTGCAGATACCATTATCCAGATGGACTCCTATGTCCCCCTGGATATTACAAAAAAGGTAAAGGAAATCTGCGCCGGAGACAACCGGCCATCCATTGAACCGGCTCCCGGCTTTACACTTCCGAAAGCAGGAAGAAAATTCCAGATAAAAGCGGAAAAAGATCATCGGAAACAGGATATGAACGTAAAAGAGGGCCGCCGCGGCAGAGAACAGGGCGGACGTGATGACCGGATCAAGGTAAAGGTATATGGAAAAGATTCCATAGAAGTAGGACGCCGCCCGTCAGAACTGAGGTTTGTAGAACAGCTTATTGACAGTGAGCAGACCCAGGCGCTGGCGCAGATCCTGCGGTTCTGTATGGAAAAGCGGCTTCTGGAACGGTATACGGTTGCCGAAACAGTTGACTATATCCAAAAAGAGACGGCAAAGGGCGGCCTCACTGCTGTGAGCGGCTACTCCTATGCCGCCATGGGACTGTGTATGCCCAGACCTCAGGAAATTTTCGCCTGCATTAACCGGTTCAGAGGCTGAGCAGTCAGATTCCGGCTGCCTGTGTTTCCCTTGAAGACAGAAGCTCCTTTAAATCGCAGAGCGTCATTCCGCGCTGCTTTAAAAGCTCGCTGACTTCCTTAAAACGCTCGATCTCGATCTGGGAATTGATTTCCTTTTCCCGGGAACGCAGCTCATCCAGGCTATCCTCATACTGGGAAATCGCAGCCCGGACCTCAGAAAGCTCAGACTGAAGTTTTTCTGTGTGGGTTCTTCTTACTCCTCTTGCCATAGGTATTAACTCCTTTATAATTTAGTGTGTTTCGTTTTCTTCGGGGAATCGTCCCTCATAATAGTTATATATGGGACAGAATGGGAAAATATAACAGAAAGGCTGATAAGACATGACAAAACAGACATATCGTTTCATAGGGACTATTTTACTGACCGCTTCTCTTCTCTCTCTTGGCGGCTGCTCAAAGGAGGAAGCCTCCAAATACCTTGAATCCGCAGCCGATCAGGCAGTTTCAGCTGCCTGGGATTATGCAAAGGAAGCGGTAAAAGGGCAGTTAAATGATAAAACGAACCCTGAAATACAAAGCAGCAGCGGCACCTTAAATGTACATTTTATTGATGTGGGCCAGGGAGACAGCATCCTGATCCAGGACGGAACTCATTTTATGCTGGTCGATGCAGGGGAAAATGATCAGGGCGATACGGTTGTAAACTACCTGAAAGAGCAGGGCGTCACCTCTCTGGACTATGTGATCGGTACCCATCCCCACTCGGATCATATCGGCGGGCTGGACGACGTACTGGAAACATTTCCGGCCAAAACCGTTATTATGCCGCCGGTTGAACATACGACTGCAACCTTTGAAGATGTTCTGGATGCAGTGGCCGGCCAGGGGCTTAAGATCACAAAGCCCGTTCCCGGTGATACCTATGATCTGGGACAGTCCCAGTTTACCGTCTTAGGTCCTGTGGGCGATTACGCAGATGAGCTGAATGACTGGTCTGTGGGCATCCGCCTCACAGATGGAAATCATTCCTTTGTCATGTGCGGCGATGCGGAAACAGAGGCTGAGGAAGATATGGCACGCAGCGGCCTGAATCTTTCGGCTGATGTATTAAAATCAGGCCATCATGGCAGCCGCACCTCCAGCAGCCCTGAATTTTTAGAAGCTGTATCTCCATCCTGGGCCGTGATTTCCTGCGGCAAGGGCAATTCCTACGGCCATCCCCATAAGGAAACCTTAAAAAAATACGCTGAACACCGCATTCAGGTACTGCGTACGGATGAAAAGGGTACCATCATCGCATCCAGTTCTCCGGAAGGACTTACCTGGACCTATACCAAAAAATAAAACATTATAGAAACGCTATAGGAGGGATATTTTATGATCTGCATTGTTGACCGAATCGAAGAAACCACAGCTGTATGCCAGAGAGAGGACCGCTCTGTCTTTACTCTCCCGCTGTCTTGTCTGCCTCAGGGCGTAAAGGAGGGAGATGTCCTCCGGGAAGAAAACGGAGTTTTCAAAACTGACCCGGACGAAACCAGTGAACGAAGAAAACGCATCCGGCAAAAAATGAAAAATCTTTTTTCTCTTGCACCTTTTTTCCTTTAATGATACCATAGGAGTAATTTTATCACGCCTGTATCCCACAGCATACAGAGCTTTTTTATGGAGGATGGATCAATGGAACTGATATTACCCAAGAAATATGACCCCAGGCTTACGATCCGTGAAACACAGGATGCCATCAAGTACATACGCGATACCTTTCAGAAGGAAATTGGGCGTGAGCTTCATCTGGAGCGTATCTCCGCTCCCTTGTTTGTAGAACAAAGTAGCGGTTTAAACGACAACTTAAACGGCGTAGAGCGTCCGGTCCAGTTTGATATGGCCGGCCTTCCCGGTGAAACTCTGGAGGTTGTCCATTCACTGGCCAAATGGAAGCGCATTGCCTTAAAGGAATACGGCTTTCAGCCGGGAGAAGGTCTCTATACCAATATGAACGCCATCCGCAGGGATGAAGAGCTGGATAATCTCCACTCCTGCTATGTAGACCAGTGGGACTGGGAAAAGGTGATCACCAAAGAAGAGCGCACCATGGAAACCCTGATGGCTACGGTACGGGAAATCTTCAAGATCATCAAGCATATGCAGCATGAGGTCTGGTACAAGTATCCCCAGGCCGTAAAAGAGCTTCCGGATGACATCTTTTTTATTACTACAGGCGAGCTGGCACAGATGTATCCCGACAAAACGCCAAAGGAGAGAGAAAACCTGATCACCAAAGAGCATGGCTGCGTATTCTTAATGCAGATCGGCGATAAGCTGGCAGATGGAAAGCCCCATGACGGACGCGCACCGGACTATGATGACTGGAAATTAAACGGCGATATCCTGTTCTGGTTTGATACCTTAAACTGTGCCCTGGAAATCTCCAGCATGGGCATCCGCGTGGATGAAGCTTCTCTTAAAGAGCAGTTAAAAAAAGCCGGCTGCGAAGACCGCATGAACCTTCCTTACCACAGGATGCTGTTAAACGGAGAACTTCCCTACACCATCGGAGGCGGTATCGGACAGTCCCGTCTGTGTATGCTTTTGCTTGACCGTGCCCACATCGGAGAAGTACAGGCCAGTATCTGGCCTGCTGATATGCGGGCTGTATGCAGCCAGCATAAGATCTATCTTCTGTAAAGAGAAACGAGGGCGCCGCCATGGAAACTATTTCTCTTTTCTTTCTCATTGAGGCTATCGGCACTATTGCCTTTGCCTCCTCCGGTGCTATGACTGCGATCCGAAAGCGTCTGGATCTTCTGGGAGTGATCATCCTGGGGGAAACAACCGCCGTCGGCGGCGGTATGCTCAGAGACATTCTTCTTGGAAGGGTGCCTCCCAGCCTGTTCATCAACCCGATCTATGTGATCATGGCCTTTGTAACCGTGCTGGTTCTTTTTCTTATCATCCGTTTTAACCAGCATATTCTTACCGGCCCTTACATTGTAATCTACGAACGGATCATGAATATTTTTGACGCCGTCGGGCTGGCTGCCTTTACGGTCACAGGCATCGACACTGCCATGATGGCAGGCTATGGCGATTATCGTTTCCTGTCTATCTTTCTGGGAGTTCTTACCGGAGTAGGCGGCGGCGTTCTCAGAGACATCATGGCCGGACAGACGCCCTATATCCTGAAAAAGCATGTGTATGCCTGCGCATCTTTAGCCGGGGCTCTGTTTTATGTATATCTGTCCGACTTCCTGGGAGGAAGTATCTCCATGGTAGCAGCTGCATTCCTGGTGGTTCTGATCCGCCTGTTAGCTACCCGCTACTGCTGGGATCTCCCCAAGGCTACAACGGATGAGATCGGATAGATGCATTAAAAACGCATATCTGTCAAATGCATCAGTCAAAAATGCGTTTCCCTCAGGAAGAAACTCCTCCCACGGGAAACGCATTTTTATATTTCAGTATTTACATTTCAGGCATTGGCCGGCTGTGTGTCGGAAATCCCTTCGTCATTTTTGTTGATCACATCATAAGCCTCTGCAATATTTAACATATGATCGCCGATACGCTCATAATCTGTAAGCATCTCAGAATAAAGAATCGACGCCTCAACATTACAGCTTCCCGCTCTCATGCGGTCAATCTGATTCTGGCGGAATTTACGGGTAATATCATCAATCTTCTGTTCGATTTCCTGTACCTTCGCCAATTCAAACTTCTTCTCTCCTGCAGCCGCCTGCTCCAGAAGCTTCATTCCCTTGGAGCAACTGTCCGCCATAACGGAAAACTCGCTCTGGGCATACTCGGAAAAGGACAGATCCTTTTCTAAAATGGTCTGGGCATACTCAGCCAGGTTCATGGCGTGATCGCCGATACGCTCAATATTTCCCAGAATAGAATACATCTTATTCAGTGTTTCAATATCCTTTGGCGTCTGGTCCAAAACAAGAACACGGGATATCTTTTTGGAAAGACGGACATTTGCAAGATCGATCTCCTCTTCTCTGTTTTCAATCTCTCCGATCCCGTCTTCGCCGGGTCCCTGCTCTACTGCCAGGAAGCTGGCGTCTACGTTTTTAGAAGCCGCAGACAGCATATCACGGATTTCTTCATGGATCTGGCTGATGGCAATGGTGGATACTCCAAGGTGATGCTTAGAAGCCATAAGTCCCTGAAGCCAGTGATCTTCGTCCATAACCTTAACCTCGGTATCAGGAAGAATCCGCTCTACGATCTTAACCAGCACACTGCCGAAGGGAAGCAAAAGCAGGGACGTTCCCAGATTGAATACCGTATGGACATTTGCAATCTGCGCCATGGGATTTCCCGGAGCCAGGCTGATCATCACATCTGTAAATGGAGTTACAAGGCTTAATACAACAAATACCACTGTACCGATCAGGTTAAACAGCAGATGGATCGCTGTAGCGCGCTTTGCGTTGCGGGTCGTTCCAATGGAAGCCAGAACTGCCGTAATACAGGTACCGATGTTCTGTCCGAACAGAACGAATACCGCGCTGTACAGATCAATGACGCCGCTCATGGCCAGAGCCTGTAAGATACCGACAGACGCGGAGGAGGACTGGATCAGCGCCGTGAAGCCTGCGCCTACCAGAATGCCCAGAAGCGGATTGCTGAATTTCGTCATCATTTCCACAAACTGCGGTTCTTCTCTTAAAGGAGACATTGCAGAGCTCATCATATCCATACCAATAAAGAGTACGCCGATGCCTGCAACAATACCGGCAATATGCTGGATCTTCTTATTCTTTACAAATACAAGGATGGCTACTCCGACAAAGGCGATCAGAGGAGCCAGAGCTCCAACATCCAGAGCGATCAGCTGACCTGTGATGGTCGTACCGATATTGGCGCCCATGATAACCCATACAGCCTGATTTAAAGTCATCAGACCGGAGTTAACAAAGCCCACTACCATAACCGTGGTAGCGGATGAGGACTGGATCAGCGCCGTGATCACAGCTCCCACTAAAACGCCCAGAAAACGGTTGGAGGTCAGACGCTCCAAGATCTGCTTCATCTTGTTTCCGGCTGCCGCTTCCAGATTGGTACTCATCATCTGCATTCCGTAAAGGAACAGTGCCAGGCCGCCTAAAAGTCCTAAAAGCAATTCAAATCCCATGATTTCTCCTTTTTGGTTCAGATTCAGAGACATTTGATATCGTTTTTCGGATAATATCCATTTATCCATCAAAACAGGCACAAAATATAAGACATAGCCTGTATACCGCAGCAGATACGCTCCACCATGTCTCTGTCCTCTTTTCCCTTTTTTTACATTTTTTTTACCTTTTGTTTACGTATTCTCATTATACGGGATATTTCATTTCTAGTCAATATAGTTTCCCTGAGGTAATGTAAAGTCTGTGTAAATTATATGTAAAAAGGCTCCGGTTTCCTTCTGAAAACCAGAGCCCCTTTCTGTGATATGATCGTTACATCAGTGACTGATACAGCGCCTTGATATCCTCAAAGGTCGGATCCTTTGGATTGCCGGGACGGCAGGCATCATCCATTGCAGACTGCGCCAGGAAATCTACATCCTCAGGCTTAACGATTTCCTTTAAGTCAGCGGGAATACCTACATCTGCAGACAGCTTCTTTACAGCCTCTACGGCAGCCTTCCGGTATTCCTCCTGGCTCATGTTCTCTGCTCCTTCTACGCCCATGGCAATAGCGATGTCCCTGTACTTGGTTCCCGTACAGGGGGCGTTATACTCCATAACAGTCGGCAGAAGGATGGCATTTGCAACGCCGTGAGGTGTATCATATACAGCGCCCAGAGCATGCGCCATAGAGTGGACAATACCAAGTCCTACATTGGAAAAGCCCATTCCGGCGATGTACTGGCCCAGAGCCATACCCTCGCGGCCTTCCTTTGTATTTTCGCAGGCGCCTCTTAAATATTTTGAGATCAGCTCGATTGCCTTTAAGTGGAACATATCGGTCATCTCCCATGCGCCCTTTGTTGTGTATCCCTCAATGGCGTGGGTTAAAGCGTCCATACCGGTAGATGCCGTCAGACCCTTTGGCATGGAAGCCATCATATCCGGGTCAATTACTGCTACTACAGGGATATCATGTGTATCTACGCATACGAATTTGCGCTTTTTCTCCACATCTGTAATAACATAGTTGATCGTAACCTCTGCTGCGGTTCCTGCTGTAGTGGGAACTGCAATGATCGGAACAGACGGGTTCTTGGTAGGAGCAACACCCTCTAAGCTTCTTACGTCCTCAAACTCAGGATTTGCAATGATGATTCCAATGGCCTTGGCCGTATCCATGGAGGATCCTCCGCCGATGGCGATCAGATAATCAGCGCCGGATGCCTTAAAAGCGGCTACGCCGGTCTGTACATTTTCAATCGTAGGATTCGGCTTTATATTGGAGTAAATCTCATAGGACAGGCCTGCTTCATCCAGAACATCTGTCACTTTTTTTGTCACGTTAAAACGGATCAATTCAGGATCCGAGCATACGAATGCTTTCTTAAAGGCTCTTGCCTTTGCTTCATTTGCAATCTCTGCAATTGCACCTGCACCGTGATAAGAAGTTTCATTTAATACAATTCTGTTTGCCATGGTTCCTCTTCTCCTTTTCTTTCTCAGGATCTTCCCTGTTTGTTAATATTATAACAGCGCCTGAAAAAAATAAAAGTGACAAACAGGGTAGTCTGTCACTTTCTATGTCTTTTTTGTGAATTGTCACAAAATGGTTTATGCAGATGTTACAAAAGCTGCAATTCGTCAAATACTCTGGCAAGCTTGGGGGGCAGGGCTTCTACCAGCTTTTTAGCCATTTCCTCAGGCGAGTCCTTCATGCCCCCTAAAACCCATTTTACAGTCATATAGACGGAACCGCGGCAGTACATCTCAAGAAGGAACTGTATTTCTTCACTTAAGGGACGGCTGGTTCTGCGGTTGATCAGATCCCTGTAAAACTGAAGGATCAGCTCAAAATCATGTTCCTTTACGGAATTGCGGTCATCGCTTCGAAATGCTTCCGTAAAGAAGACCTTTTCTGCACGGATAAACGCAAACTTCTGTGTCAGGCTTTCTCCCACAGTATGCCCCATGCCGATCTGCTCAAAGGACTGAAGAACCAGCTTGTCAAAATACCAGTTAATTAAGTCGTATTTATCCAGAAAATTCCGGTAAAATGTCTGGCGGGTAAGGCCGCAGCCTTCCACAATATTTTTTACGGTTATCTTATCTACCGAAGCAGTCTTCATACACTCCTTCACCGAAGCTGCCAGCCGGTATTTTGTTTTCTCCTGTTTTGTAAGTTCCATGAAGCTCATCCTTTCCGGCACTGCTGTGCAAAGAGAGTACCGCCTGCTCTTTCTTAAGCATACCAGAAAATCAGCTGCTTTTCTATCTGTTTTTAAAGATGTCCACCAGAGAACGCCACATTTTTACCAGTACGTTCCACATCCGTTTCAGAGGACTTACCTCCGGCTCCTCTGTTTCTGCGTCCAGCGTCTTGTGTTCCTCATTCTCCAAACTGATCTCATCTGTGCGGAGCACAACCTGCAGGGTTCTGGGTTCCGGATTTTTAGAAGATGTAAAGGATACCTTTTCCGCGTCCGGATCCATAAACAGGAATCTGTTTTCCGTATCGAATTTATCAAGCTGGCTGTCGATCACATCCTTCATGGTACGGCCGGCCCGACGGATCCCGGCTGTACTGTCAAGCACATTCAGACTTTTATTTAAAAGCTCCATACTTGCCATAAGGCTGTCTTTTGCTGCCACATCCATCTCGTCGCTGGAGGCTTTAAGCGTATTCTGAACCAGTGTCAGGGTATCTGTAGTGCTGTTTAAAGCCTCCGTGGTTCTTTCCGTAAGTGCACTCATATCGTCCAATGCGCTCTGAAGATCCGGATAGTATGTATCCAACGAATCATGGAGCGCCGTAAGATCCTCAATAAGAAAGTCCATATTGTCCACCAGATCCGCACTGTACTGGGCAGAATCGGAAATATCCTCCATCAAGTTTCCTGCTGTCTGGGTAAATTTCCGGCTGTCTTTGTCGATTTTTCGGAGCATCTGCATCAGCTGCTGCAGCTGGGAGCCTGAAGAAGCCACAAAAGGCACCTCTCGTTTTTCAATCTGTGCCTTTGGAACAACCGCACGGCTGATGGTCTGGCTGCCGGTATTCTCGTTCTCAGGCTCATTGATTTCCAAGTTTTCGTCTTTCTCTGGTTCCGAAGCGTCCGGTGCCTCCGGTTCTTCTGAGCCCTCCGGCTTCTCCTGCTCCTCCGACTCCTCTGGTTTCTCTGAGCCCTCCGGTTCCGAAGCTTCCGGTTCCTCTAACTCTTCCTCTCCCTGAGCCTCTGGAATTTCAATCTCCGGCACTTCTATTTCCAAGGCCTCATCATCATATTCCTCCAGCTCCCCAATCAGCTGTCCCAGAGCCTCCAAAGCCTCTGTGGTCTGCACCTGAAAAGATGCGTTCGTTTCTATCAGATAACCCAGATCGTCTCTCAGATCCGGCAGCTGTTCTCCCATCGAAGCCGTACTGCTCTTAATATTTCTCAGTCTTGTATACAGCTTTCCCAGAGGCTCCTGCATCTCTCCCAGTGTTCCCACAATGTCGCCCATACTTTTATGTACGATCTCTGCCTCTTCCTTTGCCGTCTGCAGATGAGGCACCAGGGTTTCCAGCTGGCCGGACATAGCCCTGAGGGATTCCAGTGACCGATCGTTTCCTGCCAGTATGGCGTCCTTTGAGCTGCTCCATTTCTGCCTTGCATTCTCTGCTGCATTCAGGCCGGACTGCATCTGATCAACTCCGCCCCTCATATCCTCTATGGACTGAGCCATCTGCTCTAAGCTATCATACAGTTCATCTCCCGCATCCTGCCAGGTATCCTTTGCCTCTTTTAAATCCTTAATATGCTCCAGATCCTCCACCGTTCCCGGCGTCATTGCCATGATGACTCCCGTTGTCTCAAAGGAATCCGAACCGATGCGCACCGTATAATCCCCCTCTTCCCCCGGAAGAGCTGTAAATACAACCGCTGTAAGCTCCCCCATATTCTGGGTCTGAGATCCCTCTGCCTCCACGCTGAAGCACTTGGACATGTCCACGGGAACTGCCACCAGCAAAAGCATATTATTACGGTAATACAGATCTGCCTGTTCATTAGGCTCAGCCTTTATGTGAATTTCCACCAGCCCGGAAGCTCCGGCCAGCTTTTCCCCGTCTGTGGGAACCCCGTTGAGCTTATAGGACACATCAAAATTCCACGGAAGCGCTGTCTGCTCCTGATCCAGCGTACATTTATAGTAAAAGCGTTCCCTGCGATCCGGCGGAAGCTTCCAGACCACTTCCCCCTCTCCCAGCTGCGGTTCATCCTGAGTTGACATATTTTCCACCGCCAGATAATTTCCATAATCTGTAAAATCTGTGACGCCGTTTAAACTGCAGCTCTTTACTACATTTACCTTTTGAGCCTTTCCGTAAACATCCAGATTCACATACATGGTCTCATCCGTTTCCACTGCAGCCGGAGCGCCATAGGACAGGGGCGCATTTCCGGCTGTAACCACAGCTGCAAGAACAGCTGCCATCATCTGTCTTTTTCTAATTTTCATTGCTCTTCGCCTCCATTCCTTCCATTTTGCTGTCTGTCAAAGAACGCCGCTTTCCCATAAACTTCTTTCGTATCCGTTCCCATTCTTTTCTTGTAATGATCGAATCAAAGAGAACAAGAAGGGACGGAAGCACTGTCAGCACCAGGATCACACTGAAAAGAGCTCCACGGCCGATCAGATGCCCCAGATCTCCGATGGCAGCCGTATTCGATATAAAATGAATAATATAACCGGCCAGAATCATAATAGTTCCTGAGGTAAAAATGGAAGTACACGACATTTTCACTGCCTGAATGCAGGCTTTTTTCTTCTCCATCTCTTTTCGGCATGCCATATAGCTGTTCGTCAGCAGGATAGAATAATCCACAGTGGCTCCCAGCTGAATACTGCTCACAATGATATATCCCATATATACCATGGTATCTCCGGCCAGATACGGCATTGCCATATTCAGGAAAATAGCCGCCTCAATGGGGATCATAACGATCACCGGCACCAAAAGAGAACGGAAACTGAACATGACGACTAAAAATACGCCCAGCAGGGACAGGATATTTACGCGTGTATTATCGGCTGTAATAAAGGTTTTAATATCCATAGTAGAGGGAGTTTCTCCCAGCACAAAAGAATCCTCCGGATAATATTTCTTTACAATTTCTTCAATCTTCCCTGTATCCTGAAATGCTTCCCTGCTCTCTGTCTTTGTACGGATGTACACCAGCATCCTGCCTTTATCTCCCCTGTGAAGCTCATTGGTAAGAGAATATGGAAGAAATTCCTCAGGGATACCCTCCGGAAGCGTATTGGCCATGGAAGTGACGCTTTTTACATAGGGAAGATCCTCAAGCTCCCCGGACAGTGCTTTTTCCGTCACCATGGAGGTGTTTGGATACATCACCAAGAGCATATTGCTCCGCCCGAAAATGGCTGCTATCTCCTTCTCATCCTCATAAACCCTTGTTCCCTCACTGGCACCCACTGCACTGTTTCCGTAAAGATAATCATTCATCCCCTGGGCCACATAAGCCGGAGGCACCAAAAGAGCCATAATGATCAAGGCCGCATAGCGAAACCGGTAAATTCCCCGGCTTAAACGGTTAAACGCCGGAAGAAAGGGACGGTGAGCCGTCTTTTCATTCCAGTCTGCAAACTTCAAGATCATGGCCGGCATAAAAAATACCACAGTAAGAAGACTGAATACAATCCCCTTTGCAAGCACCAGTCCCATATCAAAACCAATGCTGAACTTCATGGATACGAGAGCCAGAAAGCCTACTACGGTAGTAAGGCTGCTGGCAAAAATAGAGTTGATGGCAGCGTCAATGGCATTTGTCATGGCCTCTTTGTTTCCCAGCCCCTTTTTCCTCTCCCTTTCAAATGCATCCAACAGGAAAATGGAATAATCCATGGACGTTGCAAGCTGCAGCACCATAGCCACATTGTTGGTAAGAAAGGATACAGTTCCTAGAAAAATATTGGTTCCCTGATTTAAAAGAATGGCAACGCCCATAACGATCAAAAACAGGAACGGTTCGGACCAGGCGGCCGTGGTAATACATAGGATCGTAAAAATCATGATCACCGCTACCAGCATGATCAGCTGCATTTCGCTTTCTATATTTTCCTTTAATGATTTGTTCTGCACGGCCATCCCGGTATAGCAGCCCTTTTCCCCTAAAAGATTCCGGATCTCATCCACAGCACGGGAAGTTCTCTTGGCCGTATCTCCTTCATCAAAAGTAATATCCATTACTGCACAGCGATCCTTATAGTAATCCTCTATGTCATCCATGGAGATAAAGTCCTCTCCTGCATAAATATTAACGGCAGCATCACACCAGAGTACCTGATCCACTCCGTCCACAGCCTCTATCTGATCCTTATACTGCTTCGCCTCATAAAGACTTACATCCTTTACCATCACCCGTGCGGTTCCCGGATATCCGAACGTCTCCTCCATACGGTCCAATCCAATACGGGATGCCGCCTCCCTTGGCAGATATTCGGTCAGATCGTAATTCACATTTACAAACAGCATTGCAATAAAGGAAAAAACACATCCTGCCACAAATATGCTTTCAATCCATTTCTGCCTTCTTAAAATAAAGCGGGCAAGGCGGACAGACAACCGTTCCGTCAAGCCATTCTCTGTCTGCTTCTCTTTCTTTTTATGTACGAATTTCAATTTCTCCTTCATTTGATCCTGCTCCTAACATCCCGGGGTTCATTTCATTCAGCGCTTCAGTACCACCATAAACCAGTGACGTCCGTCCGCCTCATAATGGGCCATACCCAAATACCGATAATAATCCAGCGTATCCTGATAAGCTTCTCCTCTGCTGTACTGTTTTTCCAGCACATCCATGATTTTATCAAAAGCAGCTTCCCCATCCTCACAATTTCGTATATAAAGCTCCTTATAAGTGCTGTTTTTCCCATCTGCATACCCATTTTCCATGGCCTCCTTAAGGCGGGCAGCCGCAATCCGGTTCAGCTTTACATCCATTTTTAAGCCCGCATACCGGTCATAGGACGTATGCATATCCCCGTCATACTCATGTTCCCGATCCGGTCTGGCGTCAAAATACTGATCCCGCTTTTCATCGCATAAATACTCAAACAAAATCTGCTCCTGCGTATCATAGCAGCCTGCAAAATAGGCTCCTCCTCCCGTATTTTCCTTCCATGAGGCTCCGGTAAGAGCACCTTCTGCCGAAAAGGTATATACCGCATTATCAAGCTCCAGATCTCCCAGATTCATTCCACCGTCCTCATGGAAATAATACCACTCATTTCCTACCTTTTGAAATCCGGTCGCCATGACCCCGTCCTCCCTCAGATAGTAAGTTCTTCCTCCAGCTGAAAGCCAGCCTGTGGCTGCTGTCATATCCGCTTTCTGCCAATACCACTTTCCATCCAGACAGATCCATCCCGGATCAGAACCTCCCGGCTCTGCCGCCAGCGCATCCATATTTTCCATTTGAAGCAGAACCGCCCCGATCAGGCACATCAACCTGATACTCTTCCATTTTTTCATACAACCGATCTCCTGATTCTTTGCTGGTCATGTTTATTTTCTCAACTCTGTGAACGATAATTGACATATGTTCATTACTTAACTATAATAGATTATACTAATGAATGTTTAAAATAACAATGATTGATTTCACATTCAATGTACGTTAATCAACATATTTGATTTTTATGTTCATTATTATACAAAATCCCATACATAAGGAGGTTATGAAAATGGGAACAGAACTGATCGACCGAAGAATCCGCAAAACGCGGAAACAATTAAAAGACTGTCTTATTTCTCTGTTAAAAACAAAGCGTATACAGGATATCACCGTCCGGGAGCTGACGGAAATGGCAGACTTAAACCGCGGAACCTTTTATCTTCATTATAAAGATGTGTTTGATCTTCTGGAACAGACAGAAACTGAGCTCCTTGGAAAATTAAACTCTGTGATCCAAAAGCACCGGGCTGAAGAGCTTTTAGACCGCCCCTTTAATATTTTCCATGAGGTGTATACGCTGGTATATGAAAATGCGTCTCTGGTAGAAATTCTCCTGGGAGAAAATGGAGATTTGAACTTTCTCAACCGGATGAAACAGATCATGCGTGATAAATGTCTTCACGACTGGATGGAAGTGGTTCGTACCGAAAGTACCGCAGTATTTGACGCCTACTTCGCCTTCATCGTTTCCGGCTGCCTGGGGCTGGTGCAGCACTGGCTGAAGACCGGTCTTAAGGAAACGCCGGTTCAGATGGCGCGGCTGACCGAAAAAATCATTACTGACCAGCTTCATGTGCTTTCCCAGAATCCTCTGGAATAAAGCATCCCCATTAAAATCCGCAGTTTCAGTCAAAATCTCTGTAGCGCCTCTGAGTAATCTGTGGTATAAAAGAAGATATTCCTATGGAAGAAAGCTAAAGGAGAGTCCTATATGACAAAAGATGAATTATACAGAGAAACCGCCTGCGTACGGATCAAAAAGGGAGCCGGGCGTTCCTTAAAGGCTGGCGGAGCATGGATCTATGACAATGAGATCGACACCATTTCCGGTGAATATAAGGACGGAGATCTGGTAACAGCCGAGGACTTTGACGGCTATCCTCTGGGCCATGGCTTTATCAACACACATTCCAAACTGACCGTTCGGATGTTATCCAGAAAAAGGGATGCTGTCATTAATGATGAATTTATCGAAATGCGGGTAAGAAATGCCTGGGAATACAGGAAGGCCACCGTAGATACCTCCAGCTGCCGTGTCATCTTTGGAGAAGCCGATTTCCTGCCGGGTATTGTGATCGATAAATTTTCCGATGTTCTGGTAGTAGAATCCCTGGCTCTGGGAATTGACCGTTTAAAGCCGGTAATCCTGGAAAAGCTGCTTAAGGTACTCAAAGAGGAGGATATCCATATTCGGGGTATCTACGAGCGCAGCGACGCCAAGGTACGTCTGCAGGAGGGGATGGATCGCTATAAGGGCTTTATCGGCGAAGCCTTTGATACCAAGGTGGAAATTCTGGAAAACGGGATCCGCTATCTGGTGGATGTAGAGGATGGACAGAAAACCGGCTTTTTCCTGGATCAGAAATACAACCGGCTGGCTGTACAGAATCTGTGTAAAAAAACGCAGCCGGAACGAGTGCTGGACTGCTTTACCCATACCGGCTCCTTTGCCTTAAATGCGGGAATCGCCGGTTCCGGCCATGTTCTGGGAGTAGACGCCTCGGAGCTTGCAGTGGAACAGGCCCGTGAGAATGCCCGCCTTAACGGCTTAGAGGATCGGGTTCATTTCCAGTGCGCCGATGTATTTGACCTTCTCCCGCAGTTAGAGCAAAGAGGAGAACGCTTTGATGTGGTAGTTCTGGATCCTCCCGCCTTTACCAAATCCAGAAGTTCCATCAAAAATGCAGTAAAAGGCTATCGTGAAATCAATATCCGAGGCATGAAGCTGGTAAAAGACGGAGGATACCTTGCCACCTGCTCCTGCTCCCATTTTATGGATCCGGAACTTTTCACAAAAACCATCCGTGAAGCAGCCGCCAATGTCCACAAACGGCTGCGCCAGATCGAATACAGAACCCAGGCCGCCGATCATCCGATCCTGTGGGCGGCAGACGAATCCTATTATCTCAAATTCATCATCTTCCAGGTCTGTGATGAAAAATAATTTTGGAAACTATTGTAATTTCTGATTTTTTATTCTATAATACAGCCATAGAAAAAATTCATTTGATAGGAACAAGTAATCCTCAGAGGATTTTTCAGAGAGACAGCGGCTGGTGTGAGCTGTCATTGAACCTGACGGATGAAATCATCCTGGAGAAGCAAACTGAAGTTTAGTAGGAGCGCCGGAGCAGAGCCACGTTACAGGTGATACGCATTAGAGGATGCGGAGATGAGCTGGATTTCATTCAGGAATTAAGGTGGTACCACGGTTTTTAATCGTCCTTTTTATAAGGGCGATTTTTTTATTTTAAAGGAGGCTTTTTATTATGAAACTACACAAGAAACAAATCCTGCTGGTGAGCTTTATGCTCTTTTCCCTGTTTTTCGGGGCAGGCAACCTGATATTCCCGCCATTTTTAGGACAGAATGCAGGCAGCCAGACCCCATTTGCCATTGCAGCCTTTCTGATCACAGCTGTAGCCCTTCCCGTTTTGGGCGTGATCGTTGTGGCGAAGTTTGACGGCCTGGAAAAGCTTGCTAGAAGGGTTAATCCGAAATTTGCCATCGTATTTACCATTCTTATCTACCTTTCCATCGGCCCCGGACTTGGTATCCCCAGAGCAGCCTCCCTTCCCTTTGAAATGGCAGTGGCTCCCTATCTTCCTGAGGAAGCGAATTTGTCCTTATTCATGCTTGGATTTTCCCTTGTGTTTTTCCTCATTGCAGGATGGCTGGCTCTTACCCCAAACAAGCTGGTAGAGAGGATCGGAAAATTTTTAACACCAAGCCTGTTATTTTTACTGCTTTTTGTATTTTTTAACTTTCTTTTAAAGGGAAATGTCCATGTGGCAGAGCCGCAGGAAAGCTATGCTTCCAATTCTCTTGTGAAGGGATTTCTGGAAGGCTATCTGACTATGGACACGATTGCAGCCTTAAATTTCGGCCTTGTAATTGCTACCACCATCACAGGACTGGGGATCAGCCGTAAATCGGACGTGATGAAATATACGGTTATGACCGGTATTTTCGCGGGGCTTATCCTGGCCGGCGTTTATCTGATCCTGGCTTATATGGGCATGAGTTCTTCCGGTGTATTCCCGATTCAGGAAAACGGCGCATGGACTCTGCGCTGCATCGTGCATCAGCTCTTCGGGGATACGGGCGCCATCCTTCTGGCAGCTATCTTTACGCTGGCCTGCCTGACAACCTGCGTGGGACTGATCACCTCTATTTCCCAGTATTTTTCAACCCTGACTTCCCGGCTGTCCTACCGCCAGCTGGTTCTTCTAATCGCAGGTTTTTCCTTTGTGGTCTGCAATCAGGGGCTCAATGTGATCTTAAGCATTTCCGTACCTGTACTGGATGCTATTTATCCCATTTCCATCATGCTGATCGTGCTCGGACTGTGTGATACAAAACTGGGACATATTCCCTTTATCTATCCCTGCACCATCGGCTCTGTAGGATTCATAAGCGTTATCTATGCAGCTGAAAACATCGGCCTGGATCTTGGAGTTTTAAGCCCTATCTTCCACTCCCTTCCGCTGTATTCCGCCGGCCTGGGATGGACCGTCATCGCTGTCCTTGTCATGGTTGTGTGTATTCTCACCTTCCGCTTTTTGCCGGCCCGCTCTGAAATCCAGTCATAATAAAACGAAGCTCCCTGTATACTGAACTAACCGTATACAGGGAGCTGTTTGTTATTATGAAAAATGATGGATCCTGGGATTTTTCATTCTGGGGAATCATACTCACAGGAGTATTGTTTTTGATGGCCTACGGAGCCGGCCAGTGGACTGCCCGACAGGCAGAAGCAGGATTTTTCGGCCCTTCGGATCATCTGGAAGCGTCTGCAGACGGAAACTGGGGTCTGGGTTTTCCTGAAAAAGGAAAAACACCCGTTGGGAATGCCTCTGCCGAATATTTAAAACAGTACCATGCCTGGTATGCCGGAAATCCGGATGAAAAGGTAATCTATCTCACCTTTGATGCAGGCTATGAAAACGGAAACACCGAACCAATTCTGGATGCACTGAAAAAGCATCATGCACCTGCGGCCTTCTTTTTAGTAGGAAACTATCTGGAAACAAGCCCCGAACTGGTAAAACGGATGGTATCGGAAGGCCACATTGTAGGGAATCACACCTATCACCATCCCGATATGTCAAAAATTTCCAGCAAAGAAGCCTTCCAGAAGGAGCTGTCCGATCTGGAAACCCTCTATGAACAGACCACTGGACAGAAAATGAAGCGATACTACCGCCCCCCTCAGGGAAAATACAGTGAAAGCAATCTGCAGATGGCAAAGGATATGGGATATCAGACCTTTTTCTGGAGCCTGGCCTATGTGGACTGGTATGAAAACAAACAGCCCTCGAAGGAAGAGGCCTTTGAAAAGCTTTTAGGCCGCATCCATCCGGGGGCTGTGGTTCTCCTTCACAGTACATCAAAAACCAATGGACAGATTCTGGATGAACTGCTGACAAAATGGGAAGAAATGGGATATCGTTTTGAATCCCTGGATCATCTTACAGCTCAGTCTGCCAGATGATCCTCCCACTCCTTTTCCCGAAAACCCGGGAAGGCCCACTGGTCTGTAACTGCCAGAGGGCGTTTTACAAGCATACCATCGGATGCAAGAAGCTCCAGCTGCTCCTCCTCTGTCATCTGGGGCAGCTTGTCCTTAAGGCCCAGCTCCTTATACAGATTCCCGCTGGTATTGAAAAAGCGCTTTAAGGGAAGGCCGCTTTTCTTATGCCAGACGGCCAGTTCCTCCTTTGAGGGATTCTGTTCCTTAATGGGTCTTTTTTCATAGGAAATCCCCTTTTCATCCAGCCAGTTTAAGGCTTTTTTACAGGTACTGCATTTGTCATAGCACAATATCGTCAGCTTCATTCTTCTGATTCCTCCATTTCCAAACTTCCTGAAAAGTGACGGTCGTCCAATGTATGGGCCCTGATCCCTGTTCCCTTTCCATTCAGACACTGAATCTGTATCTCCCCGCCTGCAAGCTCTACGGTATCCTCATAAAGAGCCGTTTCCTCTCCGGTAAATACCAGTTTCCCCCCTTCGATCCGCAGGGCAGAGGGTTCATCCTGATTAAGCGTTTCCTCCTTCCACTCCCCCTCCAGGGCCGTCTCTCCCTGAAGCCTTAAGCTTCCTTCTCCGCGTATGGTAAGAGTACCTGCCCCCTTTTTCAGGGCGGCGTCTGCACTTAAAAGTTCGCTCTCTGTCCCCTTTTTCAAAACCAGGGTAAGATCTCCCTGGATTTCAAGAGCCGGAGTCTTTCTTTCCAGGCTGCCTGCCTTTAGTCCGTCCAGAGTCAGTGTGTATTGGCCTTTGGAATTTCTCAGCACCCATCCTTTTCCCTCCGTAACCTTTCCCTGCAGGGGAATGGGTATTTCTTCTCCGTCAATCGCCACATGGCTTAAAGGAACCTGAACCCTGGAGGTGGTAAGCCCCAGCTTTGACGCTGCAAAAAGCCCCAGAAATACAACGGCCGGACAGAAGAACATCACAAGGCCGATAAACAGAAGGGTCTTCACAATTCCCCCTGTAAATTCCTTCATATTTTCTCTCATCCCTGTTTTATCCTTTCCTGCACGTACATGGTGTTTTTAAGTTCCAAATCCTTTTTTGCCTGTTCTAACCGCCTGTAAAATTCCTCATAAAACCCTTTTGTTTCTCCATACGGCTCCATGTAAAACCGGTTCAGCACATAAAGACAGATTTTTTTTGATTTCTCCTGCCCTTCTGCTCCCAAAGAACGGATCCTTTCTCCCAATTCCTTTGTCATGTAGTGCCAGTCACTGATAAACTGCTCATAGGCCGCAAAATCAGGCGTATCCAGCCATTTGCGTACCCGTACCTTTGTCCGATTTTCCTTCCTGCACTCATGGATCTGGAGAAAATACCGGAAGCTTCCGTTTTCATAAAGACGGCCCAGAGGAAAGAGACGGCAGAAGCCTGGCCGGAATGTATGAATGGAACACCGGCCTTCTGAGTTTAAAAAGGAACAGGCCTCTTTCTCCCCCGTCATCTTTAAATACGGAAGGATCAGTCCGTCTGCCATTTTAAGACCCACAGCCTCCTTCATCAGCTCCTCAAAGCTTTTTCCAAGCCCCTCTGACAGGCGGCAGATATCATAAGGATCCAGCAGAATGGAATCCCCCATGCCCTGACAGCAGGCAAAGCAGCCCTCACAGTCTCCGCAGTCCGCCTTTACCATATCCTCTGCCCCGTAAAGCTTTCCATCGGAAATTTCCGCCAGATCAATCCTTCGTTCCATATTGTTCCCTCTTTCTTTTCCTTCCGGACATGTTACGGATCCACCTTAAGCCCTGCAAGCGCCGCGGCAAACGCATTGTTTAATGGTTCCGTTTCTTCTTTTTTCTGCTGGTTTAAGTAGCGGGCCACATCCTTTTTGGATACGCCGGCTCCTTCCTTTTTTCTCCGGTCCTTAAAAGCAGACAGCTTCTCCTTGTGACCGCAGCTGCATACGAAAATCTGTCCCTCTCCCTTTCCCCGCAGCTCCATTTTTTTATGGCATACAGGGCAGCGGGCATTGGAGGTTCGGGAGACAGTCTCTCTGTGACCGCAGGCCCGGTCCTGGCAAACCAGCATCTGGCTGTTTTTTCCCTTTACAGAAAGCATCCGTTTTCCGCAGACCGGACATTTGGTATTGGTCAGGTTATCATGGCGAAACTGCCCTTCTCCTGTTTTAATCTGCCCCAGAAGTTCCTTACAGTAGTCACGGATTTCTTCCATAAATGCATCCCGCTTTAAGTCTCCCTTTGCAATGGCTGAAAGCTTCATCTCCCACTGGGCGGTAAGCTCCGGTTTTTTTAAGTCCTCCGGCACCAGCTCTAAGAGCTGTTTTGCCTTGGAGGTGAGGAAAATATCCTTTCCCCGCTTTTCAAGTAAAAAACTGGAAAAAAGCTTTTCGATGATATCTGCACGGGTCGCTACCGTGCCAAGTCCCCCTGTCTCTCCCAGCGTTTTTGCCATAGCCTTATCCTTTGACTCCATATAAGCAGCCGGATTTTCCATGGCAGACAGAAGGCTGGCCTCATTAAAGGGCGCAGGGGGCTTTGTCTTCCCCTCCGTCATGGCAAGAACTACTCCCTTCAGGACATCTCCTTCCTTCAGGCTCAAAAGTTTCTGGCTGTCTGCGCTGCTTTCTGCTGCCTCCGTGCTCTCATCTTCCTCCCATGAGCCGCTCTGTCCCTCATACGCTGTCTTCCAGCCCGTCTGGGTAACCACATTGGCCCTGGCTGTAAAGCGCTCGCTGCCGATCCGTACCGTTACCTCTGTCTGCTCATACTCGCAGGGCGGATACAGCACCGCCAGAAAGCGGCGGACAACCAGATCGTAGATCCGTCGCTCATCTACGGTCATGTGATCCAGCTGGACAAACTGTTCTGTGGGAATGATGGCATGGTGATCTGAAACCTTTGAGTTATCCACAAAAGCCATCTTCTGGGCAAGAGGACGGTTGATCATAGTCCCTGCGATCTTTCGGTATGGCCCTACAGAGCAGGCTTTTAAGCGCTCCTTTATCGTTGGGACAATGTCCTGGCTCAAATATCTGGAATCCGTTCTGGGGTACGTCAGTACCTTATGATTCTCATACAGCCGCTGCATGATGTTTAATGTTTCCTTGGCTGTATAATTATACTGTTTATTGGCGTCTCTCTGAAGCTCTGTCAGATCATATAAAAGCGGCGGCTGCTTCTTTTTGGGCGTTCTTTTGATCTGCTCTGCCTGGGCAGACTCATTTTTAAGAGAGGACAAAAGTCCCTCTATCCGCGCCCGGTCAAAGGAACTGCTGCTGGATGCAGCCTTATCCTGCCAGGTAAAGGAAATCCCCTGAACCCTGGCTTTCATTCCATAATAAGGTTTCGGCACAAAGGCTCTGATCCGCTCCTCTCTGGCTGCAATCATGGCTAATGTAGGCGTCTGCACCCGTCCGCAGGATAACTGAGCATTATATTTGCAGGTCAATGCCCTGGTGCTGTTGATCCCAACCAGCCAGTCTGCCTCGGCTCTGCACAATGCGGCGTCCCGGAGGGATTCATACTCTTTTCCGTCTTTTAAGGAGGCAAATCCCTCTTTAATCGCCTTATCCGTAACGGATGAGATCCAAAGCCGTTTAATCGGCAGACGGCTTCCCGCCTTTTTAAGAATCAGCCTCGCTACCAGCTCTCCTTCCCGTCCCGCATCTGTGGCAATGATCACCTGGGAAATATCCTTCCGGTGAAGCTGGGATTTTACTGCCTGATACTGCTTTCCGGTCTGTTTGATCACTTCCAGCTTAAAAGGATCGGGAATCATGGGAAGATCCTCCATCCTCCACTCCTTATAGCGGGCGTCGTAGCTCTCCGGATCCGCCAGTTCCACCAGATGGCCCAGCCCCCAGGTTACTACGTAGCGTTCTCCCTCAATGGCTCCATTTATATTTTTTCCGCATTTCAGCACGCGGGCAATGTCACGGGCCACAGAAGGCTTTTCAGCAATTACCAGCGCTTTCATTCTTCCATTCCTCTTAAACAGGTTTCAATATTATCCAGTACCTTTTTGCTTAAAAGGCCAAAGGCCTGTCTGGTTCTTCCAGCAGAAACTCCTGCGCAGATAACGTTTGGATGATCCTTTAAAATGCCTTCTGTATCTCCAAGGGCTCCTGCGGTGTCGCAGATAAAATAACCGCCCTCATGATCCAGCCATTCTGCCAGCGCCTCCACCTCATGAGCCGGCCCAATGGATGTGTTAAAGAGAAGCTTTCCCTTTCCCAAAGCGTCAAATTCCTCTTTGTGAAGCAGGATCACATTTTTATTCAGACAGGCAAATACCACCTGGCTTTCTGCCAAAAGCTCCTTTAACGGACGGTAGGCAAAGCCTGCTGCCTCCTTTTCCGGCTTGCGGGTACGGCTGAAATAGGAAACCTCCGCTCCCATAAACTGCAGCGCCTCTGCAATCATGGTTCCGGAAACACCAAGGCCGATGATACCAGCCTTTAAACCGGTAATCTCCGTAGGGATGTCATAGAGCATGGGGCGGTCAAACCCGTGAAGGAACCGCACCAGCTCGCTTAAAACAAATTCTACCACGCCCCGGTCTCCGTAATCCCGGATGCCCAGTACACGGATTCCTCTCTCTCTGGCGCAGGCAATATCTACATTGGCGCTCTCCTCTGAATAAAGGCTGCAGCACATACCGATATAACGGATCTGTGGACATGCCTCAATCACATTCCGTCCAATCCTTGTGGTATAGCTTACTAAAACCGCATCTGAATCACCGATGCGCCGGATGATCTCCTCATCATTTTCAGGGATATCTCTGTATAATACAACTTCTTCTGCATAGGTATGAAGCTTTTCCTCCGCCCAGTCCTCCAGGCTGACCGGTTCAATGGCAGTCAGTTTACGAAACATTTCTATCTCCTTTCTTATAATCCATTTTCGGATATTATCATTTTAAATATAAAATCGGTTAAAATACAACAGGTGACAGGATATTTCTCAACACGGCTACGGTGCTCCATCCTGCAATGGCGCTGGTACGGGAATAGATATCTACTACTGCCTCTACCTCATCCGGACCGCCGATCTTTGCCGTAATTTTGTGGTCGTCTCCTGCCATACCGGGAACACTGGTGATATCCACTGTAGTTTCATCCGGGCCTGCTGTAGCAAGAGAGGAAGCGACCGCCACATTTACCTTGGTCGGCAGAAGACCGATAGCCTCCTTCGCGCTGCCGGAAAAAGCAGCCGCTTCTTCTGGATCTGTCATGAAATAATCTTTAAAGACCGGTGTTCCCATCAGGGATGCCGGCCCTTTTCTGGTAGAAATTCCGGCTGTAAGATAACCGTCCAGACTTCCGGCCTCAGAAGCAGACAGCCCCTCTGCCTTCATCTTCTGTGCCAGGGCCATCAAAGATGTGGTGCGAAGCACATCAAAGCCGCCTACCGCTCCGGATGCCAGATAAATCCTGGTGCCGTGCTCCATAGCACAGTTTTTTGCCTGCTCATAAAATTCCTGGTCTGCAAATGCTCCGATGGAAAGAACGACCAGGCTGGCTCCCTGACAGAGAATGTTTTTGGCATAGTCTTTAATGGATTTTACAGACGCAGCTTCTGCCACATAATCCGGCTTGTCCTCCATCAGCTCTTCAATGGTGCTGCAGGCTCTGCAGCCTGCCTTTGCAGCCAGCGCCTCTGTTTTCTCCTTTGTCCGTCCCAGGATGCCGGTAAGTTTATAGCCCTCAAGCAGTCCCATATTATACGCCTCGACTACAATCCCGGACAGATATCCATTTCCCAGTAACGCCAGTTTCTTCTTTGTTTGATCCATCTTAAATTACCCCTTTTTCTTTTATGATTCTCCGCTCACCTGGACTGTGCTTCCCACACCGCCTGTTTTGCGGTTTTTAGTTACAGTAATCCTTCGGCTGATCCTCTCTTTTAATTCAGATACATGGGAAATAATCCCCACCATCCGCTGCCCTTCTGCCAGACTGTAGAGAGCCTTCATAGCCTGGTTTAGAGCTTCCTCATCCAGAGAGCCAAATCCCTCATCCACGAACATAGCGTCCAGGCGGATTCCTCCGGCATTTGACTGTATCTCATCTGCCAGCCCCAAAGCCAGGGACAAAGATGCCTGGAAAGTTTCTCCGCCGGAGAGTGTTTTCACACTGCGTTCACTTCCATTATAATGGTCAATGACATTTAATTCCAGTCCTGCCTTTTCTTTTTTATTTTCTCCTGCCGCCTGACGCTTTAATTCATACTGACCGCTGCTCATAGTCATCAGGCGGAGATTCGCCCTTCGCAGGATACGGTCAAAAAACGCGGTCTGGACATAGGTTTCAAATTCGATTTTCGGCTTTCCGCTTAATGTTCCTCCCGCTGTATCGGCCAGAGCCTTCATCCACACATACTCCTGTTCCGCAGCTGCCATCTTCGCTTCCTTCCCCTGAACTGCATTAAAAATACGGCGGTTATTCTCCATTTCCGCATACAGCTGGCTCCGCTGTGCGGCTTTTTTCTCTTTTTTTTCAGAAAGTACGGCTTTACAGGCCAGAATTTCCGGCTCAGAAAGCAGCTCTGCTTCCTTATTTTGCTCTCTCAGCGTGGAAACGGCAGACTGTAAGGCTGTAAACCTGGTATTACATTCCCGAAATGCTTCGGCTGCCTGCTCATAGGACTTTTCCAGTCCGGACTTTTCCCTGCGCCAGCTTTCAATCTGTACAGAGAGCGTCTCTTCTTTCCAGTCTTCCAGATGCTCGTTCTTCTCTTTTTCCTGCTCCCTCAGAGAATCCATTTTGGCTTTCAGGGAGGCTTCTTCCGCTCTCAGCCGGCTGATCCTTTCCCTGCAGGCTGAAAGCGCCTGTTCCTTCTGCAAAAGGATCTGCCTGAGAGAAATAAATTCCTGAACAAGCGCCTGATTGGAGGCTGTTTTCTCTTTCAGTCCTTTGAGTTCTGCTTCCAGGCTCTGGACAGCCTGTTTCAAAGACGTAAGAATATAAGCCTCCTCTTCTTCCCGTCCCAGAGCTGTTTGGATATCCTGTAAGGCCTGTTCCTTCTGCGTCCGTATTACCTCCATTCGGCGCAGACGGTTCTGATACTGTTCCTGGCTTTCCTTCCACCTTCTTTGTTCCTGTTCCTGCAGCCTCCCAAGTTTTTTTCGCAGGGCAATTTCCTCTGAAATCTGAGCGATCTGTCCGGAAAGCGCTGCGATACGAAGTTTCAGGATCTGCCCCGCCTGCTCCGGTCTTATATCCGTCTCCTCCGTTCCCAGACCAGACCGGATGCTCTTGCCAAGCTCTGCACATTCCCGGTTCCCATGCTCTGCCTCTGCGCAAAGCGCCCGAACCCGATCCTCAGCCTGGCTCAGCCTGGCTTTTTTCTGCTCCAATTCTGTCTTTTCCGGAACCCGTTCAGGCCTTATAGCAGGCGCCGGATGATGAAGAGAGCCGCAGACCGGACATCTTTCCCCTTCTTTTAAATGATCTGCCAAAATCCCCGCCTGTGCATCCAAAAAGAGCTGCTCAAACTGGTCATACTCCTGTCTGAGACGGGATTTTTCCACACTTGCCAGACGGTACTGCTCCTGAATCTTTAAAAGCGTTTCCTCTTTTTCCTTCCAGCGGCCACAGACCTGATCTAACTGCTTTAATCCTCTTGCTTCCTCTGTTTTTTTCACTAAAAGCACATCCCGATCCATCAGGCTGTCGATTTTTTCCTGTCCCTTTGTAAGAGCTGCTTCCTGTTCCTTTAATGCCTCCTCATCCAGACGGATTGCCTCCCGCTCCTGCTTCCCGGCCTCCAACAGCTGGAAATACCGCTTCCCGCAGCTTACCAGTTCTGTTTTTCTGGCCGTCGTTCGCTCTGTTTCGTAGGCTAACTGCTCCCGCCTTGCTTCTGCTCCCGCAAGCGCTTCCTGCCTGTTTTTCCCTTTTTGGATTTCTTCTTCCAAAAGCTCTTCCTGCTTCCTGCAAAGCCCATACTCTTCCTGGATCTTTTGCAGACTGCTTTCCTTATCCTTAAGTTCCTTCTTCAGACCAGAAAGCGCCGCAAACTGCTCTAACTGCCCCATTCCCTTCCGTATCTTTTCATCAAGCGCTTTGCAGTAAACTGTCCTTTCTTCTGCTTCCTTAAGCTGCACGGCACGTTCCTCCAGAACCGGAGCCAGTTCCCTTTCTTCTGTTTCCCTAAGCTTTAACTCCTGTACCAGCCTGCGCCTCTGTTCTGCTTTTCCCAGAAGCTGATCCTGTTCCTGGATTTCTTCCTCCAGTCCTCTGATCTCCTTATCCAGCTGAAACAGGCTGTTCTTATCCATCTCCAGAAGCCGGCTCAAAAGTTCCATGCCGCGGACGGCTTTTCCGTCAAAATGTTCTTTTTTCAGAGTCTTAAATTCTGCGTCAATTTCCGGCGCACATCCGCACTGTACTCCGTCCAGATACTGACTGATACTGCGCCGCATCTCATCATAGTCCTTCCAGCGTTCTTTTACTGCATATTTCAAACGATTTTGAAGTTCCTGACAAGGCTCTGTATGAAAAATGCGCCTGAAAATCTCTGACCGCTCTGCGGTTCCGGCTAAGAGAAGCTTTTGAAAATCTCCCTGGGCGATCATGGCAATCTGAGTGAACTGGCGGTAGTCCAGCCCCAAAAGTTCTGTGACAGCCTTTGTGACCTCCTTATTCTTTACGATTGGCGGACGGCCGTCAAAAAAGATCAGTTCCGCATCACTTTTCTGAACAGTAAAGCCGATCCCTCTCCCTTTTGGACGCAGATACTCCGGATTACGTCGGACACGGTATCTCTTTTCCTGAATAGAAAAAGTCAGCTCTGCAAATGTGGGCGTCTGCTCTGATGCATATTTGCTTCGAAACATTCCCGCTTCTCTGATCTCTCCGCTGGCTTCTCCGTACAAGGCAAAGGAAATGGCATCGAAAATCGTCGTTTTCCCGGCCCCCGTATCTCCTGTGATCAAAAACAGGCCCCTGTCTCCCAGCTTTTCAAAATCAATTTCAATTTCCTCCGCATAAGGTCCAAAGGCGCTTATGATCAGCTTTTCCGGTTTCATCCTCTATTCCTTTATCTCTTCCATAATATGTTTGACAAACGCTTCCTGCTCCGAACTCATGGGCTGATTGTTCTGCTGCTCATAAAACCGCGAAAACAACTCCAGCTCCGAGAGCTCTTCCTGCTTTTCCCATTCTCTTATCTCTGCGTCTTTTCTGGTACGGCGGTTATCGTATTCCAGGCGCATAATATTAGGGTAAATGGTACGCAGCTTCTGGAGACCATCCGGTATATCCTCCTCATCTGTAAGAGTCACCTGGATATAATCCTGCTGATCGGTTCCCTCATAAAAAGCCCGATCCGTTACCTCCATATACGTACCGCGTATCTTTCTCATATCACGCAGCGGTATGAGAGGAAGAGTTTTTATCTGCACATTTCCTTTTTCTTCCAATTCAACCACGGTAATGGATTTCTCCTGGGATACTTCAGAAAAGGAATACTTAAGAGGCGTACCGCAGTAGCGCACCTCTTTGCGCCCCACACTCTGAGGGCTGTGGATATGGCCTAAGGCCACATAGTCAAACGCATCAAAGAGGGAGGCGTCCCCATTGTCCAGCCCCCCTACAGTCACTTCTTCTGATTCACAGCTCATAGCCCCTGTGATAAACTGATGAGCTGCAAGCACATTCCGCTCTCCTTCTAGCAGCTCCATATGCTCCACTGCAGTCCTTAAAGCTGTCTGATAATCAACGATCCCTTCCGCCTCCTTGGGAAATGCATGGCGTACCGATAAAGGACGCACAAAGGGCAGAAGGTGGATCCGGATCCTTCCAAAGGAATCCTTAAAGTCAACCGTCTCCACCTTCCCCTCATAAACCGGGGACAGAAAAATGTTTCTGGCATTCATAAGCCTGGCGCCGAATGCCAGCCGCTCTGCCGAATCGTGGTTTCCGCTTACAATACACACCGGACACGCTCTGTCTGCAAGCTCTGTAAGAAACCAGTCAAACAGGCTGACCGCCTCTGCAGACGGTACTGCTTTGTCGTAGATATCACCCGCCAGGATCAGTACATCCGGCTTCTCCTTATGAACCCATTCCAGAATACGGCTCAAAATATACTGCTGATCCTCCAGCATGGAAAACTCATTTACCCGTTTTCCAAGATGAAGATCTGAAAGATGAAACAGTTTCATTCTTCTCTGCTCCTTCTGCCTTTACGTTTCTTTTTCTCTTCATACATCCGTTCATCCGAAATATGCATCAGCACATGGTAATCCGTTCCGTCCTCCGGATAAAACGCATATCCAACGGAAAATTCTACAGTTCCCAAAATATGTTTCATCTCGGGATCCATAAAAACCTCGCCGCGATGAGCCTCAAAGTCCCGGAGAACCTTCTCTGCCTCCTCCTTTGAAGCGTAACCATAAAGAAATGCCGAAAATTCATCGCCTCCCATTCTGGCGCTGATAAAACGTTTCTCTCCCGAAAATTCAATCTGACGGCCAATTTGACGTAAATAAACATCTCCCATATGATGTCCGTACATGTCATTGATCCCCTTTAGTCCATCTGCATCCAGCATGATCATCACTCCGCTTCCAATAGCTCCGGGATCGGCAAACAGAGCCTCCAGCCGTTCCGTAAAGCCCCGGCGGTTATAAAGCAGCGTCAGGCTGTCTCTGCTGCTCTGTTCTCTTAAGCGATTGATCTCATTCCACCACTGGGAAACGTCCGTAACGCACCAGGTCGTACTCTGTTCATCTGTAAATTTTTCAATTCTGGCAAAAACCGTTTCCCCGTTTCTGTCATATTCATAAAGAGATTTTCCTGCATCCACAGGATGGTTCTCCGCTTCTTCCAGCTTTTTCCTTATCCTGTTGCTCAAAGCATCATTATTTTCATCTGCATCAGAAATCCCAAGAATTTTCAGAATACGGTTGTTCATAAAGGTTTTTTTATAAAAATGGTTATATTCAAATACTCCCACCGGAACACGGCTGTTTTCAATCACATGATCCATCTTATCCCAGTTTAAACGGATACTCTTTAAAAGAGCATTGATATACTGAACCAGCTCGTCAAATTCTAAAATTCCCGTGTGGATGGTAAGATTGGTCAGATCTCCCCCTTCTATTTTTTTCAATTCACCTACAATCGCAGTCAGATTCCCTGCAAGTTTTACTTTCATGTACCACATGATAATCCACAGAACGGCCACAGACGCCCCCAGTATATAGAGAAATACAAGCAGAGTAGACTGCACCGCGCTGCGCAGCGGATAAGCTGACACAAAAGAACGCACCAGGAGATATTGACCGTAATATTTTGTATAGACACAGAATTTCCGGCCGTTATACCGATAGTGGCCGGAAGCAGGAGCTTTTATTTTATCTTCCGTTTTAAGTTCTTCATGAATATCCAGCCCATTCATTCCAGGGACAGTCGAAGCTTCGATCTTCCCTGTGTTTGTATTGATTATATGCAGATATCCCATAAGACCGGAAGGTATCTCAGAAACCACCTTTTTCAGGCTTTTTTCCTCCATCTGCTTTAAAAGGCGTTTGGGTTCCATCCCGATCTGGACAATTCCGCTTTTATCTTCCATCCATACTGCCGCATACTCCATCATCTTTCCTTCTGCAGTATTGGGAGTGATCTCCCGACACAACTCCAGAGAAGTATCTTCCAGCATGGAAAGAAAAAACTGCATCTGTTCTCCATCCCGGAATGTAAAACCATAATACCTGGGATGGGTACCCGCATAAATCTCCCCCTGAGGATCAATAAAATGGATCTCATCTACATCCAGCTTTTCAGCCAGCTCCTTCGTATGCTCCAGATCTGTAATATACCCCGGATTATGTTCCACAAAGTAGGCAGCCATTTTAGCTGACTGAATACATTTTTGAGAAAAGTCCCTTTTCTCCCGCTCCAGATCATATATATTGTTCCGTATAAGCTGTTCCAGCTGCCAGAATATCTCTTCTGAATTCTGCTTCTGGTTCTGATGCTGTATATATAACTGTAATGCCACATTCGTCGGAAGGATCAAAATAATTAAAATCAGTATCATAAACCTTGCCATTCCGGGCAAAGTCTTTTTTATACTGTTACCTGTCATACTCCTCTCTCCACTGCTCAAATTCCCCAACAGGCAGAGGCTTAGAATAGACATAACCCTGAATCAAGTCGCAGCCCATCTTCCTCAGTATTTCCACCTGTTCCTTTGCTTCAATTCCTTCAGCTACCACATCCATATCCAGGCTGTGTGCCAGCTGAATAATGCTTCCTACAATTCTTCTTGATTTGTCATTTTCGTTGACAAAAAAACTGCGATCCATCTTTAGTGTATCAACTGCAAACTCTTTTAACATGGAAAGGGATGAATAAGCAAAGCCAAAATCATCCAATGCAACACGAAGTCCGCAGGACCGGAAACCGTTTAAGACGGCTTTTACAAAAGGAATCTGATTTTCCTCCAAAAGAATAGTTTCCGTAAGTTCCATTTCTATCACGCCCTCAGGAATATCATACCGGTCAAGGATCCGTTTGTACTCCTTCCATATCTCGCTGCCAGCCTCTCTTAAGTGGAAGCGTGACACATTGACCGATATGGAAACCAGTGCCTTTTTCTCCTTGATCCAGCGATCGATCAGGCGGCAAACCTCTTCAAACATATAAAGATCCAGGGAGCAGATTTTCCCGTTTTTCTCAAAAATCGGAATAAATTCAGAGGGATAGATCACCCCTTCCTGGGGATGAAACCATCTTACAAGGGCCTCTGCCTGACAGGCTCTGGTTTCTGAAGGAGACACTTTCGGCTGAAGATAAACCTTGAAATCCCTGTTTTTTACAGAATCCTCAAAAAGAGTATTCAGCCGCTCCTCCCTTTCAAGCATATTTGCAATACCTGCATTGTAAAAGCTGCATACATTGTCTGTATCCGACAGCTTGCTGGCATAAATTGCCTTATTCATCGCTGTAGGAACTCCTCCTGCAATATCCAGACGGCAGGCGCCAACCGCAAAATCAATGCTGTACTCGCTGAATTTACAACGGATCCGCTCGTTTACTGCTTCTTTCATTTTGAGGATTCGACGGTTGACCTCCCGATCGTCCTCTTCCTTTAATAACAGGAAGAAATGATCCATGCTGCTCCTGCTCACCAGCTCCTCTTCATTTATAAGTCCGGAAAGCATACGGTAGATAAACTGAAGCATCAGATTCCCATCTTCTTCGCCCCAGCTTTCGTTAATATGTCGGAAATCTTTAATATTCAGATACACAACGATCCATTCGTGAAGCCTGTGTCCTTCCGTATTTTGCGTACCCAGCTTTATAAAGCCTTCGCGGCTCCAGCCTCCGGTAAGAGGCTCTGTAACAGAAAGCCTCTCCCACCTCTGGTTTTCCTTCATCAGATGTCCGATCAATACGCCCAGCAAAACCATGACAGCCACTACTACCGCGGCATAAACATCCATATGACGTTCGATCTGGGCCATCAGAAAATCGGACGGGATCACGGCTGCCTGTACCCAGTCCGTATCCCTTACCTCATACAAGGAAACAAAAACCTCCTGTCCGTTCGGCATCACCGCTTCATAGACCTGCCTGTCTCCTTCCAGCTCCCTTCCTGTCTCTAGAAGAGCATAGAGCTGCTGATCTGTAACTGATAAAGCTGACTTTTCATCTGCGATCAGGATCTCTCCATCTTTTCTGTCAATGAGAAAGCTGGCTCCCTGCTCCTGATAATCTGCCCGGAAGACCAGAGCCTTGATGCTCCAGTAGTTCTGAAGTCCTACTACAACCGCTTCTGTTCCATCCCCATAATGTACAGGAGCAGTAAAGATAAGATTCTGATCTGCTACATAGGAGGTTACCTGTTTTTCCCATATGTCCGGATTTTTCTCAAACCACTGGCTCAGATAATCCGGACAGGCAGATTCGGGAAACACACTGCCGTCTTCAAAAAGAACCATAAGTCCTTCCAACTCCACGGCGGCTGTCTTTCTGGATATAAAATCCTCTGTGAGAAGAAATTGGGGCATTCGGCTCAGGGTATCGGCAAAGTCCGATACAAACTCTCTTCCCATTTTCAGACGGTATGAAATCTGGCTTGCAACCTGCTGATTGTTTTCTGACACATACCGCTCTACCACCTGGTTCATCATCCGTTCAAAGGATACGGTATTTCCAGCACCTACTGCCAGACAGAACATAGCAACCAACACCGCGCAGATGGTAAAAATACGGCTTCTCTTTCTAATGGTTTCCATGTTCCCCCCCCCCCCCAATTTTTTTCATATATTTCATCC
>ENA-ORRR01000019-ORRR01000019.1-human-gut-metagenome-genome-assembly--contig:-NODE-19-length-215495-cov-9.01029_pt1 | contig 215495 bp, 199 predicted proteins | sample MGYA00242182_ERZ509148 | MGnify/ENA primary metagenome ERZ509148 (study PRJEB26280, sample SAMEA2338674) | human gut metagenome | biome: human gut; feature: human-associated habitat; material: faeces... | reverse complement strand
AAAGAGTGAGAGCCGTTTGTTAAATGTATAACGACGATTCACCCACCGGGCGCGTTTTAAAGCGACGGTGTATCCAGAGGTACTGCTCCGGTGCGCGCATGATCTCTTTCTCGATAATCTTGTTCATATAGGCAGCGGCTTGATTTTCATCTGTCGGGTAGCCTTCCATCTCTGGGGTGATGTACAAACGATATCCGCTGTAATCCGCTTTTCTTACCATCGTTACGGTCAACATGGCTGCGCCAGAGAGACGAGAGAGGACATAGGTGCCATTGGTTGTGGCGACATTTTCCACCGCAAAGAACGGCGCGAAGGAGCTGCCTTTACGACCATAATCCTGATCGGGAGCAAACCATACCGCTTCACCTTTCTTCAGTGCACTGACAATGCCGCGCAGATTATTTCTGCCGATCATCGCTTTGTTAGAGCGCATGCGACCACGGGTCTGGACCCATTCCATCAGCTGATTATTATGCGGGCGATAGGTGGCCATCATTGGTTGGCAAAGTCCCATCACCCGACCGCCCAGTTCCAGCGACATAAAATGGACGCCGACAACCATTACGCCGCGATTTTGCATTTGTGCGCGTTTAAGGTTATCCAGCCCTTCCACATCAAACCATTTACGTACGCGACTGTCGGGCCAGAACCACGCCATGCCGGTTTCTACCAGCGCCATGCCGAGTGAACGAAAGTTTTCGGCAATCATCTTCTCGCGCTCTTCCGCAGAATGCTGCGGGAAACAAAGTTCCAGGTTTTTACGGGCGATAGATTCACGACGTTTCAGGAATGGTCGCGCCATTGTGCCGATACGCGTGCCGAGAAAGCAGAGAACAGGATAAGGAAGCTGTACCCAAAGCCAGAGTACACCAAGCCCAAACCACGTGAGCCAGTAGCGAGGATGCAGAAACTCGCGGGAAAATTTGCATTTTGGAAACATAGTTACCTTCTGTAGATACGAATTGTTGTATCGCAGAAGATTCCATGTCGACAGCGGTACACTCAATTGATTAGGCCATCATGTACGACAATGGTTCCTGTAAAGAGTGTAAAGACTAGTCAGGACATAACCACGAGGAGCATGAATGCGGTATCTGTACTTTATCACTCGCTGACTGCTTTCAGCTACTGATTATTAATCGTGCAAAGTAAATATTTTTCCGTACGTAACAGTCTTGCATTTAACATGCTGTTTTGATTGATGCTTAGCAAAAATTGCCAGAGGTTAAGGATTGTCTTACTATTAAAGTGACTGAAGTTACAGGTTTTTTAGCGCGGCAGGAGGTTGAGCTATGATTTATTTATGGATGTTTCTCGCCCTGTGTATTGTCTGCGTAAGCGGATACATCGGTCAGGTACTGAACATGGTATCGGCGATCTCTTCTTTCTTCGGCATGGTGATCCTCGCTGCACTCATTTATTACTTCACCATGTGGTTAACTGGCGGTAATGAACTGGTGACGGGGATATTTATGTTTCTTGCCCCGGCTTGTGGCTTGATGATTCGCTTTATGGTGGGGTATGGCAGGCGATAGTGGGTCAGGATGGCTCATTTGGGCAGGTGTTCACATCAGCATCAGACATGATTGTTCACCTGCCAGGTGACAGACGCTATCGCAAAGGATGAATGAGATAATTCGCCTTTGTCGGATAAGTAGGCGTGATGTCTTCTGTGAGGTTTAATGGTGGTGCATCTTCTCTCATCTTAAACAAAATCGCCTGTGATGGCTGAAGTTTTGTAGAATGCGTTGTCGTCATCACTGACGTTTTTTCTGTCTCTTTATAGCTCGCCTCACTACCACCACCAGAAATAGAAAATGCAAAAACATTGCATGCCATAATAGAGACAAATAAAAATAAGCTAAAAAGCATTAAGTTTACTTTCATAGAAAATATCCTGAAAATGGTTCACTGAAAACCTACGATGTTATGGCTGTATTTATATTTAATTAATCAGTATTTACATCGATATAATAAATGACATATCTTTGTGGTATATAAGAATAGTTCTCTGCGACAGGAAGCAGATTCCTACAACTGTAAGACTAAAAGCGGCTTTGCGATAATAACTACAGTTGTAAGATAACCCTTTCAAAATGACCGTTGCTCTCTGATTTCTCATTTCATGCTCACCCAATATGATGGCGGCGTTTTCTAAAACTGTTAAAGAATGAGGTAAGTATGAAACGTTTAATTATGGCTACGATGGTCACAGCAATTCTGGCATCTTCAACTGTATGGGCTGCTGATAATGCACCGGTAGCGGCACAACAGCAAACTCAGCAAGTTAAGCAAACCCAGAAAACGGCAGCAGCAGAGCGTATCTCTGAACAAGGTTTATATGCGATGCGTGACGTGCAGGTAGCGCGCCTGGCTCTGTTTCATGGCGATCCAGAAAAGGCAAAAGAACTGACCAATGAAGCTTCCGCTTTGCTGTCAGATGATAGTACCGAATGGGCAAAGTTCGCTAAGCCAGGTAAAAAGACCAACGTCAATGATGACCAATATATTGTCATTAATGCATCTGTCGGAATTTCTGAGAGTTATGTAGCGACACCCGAAAAAGAAGCCGCGATAAAAATTGCCAACGAAAAAATGGCGAAAGGGGATAAAAAGGGCGCAATGGAAGAGCTGCGCCTGGCCGGTGTTGGCGTAATGGAAAACCAATATCTGATGCCGCTCAAACAGACTCGTAATGCACTTGCTGATGCGCAGAAACTGCTTGATAAAAAGCAATACTACGAGGCAAACCTGGCGCTTAAAGGTGCGGAAGATGGAATCATCGTTGATAGCGAAGCACTGTTTGTGAACTAAACCTGACAGGCAATATATTGAGGTAAAGGATTTAACTCCCTCCAGCCGACAATTTTTTATGACCACAATACGACAGGTTGTGGTCATAAAATTATTTGGCGCTCGCGGTTCTATATACTCGCATTTTATCTTCCTCAAAGTAAACCGCAATAATCCCATATTATCACAAATCATTTATTATGTTATATTTTATGGTACGCTTTAAATAGTGTAATCATAACCTTACTTGTAAATCACTGACACTTCTTACAGTTGTAAGAATAACATCACAAATGTCGCGGCTCTCTCTGATTACCGCGAACCAATATTTATTATATTCTTCTTTTCGTCCTCACTACTTACCATGCAGAAAGGAATTGGAAGTAGCGATGAAATGATTTTCAGCACTTGATACAGGAATTTAAAAATATCGAGTGCAGCTACGACGATATTTTGCAGATTATTTATAGAGGCGTTATGCCTTAAATAAACGCTAAATTAACACATATTTAATTAACTAATAGGTATTGCTATGTCAACTCCACTTCAAGGAATTAAAGTTCTCGATTTCACCGGTGTGCAATCTGGCCCATCTTGTACTCAAATGCTGGCCTGGTTTGGCGCTGACGTCATTAAAATTGAACGTCCCGGCGTTGGTGACGTAACGCGCCACCAGCTGCGAGATATTCCTGATATCGATGCGCTTTACTTCACCATGCTTAACAGTAACAAACGTTCTATTGAATTAAATACCAAAACAGCGGAAGGCAAAGAGGTAATGGAAAAGCTGATCCGCGAAGCTGATATCTTAGTCGAGAACTTTCATCCAGGGGCCATTGATCATATGGGCTTCACCTGGGAGCATATTCAAGAAATCAATCCACGTCTGATTTTTGGTTCGATCAAAGGGTTTGATGAGTGTTCGCCTTATGTGAATGTAAAAGCCTATGAAAACGTTGCTCAGGCAGCGGGTGGCGCGGCATCTACTACAGGTTTTTGGGACGGTCCGCCGCTGGTAAGCGCTGCAGCGTTGGGTGACAGCAACACCGGAATGCATTTGCTGATCGGTTTACTTGCTGCTTTGCTGCATCGCGAAAAAACGGGGCGTGGGCAACGAGTGACCATGTCAATGCAGGATGCCGTGTTGAACCTTTGCCGCGTGAAATTACGCGACCAGCAGCGTCTCGATAAATTGGGTTATCTGGAAGAATACCCGCAGTATCCGAATGGCACATTTGGTGATGCAGTTCCCCGCGGTGGTAATGCGGGTGGTGGTGGTCAGCCTGGCTGGATCCTGAAATGTAAAGGCTGGGAAACCGATCCTAACGCCTATATTTATTTCACTATTCAGGAGCAAAACTGGGAAAACACCTGTAAAGCCATCGGCAAACCAGAATGGATTACCGATCCGGCATACAGTACAGCCCATGCCCGACAGCCACATATTTTCGATATTTTTGCTGAAATCGAAAAATACACTGTCACTATTGATAAACATGAAGCTGTGGCCTATTTGACTCAGTTTGATATTCCTTGCGCACCGGTTTTAAGTATGAAAGAAATTTCACTTGATCCCTCTTTGCGCCAAAGTGGCAGTGTTGTCGAAGTGGAACAACCGTTGCGTGGAAAATATCTGACAGTTGGTTGTCCAATGAAATTCTCTGCCTTTACGCCGGATATTAAAGCTGCGCCGCTATTAGGTGAACATACCGCTGCTGTATTGCAGGAGCTGGGTTATAGCGACGATGAAATTGCTGCAATGAAGCAAAACCACGCCATCTGATATTAACGGGGGCTTCTGGCTCCCAATTTATAAAAATTTCGAGGTTATTAATCATGTCAGATCAACTTCAAATGACAGATGGTATGCATATCATCGTTGAAGCATTAAAACAGAATAATATTGACACTATTTATGGTGTTGTAGGTATTCCTGTGACGGATATGGCGCGCCATGCCCAGGCGGAAGGCATTCGTTATATTGGTTTTCGTCATGAGCAGTCGGCAGGTTATGCCGCTGCAGCAAGCGGTTTTCTTACCCAAAAACCAGGGATCTGCCTGACAGTGTCTGCGCCAGGATTCCTCAACGGTTTGACCGCATTGGCCAATGCAACGGTAAATGGTTTTCCGATGATCATGATTAGCGGCTCCAGCGACCGCGCGATCGTCGATCTCCAGCAAGGTGATTATGAAGAGCTGGACCAAATGAATGCGGCAAAACCGTATGCCAAAGCAGCATTTCGCGTTAATCAGCCGCAGGATCTTGGCATTGCATTGGCACGCGCTATCCGGGTCTCAGTATCGGGTCGTCCTGGCGGTGTTTATCTTGATTTGCCAGCAAATGTCCTGGCCGCGACGATGGAAAAAGACGAAGCGTTAACCACGATTGTTAAAGTTGAAAATCCGTCGCCAGCATTATTGCCATGCCCGAAGTCAGTCACTAGCGCAATTTCGCTTTTAGCAAAAGCTGAACGACCATTAATTATTCTTGGCAAAGGCGCGGCGTATTCACAATCTGATGAACAGCTTCGTGAATTTATTGAAAGTGCCCAGATTCCATTCCTGCCAATGTCTATGGCGAAAGGGATCCTCGAAGATACGCATCCACTCTCTGCGGCAGCTGCGCGTTCGTTTGCCCTGGCAAATGCTGACGTTGTCATGCTTGTTGGTGCACGACTGAATTGGTTACTGGCACACGGTAAAAAAGGATGGGCGGCAGATACACAGTTTATTCAACTGGATATTGAACCGCAGGAAATTGACAGCAACCGCCCCATTGCTGTGCCAGTCGTTGGCGATATTGCATCCAGTATGCAAGGTATGCTGGCAGAATTGAAACAAAACACATTTACGACTCCACTGGTGTGGCGTGATATTTTAAATATCCACAAGCAGCAAAATGCACAAAAAATGCATGAAAAGTTAAGTACAGATACCCAACCATTAAATTACTTTAATGCATTGAGTGCCGTGCGCGATGTTTTGCGCGAGAACCAGGATATTTATTTAGTTAATGAAGGGGCAAATACCCTGGATAATGCACGAAATATTATTGATATGTATAAACCACGTCGTCGTCTGGATTGTGGCACCTGGGGTGTCATGGGCATCGGTATGGGCTATGCCATCGGTGCTAGCGTGACCTCTGGTTCTCCGGTTGTCGCTATTGAAGGTGATAGTGCTTTTGGTTTCAGTGGGATGGAGATTGAAACGATTTGTCGATATAACCTGCCGGTGACGATCGTTATTTTTAATAATGGCGGCATCTACAGAGGAGACGGTGTTGACCTCAGCGGCGCTGGTGCACCATCGCCAACGGATCTGTTGCACCATGCAAGGTATGACAAATTAATGGATGCGTTTCGTGGCGTTGGCTATAACGTCACCACGACAGATGAACTTCGTCATGCTTTAACCACCGGAATTCAGTCGCGCAAACCGACCATTATTAATGTGGTCATCGACCCAGCAGCAGGAACTGAAAGTGGCCATATTACCAAACTTAACCCAAAACAAGTCGCTGGTAATTAAATACTGACATCGTCTCCTCTTGCCAACTTATTATGCGATGGTGAGGGGACCCTTATCGGAAATACTATTATGCTAACATTTTTTATTGGCGATTTATTGCCTATTATCGTAATCATGCTGTTGGGTTATTTTAGCGGCAGACGAGAAACTTTTTCAGAAGATCAAGCCCGGGCATTTAATAAACTGGTATTAACTACGCTCTTCCTGCGGCTCTATTTGTTTCTATTACCAGGGCAAACAGGGAAATGATTTTTGCGGACACTCGCCTGACCCTTGTATCACTTGTGGTTATTGTCGGATGTTTCTTTTTCTCCTGGTTCGGTTGCTACAAATTTTTTAAACGTACCCATGCAGAAGCAGCAGTATGTGCATTAATTGCAGGTTCACCTACCATTGGATTCCTGGGGTTTGCAGTTCTCGATCCTATTTATGGTGATTCCGTATCAACAGGTTTAGTGGTAGCAATTATTTCTATTATTGTTAACGCAATTACTATTCCTATTGGTCTGTATTTGCTGAATCCTTCCTCAGGAGCGGATGGTAAGAAGAATAGTAATCTGAGCGCATTAATTTCTGCGGCAAAGGAGCCAGTAGTATGGGCACCTGTTCTGGCAACGATCCTGGTGCTGGTTGGGGTAAAAATTCCGGCAGCATGGGACCCAACCTTTAATCTGATTGCGAAGGCTAACTCAGGGGTAGCGGTATTCGCTGCGGGGTTGACTCTGGCTGCACATAAATTCGAGTTCAGTGCCGAAATTGCTTATAACACTTTCCTGAAGCTGATTCTGATGCCACTGGCGCTGCTTCTCGTCGGTATGGCATGTCATTTGAATAGCGAACATTTGCAGATGATGGTACTGGCAGGCGCATTACCGCCGGCATTCTCCGGAATCATTATTGCCAGCCGGTTTAATGTCTACACCCGTACTGGTACAGCGTCATTGGCTGTGAGCGTACTGGGTTTTGTCGTCACGGCTCCTTTGTGGATTTATGTCAGTCGACTGGTTTCATAATTTATCATGTTATTGATTTTACATAAATGCCGAAGTGTCTTTTCACCTTCGGCTTTTTTCAAGGCATAAGCAAATGACAAATAATGAATGCAAAGGGCCGTTTGAAGGCTTATTAGTTATCGATATGACGCATGTCCTTAATGGGCCTTTCGGAACTCAACTTCTTTGTAATATGGGCGCAAGGGTAATTAAAGTTGAGCCACCGGGTCATGGTGATGATACCCGCACATTTGGTCCCTATGTGGATGGACAGTCACTCTATTACAGTTTTATTAATCATGGCAAAGAGAGTGTGGTTCTTGATTTAAAGAATGATCACGATAAAAGTATATTTATAAATATGCTTAAACAAGCTGATGTATTAGCTGAGAATTTTCGCCCAGGTACAATGGAAAAACTCGGGTTTTCATGGGAAAGGTTACAAGAAATCAACCCGCGCCTTATATATGCTTCATCGTCAGGTTTCGGACATACCGGTCCGCTAAAAGATGCTCCTGCCTACGATACCATCATTCAGGCAATGAGCGGGATAATGATGGAAACAGGATACCCTGATGCTCCGCCAGTGCGCGTTGGTACCTCTCTTGCGGATCTCTGTGGCGGTGTTTATTTATTCAGTGGAATAGTGAGTGCACTTTATGGCCGCGAAAAGAGCCAGAGAGGGGCGCATGTCGATATAGCGATGTTTGATGCCACTCTGAGTTTTCTGGAGCATGGACTGATGGCATATATCGCGACTGGGAAGTCACCACAACGCCTGGGAAATCGCCATCCCTACATGGCACCTTTTGATGTTTTCGATACTCAGGATAAGCCGATTACGATTTGTTGTGGTAATGACAAGCTTTTTTCTGCGTTATGCCAGGCACTGGAGCTTACGGAACTGGTTAATGATCCCCGATTTAGCAGCAATATTTTACGCGTACATAACCAGGCTATTCTTAAAGAATATATTGAGCGGACGTTAAAAACGCAGGTAGCTGAAGTTTGGTTAGCCAGAATACATGAAGTTGGTGTGCCCGTCGCGCCGTTATTAAGTGTGGCTGAGGCCATTAATTTACCACAAACTCAGGCGAGAAATATGTTGATTGAAGCCGGGGGAATAATGATGCCGGGTAATCCGATAAAAATCAGCGGCTGCGCGGACCCGCATGTTATGCCGGGAGCGGCAACGCTCGACCAGCATGGGGAACAAATTCGCCAGGAGTTCTCATCATAAATGTAAGATGTGCTGGTAAATAGCTCCCACATTTGAACATTGTGGGAGCCGCTATTTAGTCATTTTGCTGACAGAAAACAGTAATCTCCTGGTCCAGCTCTGCAATGTGTTCTTTTACAGAGTTCAGCAACTGAAGAATTTCAGGCTTACTGTCATCTGAAACAGGTGTTATTTCTAACTGGTGGCTAATATTAATCAACTTTTGCAAATTCAGGATGTTAGCCGCACCGTGGATGCGATGAATACACTGATGGAAAGTTCTGTTATCGCCAGCTTCTAGTGCATGAAACGCAGCGGGTAGATCTTTATGCGTTTCATGCTGGAAAGTCATGAGAATCTCCTGCATCAGTTGTAGATCATTCGCCGTATTATTCTTCAGGGCCTCGATATCAAGGTGGCGATACTGAGGTGCAATATGCGCAACCTGGTGTAACTGACTTAAATGTGTTTTCAGTACATCCAGAGTCAACGGTTTGAACAAACATAAGTTCATGCCGCAATTTAACCCTTTTTCACGTTCGTTAGCCTGTGCGTTGGCTGTAAGCCCCCAGATGGGTAAGGAAGAATTTTGCTCACGGAGTTTGCGAGTCAACTCAAAACCATCCATATTCGGCATATTAACGTCAGTAATAAGCAGATCATAATGTTGCATACTGATTTTGTGTAGCGCTTGCACACCATCAGTGGCTTCATCAACATCATATCCTAATAGATTTAGCTGGCGTTTGAGTAATAGCCTGTTGGTCGGATGATCATCCGCGATTAATATGCTCAACTTTTCAGGTAGTGTTATAGGTTGTTCTGCTTTTGCCTCGACAGCCGCCACTTGTTGGGTAATTTCTACCGGGATTGTGATCGTAAATATCGTTCCTATGCCTGGATGACTTTCTAATGACAAATCGCCCTGCATGTTTTTAATTAATTCTTTGCAGATCATTAAGCCTAAACCAGAACCTGTTTGCTGACGACCTGCACTTGTTTGGCTATAGCGTTTAAACAGTTGTTGTTGTTCTTCCTGCGATAATCCACTTCCAGAATCCATAATCGTCATTTTGATAACAGCGTGGTTGTCATCAATGTGACCCAGGGAGGTCGTAATTTTTACTGCCCCCTCGGTAGTAAATTTGAGAGCATTACTCAGTAAATTAGATAAGACCTGCTTAAACGCCTGAGGGTCGATCTTAACCAGGTAGCGTTCAGGAAGCGTACTGCTGCAACTTAATGCGATCGATTTGCTTGCAGCAATCGCAGCGAAAGAGTGACAAGTGTTCTGGACTAAAGTAGGGATATCGACCCATTGTGGTTGAAGTTGATAGTTACCCGATTCAATTTTGTCGACATCAAGGATTTCACCAATTAAGCCGAGGAGTGATTGTCCGGTGGCGTAGGCAAGTGAAATCGCCTCCACCCGTTGTTCCTTGCTAAGACCAGAACCCGACAGAAGTTCCAGGAAGCCCATAATGGAGCTTATTGGTGTTCTTATTTCGTGACTCATTGTTGCCAGAAACTGGCTTTTTGCGACAGTTGCATTGATCGCTTTATTTCTCTCTACTTCGAGTGCATGAATTAAATCACGCGTCTCGGTAATATCTTGCCAACCACAAATATAAACAGCATGTTCGCTTGCTGGCAGATTACATAAGGTATGCCAGTGATTAATGCATCTTTTCTCGATGCCATTATCAATTTCAAATACCTGTGTGTATATTTTTCGGTTTTCTTTCGTTTCTGCTGTGACTTCATGCGTATTAGAAAAAACATCTTTAAAGGGGGATTCACTGTTTTCTAATGGTAACATTGCATTTTTATAGTAATCAGCAGTGAAATAATGTTCAAATGCACTATTGTGACTAATGACATTACCTTGCCAGTTTACAACATAAGTTGGATTAGGTAAGGAATCCGAGAGCGCTTTCCGGAATGATATTTGGTTTTCTAAATCACCCTGAATAACTTTACGACGACGAACTGAGCGTAACAGGTAGAATCCCCATAAAAGGCTACTGCCAACTAATAAAACGGATAATGTCGTAACAATATAAAATTGCTCGCTATAGAGGTCCCATGTGTCAATGGTCACATTGGGCATTTTAATCCATTTTTCGGTCAGGCGCAGAACTTCGCTTGGGGGAATTGCATTCAGTGCTTTATTAATAATATCCTTAAGTTCCGGTTCTCCGCGAGGAAAAGCGAACGAAAGTGATGCATTCTGAACGCCGGGAATAAGAAAATGATAAAGTTCATTAGGATAGTAATGGTCGATCATGTAACGCGAATTTAACTGTGTCGCGACCAGAGCATCAAGTTCACCTTCCTTGACCTTGTGAAATGCAGCGCTGGCGTTATCGACTTTTATCCACTCTACCTCCGGATACATCTCTTTTAATTGCGAATGAAGCTCATAATAATATGGAATGGCAACTTTCATTCCTTTTTTTAATGTTTGTTCACTGTCAGGCGCTTTTTGCATGACAAAAACGTAAGGCGTTGTTATGAAGACTTCAGCAAATGAAACATTATTTTCTCGATCTTCACTATAAATAGCGGCGGGCAATATATCCCATCCACCGGGGTTAAGCTGTGTCCCAGCATGAATATTGTGTGAAACGGTGATCGGAGAAAAATTTAAACCTGTTTGCAAGGTAATAATATTAAGAATATCACCCATCACGCCCCGAACTGAGCCAGTTTCATCTGTCATAGAATAGGGTGGCGAGTAAGGATTTTCCAGCACCTTTAAATCGGGATGCTGCTTAATCCACTGTTTTTCATGTTCAGTGAGTTCTAATGGTTTGTTCAGAAAGGCCAGGTTTCCTGTATCAAGCCAATTTTGTGATACTTCATAGCGAACTTCATTTGTTAAAGCATCAACAAATCGATTGAGTACTTCATTAAGAACGATTGAATCTTTTCTGGTTAATAAAAAGTTATATTGACGCGGTGAGTTATAATACTTCACTACATTTAAGGAGTGAGTAAAATAACGGGAAATCATACTGCTGGTAATGATGTTACTACCAATAAAGTAATCATTCTGTCCGGCTGAGACGGATGCTAATGCCTGATATAAATTTGTAAAAGAGATAATTGTTGCTTTTGGAAATGATTGATGAATTACCTCGTCTGGGGGATAATTTGCTACTCGAGCAATATTTACTGGTTTTGATGAGGTAAGCGGTCGCATTGAATCGTGAAGGGTAGTGACCAGCGCCGGAAAGGTAATTATCAGAGGATTAGTTGCAGCAATGTCATCATTAAGAGGCGGCGAAGCAACTAAATGTGATAACACTATATCAACTTCACCGTCTTCCAGCGCGTCCATTGCTTTTTGATGATCTGCGTATTCCCGGAGTGTTAATTTGATATTTAACGCTCTTTTTAAAAGATTTAAATAATCAGCATTAATACCACGAATCCGTTGCTGCGAATCGGTATGCAACAACGTAGCTGTTTGGGACTTGTGTACTGCAATCACAAGATTTTTTTTGCTCGCTAGCCAACGTAATTCCTTGTTGCTCAGACGTAGTGGATCAAGTGTGACACGGTTGTTACTACTGATGCCACGATATTCGATGTAATCTCCGTCTGCGAAACTTATGGTCGACCAAAGACCACAACAGAGAAGAAAAATATAGGGTAAAAACTTCATGTGGTTAGCCGATTTTGTTACGTTGTGCGAATGTGTAAAGATCCATCAGTGATTTGCATTCTAATTTTTCCATCAAGCGACTTTTATAAGTGCTGACAGTTTTGTTGCTGATGAACATTTTTTCAGCAATGTCATTATTATCCTTGCCATCAAGAATATACCGCATGACACTAATTTCTTGTTTCGATAAGGAGTCGAGTTTTTGCTGGTCGGACGTTAAACTTCCAACAAACCGGTTGAGAGAGAAGGGGAAATAGCAGTAGCCATTTTTTGCAGCTTCAATAGCTGCAATGATATTGTTCATGCCTTCTTTTTTACTCACGAAACCATTAGCGCCAGCATCAGCACAATGTTTCCCGTAAAAATGGTCATTTTTAGCGGAGACAATAATAATAATTCCGCTATATTGGCGCTTTCTCAGCGTTTCTAACACCTGGATACCGTTAACTCCGGGGATATCGACATCAATGATGACGATATCAGGCTTAAGTGTTTCCACCCGCTGAACGGCGCTTCCGCCTTCAGTCAACTCTGCTAAGATTTCAATATCGTTTTTGATCAATAAATTACGAATTGCTGCGATAGCAAGAGGATGGTCATCAATAATTATTGCGTTCATAGATTATTCCCTTTGCAATGAAGCATTTCCCTTCTCCCTGTAGTAATACAGACATAAGGTATCATCTCATTTTCTCAATAAAAATAAGAAAATTTGAGCTTCCTTTAAGATAATTCGACAAGTATACCATATAAATAGTCGGCATAAATAAAATGTCAACAATAAAATCAGGGATGATACCGATGATTTATAGTTTCAAATGAGCACTATAAGTTTTCTCACTAATCCTACAGGCGTAAGAATTGTATTGCAAAAGCCGCGGTTTAGTCCTCTGTTGTTTTTTTTGCACCTCATTTAAATTAGCCCTCCAACGTTCCTGGGATAATGTGCAAAACATGCACTGTGTTTGATATGAGGAATGAATACTCTTTTCATTCAATTCATAAATTTCATCTATGCGAAATGAGAGATAATAGTGGAACAGATTAATTCAAATAAAAAACATTCTGACAGAAGAAAATATTTTGCTTTGTTAGCGGTAGTTTTATTTATTGCGCTTTCAGGTGCCTATGCCTATTGGTCAATGGAATTAAAAGACATGATTAGTACAGATGACGCCTATGTCACGGGAAATGCAGATCCAATTTCTGCACAAGTCTCAGGCAGTGTCACTGTCGTTAATCATAAAGATACGAACTACGTTCGACAAGGTGACATTTTAGTTTCACTGGATAAAACTGATGCCACTATCGCACTCAATAAAGCTAAAAATAATCTGGCAAATATTGTTCGGCAAACGAATAAACTATACTTACAGGATAAACAATACAGTGCCGAAGTCGCTTCAGCACGTATTCAGTATCAACAATCTTTAGAAGATTATAACCGTCGTGTGCCTTTAGCGAAGCAAGGGGTTATTTCAAAAGAAGCGCTGGAGCATACCAAAGATACGTTAATAAGTAGCAAAGCGGCATTGAATGCTGCTATCCAGGCTTATAAAGCGAATAAAGCTTTAGTAATGAACACACCATTAAACCGTCAGCCACAAGTCATTGAAGCTGCAGATGCAACCAAAGAAGCCTGGTTGGCGCTTAAACGTACGGATATTAAGAGTCCGGTTACCGGTTATATTGCCCAGAGAAGTGTTCAGGTCGGCGAAACAGTGAGTCCCGGACAATCGTTAATGGCTGTCGTACCGGCGCGTCAAATGTGGGTTAATGCCAACTTTAAAGAAACACAACTCACGGATGTACGGATTGGTCAATCGGTCAATATTATCAGCGATCTTTATGGTGAAAATGTTGTGTTTCATGGTCGGGTGACAGGGATCAATATGGGAACCGGCAATGCGTTCTCCTTATTACCTGCACAAAATGCGACAGGGAACTGGATCAAAATCGTTCAGCGTGTACCGGTTGAAGTTTCTCTGGATCCAAAAGAACTCATGGAACACCCTTTGCGCATTGGTTTATCGATGACTGCAACTATTGATACGAAGAATGAAGACATTGCCGAGATGCCCGATCTGGCTTCAACCGTGACGTCCATGCCTGCTTATACCAGTAAGGCTTTAGTTATCGATACCAGTCCGATAGAAAAAGAAATTAGCAACATTATTTCGCATAATGGACAACTTTAATGGCAATCACTAAATCAACTCCTGCACCATTAACCGGTGGGACGTTATGGTGCGTCACTATTGCATTGTCATTAGCGACGTTTATGCAAATGTTGGATTCCACTATTTCTAACGTCGCAATACCGACAATATCTGGCTTTCTGGGAGCATCAACAGACGAAGGTACCTGGGTTATCACCTCGTTTGGCGTAGCAAATGCCATTGCGATCCCTGTTACCGGCAGGCTGGCACAAAGAATAGGCGAATTAAGGTTATTTTTACTTTCAGTAACCTTTTTTTCGCTGTCTTCATTAATGTGTAGTTTATCGACCAATCTTGATGTGCTGATATTTTTTAGAGTCGTTCAGGGGTTAATGGCGGGGCCGTTAATTCCACTGTCACAGAGTTTATTATTAAGGAATTATCCACCAGAAAAAAGAACATTTGCTCTGGCATTATGGTCAATGACCGTGATTATCGCTCCGATATGTGGGCCGATATTGGGCGGCTATATTTGCGATAACTTTAGCTGGGGTTGGATATTTTTAATCAATGTCCCTATGGGGATTATCGTCCTGACATTATGCTTAACCTTACTTAAAGGACGAGAAACTGAGACTTCACCGGTCAAAATGAATCTACCAGGACTGACCCTGTTAGTGCTCGGTGTTGGTGGCTTGCAAATTATGCTTGATAAAGGGCGCGATCTGGATTGGTTCAACTCGAGTACAATAATACTACTAACAGTAGTATCAGTTATTTCTCTGATCTCTTTAGTCATTTGGGAGTCGACCTCAGAGAATCCGATTCTTGACCTCAGTTTGTTTAAGTCCCGTAATTTCACCATTGGTATTGTGAGTATCACATGCGCGTATTTATTTTACTCTGGAGCGATAGTTCTTATGCCGCAGTTACTCCAGGAAACGATGGGGTATAATGCGATATGGGCCGGACTTGCCTATGCGCCCATCGGTATCATGCCGCTATTAATATCACCTTTGATAGGACGTTATGGCAACAAAATTGATATGCGGTTGTTGGTGACATTTAGTTTTTTGATGTATGCGGTTTGCTATTACTGGCGTTCTGTGACATTTATGCCAACGATTGATTTTACAGGCATCATTTTGCCACAGTTTTTTCAGGGATTCGCCGTTGCCTGTTTCTTTTTACCCTTAACAACGATTTCGTTTTCAGGCTTGCCAGATAATAAATTTGCCAATGCCTCGAGTATGAGTAATTTTTTTCGCACCTTGTCAGGATCAGTTGGTACGTCGTTGACAATGACACTGTGGGGACGCCGCGAATCGTTACACCATAGTCAGTTGACAGCAACCATCGATCAATTTAACCCCGTGTTTAATTCATCGTCACAAATTATGGATAAATACTATGGTTCGCTTTCAGGAGTTCTTAATGAAATTAATAATGAAATAACTCAGCAGTCACTTTCTATTTCTGCAAATGAGATTTTCCGTATGGCGGCTATTGCTTTTATCTTACTTACGGTTTTGGTTTGGTTTGCGAAACCGCCGTTTACAGCGAAAGGCGTTGGGTGATGGAAAAAGAGGAGGCTATAGCAGGTAAAACGGCAGAATCTTAAGTCTGCGTCATCGGCAGCATCGCTCACCCAGGGAAAGGATGGTGATGCTGCGTTGAAACGTTATTAACGGCCTTTTGCCAGATATTGATTCATCTCTTCTTCCGGCACCATTCCACCTCCCGTCGCCCACACCAGATGAGTGGCATTACGCAGTTGTTCTGCGCTGAAACCGTGCATCTGTTGGTAACTTACTGATGCGCACACGCGCTGAGGTCCGGCCATACCCGCCAGTGCCGAAGGTTCAAGACGAATACCTTCTTCCTGCGCCAGCCAGCCAAGCATGTCATACATGGTTTGATCGCTAAGGGTATAGAAGCCATCCAGCAGACGCTCCATCGCCCGCCCGACAAAGCCCGATGCGCGACCAACCGCAAGGCCATCGGCAGCGGTAAGGTTGTCGATGCCAATATCCTGAACAGAAATCTGATCGTGTAATCCGGTATGGACGCCTAATAACATACACGGGGAGTGTGTTGGTTCGGCAAAAAAGCAGTGAACATGATCGCCAAACGCCAGTTTAAGTCCGAATGCGACGCCACCAGGACCACCGCCAACACCACACGGCAGATAGACAAATAGAGGGTTATCAGCATCGACGATACGGCCTTGCTGGGCAAATTGCGCTTTAAGACGCTGGCCAGCGACGGAATACCCAAGGAACAACGTGCGGGAATTCTCGTCATCAATAAAGAAACAGTTCGGGTCAGACTGCGATGCTTTACGTCCTTCCTCGACAGCAACACCATAATCTTGCTCATATTCCACGACCGTAACGCCATGGCTGCGCAGTTTCGCTTTTTTCCATGCCCGGGCATCAGCAGACATATGCACTGTCACCTTAAAGCCAATGCGGGCGCTCATAATACCGATTGATAACCCCAGATTTCCGGTTGAGCCCACAGCAATGCTGTATTGGCTAAAGAACTGTTTAAACTCCGGAGAAAGCAGTTTGCTGTAGTCATCTTCAAGCGTCAGCAACCCTGCTTCCAGAGCCAGTTTTTCTGCATGTGCCAGGACTTCATAAATCCCGCCGCGTGCTTTTATGGAGCCGGAAATAGGCAAATGGCTATCTTTTTTCAGTAACAGTTGCCCGCTGATCGGTTGCTGATATTCCTTTTCCAGCCGTTTTTGCATAGCCGGAATGGCAACCAGTTCTGATTCAATAATCCCCCCAGTGGCAGCAGTTTCAGGAAATGCTTTTGCCAGATAGGGGGCAAAACGAGATAAGCGCGCATGGGCGTCCTGAACATCCTGTTCGGTCAGGCCAACATAAGGTAAACCTTCAGCCAATGAGGTCGTGCCAGGATTGAACCAAGTGGTTTCTTTAAGAGCAACCAGATCCTTTACCAACGGATACTGGGCGATGAGCGAATTCATTTTAGCGTTTTCCATAGTACGTCTCTTTGCGCTTAGATGATAAATGACAGCAGGAATGTGCCCGCCAGAGCGATGACCGAAGCGATAAATGTCGCTGTCGTATAGTATTTAAATGTTTCATTGAGCGTAGCGCCGCAATATTGCTTCACCAGCCAGAAAAGCGAGTCCGTAACGATCGTGCAGCCAATCGCACCGGAACCGATAGCAATCGCAATAATTTCCGGGCTGATGTCGGGATACAGCGGCAGCATGGGGGCAACAATTGCCGTTGCCCCCATCATTGCCACCGTAGCGGAGCCCACTGCAGCATGCAGAATAAGTGCCACCAACCAGGCCAGAAGAATCGGGTGCATATGCATATTGGAGAGAATAACTGCCAGCGTATCAGCGAGACTGCTGCTTTTTAAAATGGCGTTGAATGCGCCTCCGGCCCCGATAATCAGCAAAATATTAGCAATAGAACCGAAACCATTTTCCGTATGTGTGAGCATCGTCCCCATGCTCATATGCTGACGTATACCCAACACATAATAGGCGACAAACACGGCGATAAACATGGCAGTGATAGGGTTGCCAATAAACTCAAGCAAGGTATACAAACCACTCTCACGCGCCATATTCAATTCGGCAATCGTTTTAACCAACATCAGCGCAATGGGTAGCAGTATGGTGAATAACGTTGCGCCTAATGAAGGTAGTGTTTTTTCATCGCGAACTTTGAGATCGGCAAACTCTGTGGGTACAGGTTTAAAGGGCAGTCGTTGCCCCAGAAATTTAAGGAAAAGTGGGCCACCGATCAGTGATGCCATCAGCCCAACCAGCAAACCGTAGACGATCACCGAACCGATATCTGCGCCCAGCTTATTGGCAACATATAAAGCAGCCGGATGTGGGGGAACCACGCAGTGCACAGCCATCAATGCGGTACACAGCGGAATGGCCAGCTTTAACAATGAGGTATTGGTTTTTTTGGCAATTGAAAAAGCCAGAGGAATCAATAGCACGACGCCCACTTCAACAAACAGCGTGATGCCGCAAATCAGGCCAACCAGCACCATAATGACATCAGCCGAAAGCCACCGGCAGCGTTGAAGTGTCAGACCAATTCTTTCTGCGGCCCCGGATACTTCCATCATTTTTCCCAGTATCGTGCCAAGGCCGATAACCGCAGCGAGGAACCCCAGCGTTCCGCCAATTCCACTTTCAATAGCATTTACCATATCCAGTGGCCCCATACCCATCATCGTTCCCACGAAGAAGCTGGCCAGCAACAGCGCCAGAAACGGGTGGAATTTGAACTTCACGATGGTCAGTACAATTAACACGATGCTGATAAGCAGCGTGCTCACAACCCAGATTTGAGAGTGCATATCTCACCTTCCCCTGTGATTAACCTGATGATATTGGACAAAAAAACAACGCAGGCTGACAAACGATAAAATTTGCCTTTCACATGAGCTAAATTGCATCAAGGGAGTGATTTACATCTAAAAATGAAGGTGAATTGAGATATGGTTCACTTTAGCTCACCTTACAGCTGAAATTTTGCCGCTATTTTTTTACACTTAATAGAAAAATGAGGTGATTATGGAACCCCTTCGTGAAATAAGAAATCGACTGCTTAACGGCTGGCAACTATCAAAACTGCATACTTTTGAAGTGGCTGCCAGGCATCAGTCTTTCGCCCTGGCGGCAGAGGAATTGTCGCTGAGCCCCAGTGCGGTAAGTCACCGTATCAATCAGCTGGAAGAAGAATTAGGTATTCAGTTGTTTGTTCGTTCCCATCGCAAAGTGGAATTAACGCACGAGGGGAAACGCGTTTATTGGGCGCTAAAATCGTCGCTGGATACCCTGAATCAGGAAATTCTGGATATCAAAAATCAGGAGTTATCGGGAACGTTAACTCTGTATTCCCGGCCCTCTATCGCCCAATGCTGGTTGGTGCCCGCATTAGGTGACTTTACACGCCGATATCCGTCTATTTCGCTCACCGTGCTCACTGGTAATGACAATGTCAATTTGCAACGTGCCGGAATCGATTTGGCGATCTACTTTGATGATGCGCCGTCAGCGCAACTGACCCATAACTTTCTGATGGATGAAGAAATCTTGCCAGTTTGTAGCCCGGAGTACGCTCATAGACATGATTTAACCAACACGGTAATTAACCTGCGTCACTGTACGTTGCTCCATGACAGACAGGCATGGAGCAACGACTCCGGTACGGATGAATGGCATAGTTGGGCGCAACATTATGCGGTTAATTTGCCGACATCTTCTGGAATTGGCTTTGATCGTTCTGATTTAGCCGTTATCGCCGCGATGAATCATGTTGGGGTGGCGATGGGAAGGAAACGCCTGGTACAAAAAAGGCTTGCCAGTGGTGAGCTCGTCGCGCCGTTTGGCGATATGACGGTGAAATGCCATCAGCATTATTACATCACCACATTACCGGGCAGGCAGTGGCCAAAAATTGAGGCATTTATTACTTGGTTAAGAGAACAGGTAAAAACCACTTCATAATGAATAAGACCACGAGTTCCTGGTGTGCCTTATTCGGCACTGCTAGTGCGAATTTAATAATTTACGGTTTTTACGTGGTTTTAGGGATAAACACAAGAATGGTGTCCCCTGCAGACATCTACTTGAAGCGGCAGGGGATTGATTGGAGTGGTGTTTTTTAGGTGTGAGAAATATTTTACCCGCTATTTTACCCATTGGCGCGGCTTAAGAGCTTATTTTTGAATTCACAATGGTCACGATATAACCATCTTGCTCGCCCGTGGATAACTTTGGCTTTTGGCAGGTCGCCGGACTTAATCCGGTCGTAGATGAAGGTTTTACCAAAGCCAGTATCAGCCATGATGAATTTCAAATCAACCAGGGAATCAGGCTGTAGTTCGTGTTGCATGAGTGCTATCTCCGAATAGGGAATCGAACCTGCAAATCAGGTAATAAAAAAACCGCATTGATGCGGCGATGGTAGGTCTGGATATCTTGATAAATGAAAATGCCTCATCGAGTGTGAGGCGGGTTAGTCCTTGCGTAGCTCGCTGATTCTTCTGTAAGTCTCTGGTGCTTTGTTCCCGTACGTCTTCATTTCAGACTTCAACAGAGCAACGAGGGAATCCCATTCGTTGAGGATGCCTTTGAATGCCGGAACGCGCTTTGCAACCTTGTCGAATGAATCCCTGATTTCTGGAATCTGCTCGACAAGCGCAACGCATCGCCGGAAGTCTGCTGCGTCATGGGGAGCGCCGAAGTGATGACCATAGATATTCTTTTTCAGTCCACATGCGATTGAGGCAAGAGTTGCGCTACTGATGCCAACATCGCCAGTCGATTGCCATTTCAAAACCTTCATAGCCAAATCTGACATTTCTTGTCTCCAATAAAAAAACCGCCATCAGGCGGCTTGGTGTTCTTTCAGTTCTTCAATTCGAATATTGGTTACATTGTTTTAATATATGAATAAATAAATTAGCTTTTTTCGTTGCCTTCGCGTTCTTTATTAATTTTAACAAACTCGTTTTTACCACGCTCTCCAAATGCGTCTTTAGAGTCGTTGTATCCGCAATCGCAGCACACATAATCACCAGACCATCCACGCATTGTTTTTTCTTTTGCAATATTTCCAGAACCGCATTTTGGACAAGACATATCACTACCTCCAAAGCATGAGTGAGATGACAACGTAACATTGATTGGAGATTAACAATAGATTGCTGATGTAAAAGATATGTATAAGCTTCGCTTTCAAAGTGGAGGCTCTGGTAGCGGCATCCAGTGTGACGGCTCACATACCCCCTCAACACCATTCATGTAAAAGAATTGAAATAACCCTTTACCTTTGTGAAACCCTACCATCTGCTCTTTTGTGTCTGAGCAATAAACCAAAACATCTTCTTCGCTTGGCATTCGCTCACTACAGCTTATCCAACCATCCGGAGTTACCGGAGAGTTGCCGGGTTCTTTAATGTGCAAGCGAGGCTCACCATCTTTTGGTTCAGGCCACTGGCGTTCCATGTTGATCTTCAATTTATCTTCCATAGCAGCGGTAATTTCAGCATCACTGATACCAGCACGGCGCTGTGCATCCCACAACAGGAACTGCATATCAGCCCACTCGCTGAGATCGTCAGGTTCGGCTGCGGCTTCCAGAGCCTCTTTTGAGAGATGTTTCAGCGGACCAATGGGGCCAACGCAGCCAAATGTGGAGTCAGACCATTTGGCATGCTCGTGGCGAATCTGTTCGCGTTCCAGTGATGCCAGTGCAATTCGTGCCAGTTCTTCCGCTTCTTCTGCTGGCAGTACAACGTTGCTACCAGGTCCGTATGTTTCGCGCCACTGTTTGATTGTCAGCAGTCGCTCTTTGGTAATAGTGGTCATAGCTATTTCACCTTAATCTCAACATTTCGCAGCTTTAGCTCTACTGGCAGGTCTGACTTTCCGGTTAATGCCAATGCGAGATTTTCTGGAGTAATGAGAGCAGTTATTGTTTTCCCCCTCGCCAGACGAATAATCATTCGTATCTCGCAATCGTCACATGCTCCCGGTCGAACAATTGATATTTGTCCGGTCATCTCACTCTCCTTTGATGCGAATGCCAGCGGCGCGTGGCACATTAACTTCCACGATGCGCACTGTTGGTTTGTACATCTCAATCGCTGTCAGCCAGTCAGCTCCTGTCATGCGCTTTTCCGCATCGCCATTAGTCCACTTAACCGGTACACCAATAGCCTTCATCGCGATTTCTATTTCCCCGGCAATGGCGCTTTTTCCGCAACCAGTAAAACCAGATACAACGACCAGAACTTCACCTTTGGCTGGTTTTATTTCCCGCGCTTCCAGTTCTGCTATGCGCTTACTTCCATCCGCGATTACTCCCTCGTAATATTCACGCTGCTCGTTGAGTTTTGATTTTGTCTCTTCAAGCTCAACTCTCAGCTTCCCTACCGTTAGCGCAATATCCTCGTTCTCCTGATCACGGCTTTTGATGTATTGCTGGTTTCTTTCCCGTTCATCCAGTAGTGCCTGCACTACTTCTGGGTTGAAAGCTGCGATATAACGAGCGTTGTTCTCTGCGTTTTTCTGTCCATCAAAGCCGGTCCATTTGATAACGTCTTCACATCGTTTATCACCGGGCGTATGCACCGCATACGTACCAGTACCCGTCGAAATAAATGCAACCCATTCGCCTTGTGTTGCCAGTTGCGCCGCCTCACGCAGTGCCTGATAGTCAATCTTGCTCACTGGTCGCCTCCTTTGCGAAGCTGTTCAGCAATACTTACGCATATCTCTGCGCCTCTAATCAGCCCCGGAACGTTCTTGTTTGGCCCCACTTCACCATCAACAAAATCAATCATCGCGTTACGAGCCATATCTACCCCCTGCGCCCGCACTTCAGCCAGAAAAGCATCGGTGACTGGGGTTTTGACAATAATGCTGTCACGCAGGATGAAGAAAGCATTGAGCATCCCTGTTTCCGGCATTTCAGCAGAATTAAAAGCATCTATCGCCAAGTCCATAATTGGGCCAAGTGGCTGCGGATGTGCGCTGCGCAGAATCTCTTGTTCAGTGATTAGTGATTGAATCTTTTCCACCAAGTCTGATGGCGAGACATCATCTGCGTCTTCCTGGAAGCCAAGCGCTGAACGCACCGCCCGAGATTCAGCCATTCTTTGGTCTGCCTGTCCTGCTGACATGGAGTAGCGACCATTCTCAGCAGTCAGCGCCGCGCACTTGGCTTCCAGGTTATCAATCGTGATTCCAGCGGAACGACACTCGCGCAACGCCGTTTCTAGTTTTGATTCAAGTTCACCGAACTTACGAACCAGATATTCAGCGTTTGTTTCGTTAACCTTTAAATCGCCTGGGATGCATTTACCTTTCAGAAATCCATCCATCTCAATTAGTGTCATTTGTTTCATTTTTTCCCACTCCGCCACATCGCATTCAGATATTTGTTTTGATTCACTGATGGAAAAGAATTTCTCTTAAGCAATTCCTCTCTCGATGGCATTGGCTTTACGCGTTGGCGAATAATCATTTCTGCCGGAAGGATGCCGGGATTGTATGCAAGTCCTCTCATGATTTACTCTCAACGAACTGGTCAATAGCCATGCTAAGTGACACACCTAAAGTTTCGATATGCTGCTGAATATCCTGTAGCGTCTGCGCCTGAGATAACAGAATTTCACGGTTGCATAACTCTTTAACCAGATGCTCAAACTTGCTGTAATAACCGATACGGCTTAGTGTTTCTTTCCCTGCATTCTCGCCTTCTTTGATAATTCCTCTTTCATTAAGAATCAGGTCGTGTTTTGTTCCAGTAATAACGTATTTTCCGAGGTCGATGTTCAGCTTCATTGTTAATTACTCCATGTTAATTTATTCGTATGCCTGCTCTTTCTTCATCGAGTTTTTTTAGCTTGTATCGCATAGCTCTTACTGAATAAATTGAGCGGCAGGTTGCAATTGCTATTTCTTCTGCGGAGAACTTACCGAAAAGTGATACTTCGGCTCTTGTCCAGCGTCTTCCACGAAGTCGGCTAACAATGTCAGCTCCAATCCTTGTTGCTTTCGCCATTACTGCTTTTTCAGTCCTTTCCAGTTTTTCAGCGATAACTTCAACTGGCATTGTCGCCGCCACTTCGCGCAAGAAATCGACTTCCCATTTCTCCCATGGAGTCTTTTTCATAGTCGATACCGTTATTTGATAAGAAGTGAAGGTTTCCCAACTTTGAGTTGAGCGCCGGGGATATTTATTCCTGCTTTTAGTTGGTGTTTGATTGCCAGTTTGTCGGCTTTAATTGTCGTTTCGAACTCAACGTATTCAGGAGGAAGGGCGCTTGAGTCGATGATTTCTACAATTTCTGACGGTTTGCGGATTGTTACCTGGTGAATGCCTGCTCGAATATTTTTCTTGCCAACCATTTCAAGCGATGACGCTATATATGATTTGATGCTCTCAATCTTATTTTGAATTACTGCGGCTCGCTCATTCAGTGACTTTGCCTCTTCCTTGAGGCGTTCGGCATAACCAGATTCATTTTTAATGACGGAAAGAAGTTGCTCTATTTTATCGGTAAATTCTCCTTCCATGCCTTCTATTGTGTCAGCAATCATCTCTGGCTCTAAATCTGAATCCATCAGCTTTGCGTATTCATTGGCTATTTCATACAGTTTGCTCACTGGCAACCTCCAGTTTCGCTTTGCATTCTATGTAAATGGCTTGTACGTTCTGCTGCAATTTCATTCCAGATGTCAGGCGATATGCTTCTGCAAAATATCGCTTCAAATCATCCATGTTTTCTGCCTGAGCCATTTCATCGCAAAGAAGTTGTACTTTATCCATTATTTCCTGCTGGCGTTTCCGTTCATCTTCGCGGATATCTTCCTCTGATTTGTGCGGCATAACTGGTTCAGTCCACACACCTTCTTCTTCGTTTAGTACGTGAATAGCACTATCAAGACGTGATGCCTTAGGCCAATACTTGCTTGCACGCTTTACGACCGTCTTTCGCGCCATCTCATTCCAGTGATTTACCCATGGTCCTTTATCGCTGAATGCCGCCTTGCTTGTTTTCCTTACAGCCTCAATTTCAGCCAGACTCATCTCTTCCGTTAGATAATCACCTGCTGGCGTCTTAACTGTGCAGTAAACGCCAACGATATCACCACGATCACCGAAGGCGTTGTATTTATGGGTTGGTGCTTTATCAAGCCCGTTTGACTCATAGGTATCGTTAGCATGAACAAGTTTTGCCTGACCCCATGAGATAACACCAGACTCCATTGCAATATGGAGCAATCCCATATAACTGATATCAAGGCACACCATGCCGTCGCGCGGAACCAGATAAGCCAGTTTGCTAGCCGGGTTTAAGGTGATGCCGATCGCCGCAACATTGATGATGGCGTTCTGTGCGCTGGTTGGATTTGCCAGTGCCGTTTTAGCCAGGTAATCATTTTTCTGGAAATACTGAATTGCAAACTGGCTTTCCTTAGCCCATGTCACCGTCTGTTCAGTCAATGCTCCGCAGAATAACTGCTCCTGCTGTTTAACGAATTCAACGATATTGCTCATGCAGCTTCTCCAAAAATGTGTCTGCGTTTGAATATTGAGAAGGCATATTCAGCCTTAACTCTTTCGGTTATTGCATCCCAGAACCATTCAGCGGCTTTTTCCTGATAGTCACAGTCATCATCTTCCAGCCAGTCGATAGCGTCCTTAGTGTGTTCATCTGGTTTATATGAGCGAAGCATTTCGCTTATTGGGTCGCAACGTTTGCAGAGGCGATCAACTTCACTGTTGATTCGTTCGTAATCTTCATCAGTAAAACTTGCGATGATTTGCGATATTTCACGCTTATCATTCAGAGTCAGAATCATCATCTTTCTCCTGTTTTTTGTGCTGATTGAGCATTTTGTTCATCTGACGAATGAATTCTTCGTCTGACCAGTTATCTGTAAAACTCATGGACGGCCTTGTTGTTTCAAAATATCCCAAAGTTTTTCGAGCAAACTTTTCATTCTTGGTTGTTTAAAGTCTGCTCCGGTTAAAATATTTTTTCGTGAATGCTGTACCGATAAAATCGGGTTGAAAGGGCGAACCGATGCCGCCCCTGCAATAGCGAACTGTTGCATAGGATGCTCCTTCTGTTTGATTGCATAACGAAAACGCCTCGGGTGAAGCGTTATTGGTATGCATATAAAAAGGCCCTCACACTGGAGGGCAAAGAAGATTTCCAATAATCAGAACAAGTCGGCTCCTGTTTAGTTACGAGCGACATTGCTCCGTGTATTCACTCGTTGGAATGAATACACAGTGCAGTGTTTATTCTGTTGTTTGTGCCAAAAATAAAGGCCGACTATGCGGCCTTATCTACATTTCTGAACCAAACGCAGATCGGACCGTCTTCTGTATCGTGAATCGAACCGACAAACCATCCTTCTCCATCTGGCATGCTTGGCTCCCATCCACTGATGTTTGGATTCCCATCTTCAAAATACGCGTCAATTACCGTTTGATTGTTGTCGTTTTCCATTTCAACAATTGATGATTCAATGCCATGCTGCTTGCAGAAAGATCTGAACTCATCAACTGAAATTACCTCTCTATCCCCAAACAGGTTGGCGTATTCTGGGTGCGTCCAGTAGCCATCCTCGCTTCGCTCTACTACTAATGCTTCCATATATCACCTCAAATAAGTGGTTTGCTGCGAAAAAGTAAAACAATGATATTCACTTCTATTTGTCATCGTGTAAGTGACGCAGGTTATTAACTCGCGGCCAGTAATATTTTGGCTTGGCTCGAGATCCGGGTCTTGGACCTACACAAACTATATAGCTCTCTTCTTTCCTCGGAAGGCCAGGTGCATCTAGCAGACGGCCTAGTTCGAATTTTTTTACGTTGACACCAGGAGGAATCACCTCGACGATAAACCCGATTTTTACCTTCGTTACACCGTTTGATGAGCTTGACCATTTAACTTCATCGTTCAATTTGAACTTCATCATTAACCTCAATCGTAATAAGCTGGAATTGATTTTCCGCGTTGTTTCTGGCGGCCTGAGCAGGTTACGCCCATTTCACTGCGTGGCTTGCTGTACCATGTGCGCTGATTCTTGCGCTCAATACGTTGCAGGTTGTTTTCAATCTGTTCGTGGTATTCAGCCAGCACCGTAAGGTCTATCGGATTCAGTGCGCTTTCTACTCGTGATTTCGGTTTGCGATTCAGCGAGAGAATAGGGCGGTTAACTGGTTTTGCGCTTACCCCAACCAACATGGGATTTGCTGCTTTCCATTGAGCCTGTTTCTCTGCGCGACGTTCGCGGCGGCGTGTTTGTGCATCCATCTGGATTCTCCTGTCAGTTAGCTTTGGTGATTGGATGGCCGGCGCTGAACCCCGGCTTACTGGTTAGAGCGCCCGCACTACCAGTGACGCTGTCTTGAGGCGCAGATTGGTTACTGCTTGCCATGAGCGCTGTTTATACATTGGTCGAGCATCAGCCTGCTCATTCATCCAATCCCAAAGCCTTCTGCTTTGAATGCTGCCCTTCTTCAGGGCTTAATTTTTAAGAGCATCACCTTCATGGTGGTTAGTGCGTCCTGCTGATGGCTTAAAATTACAAGAAAGATTGTATGTTGTAAACAAGAAATATTGTAAATGGAGGTGCAAAAAACAAACTCCATTGTTTTTAAACGGAAAATAGTTTGTTTTTGGGTTACTGAGATTGAGGTGGGGATTAGTGGTTGCAGGTTCCGACTACATCACCAACAAAGGATTTGGTTGATGTAAGTTGCTGCATGCCCGGGATATTCATTACTTTGGAGTAAAGAGCTTTTTTGTCTGTAGTGATTGACCAAGTTTCAACGGTTATTCCGCCACCAGACTGGTATTCTCCTACCATAGTGTTCGATGACAAAGCCGTGTATTTCATCTCTGGATAGACGCCAGTGATTGATTCATAAACCGATGATTTATCACCATTAATTGTTATGTGGAAAACGGAATCTTCCGTGCTGTCTTTTGTAAACTCGTAACGATCGCCATTCATTGCCCCGTACCCGTGCAGGTTTGTGACAATCCAGCATTCAGAATTGGCGCTGGTAGTTAAGAGCATTGAGAGTAGCGCCGCAATCCTGATCATACGAATTTTACCCTCGCTTCCACGACAACACCGATAATCTTGCAGTTCCCGTTGATAGGAGTCATAGGCCATGAAGGATTCAGGCCTTTCAGGTACTTCTGCCCGCCATCTATAACCAGTTTCTTGAATGTTGCTTCGTTCGCGTCAGTCAGTTTGGCTACAACAAGGCTTCCATTCACTGGCTCGCGTCCAGTATCTACTAACACCATATGACCTTCAGGGATGCTTTGACCCACAGGTGAGGTCATGGAATCACCTTCAACCTTCAGCCAGAATCCATCGCCTAATAAGTTAACGTCACTGTCATACCATTCATCAATGTCCTTGATATCGTAGGGTTCACAAGCTTCACACCACGAACCAGCTCTAACCATGCTAATCAATGGATATTTCCCTTTGGGCTCAACGTGCCCAACAAATCTAACATTCGAATCAGAGGTGCCATTGAGCAGCCAGTCAACACTTACGCCAAGAGCTGACGCAAGTTCTGGTAAAAAGCGTGGTCGCTTAGTTTTACCGTTTTCGAGCTGCTCTATAGACTGCTGGGTAGTCCCCACCTTTTGAGCAAGTTCAGCCTGGTTAAGTCCAAGCTGAATTCTTTTGCTTTTTACCCTGGAAGAAATACTCATAAGCCACCTCTGTTATTTACCTCCAATCTTCACAAGAAAAACTGTATTTGACAAACAAGATACATTGTATGAAAATACAAGAAAGTTTGTTGATGGAGGCGATATGCAAACTCTTTCTGAACGCCTCAAGAAGAGGCGAATTGCGTTAAAAATGACGCAAACCGAACTGGCAACCAAAGCCGGTGTTAAACAGCAATCAATTCAACTGATTGAAGCTGGAGTAACCAAGCGACCGCGCTTCTTGTTTGAGATTGCTATGGCGCTTAACTGTGATCCGGTTTGGTTACAGTACGGAACTAAACGCGGAAAAGCCGCTTAAGACATTCCCGCTCTTACACATCCCAGCCCTGAAAAAGGGCATCAAATTAAACCACACCTATGGTGTATGCATTTATTTGCATACATTCAATCAATTGTTATCTAAGGAAATACTTACATATGCAACTTACAAGTACTCGCAAGAAAGCGAATGCAATTACAAGCAACATCCTGAATCGAATTGCTGTACGTGGTCAGCGAAAGGTTGCCGACGCGTTAGGGATTAATGAATCGCAAATTTCGCGATGGAAAGACAGCTTCATCCCAAAAATGGGAATGCTTCTGGCTGTTCTTGAATGGGGTGTTGAAGACGAGGAGTTGGCGGAACTGGCTAAGAAAGTAGCCAGAATGCTGACAAAAGAAAAAGCCCCGAAGAACGGCGAATTCTTCGAGGCCTGATGTAGAAAGACTGGATCAATCCACAGGAGTCATTATGACAAAACAACTCAGTCCTTACCAGGACAAAATTCACAAACACATACTACGTGATCGCTTCCTGTCCAGCTTCAAGCAGCCTGGTCGATTCCGGGCTGAGTTGGAAAAAGTGAAGCTGATGCAGAAGGAGAAAGGTCATGAGTAATCTTGCAACCGTAACACATTTAAGGCCTTCACAACGGCCTGTGGAGCGTCGTGTGGCAGAAGTTGAAGATGGTTATACCCGTCTTGCAAATGCCCTGTATGAAGAGCTTATCGGCGCAGATTTAACGAAAAATCAGAGCAAGGTTGCCCACGCCATATGCCGTAAAACATACGGCTACGGTAAAAAGATGGATCGCATCTCTGATAGTCAGTTAGCTCAAATTACCAGGCTGCCAAGACAGAAGGTAAACAAGGCCAAGAATGAGCTTATCGCGATGAAGGTTATCCTTCGCGAAGGCCAGCAAATCGGTCCTAACAAGAACATCGAAGAATGGCAAATCGAAGGGTGTCACTACTCTGGTGATAATGTCACTACATTGGTGACAAAAAGTGTCACCAAAACGGTGACAGCGCTGTCACCAAAACAGGGACACACAAAAGAAACTATTACAAAAGAAAAAAGAAATAATAAAAACACTATGTCCGAAAGTGTTCGGACGGAGTGTGAAAAATCACCTGACCGTCACGAAGAAACCGACAAGGCCTTCGAGGAAATATTCTGGTGTGCAGGCATGCGGAAAGCCGGGAAGAAAAACGCAGCTTCAGCATTCAGAACACAGTTCAGGGAATGGCGTAAAACTACAAGGGGTACGGCAAGCGAGTTTGCCACGATGCTGGCAGAAGACATCGCATGCAGGAATGGTAAGCAGTTCGGATTCGACAGGTTGTTACCATCGAGCTACCTGAACGGTCAGCGCTGGAACGACGAAAAGCCAGAAACCATTCAACCACAATCCAAACCATCATCCGCAATCACCGTATCGAAAACTGGCTACGTGTTTTTCGACAGGTGAACCATGAAATCAAAAATCAAATCGCTACTGGTCGCTGGTTATAACCACGGCTGGTTAAGTATTTCGTTTGTCGATTTCTGGTTTAAAAATCTCAATCTGAGGGAATCATGACGCCAAGTGAACTTAGCGACCTGCTTTGGGCGCAGGTTGACAGGGTGGCTCCGCACCTGTTGCCAAACGGCAAGAAAGAGGGGCATGAGTGGGTTGCCGGTAACGTCAACGGTGACAAGGGAAACAGCCTTAAGGTCAACCTTAGCGGCAAGAAAAAATGGGCTGATTTCGCTGAGGGAGACGGCGGTGACATGCTTGATTTGTGGATGGCATGTCGTGGAATTAACCTGCATCAGGCTATGCAGGAAGCGAAAGCATTTCTCGGTATCAAGGATGACGATCACCATTTCGATGCCAAACGTGAGAAGAAATTCTCCAGACCTGATCGCAAGAAAATCGCCCGCTACGTTACCAGAACAGAATCCCATCTTGAGTACCTGCAATCGCGTGGCATATCGCCAGAAATCGTAAAGCGCTACGAGGTTGTCAGCGGCAAGGTGTGGAATGGAGAGCGGGAACTGGATGCTCTGGTGATTCCGTACAAACGCGATGGTGAGTTGTTGCAGGTCAAGCGAATCAGCACTGAGCGCCCGGACGGGAAGAAAGTCATTATGGCAGAAGGTGATTGCGAACCTTGTCTGTTCGGATGGCAGGCTCTGGACGCTGGCGTGAGGGCGGTTGTACTTTGCGAAGGCGAAATTGATTGTATGAGCTATGCGCAATACGGAATCTCGGCGTTATCCGTACCGTTTGGTGGAGGGAAAGGCGCTAAGCAACAGTGGATTGAGTTTGAGTATCACAACCTCGACAGGTTTGAGGAAATATTCATCTCGATGGACGTTGATGATGTTGGTCGTGAAGCCGCAAGGGAAATCGCAAGCCGACTCGGTGAACATCGTTGCCGTCTTGTTACTCTGCCGTACAAAGACATCAACGAATGCCTGATGAACGGTGTTACCGAGGATGAAATCTGGCAGTACATCGGCACGGCATCCTACTTCGACCCTGAAGAACTCTACAGCGCGCGAGAGTTTTACCAGGACACTATCAACGCTTTCTACGGCAAGCAGCAGTATCTGTTTAATCCACCGTGGGAATCTCTGGCAGATAAATTCCAGTTCCGTGAGGCCGAGTTGACGCTGGTCAATGGTGTGAACGGTCACGGAAAAACGGAGGTTGTCGGGCATATGGCTCTTGAGGCAATGCGTCAGGGTGTGAAGACGTGCATCGCGTCACTTGAGCTGAAGCCTGGTATTCTCCTTAAGCGCCTTACCCGTCAGGCGACGTGCTGCAAGATGCCGCCAGTGCTGGAAATTGACTCTGCATTTAAATTTTATGACGAAAGACTTTGGGTGTTTGGTCTGACCGGAACGGCGAAAGCCGACAGGCTGATCGAAATATTCGACTACGCTCGCCGCCGATACGGGATCCAGTTATTCATCATCGACAGCCTGATGAAATGTGGCATAGGCGACGATGACTATAACGGGCAGAAGGCGTTTGTTGACTCGATTTGCGACTTCAAAAACAAAACAAACTCCCACGTCATTCTCGTTACTCACTCGCGAAAAGGAGACAGCGAAGAAAAACCAACCGGGAAAATGGACGTAAAAGGCTCTGGAGCGATAACAGACCTGACAGACAACCTTTTCATCATCTGGCGTAACAAGGCTCGCGAGAGAGCGTTACAGAGAGTTCAGAGTGGTGAAAAGATGTCAGAGAAGGACGAACAGTTACTGGCATCTCCGGCATCTGTTTTGATGCTTGAAAAACAACGTAACGGCGAAGGTTGGGAAGGTGGTGTCCCGTTGTTCCTTGACGAGCAATCGCACCAGTTCCTGCAACTTGAATCAGGATCGCCATATAGCTACATCGCCAATATGCCGAAATCGGAATATGACGAGGCGTGGCGACAGGAAAATGTGACGGAGTATTAAATGACCATCTACATCACTGAGCTAATAACAGGCCTGCTGGTAATCGCAGGCCTTTTTATTTGGGGGAGAGGGAAGTGTGGCTGACTGGCAAATTCCAATCATCATTCTTGCCGGAGCTTCGCTGGTTGCTGGCTTTATCCTGCTGAAAAAGCATAAAGACCGTGATCAAAAAGTCGAAGTTCTCTATGGGTATCCAGCGAACAGCACAACATGGCTGACCATTTACCACTACCGAAAATCAGGACGCTGGGTATTCGAATGGGATGATCTGTTCGCTGAAAAGCGACCAAAGTCATGGGGAGACATCAGCGAATGCATGATGTTTGAAGAAAGAAAATCCGGCGCAACCAGAGATGAGTTTAACGAAGCGTGGGCGCGATTAAGTGAGAGAGGGTATTTGTGAGCAAGTACGAAAAATTAGATCAAAACATTCTTTCAATGCTGAGTGAAAGACCAACACCTGTTTTTGATATCTGGCTTAAATGGCGGAGCAATGGAATGTATATCGAAACCATCGATCGCCGTATGCAATACCTGAGAAAGAAAGGGTTTGTTGCAAATGTGCGTGGGAAGGGTTGGGTGAAAATTAACCTGTCATAACGGGGATTGATATGGACGAATCAAGAAAGCAGTTTGAGGAATACGTTGCCAAAAAATTGAGATTACCATTCGAGATGATAACCGAGGCAAGAAATGGTGATAGGTACTTCGCATTTTCAAGCATGGATATTCGTCACTCCTTAAATGAGTGGTGGGCTTTATGGCAGGCATCGCGAGCAGCTATTGAAATAACAGCGCCAAAGTTTATCGACAGCAGAGAAGCATTAGCCAAAGGGTTTACTGTTGATTATTCCAATGGCTTCGGTGATGCAATGGATGCTTATGAGGAAAACATCCGCTCTGCTGGAGTCAAAGTGAAGGAGTAACGATGAAGCAAACAATCTTCCTCCGAACTAAGCAACAACAGCAAGCTGCAATAAATGCCATCCTCGCAACACCACTCGATAAAGACAAGCCAGTCACCATCCGCATTACTGACTACAAGCGAAATCTTGACCAGAACGCAAAATTTCACGCGATGCTGGCGGATATCGCTCGTCAGGTTCAATGGTGCGATAAGTGGTTAAAACCAGAACAATGGAAGGTTTTGTTGATTAGCGGTCATGCAGTGGCAACAAAGCAGGAAGCTGATGTTTTGCCCGGGCTTGAAGGCGAATACGTCAACATTCGCGAAAGCAGCGCGCAGATGAGCGTGAAGCGTATGGCAAGTCTGATCGAGTACACAACAGCATGGGCTATTGGTCAGGGAGTCAGATTTACCGACAGGAGGTACGAATGAGACGACAGCGACGAAGTTTCACCGACATCATCTGCGAAAACTGCAAATACCTTCCAACGAAACGCACCAGAAATAAACCCAAGCCAATCCCAAAAGAATCTGACGTAAAAACTTTCAATTACACGGCTCATCTGTGGGATATCCGGTGGCTAAGACATCGTGCGAGGAAATGACAATGCTTTTAATTCAACCTGGATTTGGCCTTAGCATCAAAAAAGGGCACATGTTTGGCGAGAAAGAGTCACAACGAAAAATGATGTCTATCCGGTTGCCATTTATCAGTATTTATTGGCTAAACAGGGAGGCAACAAATTATTGGTATACATGTGCCAGAGCAGCATTTAACGACCCTGACTGGTTTGTGAAAAACCACCACGCAGTTCGTCAGGCAAAGAGAAAGGCCAATACGACATACATGAAGGCGTATCGAAAAGCATGGAAAGAACACCGCGATCGATACCAGCAAGACATGGAAAAGCTTGAATCAGAAAACATGGAATTAAGACGAAAGCTTGGTGAAGCAAAACGAGACATTGATGCTTACAAGCGACTTTTTAATGGTGAAAGCCATGCTTAGTCCATCCCAATCTCTTCAATACCAGAAAGAAAGCGTCGAGCGAGCTTTAACGTGCGCTAACTGCGGTCAGAAGCTGCATGTGCTGGAAGTTCACGTGTGTTCCGATTGCTGCGCAGAACTGATGAGCGATCCGAATAGCTCAATGTACGAGGAAGAAGACGATGAGTGATTACCTGAAATGGTATCTCTGCCACCGCTGGTTAATTAAGTTTGCTGTAAAAGACTGGATGACAGCGGATGCCAACAAGCTTAAGCAAAGAAAGGACTATTACTACGCCAGAATGAAGGAAAACTACTGCTCAATTCGCACTCGCATATTTATTAAAAAAGACCTTCAGTCAATTCTTCAATTGCGAGGGAAGGTAAATGGCTAACCTACGCAAAGAAGCACGCGGCAGAGAATGCCAGGTACGTATTTACGGCGTATGCAATGGCAATCCTGAAACTACAGTTCTGGCACATTATCGGATGGCTGGAATTTGCGGAACTGGAATGAAGCCTGACGACCTGATCGGCGCATGGGCTTGTAGCGCGTGTCACGATGAAATCGACCGACGCACCCATAACCTCGACAACAAAGACGCCAGACTTTACCACCTCGAAGGCGTGATCAGGACGCAGGCGATACTACTGAAGGAGGGAAAGATTAAGCCATGAACGAATATCAGTTTGTGCTTCCATACCCGCCGTCGGTGAATACCTACTGGCGAAGACGGGGAAGCCAATACTACATCAGCGATAAAGGCCAGAAATACCGAAAAGACGTTCAGCAAATCATCCGCCAACTCAAGTTAGACATTTTCACCAAATCACGACTCCGCATCAAAGTCATCGCAGACGTTCCAGACTCCCGCCGCCGCGACCTCGATAACATCCTGAAAGGATTACTCGACTCCCTTATCCACGCCGGATTTGCGGAAGACGACGAGCAATTCGATGACATTCGCGTAATTCGTGGCGTGAAAGTACCAGGCGGAAGGCTTGGAATAAAAATCACCGAACTGGAGAACGCATGAACGCCACAATTCAAACGATACCAGAGCTTCTTATCCAGACACGAGGCAATCAGACCGAAGTGGCGAGGATGCTTTCCTGCGCAAGAGGAACAGTGCTCAAGTACAACCGAGACAGCAAAGGCGAGCGTCACGTAATAGTTAACGGCGTCCTGATGGTCAAACAGGGCAAGAGGGGAAGACGATGAGACTCGAAAGCGTAGCTAAATTTCATTCGCCAAAAAGCCCGATGATGAGTGACTCACCACGGGCCACGGCTTCTGACTCTCTTTCCGGTACTGATGTGATGGCTGCTATGGGGATGGCGCAATCACAAGCCGGATTCGGAATGGCTGCATTCTGTGGTAAGCATGAACTCAGCCAGAACGACAAACAAAAGGCTATCAACTATCTGATGCAATTTGCACACAAGGTATCGGGGAAATACCGTGGTGTGGCAAAGCTCGAAGGAAATACTAAGGCAAAGGTACTGCAAGTGCTCGCAACATTCGCTTATGCGGATTATTGCCGTAGTGCCGCGACGCCGGGCGCAAGATGCAGAGATTGCCACGGTACAGGCCGTGCGGTTGATATAGCCAAAACAGAGCAGTGGGGGAGAGTTGTTGAGAAAGAGTGCGGAAGATGCAAAGGTGTCGGCTATTCAAGAATGCCAGCAAGCGCCGCATATCGCGCTGTAACGATGCTAATCCCAAACCTTACTCAACCCACCTGGTCACGCACTGTTAAGCCACTGTATGACGCTCTGGTGGTGCAATGCCACAAGGAAGAGTCAATCGCAGACAACATTTTGAATGCGGTCACACGTTAGCAGCATGATTGCCACGGATGGCAACATATTAACGGCATGATATTGACTTTTTGAATAAAGTTGGGTAAATTTGACCCAACGATGGATAAATGCACTCGTTAAATAAAGCCCTGAGTTAATAGCTCGGGGCTTTTTGCGTTTTAAGCACGGCCTTTCTGAAAGCACATCAAACCAAATACCAGACAGACAAAAATAATCACCTTATCCGCTGTGGCTACGGTGTGGTGTGCTTTGCATAAAAGAAAACCAGCGCAATGGCTGGCTTCGTGAAAGCGGGTGGCAAGGGGTTGCGCTAACAACCTCCTGCCGTTTTGCCCGTGCATATCGGTCACGAACAAATCTGATTACTAAACACAGTAGCCTGGATTTGTTCTATCAGTAATCGACCTTATTCCTAATTAAATAGAGCAAATCCCCTTATTGGGGGTAAGACATGAAGATGCCAGAAAAACATGACCTGTTAGCCGCCATTCTCGCGGCAAAGGAACAAGGCATCGGGGCAATCCTTGCGTTTGCAATGGCGTACCTTCGCGGCAGATATAATGGCGGTGCGTTTACAAAAACAGTAATCGACGCAACGATGTGCGCCATTATCGCCTGGTTCATTCGTGACCTTCTCGACTTCGCCGGACTAAGTAGCAATCTCGCTTATATAACGAGCGTGTTTATCGGCTACATCGGTACTGACTCGATTGGTTCGCTTATCAAACGCTTCGCTGCTAAAAAAGCCGGAGTAGAAGATGGTGGAAATCAATAATCAACGTAAGGCGTTCCTCGATATGCTGGCGTGGTCAGAGGGAACAGATAACGGACGACAGAAAACCAGAAATCATGGTTATGACGTCATTGTAGGCGGAGAGCTATTTACTGATTACTCCGATCACCCTCGCAAACTTGTCACGCTAAACCCAAAACTCAAATCAACAGCAGCCGGGCGCTATCAGCTTCTTTCCCGTTGGTGGGATGCCTACCGTAAGCAACTTGGCCTGAAAGACTTCTCTCCCAAAAGCCAGGACGCTGTTGCGCTGCAGCAGATTAAGGAACGTGGCGCTTTGCCGATGATTGATCGCGGTGATATCCGTCAGGCAATCGACCGTTGCAGCAATATCTGGGCTTCACTGCCGGGTGCTGGTTATGGTCAGTTCGAGCATAAGGCTGACAGCCTGATTGCAAAATTCAAAGAAGCAGGCGGAACGGTCAGAGAGATTGAGGTATGAGCAGAGTAACCGCGATTATCTCCGCTCTGGTTATTTGCATCATCGTCTGCCTGTCATGGGCTGTTAATCATTACCGTGATAACGCCATTACCTACAAAGAGCAGCGCGATAAAAAAGTCAGTGAGCTGAAGCTGGCGAACGCCACCATTACTGACATGCAACAGCGCCAGCGTGATGCTGATGCACTCGATGCTAAATACACGAAGGAGTTAGCTGATGCGAAAGCTGAAAATGATGCTCTTCGGCGCAAGCTTGATAATGGTGGCAGGGTGCTCGTCAAAGGAAAATGCCCTGTGCCATCCTCAGCCGAAACCTCCAGCGCCTCCGGCATGGGCAATGATGCCACCGTCGAACTCTCTCCAGTTGCTGGACGAAACGTTCTCGGTATCCGGGACGGAATCATCAGAGACCAGACAGCACTGAGAACGCTTCAGGAATACATCAGGACGCAATGCCTTCGATGATAGCGATAATTTTACTCATCATCCTTCACATCTGGCTCTGTAGACAGGATGGTGATCACTTCTGGAGTGAATCCAGATTAAACATCTCATTGCTGATGCTTGATATTGAGCATCTGGCGCGCGGTAAGGGGCTGCGTTGAGATAAGAGCCAGTCATTACAAATACCAGGATTTAGCCTCGCATTCGCGGGGCTTTTTTATATCTGCAACAAACGCGCTTCACACGCGCGACTTCTGAACACAGAACCTTTCAGGATGACCCTTGAGGATGCCGGTTTGGTGATCGGTGCCTTTCTGTGGGCCGGAATCCTGTGTGACAAGGTTCATCACTAAAAGGTAATCACTGATGAAGTACCCAACAGTTATTGTCAATGGTGTGTCCGTTCGTGTTGATGAGGATGGACGCTACAACTTAAACGATCTCCATGCAGCAGCAGTTGCAAATGGAGAGGCTACAGAGCAACAGCGCCCAAGCCAGTTTTTGCGTAGCGCGCAGATAAAACGCTTCATAAAAGCACTGGAGGCCAAAGTGCAAAAAAGCACTTTGGAACAAATTCAACCACTTAAAATAATCAAAGGTGGTGCAGAACCAGGTGTGTGGGGTGTTGAACTTCTGGCAATCAGATATGCAGCATGGATTAAGCCGGAATTTGAAATCGAAGTTTATGAAGTTTTCAAAACGGTTGTCCGTCTCGGCGTTGGCGCAATGTCCCGTCTGAATAGAATCGATCACATCATCAATACTGAAACCAAAGCGATAAGCCAGTGCGCAAGCCAAATGGCTAAGTGGGGCGTTGGTGGGCGAAAAAGATTGCTTCATGTTGCACGTGAGAGAGCGGCAAATGAAGTGCAAATGTATTTGCCCGGAATGGTGTGATTTCGCAGGTTAATCCAGTTTTTGCATTACGGCAGTACCGCGAAACAACCCAAGCCAGTAAGTGGGGAAATAACACTGGCAGCCACTGAAAGATGAACCTCCAGCCTTATGGCAAAAAAGATTCTTTGTGGTGGCGGACTGATGGAAAGACATCGGTTATTGCAGAGACCATTCAATGAGTGGTCTCGACAATGGCTTATACCCTACACGGGATAACTTAACTGATATCCCTTTTAACGGATAAACGGAGCCAACAATGGCAGAGATTATTCCCATGACTGAAGAACAGAAATTCCAGTTAGAGATTTACAAACTGGTCATGAACCAGAACGCAGCCGCAGAAGAAGCATTTCAATTCATTGGCACTGACGAACTGAAGCTTGAGCTATTCAAAATTCACTTCCAGTCAGGCGGCGCTAATTCAGATATCACGACCCGCACTATCGAAGCGGTGCGTAAATCGAAGGAAGCGTTAGACCTGTTCACTACCGGAGCATGATGTGAGCCGCGTAATCAATTTGGGTAAGGAGAAGAAATTCCCAATTACTCAAGAGCTATACGAGCGACTGGAAAGCGTCATCCATGATTACGATGGTGAAATCAGTTTATGCGAGGCGATTGGCACACTCGAATTGCTGAAGCAGTCACTGATTGAAGGCGCGAAAGAGTCCTCAGCCTGAAATAACAACTAAGTGAGATGAATATGGCAGCACCAAAGGGCAACCGATTTTGGGAGGCCCGCAGTAGTCATGGGCGAAACCCTAAATTCGAATCGCCTGAGGCGCTGTGGGCTGCTTGTTGTGAATACTTCGAGTGGGTGGAAGCTAACCCGCTATGGGAGATGAAGGCGTTCTCGTATCAGGGTGAAGTGATACAAGAGCCTATCGCCAAGATGCGAGCGATGACCATTACCGGCCTCACTCTGTTCATTGATGTGACGCTTGAAACATGGCGCACATATCGCCTGCGAGAAGATTTATCTGAAGTCGTTACGCGAGCAGAACAGGTCATCTACGACCAGAAATTCTCTGGCGCAGCCGCTGACCTTCTCAACGCTAACATCATCGCCCGTGATTTGGGCCTCAAAGAGCAGTCGCAAGTTGAAGACGTGACACCTGATAAGGGAGATCGCGATAAGCGGCGCTCTCGTATCAAGGAGCTATTCAACCGTGGAACTGGACGCGATTCTTGATAACCTGAGCGACGAAGAGCAAATAGAATTGCTCGAGCTACTCGAAGAAGAAGAGAACTACCGGAACACACACCTGCTATATGAATTTACGCCATACAGCAAACAGCGTGAGTTCATCGACGCCGGGCATGACTATCCAGAGCGCTGTTTTATGGCTGGTAACCAGCTTGGTAAGTCATTTACTGGCGCTGCTGAAGTCGCGTTTCACCTTACCGGGCGTTATCCGGGAACAAAAGGCTATCCTGCTGATGGTAAATATGGCGGAGAGTGGAAAGGTAAGCGTTTCTATGAGCCTGTTGTCTTCTGGATTGGCGGCGAGACAAACGAGACTGTAACCAAAACGACTCAACGTATCCTGTGCGGTCGTATCGAAGAGAATGATGAGCCTGGCTACGGTTCCATACCGAAAGAAGACATCATTAGCTGGAAGAAGTCACCTTTCTTTCCGAACCTTGTTGATCACCTTCTGGTTAAGCATCACACGGCTGATGGCGTTGAAGATGGCATTTCAATCTGCTACTTCAAACCATACTCGCAAGGCCGTGCTCGCTGGCAGGGTGACACAATCCACGGCGTGTGGTTTGACGAAGAGCCACCATACAGCATTTATGGTGAAGGCCTTACCCGTACCAACAAATACGGGCAATTCTCAATTCTGACGTTTACCCCGCTGATGGGGATGTCTGACGTTGTTACCAAGTTCCTGAAGAATCCCAGCAAGTCGCAGAAAGTTGTCAACATGACCATCTACGACGCTGAGCACTACACCGACGAGCAGAAAGAGCAAATCATCGCATCCTATCCCGAGCATGAGAGAGAGGCGCGTGCTCGCGGTATTCCTACGATGGGTAGTGGTCGAATCTTCCAGATACCGGAAGAGACGATTAAGTGTCAGCCGTTCGAGTGTCCTGATCACTTCTACGTAATTGGCGGGATGGATTTCGGATGGGATCACCCTCAGGCGCAGGTTCAGCTTTGGTGGGATAAGGACGCAGACACAATCTACGTTTCACGCGTGTGGAAGGCGAAAGAAAAAACAGCCGTTCAGGCGTGGGGAGCCGTTAAATCATGGGCGCATAAAGTGCCAACTGCATGGCCTCATGACGGAAACCAGCATGAGAAGGGCGGCGGTGAGCAGCTCAAAGGGCAGTATGCAGACGCTGGATTTATGATGTTACAGGAGCATGCGACATGGCCTGATGGCGGTAATGCTGTTGAGCCTGGCATCACTGAATTGCGCGACATGATGCTTGATGGTCGCTTCAAAGTATTCAACACCTGTGAGCCATTCTTTGAGGAGTTCCGCCTCTATCACCGTGATGAAAACGGGAAGATCGTCAAGCTTAACGACGACGTTCTCTCAGCCGTTCGCTATGCATACATGATGCGCCGCTTCGCCAAAATGATGCGCGACATCAAAAAACCAAAAGAGAAAAAGATACCAGCCCCAATCAGGCCCATCGCACGGAGAACTTAAATGGCCGACGAAAACAGACTCAATTCCATTCTGTGTAAGTTTGACGCGGACTGGATGGCGAGCGATGAAGCCAGAACCGAGGCGACAAATGACCTGTATTTTAGCCGAGTGTCGCAATGGGATGACTGGCTATCAAACTACACGACCCTGCAATATCGCGGACAATTCGATGTTGTTCGCCCGGTGGTCAGGAAACTGGTCGCAGAGATGCGCCGGAACCCTATCGACGTTCTCTTCCGACCAAAAGACGGCGCTAATCCTGATGCTGCCGATGTGTTGATGGGAATGTATCGTACTGATATGCGCCATAACACGGCAAAGATTGCCGTTAACGTTGGCGTTCGTGAGCAGATAGAGTCCGGCGTTGGTGCATGGCGTCTGGTCACGCAGTACGAAGACAACGATCCAACAAGCAACAATCAGGTAATTCGACGCCTGCCAATTCATGAAGCCTGCTCACACGTCATATGGGACGCCAACAGCAAGCAGATGGATAAGAGCGACGCTAAGCACTGCACGGTGATTAACGCCTTGTCGCGCAATGGCTGGAAAGAGTTCGCAGAGGATTACGGTATTGATCCGGACACCTTGCCATCTTTCCAGAATCCGAACGATACATGGCTGTTTCCGTGGGTATCGAATGATGTCGTCTACGTCGCTGAGTATTACGAGGTCGAAGAGAAGAAAGAGAAGGTCTTCATCTACCGCGACCCACTGACAGGTGAGCCAGTCAGCTATTACCAGCAGGATATCAAAGACGTCATCGACGACCTGGCTAATCGTGGATTCATTAAGGTAGCAGAGCGTAAGGTGAAGCGTCGGCGTGTGTATAAGTCGATTATCACCTGCACGCAGATACTGAAAGACCGCGAGAAGATAGCCGGAGAGCATATTCCAATCGTTCCAGTGTATGGCGAATGGTCATTCGCTGGTGACAAGGAGTGCTACGAAGGAGTGGTAAGGCTGACGAAAGACGGTCAACGCCTTCGTAACATGATCATGTCGTTCAACGCCGATATTGTTGCTCGTTCACCGAAGAAGAAACCGACCTTCTTCCCTGAGCAAATCGAAGGCTACGAATACATGTACGGTGGAAATGATGACTATCCGTACTATCTGCAGAACAAGACCGATGAAAACGGTAACGACCTGCCGATTGGTCCAATCTCCTACATGGAAAACCCTGAAGTGCCGCAAGCCAACGCTTACATGCTTGAGGCTGCCACCAACGCAGTGAAAGAGGTGGCTAGTCTTGGTGTGGATGCGCAGGCAGCAAACTCTCAGGTCGCTTTCGATACCGTCAATCAACTGAACATGCGGGCAGACCTTGAGACATACGTGTTTCAGGATAACCTGGCTACCGCAATGCGACGTGATGGCGAGATTTATGCCTCAATGGTCAATGATATTTATGACGTTCCTCGTCATGTAACGCTGACACTTGAAGATGGAAGCGAGAAAGACGTTCAACTCTATGCGCAAGTTGTCGATTACCAGTCCGGCAATGTGGTCACACTCAACGACATTCGCGGTCGCTATGAGTGCTATACAGACGTCGGACCATCCTTCCAGAGCATGAAGGAACAGAACCGCGCAGAGATTCAGGAGTTGCTCACCAAGGTTCCGCAAGGTACTCCAGAGTTCCAGATGCTGATGCTGCAATACTTCACGCTGCTTGACGGTAAAGGCGTCGAGATGATGCGAGAGTACGCGAACAAGCAACTGGTGATGATGGGGCTGAAGAAACCAGAAACACCTGAAGAGATGGAGATGGTACAACAGGCGCAACAGCAGCCGCAGCAGCCATCAGCAGAGCAAATTCAGGCGCAGGGTATCCTTCTGCAAGGTCAGGCTGAATTGCTCAAGGCAGAGAACCAACAGGCGCAGATTCAGGTTGAAGCTGCCAAGGTTGAAGCACAAAACCAACTCAACGCGGCGAAGATTGCGGAAATCTTCAACAATATGGACCTCGACAAGCAGGCAGAACTGCGTGAGTACCTCAAGCTCGTAGGTCAATTCCAGCAACAGCGCAGCAAAGATGCTCGTGCTAACGCTGAGCTGCTTCTTAAAGATGCAGACCAGACTCATTCACAACGCATGGATTTCGCGAATCTTATGCGTCAAGTTCAAATCCCCTCCGGCGGAGTAGCCGAGACACCTCAATAAGAGAGAGTTAATCATGGACCAAACCACCGACATTCAGGCTTCTGAAGAATTAACCCTGCCCGGCAATCATGCAGCGGCATCTGCTGATGGCTTAGTTGTCGATAATGCCAACGACAACGCAGGTCAGGAAGAAGGCTTCGAGATTGTCCTGAAAGACGATGAGAAACCAAAACAAGACCCGGCAACTAATGCTGAATTTGCCCGTCGCCGCATCGAACGCAAACGCCAGCGTGAGCTTGAGCAGCAGATGGAAGCAGTTAAGCGTGGAGAGTTGCCGGAGCACCTGCGGGTGAACCCTGAGTTACCAAAACAACCAGACCCTAACGATTATCTTTCCGAAGATGCACTGGCTAAGTACGACTATGACCAGAGCCGCGCACTGGCTGCCTTCCAGCAGGCAAACAGTGAATGGCAGATCAAGGCTATGGACGCACGAAGCCAGGCTGTCGCCGAGCAGGGTCGCAAAACTCAGGAGTTCACCCAGCAATCAGCGCAATACGTCGAGGCAGCCCGTAAGCACTACGACGCAGCGGAAAAGCTCAATATCCCTGACTATCAGGAGAAAGAGGATGCATTCATGCAACTGGTGCCGCCAGCAGTCGGTGCCGACATCATGCGCCTCTTCCCGGAGAAATCCGCTGCTCTCATGTATCACCTTGGTGCTAATCCTGAGAAAACACGCCAGTTGCTGGCGATGGACGGGCAATCCGCGCTGATTGAACTCACTCGACTGTCAGAGCGTTTAACTCTCAAGCCTCGAGCCAAGCCTGTTTCAGAAGCCCCGTTACCTGATGAACCCATTCATGGACACGCTGTTGCTGCAAATATCTCTGCGATTGAAAAGCAGATGGAAGCGGCAGCAAACAAAGGGGATGTAGAGACATACCGCAAGCTCAAGGCGCAACTGAATAAAGGAATTCGATAATGGCATTAAATGAAGGTCAACTGGTCACGTATGCTCTGGATGAAATCATCGAAACCGTCCAGAACCTGACGCCAATGGCGTCCAAAGTGACAAAATACACCCCCCCGGCAGAATCCATGCAGCGTTCAAGCAACACCGTGTGGATGCCTGTTGAGCAGGAAGCGCCAACCCAGACTGGCTGGGATTTAACTGGCAACGCAACTGGGATTCTGGAACTCTCCGTGAAATGCAACATGGGCGATCCGGATAACGATTTCTTCGAGCTTCGTGCAGATGACCTGCGTGATGAGCGTTCTTACCGTCGCCGCATCCAGGCATCCGCCAAAAAACTGGCGAATAACATTGAGTCAGCGATTGCCAAACAGGCAACTGAAATGGGCTCACTTGTTGTTCACGATACCCGAGCAATTGGTCCATCTACTGGCCTGTCTGGCTGGGATTTTGTGTCTGATGCAGAGCGCCTGATGTTCTCCCGTGAGCTAAACCGCGATATGGGCATCAGTTACTTCCTGAACCCTGACGATTACCGCAAAGCAGGCCGCAACCTGGTAGATGGTGACATCTTCGGGCGCGTTCCTGAAGAAGCATATCGCAACGGTACTATTCAGCGTCAGATTGCTGGCTTTGATGAAATTCTTCGCTCACCGAAACTTCCGGCAGTTACCAAGTCAACCGCTACTGGTGTAACTGTTTCTGGTGCGCAGAAGTTTAAGCCTCAGGCATACACCCTTGATACCGATGGTAACAAAGAGAACGTCGACAACCGTGTTGCAACGGTGACCGTATCCTCCACCACCGGGTTTAAGCGCGGCGACAAAATCAGCTTCACTGGTGTGAAATTCCTGTCTCAGATGGCGAAGAACGTGCTGACTGATGATGCGACTTTCTCAATCACCCGTGTGATCGATGGTACTCACATCGAAATCACGCCGAAGCCGATTGCACTGGATGACGCGTCACTGACAAAAGAAGAGAAGGCTTACGCTAACGTAAACACCTCTCTTGCTGATACCACTCCGGTAAACGTTCTGAACGTGGCAACAACCACAGCTAACGTGTTCTGGGCTGATGACTCAATCCGACTGCTGTCTCAGCCGATCCCGGTAACCCATGAACTGTTTGCTGGCATGAAAACGTCTTCCTTCAGCATTCCTGGCATTGGTGTTAACGGCATCTTCGCAACGCAGGGTGATATCAACACTCTGTCTGGTAAGTGCCGTATTGCTGTGTGGTATTCAGCATGTGCTGTACGACCAGAGGCAATTGGTGTTGGTCTTCCTAACCAGACCGCGTGATAACCAGAGGGAGCTTCGGCTCCCTTTTTTATCTGGAGACAAGCATGACACACATGATCTTTCGTCATGGCGACATGAAGAAATGGAAAGACGTTGGATACGACTTTGAAATCGTGAAAGCCGAAGAGCTTCAGGAATATCTGGATGCTGGCTGGTTTGCACATCCTGATGATCTTCTGAAGGATGTTGCAGAGCCAGAACCAGAGCCAGAGCAAGAAGAAAAACAGCGTAAAAAGCCTGGTCGAAAACCTAAGGAGGCAGCAGATGAACCTGACAACGAAGGGTGATTTAGTCCTTGCGGCATTACGTAAGCTCGGTGTGGCATCAAATGCCACGTTAACCGATGTCGAACCGCAGTCTATGGAAGACGGCGTCAACGACCTTGAAATGATGATGGCTGAATGGCTTGGCGGTGATGCGTCACCTGGTATCAACGTTGGCTACATTTTTGCTGATGCAGATGTCGCTCCAGATCCGGGCGATGAGCACGGCTTATCAAATAACGCTATAAATGCCGTCATTTTCAACCTTGCCTGCCGCATTGCTCCAGATTATGCGCTGGAAGCGTCAGCAAAACTTATAACCACTGCCAGATACGGGAAAGAGCGACTCGTCAAACTGTCTGCAATGGACAGAGCAAAAGCTGCTAAATGTAAGTCCGGTTATCCAAACCGTATGCCTGTTGGTAGCGGTAACCAGTTGGCGAAGTGGAATGGTTGGAATTACTTCCACCGGAAGGAACCTTGCGATAACGGGGGCGAATAAATGCCGATTCAGCAACTTCCGCTTATGAAAGGTGTCGGCAAAGATTTCCGAAACGCCGACTACATCGACTATCTGCCAGTGAATATGCTGGCTACACCCAAAGAAATCCTGAACAGCAGCGGATATCTTCGCTCATTCCCGGGCATTGCCAAACGTTCTGATATGAACGGTATATCGCGCGGCGTCGAGTACAACATGGCGCAGAGTGCTGTTTATCGCGTGTGTGGTGGCAAACTGTATAAGGGCGAAAGCGAGGTCGGTGATGTTGCCGGAAGTGGTCGCGTATCAATGGCACACGGTAGGACATCACAGGCAGTAGGCGTTAATGGTCAACTGGTCGAGTATCGCTATGATGGCACGGTTAAAACCGTCTCAAACTGGCCTACAGACAGCGGATTCACGCAGTATGAGTTAGGCTCAGTCCGCGACATTACGCGCTTACGTGGGCGTTATGCGTGGTCAAAAGACGGAACTGATTCATGGTTCATCACTGACCTTGAAGACGAATCGCATCCTGACCGCTACAGCGCACAATATCGTGCAGAATCGCAGCCTGACGGCATCATCGGCATAGGTACATGGCGAGACTTCATCGTCTGCTTTGGTTCATCGACGATTGAATATTTTTCCCTGACAGGTGCAACCACCGTTGGTGCCGCTTTGTATGTTGCACAACCATCGCTGATGGTGCAGAAAGGCATCGCCGGGACTTACTGCAAAACGCCGTTTGCTGATTCCTATGCGTTCATCAGCAATCCGGCAACAGGTGCGCCGTCTGTATACATCATCGGCTCCGGTCAGGTGTCACCAATCTCCAGCGCGAGCATTGAGAAAATCCTCCGCTCCTACACTGCTGATGAACTGGCTGATGGTGTGATGGAATCGCTGCGATTTGATGCTCATGAGTTGCTGATTATCCACCTTCCGCGTCACGTCCTCGTGTACGACGCATCTTCAAGCGCCAATGGCCCACAATGGTGTGTGCTGAAAACAGGTCTGTATGACGATGTGTACCGCGCTATCGACTTCATTTACGAAGGCAATCAGATAACGTGCGGCGATAAGCTGGAATCTGTTACCGGGAAACTGCAATTCGATATCAGCAGCCAGTACGACAAGCAACAGGAACACCTGCTGTTTACTCCACTGTTCAAAGCGGATAACGCCAGAGTGTTCGACCTTGAGGTTGAATCGTCAACTGGCGTTGCGCAGTATGCTGACCGCCTTTTTCTCTCTGCAACTACTGACGGCATAAATTACGGACGTGAGCAGATGATTGAACAGAATGAACCGTTCGTTTACGACAAACGCGTTTTGTGGAAGCGAGTAGGGCGCATCAGGAAAAACATTGGCTTCAAATTGCGCGTTATTACGAAGTCACCTGTAACTCTGTCTGGCTGCCAGATAAGGATTGAGTAATGGCTGATTCGAATCTCAATGAGCCGGTAATCATTCAGGCTACACGACTCGACACATCAGTCCTTCCACGCAATATCTTCTCGCAGTCGTATCTGTTGTACGTTATCGCACAGGGTGCTGATGTTGGTAACGTGGCGAACAAGGCCAACGAAGCAGGGAAGGGGGCTTATGATGCACAGGTGAAGAATGATGAGCAGGATGTCACCCTTGCAGACCATGAATCCAGAATTGCTGCTGCTGAAGCAACTCTCGTCAATCATGAACATAGAATCGCAGCAGCGGAAAGCACTCTTGCAGATCATGAAACAAGGATTACTGCTGCCGAAACAGAGCTGGCTGATCACGAGACGCGAATTGCTGCCAATGAATCTGAGTTAGCAAACCATGATGCGCGAATAACTCAGAATACAACCGATATCAACGCACTTGATACCAGGCTCACAGCGGCAGAGGGAAGTATTTCGACGCTACAAAGCACAGCTGGTGATCACTCAACAAGAATATCTGCGCTTGAGTATGCCACCACGCGCAAGAAATCAGAGGTTGTTTACTCAGGAGTATCGGTAACCATTCCAACAGCGCCGACCAACCTTGTTAGCCTGCTGAAAACGCTCACGCCGTCATCCGGGACGTTGGCACCATTCTTCGATACTGATAACAACAAGATGGTTGTTTTCAACGAGAACAAAACCCTGTTCTTCAAGCTGTCGATTGTCGGGACGTGGCCCAGCGGATCCGCAAACAGGTCAATGCAGCTAACCTTTTCCGGCTCTGTTCCTGACACACTGGTAAGCAGTCGCAACTCGGCGACAACGACCGATAACATCCTGTTAGCTACGTTCTTCAGTGTGGATAAAGACGGCTTTCTTGCCACAAATGGCAGCACGTTAACCATTCAGTCGAATGGTGCGGCGTTTACTGCCACAACCATCAAGATAATCGCGGAGCAGTGATGATTCATTTCAAACCAACGCGAAACATCGACCTGATCGAAGCAGTAGGAAATCACCCTGACATTATCGCCGGGAGCAACAACGGCGATGGATACGACTACAAGCCTGAATGCCGTTACTTTGAGGTGAACGTGCACGGGCAGTTCGGCGGAATTGTTTACTATCAGGAGATTCAGCCGCTGACCTTTGATTGCCACGCCATGTACCTGCCAGAGATTCGCGGCTTCAGCAAGGAAATCGGGCTGGCGTTCTGGCGATACATTCTGACTAACACCACCGTTCAGTGCGTCACATCGTTCGCTGCACGCAAATTCCGCCACGGGCAGATGTACTGCGCAATGATTGGCCTTAAGCGTGTAGGAACCATCAAGAAATACTTCAAAGGCGTGGATGACGTGACGTTTTACAGCGCCACACGCGAAGAACTAATCGACTTCCTGAAGCACGGGAGATAGCCATGTTATATGCATTTAAGCTGGGCAGAAAACTGCGCGGCGAGGAACCTTATTGCCCTGAAAAAGGCGGGAAAGGTGGCAGTTCTGATAAAAGCGCAAAGTATGCAGCAGAAGCTCAGAAGTATGCCGCAGACCTGCAAAATCAGCAGTTCAACACCATCATGAACAACCTGAAACCGTTTACTCCTCTGGCTGAGAAGTATGTCGGCAGCCTCGAGAACTTATCGTCTCTGGAGGGGCAAGGTCAGGCACTTAACCAGTATTACAACTCTCAGCAGTACAAAGATCTTGCTGGTCAGGCTCGCTATCAGAGTCTGGCGGCAGCGGAAGCAACAGGTGGATTGGGTTCCACCGCAACCAGTAATCAGTTAGCAACAATCGCACCAACGCTTGGTCAGCAATGGCTATCTGGACAAATGAACAATTACAACAACCTGGCAAATATCGGTCTTGGCGCTCTTCAGGGACAGGCAAACGCCGGGCAAACATATGCCAACAACATGAGTCAGATTTCACAGCAAAGCGCGGCGCTGGCTGCGGCAAACGCCAACCGACCGTCAGCATTGCAGCAGGGGGTTAGTGGTGCTGCATCCGGTGCACTTTTGGGTGGTGGCATAGCCAGTGCTCTCGAGCTATCAACTCCGTGGGGTGCTGGTATCGGTGCTGGTCTTGGTCTGCTTGGCTCGTTGTTTTAAGGGGTAATCAATGGCTACGTGGCAACAGGGTATTAATTCTGGTGGGTTTCTTGCTGGCATCGGTGCGCAAAATGAGAATGCGCCAAAGGCAAGCGACATTAACGCAACGCTTGGTCTGATCCGCGAAAACAATGAACTGGCTCGCTCAGGTGCAAATAACGTTGGCCTGACCGCGTTACGTGGTCTGGCTGGAGTTGCTGATATTTACAATCAGGAACAGCAACAGAAAGCTATTAGTGCGTTCAATAAGGTTCACGCTGATGCATGGGCTTCTGGTGATCCATCGGGACTATTTAAGTTTGCCCAGGAAAATCCAGCGTTTGTTGCACAGGCACAACAGGCGTTTTCCGGTCTTAATGATCAGCAACGCAACGATATGGGCGATTTAGCCATGAGGGCTAACGTCGCTCTTTCTCAGGGACCGGAAGCCTACAGTAAATTCATTACTGACAACAAGGACAGGTTAAATCGCGTTGGTGCTAATGCTGACTGGATGATTCAGACAGGTATCCAGAATCCAGAGCAGCTATCACACATGCTGACTACTATGTCTCTCGGTGCGCTTGGACCAGAAAAGGCGTTTGCTGTTCAGGATAAGATGGTTGGTCGTGAGATTGACCGAGGTAGGCTGGCAGAGACAATCCGCAGCAATCAGGCTGGCGAGGCGCTAACAGCGCGTGGTCAGAATATCACGATGCGCGGTCAGGATTTATCGATGCAGAGAGCATCAATGAAAGGGGCGGTTGGGAATAATGAGCGTACAGTTCAGTTAGCAGATGGCAGAACTGTAACGGTAGGCGGGAAGCTTCACGGCGCTGGGGCTAATGCGTTCTACGAAGGTATCGACAACGAGGGGAATATGGTTCGCGTTCCTGCTGGCTCTATTGCCGCTCCGGCTACATCGGCAGCAAGCGCGCAGAATTACGCAATGAAGAAAGATCTTGATGCAATTTCTGGTGCATCAATTGACGATCTTGGCTTCATGACTGGCATTACAGGCTCTTCAGGTTCTCCTGCTCTTGGTGCAGATATTCGTAGCCGTGCTTCTGGTGGTGATCAGAGGAAACTATACAACGCTGCACAGCGAATCCAAGGAAAGATGCAGAATCAGGGCATTGCAGCAGCCAGAGACATGGGGGCATCCGGTATCAACACCGTTGCAGAAGCAAAGATGTATTTTCAAGGTATGCCACAGGTTGATTTCTCAAGCCCTGAAGCACTGCAACAATCAATGCGCGACATTCAGCAATATACCGACAATTACAACCAACAATATAACGTTAATGTTGGTAAATCTCAGCGGCAGCAATCTCAACCTACACAGGTATCACAGCCAGCAGCCAGCAGTAACTTTTCTTCACTATGGGGTGATTAATGGCTAAAGCATGGAAAGATGTTATCGCCTCTCCACAGTATCAGGCGTTAACTGAAGAACAGAAAGCACAGGCTCAAGCGCAATATTTTGATGAGGTTGTTGCCCCTAAGGCTGGTGACAAATGGGCTGAAGCAAGAGATCAGTTTTATGCAGCATACCCTCCGCCTCAGCAGCAGAAAGAAGAGCCATCATTGATGCAACAAGCTGGCGATTGGCTCACAGGTGGTCAAAGTGCAGGGCAAATTGCAGAGCAGGCTGGTCGTGGTCTGGTAAACATACCATTTGACGTATTGCAGGGTGGCGCAAGTCTGATTAATGCAATCAGCCAGGGGCTTGGTGGCCCCAAGGTTTTGGACGATGTCTATCGTCCAGTAGATCGACCAACAGACCCTTATGCGCAAGCTGGAGAAACAATTGGCGGGTATTTAGTTCCAGGAGTTGGAACGGCAGGAAGCATGGCTATAGGATCACTGGCAGAAGCCGCAAACCAGAAAGGCGATTTCGCGCAAAATGCAGCCATAAACGCCGGAGTTAACCTTGCCGCTCAGGGTGTTCTTTCCGCAGCAGCAAAGGGAATAGGGCGTGGAATAACGGCTATAAAAGGCGATATCGCGCCAGAAGTAGCGAAAAAAATTGCCACCTCAGAATCGATGGGCGTGACACCTATGACATCTGATGTTATCCAGCCGAAAAATGCTTTCACTCGCGGTCTTACTCAGGATGCCGAGGGGGCTTTGCTCGGGACAGGCTCAAAGCGAGCGGAGCAATATGCAACGCGTAGTAAGTTGGTAAGTAATTATTTTGACCGTTTTGGTGAGTACAACCCGGATGATGTGGTGAAATCTCTGACCACCACGTTAAGGGGACGGAAGGATGCCGCTGGCGCTGTTATCAATGACGTCACCAATAAAATGGGTAATGCCGCAGTTGATACCACAAATACCATGAATGCTCTGAATACAGCGATCGCAAGACAGGAACGGCTTGGGACGTCTGCCAATCAAAGCCTGCTTACATCCTTGCGTAACCTACGTGAAGAATTAGCAAACCCTGCAACTGATTTGGATGTTACGTTTGATCTCTTGCGTCAGCACAGAACAGCATTTAGATCTAATGTTCAGGGAGATGCTATGGTCTTCCCCAACCGGGCAAAAGCAGCTACCAATATGGTAGAGAATGCAATGTCAAAAGACCTTCGTAACGCAGTTGCTAAAAACCTCGGTGCATCAGACGCAGCAAAATACCTTAAAGCAAATTCCGATTATGCAAACGTTTATAATAAGGTGCTTAATAAAAACATTGCTAACAAACTCAACAAGGCAAGCAGTGAAGCCAGTCCTGAACTTATAAATACCGTTGTATTAAGCAGAAAACCATCTGACGTGAAACGAATCTGGAGTGCACTGGATGATAAAGGGAAAGATGCTATGCGTGCAGCTTACGTCAGCAAAATAGCGGAAAAGGCCGGTGACTCTCCAGCCAAGTTCATCACTGAAGTTAATAAGCTGAAATCTCAGTCAGGCGGTGAAATTTACAACACTATTTTTTCTGGAAAGCACATGAAAGAACTTGATGCTCTTCATGAAGTTCTACAGCAAACAGCAAGGTCAGACACCGCAAATGTAGTAACTCAGACGGGGCAATCGCAAGCCAACAGGATAAGGACGATTGGCGCAACTGCGACTCTTGGCGTATCAATGGGGCTTGAGGCTGGTTTCGGTGCAATGATGCGCTTGTATGAATCCAGAGCAGCAAGGAATGCTCTCTTACGCTTGGCAAACACCAAAGCAGGAACACCAGCCTATGAAAGAGCGCTAAATAATGCTGCGAATGCCATCAGACCGCTGTTTGCTACTGAGGCAACACAGCAGTGACTAAATGCCATGGATGGCTATTTTTTAGTGTAATAATCATCAAAATCGCAAGAAACAGATATCACAAAACCTGAAGTCATAGAAAAAGACAGGGTTTCACATGCCTTTCCGGCTTGATGGTATGCATTGATGCCACCGTATACGGATTCTCTTGATGAAAACAATGATTTTTCACCGTTTTTTTCTACAAGAATATGCCCATCTGAATCATTAATAAACCAAACAGAAATAGAGGAGCTTTCGCCAAGGAATGTTCTGTTGAATACCATGGGTGATTTACCCTTGACAACATTTTCTGCGCGCATAATCAGCTCAGCATTTTTTTTGCTATTTTTTTGTTCTGTATAGATTTTGTCTGCCACAAAATAAACAATGGCAATGGCTAACAAAGATAGGGAAATCAGCAATGCCTTTTTAATCAATTTTTTTGCATCCCTGTAAATCTCAACTGATAATTTTTCACTCACACCAACCTCCTTAGTTTTGCGCAGGATACCATGAAAAAAGTTAACATTGGAAACGTACCAAAGATGCTCGTTCCGCTCTTTGAGAGCGGTACAATTGTGTTTTGTAGAGACTTTCCAGAATGGCAACGCCTGCATCAAAAACTTGGCGTTGACGTGCATGACTCGGACGCCAACGGAGCGTCTCATACAATGAGTAGCGAGAATGGTGTTTTGCATGTGATAGGCGTGTTCAATGGCAAACTATCTACTATTGCCCATGAGTGCGCTCACATGGCATTCGATATCTGCTCAAGGGTAGGTGTTGATGTTGAACCAGGAAGAGCCAACGAGACTTACTGCTACTTAATGAGCAGGCTTGTTGAGTTCTGCGAGCGACATATCAAAAAGCCGGAGTGACCCGGCTTGATTATTACTTTTTGCTGTCTGGAGTTCGCTTATCCAATACCCAGCCATGACCTGGCTTTGTTGTTGGTGGAAGCCTTTCGTTGTCCTTGACGGTTGCAAAATTGTCTTTCTTACCGCCGCGTGGGCCAACTTCTTGGTATATTCCGCCGTTTTTTCCTGTGTTTTCACCTGGTTTTTTCGCCATGATATACCTCAACATACACCCGTTATTGGGCGATTAAATATTGATCTCATTTTATAAGTAGTCAATATGGCCCAGGTAAATGCAAAAATTAACCCACCTTCAGGTGGGTTTTTTGTACAAATCCTTCAGCGTATCAAACACCATCTTCTTAACAAGCTCTGACTGCTCATCAGCGATGCGTTCCGCATCGTCTCGATAGCCTGAAATTTTGGATGGCTTTGATACAGCATCAGTCACTATCTGAACTAATTCTGAATTAAGAGAGCGGCCATTTGATTTGGCTCGCTGTTTTAGTTTTTCCTTTAATTCGTAAGGTAGCCGCAGATTAAATTGCGGGTCATCTCTTCCCATTCTTGATGCCTCGCTCTTGTGAGTGGATCGGCATCTTATTATCTGCTGGTTGCATCCTCAATAAGACCACGGTGGTCTTGTTGTATGATTGATTATGTATTACTGCAGTCATGCTGCAGCGATTACTTGTATCTGGAGCAAATTAAATGACAGATATTATAAATAGGAATTGTTATTTAATAATATTTGAAAATTAAAATCATGGACGATAGGAATAAAAGTAGTACTTGTCATTTTTAAGTGACGTATTCAGCAATTAAAATATATGTCTGTTGATCAAGATTCTTGCTCGTTGTAAAATAATCGTTTTTTTGTGTTGCATGATTTAAAATGAATAGAAGATTATTTTTCAAAACACTTGCATCTTTGTCTACAGTCATTCCTTTTTATTCAATTTCTAAGTTTTCAAACAGGATGACTAATATGCCTAATATAACTCCAAATGTTGTAATTGGGATGCCATCGCAACTCTTCACTATGGCTCGCTCTTTTAAAGCTGTAGCTAATGGCAAAATTTATATCGGTAAAATTGACACTGACCCGGTAAATACAGCAAACCAGATTCCGGTTTATGTAGAGAGTGAAGATGGTTCTCACATTCCTGTTTCGCAACCAATCATCCTTAACGCTGCTGGTTACCCTGTATATAACGGACAGATTGCTAAGTTCGTAACTGTGCAAGGCCATTCTATGGCTGTATATGATGCTTACGGTGCTCAGCAGTTCTATTTTCCTAATGTACTGAAGTATGATCCTGATCAGCTGCGGAACCAATTAGAAGACATTGATGGCGCTAAGAAGTATCCTGAGTTGCAAATGGCTCGATGGAGAGATAATGGTGATGTTCGTGGATTTGGTGCTGTTGAAGGTGGTGTTGTATTATGTGATGAATCGTTTAAAGACGCAGAAAGAACTGGTATCGATGTATATGTTCCAGAGGGAAGGTGGCGATTATCAACTCCTATGATCTTGGGTCAGAAGGGAAAATATTATGGTCCAGGATTACTTATTTTTGATAATGCAGAGTGGTGGAGGAGAGGAGGATCATCAGGTTCTGAATCTATAAATGAGCGTTATACATTGTTCTATAATTATAATGATAAAGGAGATGTGACATTAACTTATGACGGGATACCACAGAGTTTTACCTGGGTTGATGACAGGACAATAGAAGCTCCTGGTAGCTCAGTTAATGTAAGTGTCAGAATTAATATTGCCAATGGTTATCTGAAACTTGGGCCAGTGGCTGAATTTATTCGATCTTACAATCTTTGTGCCAATGGTGGTGGTGGTGAAAAACTAACCCCGGAGTTACCAGATCCAACAACAGCGCCAAAGGGTTACGATAATACAGCATTTGGCCCGCGAGCGTTACAGGATCTGACCGATGGTGTTAACAATACTGCCATTGGGTCAAAATCATTGATGAGTAATATTTCAGGAAATAATAATACCGGAGTTGGCTTCCTGACTTTGTATCGATGTACTGGAACAGGAAACACTGCTGTAGGTTCTGTTGCTGGCGAGTGGCTAACAACCGGGAGCTATAACTCATTCTTCGGACTTGGTGCAGGAGAAAAAGTTAAGGGCGGTAGATATAACGTTGGAGTTGGCTTTGAGGCCATGGCTGAGGCTCCAGATACTATTTATACAGTTGCAGTAGGATATCGGGCGAATGGAAATCCTGGAGATTACTCACAGTCTAATAGTGTATACGTAGGCTCTTTTGCCGGAGACTTCTCTATTGGTTCAAATAACACCATGGTTGGCTACAGAGCGGGAAACTGTCTTGGTGCTGCGGAGGCAGCAGGTACAGGGACTGGGCATGATAATGTTGGCATTGGAATGTTCGCAATGCGCAAGAATCTTGCAGGGAATGAAAGCGTTGTTATTGGTGCTGGAGCGGCAACCGAGTCAACAATTACAGATAATGTTGTTGTAATTGGTTATGGTGCATGCGGTGAAACTCAAACGCTAGGTTCATTTACCGTTTCTATTGGTCACATGGCACTTATAGCAGCAACGGGTGATAATAATGTTGCGGTTGGACAGCAGGCATTAAAAGGAACAACATCGGGAAGCAGTAACGTTGCAATTGGGTCTGGCTCTCTTGTCACAAATACAACCGGCGCATTAAACACGGCTATTGGACATAATTCAGGTAGATTAACTCAATCAGGGGAAAGCACATCATCACTTACCAACACAACAACTGTTGGCAATGATGCAAGGGTGTCTGGAAGTAATCAGGTGCAGCTTGGCAATTCTTCCACAACGACATATGTATATGGAACTGTGCAAAACAGATCTGATGCGCGTGATAAAACAGATATCCGAGATACTTTGCTGGGGATTGAATTTATCCTTGGACTTCGCCCTGTCGATGGTCGCTGGGATATGCGTGATGATTATATTGATGTTATTGAAAAAACAAGAATTGTACCAAAAAAAGTAGAACGAGATGTTGATGGAATTACTATATCAGCTATTGAGAATGTCGAAGAAAAATATCTTGAAGTAGTGCAGAAAACTCCTGACGGCAGTAAAAAACGTCAACGATACCATCACTGGTTTATTGCACAGGACGTATTGAAACTGTGTGAGAAATTAGGTGTTGAGTTCGGTGGGCTACAGCATCACTTGAAAAATGGTGGGGATGATGTTTACTCACTTGGTTACGATGAATTCATCCCACCTATTGTTAAATCAATTCAGCAATGCTGGGAGAGAATTGATAATATAGAAAGACGTATCGAAGAACTAGAGATGACATTAAAAAAGAATAACTTAAATAAAATATGATATTCAACATAAAACAATATGAAATCTGCGTCGAAAAGGCGCAGATTGTTAATTAATATGGTTATGTATGATTTTTCGATGTAATTAACTAAGAGAATAATGTTGTCATGATGTTGGTGAGAAAAAACTCTGGCACACAAAGCTTTGCACTGGATTGCAAGGCTTTGTGATATTCGATAGTTGTTAAGGCGGGTCACTCCACCTTTTCATCAAGCCAATCCGCCCACCACTGCATCATTTCTCTGCGCTTATCGAGATACTGAGCATGGTTGTAAATCCCGCGCACAGATCCGACGTTGGCATGTGCCAGTTGCACTTCAATAGCATCAGCAGGCCATTCGTGCTCGTTCATAATCGTGCTGAATTCATGCCTGAATCCGTGACCGCTTTCCAGACCCTCATAGCCGATTCGTTTGATCACAAGCAATACCGCGTTCTCGCAGATTGGCTTCTTCTTATCGTTGCGTCCGGCAAAAACAAACTCTGATACTGGTTTAGTGATGGAGCTTAGCGTAGTGAGAAGTTCAACTACCTGGTCTGACATAGGAACCACATGAATTTTGCGTCCCTTCATCACACTGGCGTCGATGGTGATAATCCTGTTTTCAAAATCGACGTTCTTCCATAGCATAGAACGAAGCTCTTTCGTTCTGAGGGCTGTGTAGCGCAAAACTTTAGTCGCAATGAGCGATACGATGCTTCCTGAAAATGTTGCCAGTGCTTTGTTAAATGCCGGTATCTGGTCTGCAGGTAAAAACGGGAAGTTCTTCTTGCGGTATCCCTTCATGGCGTCAGCAAGGTCAGGTGCCGGGTTATATTTAGCCCTACCAGTGACAATAGCGTAACGGAAAACCTCGCCGCATCTTCTGCGGGCTTTGTTGGCTCGCTCCATTGCACCGCGATCTTCGAATCTGCGGATTACTTCCAGCAGTTGCATCGGCTCAATATCCTGAATCTCAAGGCCGCCGATGATGGGTAAAATGTCGTCATCAAACATTTTGGCAAGTTCAGTCGCATACCCTACAGACCAGACTTGCTTCTTGTGCTCGTACCATTCCTTGTAAATGGCGCTAAAGGAATTGTTGTTAGACGAAGCCTTTTTCGCTTTTACCGGATCGATGCCAACCGAGATGTCTTTCCTCGCAGTCCATGCTTTATCCCTTGCCTCCTGCAAAGTCATAAGCGGATATTTTCCGACAGTCAGGATTTTCTCCTTACCGTCAATCTTGTAGCGAAGCTGCCATACCTTTTTCCCGGATACAGGGACATAAAGGTACAGGCCATTACCATCGAGAAGGCGGTATGGTTTTTCTTTCGGCTTTGCTGCTTCAATCTGCTTAACGGTGAGCATGGGTAAAAATCCGGTGGGTAAAATTATTTTATCCACTTTTTACCCGTCATGGAGTGCGGCTGTCAACGTTCTTACGCGAACCATGACGAACTGTGAATCTACGGAAGTCTTGATATTCAGGGGATTTTGCGGACTGGTACGGATGAGAGCGAACTGATAAATGGTGTCCCCTGCAGGAATCGAACCTGCAATTAGCCCTTAGGAGGGGCTCGTTATATCCATTTAACTAAGAGGACAATGCGGCATGAGTATACCCGCTAATGGACTACGGGGTAAGTACACAGCCGCTCGATTGCTTAAACCCTCGCCATTTATGCCGGGTTTTTATCATTTTTCTTAATGTTTTCCGCACGTTCTGCTTTTTGACGTGCTTCTGCTTTGCGCTTGTTGCTCATGTCGTTACGAATCTGTGCATGACTCATTAACGCGAAGATAAAGGTGCCGCCGCAGATGTTCCCCGCTAAAGTAGGTAGTGCGAAGGGCCAGATGAAATCGCTCCAGTGCAGCGTGCCGTTAAACACCAGATAGAGGATTTCAACAGAACCGACAACGATGTGGGTGGTGTCACCCAGGGCAATAAGCCAGGTCATCAATATAATCACCACAATCTTTGCCGCACCCGCTGCAGGAAACATCCATACCATAGTGGCGATCAGCCAGCCGGAAATAATCGCGTTGGCAAACATCTCGCTGGGGGTGTTCTTCATCACATCCATGCCGATTTTGACAAATGCATCGCGAGTTTCTTCATTGAAGATAGGCATATATTCAAATGCCCACGCAGCAATACCTGTCCCGAGAATATTACCCAGCAGCACGATGCCCCATAACCGCATAAGTAAGCCGACGTTGCTCATTGTCGGTTTTTGCATGACGGGTAGTACCGCAGTTACGGTGTTTTCGGTAAATAATTGCTGGCGGGCCATTATGACGATAATAAAACCAAAGGTATAACCGAGATTCTCCAGCAAGAAGCTGCCCGGCACGCCTTCCAGTTCGACATGAAATATCCCTTTTGCCAGTAACGAAGCGCCCATCGACAGGCCCGCCGCAATGGCTGACCACAGTAGCGCCATTGCGTCGCGTTCCAGCTCTTTTTCACCATCCTGGCGGATATGCTCATGAATTGCCATCGCCCGGGAGGGGAGTCGGTCTTCATCTATTTCTATTTTTTTACCGCGCTCTTTTTCTTCGCTCTCAACTTCAATTTCGTCGCTGTGTTGATCAATTTTGTCGTTGTCCATGGTCTCTTCTCTTGAATTAGCACGTATAGCTAAAGCGTAGCGGCTTTTTTGCTCGCAACTGGCGGGAGTTACTCTGAAAATGTAGAAAAGGCCGCGTTTGCCTTTTTCTGTTTCTATTGAATCAAGTAGCCTACAGGGCGGCGATTACCAGGCTATGATCAAATCAGCAAATCAGGGCGTCTGGACATCAGTTGACGTGCTGTTACAATCGCCCACACCTAAACAGGCGGATACGGTATCGTTCCGTCATGGATGGCAAACTGCATAAGCCATAAAAAAACAGGGAGACATTTATGAAGCTTCGCCTGTCGGCGCTTGCTCTGGGAACTACGCTTCTGGTGGGGTGTGCGAGTTCCGGTACAGATCAGCAAGGGCGTTCTGACCCGTTAGAAGGGTTTAACCGCACTATGTACAACTTCAACTTCAATGTATTAGACCCGTATATTGTTCGACCGGTCGCTGTCGCCTGGCGTGATTATGTTCCGCAACCTGCGCGTAACGGTTTGAGCAACTTTACCGGCAACCTTGAAGAACCTGCGGTGATGGTTAACTACTTCTTGCAGGGCGACCCTTATCAGGGGATGGTCCACTTTACCCGCTTTTTCCTGAATACCATTTTGGGAATGGGCGGCTTTATTGATGTTGCAGGGATGGCGAACCCGAAACTGCAACGGACTGAACCTCACCGCTTCGGTAGTACGCTTGGTCATTATGGTGTGGGTTATGGGCCGTACGTTCAGTTACCGTTCTACGGTAGCTTCACGCTGCGTGATGACGGTGGTGATATGGCGGATAGTCTTTACCCGGTTCTTTCCTGGCTGACCTGGCCGATGTCTGTGGGTAAATGGACGCTTGAAGGGATAGAAACTCGTGCGCAGTTGTTGGATTCCGACGGTCTGCTGCGTCAGTCCTCCGATCCTTATATTATGGTGCGTGAAGCGTACTTCCAGCGTCATGATTTCATCGCTAATGGCGGTGAACTCAAACCGCAGGAAAATCCGAACGCGCAAGCGATTCAGGATGATTTAAAAGATATCGATTCTGAATAAGAAACAAACAAAAAAGGTGAGTCGCAAAACTCACCTTTTTTCTTATTAAGCTAACGCGTTATCAGAACGCGTAGTTAAAGTTAGTACCGAACAGCCAGGCTTTACCTTCAGACTCGAAGGAATAAGCTGCCGCTCCTTCACCTTCGGTGAATTTCACTTTCTGACCATGCATATAAGATGCGCCAACATCAATGGATGCATCTTCATTAAATGCGTAGGTTAACCCAGCACTTAACCACAAACGATCCTGGTCAGGAATGGAAATAGAACGTTTATCTGCCGGAACCGGGCTGTCGTCATAAGCGATACCGGTACGGAAGGTCCAGTTTTTATCATAATAGTAGGTTGTACCCAACGCGATACGATACGCGTCCCGGAATCCTTCATCTTTATAGAACAGAGTCTGACCACTATCGCCTTTCGCTTTCAATTCCTGGAACTGGCTCCAACTGGTATAGGCCATGCTGTAGTGAATTGCCCACTGCGGCGCAACACGGTTATAACCAGAAATCTCCCACATCTCAGGCAGGTTCAGCGTTAAGGATCCATTTTGGGTTGCCCCCATCGTGCCATACGGTAAGCCCATGTTACCCAAAATATTGTTCAGATTTGGGTTAATGGAGCTTTTGTAATCCCCATCGAAGTCGATTTTAACTTCTGAACGATATGTCAGCCCCCAACGGTTATCTTTATCCAGTTCATAAAGAATACCCGCGTTCCAGCCAAAGCCCCATTCGTCACCTTTCAAATGAGCAATTTGAGAGTCCGGAGTATTAATACCATTGGTTAATGAAGCGGGTACACCCTGGGCAATCAACTGTTGAGACAACAATGGCCCCAGCGAACCGGCGTAACGCTCAATTTTTGCCTTGGCATAAACTGCATCAAAACCAAGACCAAAACTCCAGCTATTGTTAAGGCGATAAGCCCCGCTAAGGTTAAGGTTGATTGTTTGCAGATCGGTTTTACCGCCATAGATACCAGCAGCGTAGTTGTCGGTAAATTCCGTAGCCAGGCCATAGTTGGAAGTTATTGACGCTCCCCAACCAAACTGATCGTTAATAGGCGCGACAAAGTGCAGGTTAGGTACCCACGCTGTCGGCGCGATATTTTTAGCATTTGCACTCTGACCGGTTAAATTAGAATGTCCGGTAATATCTACATCCGGATCAATATAAACCGCACCCGCAGAAAATGTCGGGCGGTCAAACATGGTAATCAATGCGGGGTTACGGCTAACGTTACCTGCATCATCGGCAATTGCACCTTCCCCTGAATAAGCCCGGCCCAGGCCAGAGGAAGAAAATTCGTTTAACTGAAAGCCTGCCGACCAGGCCTGGGTGGAGATAAGTGCCACTGCGACTGCGAGAGCAGACTTTGTAAACAGGGTTTTCTGGCTCATGACCATAACCTCAATGATTTATTTTTATACAAACTATGTTACGTGCTGTAACAGGAGCGCGAAGTGTAGGGTCTGAGGTACATCTTAGAAATCAGACCAGTGGCGAGAGTATAGGTCGGACCAGCTGGGATGTTGCAAGTATGTTTCTATCTTTTTTCAGATATGATCTAAGAAACGCGATCCAGCTGGCAAAATTGGGAGGTGGCGCACTCATGGATTCGGGTGAATTTTGTTTTAGATCATTTTTAAGTGTGATTTCGGTCACTTATCCGATTTTGCAGAATTAACAACTGGAGCAGCACTTTCCGGAAGCGTAAAATATCCACAACGTTTATCTGGCACCTTGGGTGCACATACAGAGGAAATCAACGATGAGTAAATGTAGTGCTGATGAAACCCCGGTTTGCTGCTGTATGGATGTTGGCACCATTATGGACAACTCCGACTGCACCGCGTCTTACAGCCGTGTGTTTGCAAACCGCGCAGAAGCAGAACAAACGCTGGCGGCGCTGACTGAAAAAGCCCGTAGCGTGGAATCCGAACCGTGCAAAATCACCCCGACTTTCACTGAAGAGTCTGACGGTGTGCGCCTGGATATCGATTTCACTTTTGCCTGCGAAGCTGAAATGCTGATCTTCCAGCTGGGTCTGCGTTAATTCCTCTCGGGTACATACGCCCCTGTCAGCTGCTGACAGGGGCGTTTTATTTTCTCCTCCTCTTTTCTCTCTGTGTCATAGCTCCCACTTTCCCTTTTCTCCACTTGGCTAAATGTAAAAAAATGGTTAAGACTATGATCAGGTCAGACCACTTTATTTATTTTTTTACAGGGGAGTGTTATGGGTCAGGTTTTACCGCTGGTTACCCGCCAGGGCGATCGTATCGCCATTGTTAGCGGTTTACGTACGCCTTTTGCCCGACAGGCGACGGCTTTTCATGGCATTCCCGCGGTTGATTTAGGGAAGATGGTGGTAGGCGAACTGCTGGCACGCACCGAGATCCCCGCTGAAGTGATTGAACAATTGGTCTTCGGTCAGGTTGTGCAAATGCCGGAAGCGCCCAACATTGCCCGTGAAATTGTTCTTGGCACTGGAATGAATGTGCATACTGATGCTTACAGCGTCAGCCGCGCTTGCGCCACCAGTTTTCAGGCGGTTGCGAACGTTGCCGAAAGCCTGATGGCGGGAACTATTCGAGCGGGGATTGCCGGTGGGGCAGATTCCTCTTCCGTATTGCCAATTGGCGTCAGTAAAAAACTGGCGCGCGTACTGGTTGATGTCAACAAAGCCCGCACAATGAGCCAGCGCCTGAAACTCTTCTCTCGCCTGCGTTTGCGCGACTTAATGCCCGTACCGCCTGCGGTAGCAGAATATTCTACCGGCTTGCGGATGGGGGACACCGCAGAGCAAATGGCGAAAACCTACGGCATCACCCGAGAACAGCAAGATGCACTGGCGCACCGTTCGCATCAGCGTGCCGCTCAGGCGTGGTCAGAAGGTAAACTCAAAGAAGAGGTGATGACTGCCTTTATCCCTCCTTATAAACAACCGCTTGTCGAAGACAACAATATTCGCGGTAATTCCTCTCTTGCTGATTACGCAAAGTTGCGTCCGGCGTTTGATCGTAAACACGGGACGGTAACGGCGGCGAACAGTACGCCGCTGACCGATGGCGCGGCAGCGGTGATCCTGATGACTGAATCCCGGGCGAAAGAATTAGGGCTGGTACCGCTGGGCTATCTGCGCAGCTACGCATTTACTGCGATAGATGTCTGGCAGGACATGTTGCTCGGTCCAGCCTGGTCAACACCGCTGGCGCTGGAACGTGCCGGATTGACGATGGGCGATCTGACATTGATCGATATGCACGAAGCCTTTGCCGCCCAGACGCTGGCCAATATTCAGTTGCTGGGTAGCGAACGTTTTGCTCGCGACGTACTGGGGCGTGCACATGCCACTGGCGAAGTGGACGAGAGCAAATTTAACGTGCTTGGCGGTTCGATTGCTTACGGGCATCCCTTCGCAGCGACCGGCGCGCGGATGATTACCCAGACATTGCATGAACTTCGCCGTCGTGGCGGTGGATTTGGTTTAGTGACCGCCTGTGCTGCGGGTGGGCTTGGCGCAGCAATGGTTCTGGAGGCGGAATAATGGAAATGGCATTAGCGTTTACTCTTAATGTTCGTCTGGACAACATTGCTATCATCACCATCGACGTACCGGGTGAGAAAATGAATACCCTGAAGGCGGAATTTGCCTCGCAGGTACGCGCCATTATTAAGCAACTCCGTGAAAACAAAGAGTTGCGTGGCGTGGTGTTTGTCTCCGCGAAACCAGACAACTTCATTGCTGGCGCAGACATCAACATGATCGGCAACTGCAAAACGGCGCAAGAAGCGGAAGTACTGGCGCGGCAGGGGCAACAGTTAATGGCGGAGATTCATGCTTTGCCCATTCCGGTTATCGCGGCTATTCATGGCGCTTGCCTGGGCGGCGGGCTGGAGTTGGCGCTGGCGTGCCACGGTCGTGTTTGTACTGACGATCCTAAAACGGTGCTCGGTTTGCCTGAAGTACAACTTGGATTGTTACCCGGTTCAGGAGGTACCCAGCGTTTACCGCGCCTGATAGGTGTCAGCACAGCATTAGAGATGATCCTCACCGGAAAACAACTTCGGGCGAAACAGGCGGTAAAGCTGGGGTTGGTGGATGACGTCGTTCCGCACTCCATATTGCTGGAAGCCGCTGTTGAGCTGGCAAAGCAGGATCGCCCATCTTCACGCCCTCTACCTGTTCGCGAGCGTATTCTGGCGGGGCCGTTAGGTCGTGCGCTGCTGTTCAAAATGGTCGGCAAGAAAACAGAACACAAAACGCAAGGTAACTATCCGGCGACAGAACGCATCCTGGAGGTTGTCGAAACGGGATTAGCGCAGGGGACCAGCAGTGGCTATGACGCCGAAGCTCGGGCGTTTGGTGAACTGGCGATGACGCCGCAATCGCAGGCGCTGCGCAATATCTTTTTTGCCAGTACGGACGTGAAAAAAGATCCCGGCAGTGATGCGCCGCCTGCGCCATTAAACAGCGTGGGGATTCTAGGTGGTGGCTTGATGGGCGGCGGTATTGCTTATGTCACTGCTTGTAAAGCGGGGCTTCCGGTCAGAATTAAAGATATCAACCCGCAGGGCATAAATCATGCGCTGAAGTTCAGTTGGGATCAGCTTGAGGGCAAAGTTCGCCGTCGTCATCTCAAAGCCAGCGAACGTGACAAACAGCTGGCATTAATCTCCGGAACGACGGACTATTGCGGCTTTGCCCATCGCGATCTGATTATTGAAGCGGTGTTTGAAAATCTCGAATTAAAACAACAGATGGTGGCGGAAGTGGAGCAAAATTGCGCTACTCATACCATCTTTGCTTCGAACACGTCATCTTTACCGATTGGCGATATCGCCGCTCACGCCACGCGACCTGAGCAAGTTATTGGCCTGCATTTCTTCAGTCCGGTGGAAAAAATGCCGCTGGTGGAGATTATTCCTCATGCGAGTACATCGGCGCAAACCATCGCCACCACGGTAAAACTGGCGAAAAAACAGGGCAAAATGCCAATTGTCGTGCGTGACAAAGCTGGGTTTTACGTCAATCGCATCTTAGCGCCTTACATCAATGAAGCTATCCGCATGTTGACCGAAGGCGAGCGTATTGAGCATATCGATGCCGCGCTAGTGAAATTTGGTTTTCCGGTAGGCCCAATCCAACTTTTGGATGAGGTAGGAATCGACACAGGGACTAAAATTATGCCTGTACTGGAAGCCGCTTATGGAGAACGTTTTAGCGCGTCTGCAAATGTTGTTTCTTCAATTTTGAACGACGATCGCAAAGGCAGAAAAAATGGTCGGGGTTTCTATCTTTATGGTCAGAAAGGGCGTAAAAGCAAAAAACAGGTCGATCCCGCCATTTACCCGCTCATTGGCGTACAAGGGCAGGGGCGACTCTCCGCACCGCAGGTTGCTGAACGGTGTGTGATGTTGATGCTGAATGAAGCAGTACGTTGTCTGGACGAGCAGGTTATCCGTAGCGTGCGTGACGGGGATATTGGTGCGGTATTTGGCATTGGTTTTCCGCCATTTCTCGGTGGACCGTTCCGCTATATCGATTCTCTCGGCGCAGGCGAAGTGGTTGCAATAATGCAACGACTGGCCACGCAGTATGGTTCCCGTTTTACCCCTTGCGATCGTTTAGTTGAGATGAGCGAGCGTGGGGAAAGTTTTTGGAAAACAACTGCAACTGACCTGCAATAAGAAGGTCAAAGTTATATGAATCCGCGCTGAATGGCGGAGTGTTGCTCAAAATGTAAACGCATATTGACTATACTTACGCCATTGAGGTAAAAAACAGCGTTTCATTCGGTGAATGGATAAGGCACAATGCCGGCCACCGTTTTCTTTCTCTGGTTTCAGATGAAAGAAAACGGGCGAATCTGGTTAACAAAAGCGGTGCAATATGCAAGTTTTTATCATGCGTCACGGCGACGCAGCCCTCGATGCCGCCAGTGATTCGGTTCGTCCTCTGACCACTCATGGTTGTGACGAATCTCGCCTGATGGCGAACTGGCTGAAAGGTCAAAAAGTGGAAATCGAACGCGTTCTGGTGAGCCCGTTCCTGCGAGCCGAGCAAACACTTGAAGAAGTAGGGGATTGTCTGAACCTGCCTTCCAGTGCAGAAGTTCTGCCGGAGTTAACGCCCTGCGGCGATGTTGGTCTGGTCGGTGCCTATTTGCAGGCGTTGACCAATGAAGGTGTTGCTTCGGTACTGGTGATCTCCCACTTACCGTTAGTTGGGTATCTGGTTGCCGAGTTATGTCCGGGCGAAACGCCGCCTATGTTTACCACGTCAGCGATTGCCAGCGTAACGCTTGATGAAAGCGGAAAAGGCCAATTCAACTGGCAGATGAGCCCTTGTAATTTGAAGATGGCAAAAGCAATTTAAGCAATCAATGCCCGGTTACGTGCGCGTACACCGGGCAGTTTCTCCGTCATACAATCATTCTTTTTTTGTCTAAATGTTGTTAATATTTAACAACTCTCGATAGTTATTTTCCCATTATTGAATCCCGTAATAAAATAAAGAAGATAATGGTTTTGTGTCTTGAATATATATTTATTGATTTAATTAATATTAAATTTTAGCAATAAATAATGGTAAGGTCATTATAATTTTTTAGTGTGCTTTATAAGCAATTCATTTTTGTTGATTATGATAGTTTGTTTTTTGTTGATAATTCGCATGTTTTTTTGTTGGAAAGTGGTGAAAGTATTTTGCCGATGTATTAATTAATAAAATCTACATAAAGTCTTTAAGTATTACTAAATTGAGTTTTTTTATAGATAAGACCAACATAAAGACACACCAGAGAATACTTGTTTACATTCTATAATTATATTGGAATGTATATGTTCAATGGCTAACTATAAGTATTGGACATAACATATATTAATTTTATGTCAGGTACTTATATTATGACTTTTAATGATTTAAGGACAAATAATGAGTAAGTTTGCCAAAACAGCCATTGCTGCCGCAATGGTCATGGGCGCAGTCGTCTCCAGTTCTGCTTTTGCCGCAGGTAACAACGGTACCGCACGTTTTTACGGCACTATTGAAGACTCCCCGTGCTCCATCGTTCCAGACGATCATAAACTGGAAGTCGATATGGGCGATATCGGTGCGGCTAAACTGACTGGCGGCGGCACTACCACACCGAAAGATTTCCAGATCCATTTACAGGATTGCGTGTTTACCACTGAATCAAACATGGAGACCACGTTCACCGGCACTAACTACGCGGGGCCAGCCAACGCAGATAACTATGCGTTATTCAATGTTGACAGCGGTGTTGCCATGAACCACGTGAGCCTGGTAATCGGCGATACCCATGGCAAAGGTTATAAAGTGGGCGAAAAGATTGTTCAGCCAATCGTGATGGATGCTTCAACTAGCAAGGGTAAAGACAAGCAAACGCTGAACTTTAAAGCCTGGCTGGTGGGTGAAACCGATGCGCCGGATCTCGGCCAGTTCGAAACCCTGACCACATTCCAGATTACCTATCTCTGATGTGACAACCCCACAGCGTTCTGCTGTGGGGTTATTCAACGCACAACGGATTTACGACTGTTTCACAAACGGATATGTGTATGCCTAATCACTCAAATTTTCGGCTGCGGGGAATCGCCTGCTATATTGCGCTGGCAATCTCTGGTGGATCAGTCAATGCATGGGCTGATGATTCCATTCAATTTGACCCCCGTTTCCTTGAGTTAAAGGGCGACACGAAAATTGATCTCGGTAAGTTTTCAAAAAAAGGGTATGTCGACGCGGGTAAATATAATTTACGTGTATTTATAAATAAACAATCCCTTTCTGATGAATACGACATTAATTGGTATGTCTCTGAAAACGATCCAACAAAAACTTATGCCTGCCTGACACCTGAGTTAGTGGCGGCGCTGGGGCTGAAAGAAGGGATAGCAAAAAGCCTGCAGTGGACGCACAACGATGAATGCCTTAAACCGGGGCAATTAGACGGGATGGAAGTCGAGAATGATTTAAGCCAGTCGGCTTTGCTGCTGACAGTGCCACAGGCTTACCTCGAATATACCAGCAGCGACTGGGACCCTCCCTCACGCTGGGACGATGGTATTTCTGGGCTGATTGCCGACTACAGCCTCAATGCGCAAACTCGCCATCAGGAGCAAGGGGGCGAGGACTCACATGATATCAGCGGTAACGGTACAGTTGGGGCAAACCTTGGGGCATGGCGTTTCCGTGCAGACTGGCAAAGTGATTATCAGCACACCCGCAGCAACGACGATGAAGATGACAGCAGTAACAGTACAACGAGTAAAAACTGGGACTGGAGCCGTTATTACGCCTGGCGAGCTTTACCCTCTTTAAAAGCGAAGCTGTCGCTGGGAGAAGATTATCTCAATTCCGATATTTTCGACGGCTTTAACTATATCGGCAGCAGTGTCAGCACCGATGACCAGATGCTGCCGCCCAATCTGCGCGGCTATGCGCCAGATGTTTCTGGCGTGGCGCACAGCAGCGCAAAAGTGACCATCAGCCAGATGGGCCGGGTACTTTACGAAACCCAGGTTCCCGCCGGGCCATTCCGCATTCAGGATATCGGCGATTCTGTCTCTGGCACACTACACGTCCGTGTTGAAGAACAGAATGGTCAGGTGCAGGAATATGACGTCACCACCGCATCCATGCCATTCCTCACGCGTCAGGGGCAGGTGCGTTACAAAGTGATGATGGGGCGTCCGGAAGACTGGAACCACAAGACCGAAGGCGGATTTTTTTCCGGCGGAGAAGCATCATGGGGGGTGGCAGATGGCTGGTCGCTTTACGGTGGCGCGCTGGCAGATGAGCACTACCAGTCGGCGGCGATGGGGGTGGGGCGCGACCTCGCACAGTTTGGCGCGCTGGCGTTCGATGTGACTCACTCGCACGTCAACCTGGATCATGACAGCGCATACGGCAAAGGAAAACTGGACGGCAACTCCTTTCGCGTGAGCTATGCCAAAGACTTTGACGAACTTAACAGCCGCGTCACCTTTGCAGGCTACCGTTTCTCCGAAAAGAACTTTATGACTATGAGCGAGTATCTGGACGCGAGCCAGTCGGACATGGCGCGGACCGGAAACGACAAAGAGATGTATACGATCACGTATAACCAGAACTTTGCCGCAGCGGGTGTCTCGGTCTATCTCAACTACTCCCATCGTACTTACTGGGATCGCCCGGAACAGACAAACTATAACCTGATGTTTTCCCACTATTTTAATATGGGGAGCATTCGCAATATGAGCATCTCGGTGACCGGCTATCGCTACGAATATGACGATAATACGGATAAGGGAATGTACCTCAGCATGAGCATTCCGTGGAGCGACAGCAGCACCGTGACCTACAACGGCTCTTACGGTAGCGGGTCGGACAGCAGTCAGGTCGGCTACTTTAATCGCATCGATGACGCAACGCACTACCAGATTAACGTCGGCACCAGCGAACAGCACGGTAGCGTGGATGGTTATCTGAGCCACGACGGCACGTTGGCGAAGGTAGATCTCAGCGCCAACTACCATGAAGGAGAATACCGTTCGGCGGGGATCGCCTTACAGGGCGGGGCAACGCTGACCGCGCACGGTGGGGCGCTGCATCGCACTCAAAACATGGGCGGCACACGCCTGCTGATTGACGCCGACGGTATTGCCAACGTGCCGGTCGAAAGCAACGGCGCGCCGGTGTACACCAATATGTTTGGCAAGGCGGTGGTCGCCGATATTAACAACTACTATCGCAATCAGGCGTATATAGATTTAAACAACTTGCCGGAAGATGCGGAAGCCACCCAGTCGGTGGTGCAGGCGACTCTGACGGAAGGCGCAATCGGCTATCGTAAATTCAAAGTGATCAGCGGGCAAAAAGCGATGGCGGTACTGCGGTTGCGTGACGGTAGCTACCCGCCGTTTGGCGCGGAAGTAAAAAACGACGAGCAGCAGCAGGTTGGCATTGTGGATGATGAAGGCAATGTCTATCTGGCGGGGATCAATGCGGGTGAGCATATGATGGTGTTCTGGGAAGGCAGCGCACAATGCGAGATCGTATTGCCGAAGCCGCTACCTGCCGATCTGTTCCGCGGCCTGTTGTTGCCGTGTGAACAAAAGGGAACGACAGCCCCCGATTCTTTAGCGCCGGAAATTAAGCCCGTTATTCAGGACCAGACTCGGCAGGTCACGCCATCTGAAGCGCCGACGTCAATTTCAGCCACTCAATAATATGATTAAGGAACAATCAATGTTTTATAAATTATCCTGTTCAATGGTGGTCAGCACGACGCTGGCGGTACTGTTGACCACCACCAACCTGGCGGCGCACGCATCAGTCACTCCGGATCGCACCCGTCTGGTGTTTAACGAAAGTGATAAATCGATAAGCGTAACCCTGCGCAACAATAACGAAAAGCTGCCTTATCTGGCGCAAAGCTGGCTGGAAGACGAGAAGGGCAACAAAATCACTTCGCCGCTGGCGGTACTGCCGCCGGTGCAGCGTATTGACGCCATGATGAACGGTCAGGTGAAGATTCAGGCGCTGCCGGACATTCACACGCTGCCGTCTGACCGTGAAAGCCTGTTCTACTACAATGTGCGTGAGATCCCGCCAAAGTCCGGGAAAGCCAACACCCTGCAAATTGCGCTGCAAACCCGCATCAAGCTGTTCTGGCGACCAAAGGCGCTGGAGAAGATTGACATGAGAAAACCGTGGCAGTTTAAGGTCACACTCACGCGCAGCGGCCAGGACTATATCGTCAATAACCCGACGCCGTACCACGTCATCATCAGCGATGCCAGTACGCAGAAAAAGGGGCTAACTGCTGCGGGCTTTAAACCACTGGTGATGCCGCCGAAAACGTCACAACCGTTAAAGGCAAAAATGAACAGCGCTCCGGTGCTGACCTACATCAACGACTACGGCGCACGTTTACCGCTGGTCTTCCGTTGTGAAGGAGACACCTGCAAGGTGGATGAAGCTCAAAGCCTAAAAGGCTAATGACAGGAGATCCAGCATGAAAGGAGTTTTATTACCCGTCGCTGGCATGGTGTTACTGGCCTGCGGCTCCGCCTGGGCCGATAGTAAAACGGTCAACTTAACGCTTCGTATACTGGTGGATGCACCGCCGCCCTGTACGGTAAAAGGCAGCGCGGTGGAGTTTGGCAATGTCATTATTAAAAACATCGACGGCAGCAACTATCGGCAGCCTGTTGGTTACACCCTGAACTGTTCGAACAGCGTCAGCGATGACCTACAGATGCAGTTACAGGGGACCACCACCACCATTAACGGTGAAACGGTCCTCAGTACGGGCATCAATGGTTTTGGCATTCGCATACAGGATGCGTCCAGCCATGCGCCGGTTGCGTTGGCGGGTAATAACTGGCTGCCGTTTAACGTTAATTCGCGCCCGGGTTTCGAAGCCGTGCCGGTGAAACAAAGCGGCACACAGCTTACGGCATCAGAGTTTAGCGCAACCATGACAATGGTGGTGGAGTATCAATGAAACGATTTGCGCTCTGCTTATTCGGTTGTTATTGCGGTATTGCACAGGCGGCCGATAGCGATATCACATTTCATGGCACATTGGTTTCGCCGCCCGCCTGTGCCATCAGTGACGGGAAAACCGTTGAAGTTGAGTTTCGTGACGTCATTATCGACAACATCAACGGCAATAACTTCCGCCAGAATGTGCCCTATACCATTACATGCGATCCCGACGTGCGCGACGATGCCTGGGAGATGACGCTGAGCTGGACGGGCAGCCAGACCAGCTACGATAACGCGGCTATTGAGACAAACGTCACCGGGCTGGGGATTGAGCTGCAACAAAATGGCCAGCCGTTCACGTTGGGTACGCCGCTGAAAATCAACCCGTCAACGCCGCCAACGCTGCAAGCTGTACCGGTGAAAGCCAGTGATGCTTCACTCAGCGAAGGAACCTTTTCTGCCTGGGCAACATTACAGGTGGATTACCAATGAGCCTAAAACGGATATTTCACTGCGCGGCTGCGCTGGCCGCGGTGCTGCTGACGCCGAATGTTCAGGCGGCAGACAACCTGCATTTCTACGGCAATTTACTCAGTAAGTCCTGCACGCTGGTGGTTCAGGGCGAGGTGCTGGCGGAAGTGCATTTCCCCACGGTCAGCCGTAGAGATCTGATGGTGACCGGGCAATCTGCGCGCGTACCGGTGGTGTTTCAGCTTAAAGATTGCAAAGGGCCTGCTCAGTATGAGGTTCGGGTGACACTTACCGGAACGGAAGACAGCGAGCAGCCCGGTTTTCTGGCGCTGGATGCCGCTTCGACAGCACAAGGTGTGGGGATTGGCATGGAAAAGACCGACGGCACTGCTGTGCTAATCAACAATACCAGCGGGGCGACATTTGTGCTGAGCAGCGGCAACAATGATCTGCATTTTAATGCCTGGCTACAGGCAAAAAGCGGGCGGGATGTGACGATGGGTGACTTTACGGCCTCCCTCACTGCGACGTTTGAGTATATTTAACATGAAAAAAATGAGCGGACTGTTTTTTTTACTGCTGACCGGGCTACTGAGTGCAACCGCCTGGGCGGACGTCACATTCAGGGATGTGAAGACTTATACCGGATTTTGGGGTAACGGGGCTACAACAAAAGTTGTCTTTCGTATCGATGTCTTGACGCCGGAAGGGGTCTATTATGGCGAATATGCACAGGATGGATATACGTTGTGGTTGGGGAATATCCCTAACACGGTTTGGACGGGACCGGGATCAGCACCAACGATGAACATCACTCATCAGAGTAATACTGTGGATAACTCCAATTGCCCAGGGATTACGGATGGATGGTCATGTGTTGATCTGGGGGTCGATATCATCGTGCATGGTGAAACTCACGGGTGCCCGTGGTTGGTCAGTACCAACACGGTGAGTACTGCTGCGAGAGGTTATACTTACATTGGTCCATCAGCAAAACAAACCCGGTGCCCAACGGAGCCGGTTGGCCCCTATGATATCTCCTGGAATGAGAACTACGTCCTCCATAACAAGATGCTAACGCTGCAATCGACGGGGGGAGTCATAACACAAACGCTCTCGACTTACCTGATGCGCGACGGGCGGGTGTGTGATGGAAGCCGAATGGACGATCGTGGCGCTTATTGTCGCTTTATGTCGTATATGATCACATTCAGCACGTCGGGGTGTGACGACAGCAAAGTCACAGTAACGCCGGTAGCACATCCAATTACCGATAAGCAACTGCATGATATGCAAATACGGATCGACACCAGCAGTCAGCAGCCAATCGATGCCACCTGTCGTTTCCAGTACATTTTGAATGAGTTGTAGGGTTAATTCTTCTCCGGTCAGTATCCTGGTCGGAGAAGACGTTTATACCGCAATATTTATTAGGGCAATTCCGGCGGCAGCCACTCTTCCACTTCAATCAACACCAACAAAGCCGCATCACCACCATACTCTTTTGGTGCCTGGTGAAATGCCATCACATGTGGATGTTGCGCCAGCCACAGCGGCGTTTGCTGCTTCAAAATATGCTTCCCGTGCCCATGCATCACGCAGGCACAAAACACATGTTCACGGCGGCAGGCGGCAATCAACGCCCCCAGTTCCTGTTTGGCTTGTAGCTGCGTCAGACCGTGCAAATCAAGAAACAACTCCGGTGAATAATCGCCACGGCGTAACTTCTTCGCCTCAAAATGGCTGACATCCGGGCGAACATATTTCACCGGACCTTCAGTATTTAATAATGGTTGAAACTCGTCCGAAAAATAGTGGCTGGCATCGGCCTGCTCCTGAATCAACCGCTTTACTGGTACTTCGCTGATTTTTTTACGCTGCGGTCGGTGGACAATCGTGTCCTGCTTAATCTTGCGAGTACCCGCCATCAACTGGCGAAACAGCGCCTGGTCCTCCTCGCTAAGTGTTGTTTTCTTTTTCATTTATCTTTCTCTATTTCTAATTTTCCTACAGTTTACCCGACTCGTAGCGCAATCGATCGTTTTAAACGTATTTTTCCTCACTCACCGCGCGTGAATGCTGATTTATCGTCATCTTCATGGCAAACTAGCCGCCGAAATTATTGCGATCATGCCCTGGAGGAATACGTGGATAAAATTTTCGTTGATGAAGCAGTAAATGAGCTGCAAACCATTCAGGACATGTTGCGCTGGTCGGTGAGCCGCTTCAGCGCGGCGAATATCTGGTACGGCCACGGCACCGATAACCCGTGGGATGAAGCCGTGCAACTGGTGTTGCCTTCACTCTACCTGCCGCTGGATATTCCGGAAGACATGCGCACCGCGCGTCTGACCTCCAGCGAAAAACACCGTATTGTTGAGCGCGTGATCCGCCGCGTCAACGAACGCATTCCGGTGGCTTACCTGACCAACAGAGCCTGGTTCTGCGGCCATGAATTTTACGTCGATGAACGCGTGCTGGTGCCGCGCTCGCCGATTGGTGAACTGATCAACAATAAATTTGCCGGACTCATCAGCAAGCAACCGCAGCACATTTTAGATATGTGTACCGGTAGCGGCTGCATCGCCATTGCCTGTGCTTATGCCTTCCCGGAAGCGGAAGTCGACGCGGTGGACATCTCTCCCGACGCGCTGGCGGTTGCTGAACAGAACATCGAAGAACACGGTCTGATCCACAACGTCATTCCTATTCGGTCCGATTTGTTCCGCGACTTGCCGAAAGTGCAGTACGACCTGATTGTCACTAACCCGCCGTATGTCGATGCGGAAGATATGTCCGACCTGCCAAACGAATATCGCCACGAGCCGGAACTGGGCCTGGCATCTGGCACCGACGGCCTGAAACTGACGCGTCGCATTCTCGGAAACGCGGCAGATTACCTCGCTGATGATGGCGTGCTGATTTGTGAAGTCGGCAACAGCATGGTACATCTTATGGAACAATATCCGGATGTTCCGTTCACCTGGCTGGAGTTTGATAACGGCGGCGATGGTGTGTTTATGCTCACTAAAGAGCAGCTTATTGCCGCACGAGAACATTTCGCGATTTATAAAGATTAAGTAAACACGCAAACACAACAATAACGGAGCCGTGATGGCTGGAAACACAATTGGACAACTCTTTCGCGTAACCACCTTCGGCGAATCGCACGGGCTGGCGCTCGGCTGCATCGTCGATGGTGTTCCGCCAGGCATTCCGCTGACGGAAGCGGACCTGCAACATGACCTTGATCGTCGTCGCCCTGGGACATCGCGCTATACCACCCAGCGCCGCGAGCCGGATCAGGTCAAAATTCTCTCCGGTGTTTTTGAAGGTGTTACTACTGGCACCAGCATCGGATTGTTGATCGAAAATACCGACCAGCGTTCTCAGGATTATAGTGCGATTAAGGACGTTTTCCGTCCAGGTCATGCCGATTACACTTACGAACAAAAATACGGCCTGCGTGATTATCGCGGCGGTGGACGTTCTTCCGCCCGTGAAACCGCTATGCGCGTTGCAGCAGGGGCGATTGCCAAAAAATATCTCGCCGAGAAATTTGGCATTGAGATTCGCGGTTGCCTGACCCAGATGGGCGACATTCCGCTGGAAATCAAAGACTGGTCTCAGGTCGAGCAAAATCCATTCTTCTGCCCGGACCCGGACAAAATCGACGCGTTAGATGAACTGATGCGCGCGCTGAAAAAAGAAGGCGACTCTATTGGTGCGAAAGTCACCGTCGTTGCCAGTGGCGTACCCGCCGGACTTGGCGAGCCGGTCTTTGACCGCCTGGATGCCGACATCGCCCATGCGCTAATGAGCATTAACGCGGTGAAAGGCGTGGAAATTGGTGATGGTTTTGACGTGGTAGCGCTGCGTGGCAGCCAGAACCGCGACGAAATCACCAAAGACGGTTTCCAGAGCAACCATGCGGGCGGCATTCTTGGTGGTATCAGCAGCGGGCAGCAAATCATTGCCCACATGGCGCTGAAACCGACCTCCAGCATTACCGTGCCGGGGCGCACTATTAACCGCTTTGGCGAAGAAGTTGAGATGATCACCAAAGGCCGTCACGATCCTTGTGTTGGGATCCGCGCGGTGCCGATCGCAGAAGCGATGCTGGCGATCGTTTTGATGGATCACCTGTTACGGCAGCGGGCGCAAAATGCCGATGTGAAGACTGAAATTCCACGCTGGTAAAAAATGAACAAAACCGCGATTGCGCTGCTGGCTCTGCTTGCCAGTAGCGCCAGCCTGGCAGCGACGCCGTGGCAAAAAATAACCCAACCTGTGCCGGGTAGCGCACAATCGATAGGCAGTTTTTCTAATGGCTGTATCATCGGTGCTGACACGTTGCCGATACAGTCCGAACATTATCAGGTCATGCGTACCGATCAGCGTCGCTATTTCGGTCACCCAGACCTGGTGATGTTTATCCAGCGTCTGAGTCGCCAGGTGAGCAATCTGGGCATGGGTACGGTGCTGATTGGCGATATGGGGATGCCTGCTGGTGGTCGTTTCAACGGCGGTCACGCCAGCCACCAGACCGGACTGGATGTCGATATCTTCCTGCAACTGCCGAAAACACGCTGGACCTCCGCGCAACTCTTGCGCCCGCAAGCGTTAGATTTAGTTTCCCGCGACGGTAAACACGTTGTCCCGACGCTGTGGAAGCCAGAAATTTTCAGCTTGATCAAACTCGCCGCCCAGGATAAAGACGTCACGCGCATTTTTGTTAATCCGGCGATTAAGCAACAACTTTGCCTTGATGCGGGCACCGATCGCGACTGGTTGCGCAAAGTGCGACCCTGGTTCCAGCATCGCGCGCATATGCATGTACGATTACGTTGTCCTGCCGATAGTCTGGAGTGTGAGGATCAACCTTTACCGCCACCAGGCGATGGTTGCGGGGCAGAACTGCAAAGCTGGTTTGAACCTCCAAAACCGGGAACAACAAAGCCTGAGAAGAAGACACCGCCTCCGTTGCCGCCTTCCTGCCAGGCGCTACTGGATGAGCACGTGATCTAATGGAAACGTTTAATAGCCTGTTTATGGTTTCCCCGCTGCTGCTGGGAGTTCTCTTTTTTGTCGCCATGCTGGCGGGATTTATCGACTCGATTGCCGGTGGCGGTGGGTTACTCACCATTCCGGCATTGATGGCGGCGGGGATGTCTCCCGCTAACGCGCTGGCAACCAATAAACTGCAAGCCTGCGGTGGCTCTATTTCCGCCACTATCTACTTTATTCGCCGTAAAGTGGTTAGTTTAAGCGATCAAAAACTCAATATCGCCATGACCTTTGTCGGCTCAATGAGCGGCGCGCTACTGGTGCAGTATGTTCAGGCCGATGTCTTACGGCAGATTTTGCCTATTCTGGTGATTTGTATCGGCCTCTATTTCTTGCTGATGCCAAAGCTGGGTGAAGAAGATCGCCAGCGTCGGATGTATGGACTGCCATTTGCGCTGGTGGCGGGGGGCTGCGTCGGTTTTTACGATGGATTTTTTGGCCCGGCTGCCGGATCGTTTTACGCGCTGGCCTTCGTTACGCTGTGCGGATTCAACCTCGCCAAAGCCACTGCTCACGCCAAATTACTTAACGCAACGTCAAACATTGGCGGTCTGCTGCTGTTTATTCTCGGCGGCAAAGTGATTTGGGCGACGGGCTTTGTGATGCTGGTGGGGCAGTTCCTCGGCGCGCGCATGGGTTCAAGACTGGTGTTGAGCAAAGGACAAAAGCTGATCCGCCCGATGATCGTTATCGTCTCGGCGGTGATGAGTGCCAAATTACTTTACGATAGCCATGGACAGGAGATCCTCCACTGGTTGGGGATGAACTAATGAACAGTACACACCACTATGAGCAGTTGATTGAGATTTTTAATAGCTGCTTTGCCGATGAATTTAATACCCGTCTGATTAAAGGCGACGACGAACCGATCTATCTTCCTGCTGATGCGGAAGTACCGTATAACAGAATCGTCTTCGCTCATGGCTTTTATGCCAGCGCCATCCACGAGATTTCGCACTGGTGTATTGCCGGGAAAGCGCGCCGTGAGCTGGTTGATTTCGGCTACTGGTATTGCCCGGACGGACGCGATGCCCAGACACAAAGCCAGTTTGAAGATGTTGAAGTGAAGCCGCAGGCGCTGGACTGGTTGTTCTGCGTGGCAGCGGGATATCCGTTTAATGTTAGCTGCGACAATCTGGAAGGGGATTTCGAACCGGACCGCGTGGTGTTTCAACGGCGGGTACATGCGCAGGTGATGGATTATCTGGCAAACGGCATTCCCGAACGTCCGGCACGCTTCATTAAAGCACTACAAAATTATTATCACACGCCGGAACTTACGGCGGAACAGTTCCCGTGGCCGGAAGCGCTCAACTGAAGCCAGCGCCACGTTTTACAATGAGGAAAGAAGATGATCGCGGAGTTTGAATCACGCATTCTGGCATTAATCGACGGTATGGTTGACCATGCCAGTGATGATGAGTTGTTTGCCAGTGGGTATTTGCGTGGCCACCTGACATTAGCCATCGCAGAACTGGAAAGTGGTGACGACCACTCCGCTCAGGCGGTACATACAACCGTTAGCCAGAGTCTGGAAAAAGCCATTGGTGCCGGTGAATTGTCGCCGCGTGACCAGGCGCTGGTGACCGATATGTGGGAACACCTGTTTCAGCAGGCCTCACAGCAGTAAGTTGTGACGTCTGGAGCACCATGCCTGATGCGACGCTTATCGCGTCTTATCAGGCCTACAGGTAACGCGTAGGTCGGATAAGGCGTTTACGCCGCATCCGACAAACAATGCCAGAGCAGATTACCCCGCCTTAACCGCTTTACCCTTCAACAACTTCCGCACCCATAACCGATTCGGGTTTAACGCCGCCAGCGTGCTGGCATCCATCGGAATCGGTTCTTCACTCATCTGTGCCGCCAGAATCTCGGCACACAGCGGGGCAGAACACAAACCGCGCGAACCTAAAGCAGCAAACATAAAGAGATCGTCATAAACCGGCGCGCTTACCGCTTCATCTTTCTTCTCCGCCAGCGACGCATATTCCACGAGTGTAGCGTCATAATCAGGCACGTTGCCTACCATTGGCAGATGATCGCGAGTAGCACAACGCACACCGCAGCGCGCCTCTTTACCACTGACATCAACCTCTTTTGCCCACTGTACCTGCGGGAAACAATCAATCAACCGCTGGCGATTCTGCTGCTGATCTTCATCACTGTACGCCGTCTCTTCGCTGCCGCGATGATAACTGGCACCAATACAATGGTGCTGATTCGCCGGATTTTGCGGCGTGAGATAACCGTCATAGCACAGCACTTGCTTCAGTTTCGCCAGCTCCGGCGTTGTCGGAATATGGCTGACTTGACCGGCCACCGAATATACTGGCAGAGATGACGTTTGGCTGAAACGGCTGATTTGATGCCCGTTCGCCAGTACCACTAAACTGTGTGTTGCTTGCTGATCTCCTGCAAAATTCAACAACCAACCGTCATCCTTACGGGATAAATCCTGTAACTGATATTGATAATGAATCTGCAAACCCTGCTGTTGCGCCAGTTCCAGCACATTACGGGTCAGTTCTGCTGGACACAGCCAGCCACCTTGCGGATAAGTAATACCGCTGCAATTTGTCGCAACGCCCGTAATTTGTTCAACCGCATTTGCCTCAACGGCTACAGCCAGTTCTGTGGGTAAATCCATCGACAACATCTGTGCGATTTTATGCTGGCTTTTCTCATCCCAGCCTAACTGCGTGACGCCGCACCAGTCATGATCAAATTTAACGGGCAATAAATCGTAAAACCGACGAGCAAAAGTAAACGCATTAGAGAAAAAACGGTTTAGCGCTTCATCGTGTTTACTTAAAAGCGGATACAGCGCCCCCTGGCGATTGCCGGAAGCACCCAGTGCGGGGGCCTCATCCGCGCAATAAAGTGTTACCTGCCAGCCGCGACGCAATAGCGCCAGCGACAACAACGCGCTGGCAATACCACCGCCGATAATCGCCGCTTCCCGTTTGCTGCTGCCCGTACGGTTAAACCACGGCGTGGAGCAGGGGAGGGGTAATGTCAGTTCCATCACCCCACAAAGCATTTCCCGTTTGCGCCCAAAGCCCTTACGTTTTTGCATAGTGAATCCGGCTTCCTGCAAACCGCGGCGGACAAAACCGGCAGACGTAAAGGTCGCCAGCGTGCCGCCCGGACGCGCCAGCCGGGCCATGGCGTTAAACAGATTTTGCGTCCACATATCCGGGTTTTTCGCTGGCGCAAAGCCGTCCAGAAACCAGGCATCTACTTTTTGATTTAGCGAATCGTCCAGTTGGCTGGTCAGTTCGTTTATATCGCCAAACCATAAATCCAGCGTTATGCGGCCTTCATCGAGCAATAAACGATGGCAACCGGGCAAGGGCAAAGGCCATTGCGCCTGAAGCTGTTCCGCCCACGGGGCCAGCTCCGGCCAGTGTTGATGCGCCAGCGCTAAATCCGCACGGGCGAGGGGAAATTTCTCAAAACTAATGAAATGTAAGCGTTGTAATTGCGCTTGCGGATATGCTTCGCGAAACTGATCAAATGCCTGCCATAGCGTCAGGAAGTTTAATCCGGTGCCGAAGCCGCTCTCTGCTACCACAAACAGAGGATGTGGATGTTCAGGAAAACGTGCCTCTAAATGGTTACCCCCGAGAAAAACATAACGCGTCTCTTCCAGTCCGTTATCGTTGGAAAAATAGACATCGTCAAAATCTCGGGAAACAGGTGTACCCTCAGCATTAAATTCGAGGTTGGCAGGTTGTATGGAGTAGTGTTTCACGTAAGTTACTCGTCTTACAGGCGGTGGCTCGATCTTAGCGATGTGTGTCAGGCTGCGCAAATTTCTCTATTAATTGGCTGATCGGACTTGTTCGGCGTACAAGTGTACGCTATTGTGCATTCGAAACTTACTCTATGTGCGACTTACAGAGGTATTGAATGAAACGTGCAGTGATTACTGGCCTGGGCATTGTTTCCAGCATCGGTAATAACCAGCAGGAAGTCCTGGCATCTCTGCGTGAAGGACGTTCAGGGATCACTTTCTCTCAGGAGCTGAAGGATTCCGGCATGCGTAGCCACGTCTGGGGCAACGTAAAACTGGATACCACTGGCCTCATTGACCGCAAAGTTGTGCGCTTTATGAGCGACGCATCCATTTATGCATTCCTTTCTATGGAGCAGGCAATTGCTGATGCTGGCCTCTCCCCGGAAGCTTACCAGAATAACCCGCGCGTTGGCCTGATTGCAGGTTCCGGCGGCGGCTCCCCGCGTTTCCAGGTTTTCGGCGCTGACGCAATGCGCGGCCCGCGCGGCCTGAAAGCGGTTGGCCCGTATGTGGTCACCAAAGCGATGGCATCCGGCGTTTCTGCCTGCCTCGCCACGCCGTTTAAAATTCACGGCGTTAACTACTCCATCAGCTCCGCGTGTGCGACTTCCGCACACTGTATCGGTAACGCAGTAGAGCAGATCCAACTGGGCAAACAGGACATCGTGTTTGCTGGCGGCGGCGAAGAGCTGTGCTGGGAAATGGCTTGCGAATTCGACGCGATGGGTGCGCTGTCTACTAAATACAACGACACCCCGGAAAAAGCCTCCCGTACTTACGACGCTCACCGTGACGGTTTCGTTATCGCTGGCGGTGGCGGTATGGTAGTGGTTGAAGAGCTGGAACACGCGCTGGCGCGTGGTGCTCACATCTATGCTGAAATCGTTGGCTACGGCGCAACCTCTGATGGCGCAGACATGGTTGCTCCGTCTGGCGAAGGTGCAGTGCGCTGCATGAAGATGGCGATGCACGGTGTTGATACCCCAATCGACTACCTGAACTCTCATGGTACTTCGACTCCGGTTGGCGACGTGAAAGAACTGGCAGCTATCCGTGAAGTGTTCGGCGATAAGAGCCCGGCGATTTCTGCAACCAAAGCAATGACCGGTCACTCTCTGGGCGCTGCTGGCGTACAGGAAGCTATCTACTCTCTGCTGATGCTGGAACACGGTTTTATCGCCCCGAGCATCAACATTGAAGAGCTGGACGAGCAGGCTGCGGGTCTGAACATCGTGACCGAAACGACCGATCGCGAACTGACCACAGTTATGTCTAACAGCTTCGGCTTCGGCGGCACCAACGCCACGCTGGTAATGCGCAAGCTGAAAGATTAATTCGGAGTAGGTCGGATAAGACGCGCCAGCGTCGCATCCGACATTACGCGCCAATGCGGCATCCGACACTAACGCAAAAGGGAACCTGATGGTTCCCTTTTTCACATTATTGACAATCGCCGCCTGTTCCAGGCAAACTTCCCGCTTTGTCGATTTCCTTCTGAAAAGACGTACGCGTTAAATCCTGCCAACGCACCGTAACCCTGAAACCAGAGAGATGAGACGGGGAAATTCCTCGCCTTGCGCTGCATTCTGGAGTAATGCATGACTGCTGTAAGCCAAACCGAAACACGATCTTCTGCCAATTTTTCGCTCTTCCGCATCGCTTTTGCGGTTTTTCTCACCTACATGACCGTAGGGCTGCCGTTGCCGGTTATCCCGCTGTTTGTTCATCATGAACTGGGCTATGGCAACACCATGGTCGGTATTGCCGTCGGCATTCAGTTTCTGGCTACGGTGCTGACGCGTGGTTACGCCGGGCGACTGGCCGATCAATATGGCGCAAAACGTTCGGCGCTTCAGGGGATGTTAGCTTGTGGTCTGGCTGGCGGCGCGCTGCTGTTGGCGGCGATTTTGCCCGTCTCCGCACCGTTCAAATTTGCCCTGTTGGTCGTCGGGCGTTTGATTCTTGGCTTTGGTGAAAGCCAGTTACTGACGGGCGCTCTGACCTGGGGATTAGGCATCGTTGGGCCAAAACATTCCGGCAAAGTGATGTCATGGAACGGAATGGCGATTTACGGTGCCCTCGCTGTTGGTGCGCCGCTTGGCCTGTTGATTCATAGCCATTACGGTTTTGCCGCACTGGCGCTCACCACAATGGCATTACCCTTACTGGCGTGGGCCTGTAACGGCACAGTGCGCAAAGTACCGGCCCTGGCGGGAGAACGTCCATCGCTGTGGAGCGTTGTCGGGCTTATCTGGAAACCAGGGTTAGGTCTGGCACTACAAGGCGTTGGTTTTGCGGTTATCGGGACTTTCGTTTCGCTCTACTTTGCCAGTAAAGGATGGGCGATGGCGGGCTTTACTCTTACCGCGTTTGGCGGCGCATTTGTCGTGATGCGCGTCATGTTTGGCTGGATGCCGGACCGTTTTGGCGGCGTGAAAGTGGCGATCGTCTCTCTGCTTGTAGAAACGGTGGGCTTGTTGCTGCTCTGGCAAGCCCCTGGTGCGTGGGTCGCATTAGCGGGCGCGGCGTTAACCGGAGCCGGATGTTCGCTTATCTTTCCTGCGCTGGGCGTGGAGGTGGTTAAACGCGTCCCCTCACAAGTTCGCGGCACCGCACTGGGCGGTTACGCCGCGTTTCAGGATATCGCCCTCGGCGTCTCCGGGCCGCTGGCGGGAATGCTGGCGACCACGTTTGGTTACTCTTCGGTATTTCTTGCCGGGGCGATCTCTGCGGTGCTGGGAATTATTGTCACGATACTGTCATTTCGTCGGGGCTAACGAACCAGCCAGACCAGCATCAGGATAATCGCGACTAACAGTATCCACAGCGCGGGACGCGTTGCCATATTTTGCAACGTGTCCATCATCGGTGGAAAAGGATTAAGCAGCGGTTGCATATCACGCGGCTCAATCCCTTTAACCCGCCGTTGATAAAGCTGATTAAGAATATCCTCGGCCTGGGCAGAAGAAAGCGATGATTGCGCAGAAAGGCCATATTTTTGCTGGATATATGCCGATAACGCCGCCAGTTCACTGGCATCTAAAGGTTGTTTTAGCGCCATCTGGAGTGATTCCAGCGTCGGCGTATTTTGCTGGCTTAGCGTCTGACGCGCCTGTAGCCAGGTCACCAGATGGTTAAACAGTTTCGCTGGAATTAACTCGCCATCTTTCACCCCGGAAAGTTCCAGCATCGATTGCCAGATCTGCTTGCTGGGTTCTCCCGTTGCCGCCGCAAGTTTGGTCACCAGCTGTTTGAGCGCATTGTGCTCCGCCGGTAATAACGGACGGTCGGTCGCCTCGCGCTGCTGAGGTTGCGGAATAACCATCTTCCCTTCCTGCAACAGGGTGAGAATGGTCTTTAATTGCTCCGGTGAGAGCTGATTCAGCGGCGTCTGACCAAAGTTATGACGGATATAATCCGTGACCGCCTGACGATTATTCCCCAGACGTAAATACTCCCCTAATTGCGCTAAAAGCTGGCGGGCAGAATGGCTTTTTTGCGCGGCCAGCAGACGTTGCGCCAGATTGTGCTCAGCGGCAGGGAAGTGACGCGAAAGCAGCGGTGAATCTCCCGACAGACCAATATCGTGCCTGATACCCGCCCACAGTTCTGCTCTTTGTTGTTGCGTCAGTGAGGTCACTTTCGTCATTAAGCTTTCCAGCGAAGTACGTTGCTGACTGGATAAAGGCTGATTGCCCGCGCCAGACGGCAGGTTATCTCCCTGGCCTGGTGGTTGCCCAGGAGGAGGGCCGGAAATAGGTTGTATCATTACGTATCCTTATACCTGAAATCTTCGCAAGTATGCCTGGCCGCGAGATTATGGCACACTTGTCTGGTTAACTCTCGTCTCATACAGGTAACACAAACGTGAAAATCCTTGTTGATGAAAATATGCCTTATGCCCGCGACTTATTTAGCCGTTTGGGTGAGGTGACCGCGGTTCCCGGGCGTCCAATTCCTGTCGCTCAACTGGCAGACGCGGATGCGCTTATGGTGCGTTCGGTCACGAAAGTGAATGAATCTTTGCTGGCAGGAAAACCCATTAAATTTGTTGGCACTGCCACCGCGGGGACCGACCATGTCGATGAAGCATGGTTAAAGCAGGCGGGAATTGGTTTTTCCGCTGCACCTGGCTGTAATGCGATTGCGGTGGTGGAATATGTTTTCTCCTCACTGCTGATGCTTGCCGAACGCGATGGATTTTCACTGCACGACCGTACAGTGGGGATCGTGGGCGTTGGTAACGTTGGTCGCCGTTTACAGGCGCGACTGGAAGCGTTAGGGATTACAACCTTGCTTTGCGATCCGCCTCGCGCCGACCGCGGGGATGAGGGGGATTTCCGCTCGCTGGATGAATTAGTTCAGCATGCGGATATTCTGACTTTCCATACGCCACTCTTCAAAGACGGGCCGTACAAAACGCTGCATCTGGCGGATGAAAAACTGATCCGTAGCCTGAAACCAGGAGCGATTCTGATTAACGCCTGCCGTGGCGCAGTCGTCGATAATACTGCCCTATTGACCTGTCTGAACGAAGGCCAGAAGTTAAGCGTAGTGCTGGATGTCTGGGAAGGCGAACCGGAACTCAACGTGGAATTGCTGAAAAAAGTGGATATCGGCACACCGCATATCGCAGGCTATACCCTGGAAGGTAAAGCACGCGGTACTACGCAAGTGTTTGAAGCCTATAGCAAGCTTATTGGGCATGAACAACACGTTGCGCTGGATACGTTGCTGCCCGCGCCAGAGTTTGGCCGCATTACGCTGCATGGTCCGCTCGATCAACCGACGCTAAAAAGGCTGGTGCATTTGGTGTATGATGTGCGCCGCGATGACGCACCGCTGCGTAAAGTCGCCGGAATACCGGGTGAGTTCGATAAGCTGCGCAAAAACTATCTTGAGCGCCGTGAATGGTCATCTCTGTATGTGATTTGTGATGACGCCAGCGCGGCATCATTGCTGTGTAAACTGGGTTTTAACGCCGTTCATCATCCGGCACGTTAATCTCTTCTTCATGCTCTCTGCTGTAATATTGGCAGGGAGCTTTGCTATTTCTGGAGTAAACCACCATGTCTGAAGGCTGGAACATTGCCGTCCTGGGCGCAACTGGCGCTGTGGGCGAAGCCCTGCTTGAAACGCTGGCTGAACGTCAGTTCCCGGTTGGGGAAATTTATGCACTGGCACGTAACGAAAGCGCAGGCGAACAACTGCGCTTTGGTGGTAAGACAATCACCGTGCAGGATGCTGCTGAATTCGACTGGACGCAGGCGCAGCTGGCATTTTTTGTCGCAGGCAAAGAGGCTACCGCTGCCTGGGTTGAAGAAGCGACCAACTCAGGTTGTCTGGTGATCGACAGCAGCGGATTGTTTGCTCTCGAACCCGACGTACCGCTGGTGGTGCCGGAAGTAAACCCGTTTGTACTGACCGATTACCGCAACCGGAATGTCATCGCCGTACCAGACAGTCTGACCAGCCAGCTGCTGGCGGCACTGAAACCGCTAATTGATCAGGGCGGTTTATCACGTATCAGCGTTACCAGCCTGATTTCAGCCTCCGCCCAGGGCAAAAAAGCGGTCGATGCGTTAGCGGGGCAGAGTGCTAAATTACTCAATGGCATTCCGATTGACGAAGAAGATTTCTTCGGGCGTCAGCTGGCGTTCAACATGCTGCCGTTACTGCCGGATAGCGAAGGTAGCGTGCGTGAAGAACGTCGTATCGTTGACGAAGTACGCAAAATCCTGCAGGACGAAGGGCTGATGATTTCGGCAAGCGTCGTCCAGGCACCGGTATTCTACGGTCATGCCCAGATGGTCAACTTTGAAGCACTGCGTCCGCTGGCGGCAGAAGAAGCGCGTGATGCGTTTGCTCAGGGCGAAGATATTGTGCTCTCTGAAGAGAACGAATTCCCGACTCAGGTAGGGGATGCTTCTGGTACGCCGCATCTTTCTGTTGGCTGCGTACGTAATGACTACGGTATGCCGGAGCAAGTTCAGTTCTGGTCGGTGGCCGATAACGTTCGCTTTGGCGGCGCGCTGATGGCAGTAAAAATTGCCGAGAAACTGGTGCAGGAGTATCTGTACTAATGTCCGACCAGCAACAACCGCCAGTTTATAAAATTGCGCTGGGCATTGAGTACGACGGCAGTAGGTATTACGGCTGGCAACGGCAGAATGAAGTCCGCAGTGTGCAGGAGAAGCTGGAAAAGGCGCTCTCCCAGGTGGCGAACGAACCCATCACCGTCTTCTGCGCCGGGCGTACTGACGCCGGTGTACACGGTACCGGGCAGGTTGTGCATTTCGAAACGACCGCGCAGCGCAAAGACGCTGCGTGGACGTTGGGCGTAAATGCGAATTTACCTGGTGACATCGCCGTGCGTTGGGTTAAAGCTGTACCTGATGATTTTCATGCCCGATTTAGCGCCACGGCTCGCCGTTATCGCTACATCATCTACAATCATCGGCTGCGCCCGGCGGTACTGAGTAAAGGGGTAACCCATTTTTACGAACCGCTGGACGCTGAACGGATGCATCGGGCTGCGCAATGTTTGCTGGGCGAGAATGATTTCACCTCGTTCCGTGCGGTGCAGTGCCAGTCCCGGACCCCGTGGCGCAACGTTATGCATATTAATGTCACGCGTCACGGTCCTTATGTGGTGGTAGATATCAAAGCGAATGCCTTTGTACATCATATGGTCAGGAATATTGTCGGCAGCCTGATGGAAGTCGGTGCCCACAACCAGCCGGAGAGCTGGATAGCAGAGTTGCTGGCGGCAAAGGACAGAACGCTGGCGGCAGCAACGGCAAAAGCGGAAGGGCTATATCTGGTCGCGGTGGATTACCCTGACCGATATGATCTTCCAAAACCGCCAATGGGCCCGCTATTTCTGGCGGACTAACGAGAATAATGCTCGGAACATTTCAGGCTGTAGCCAACGTAGTTACAGCCTGATAGATGACGAGTACAAGGCATAGGCAAATATGGACCTGATTTATTTCCTCATCGATTTTATCCTGCACATTGACGTGCATCTGGCAGAGCTGGTCGCGGAGTACGGCGTCTGGGTTTATGCCATTTTGTTCTTAATTTTGTTCTGTGAAACCGGTCTGGTGGTAACGCCGTTTTTACCGGGTGATTCATTGCTGTTTGTTGCCGGAGCGTTGGCATCACTGGAGACCAACGATCTCAACGTCCATATGATGGTGGTGCTGATGCTGATCGCCGCGATTGTGGGTGACGCGGTCAATTACACTATCGGGCGGTTGTTCGGTGAAAAGTTATTCAGTAATCCCAATTCGAAAATTTTCCGTCGCAGTTATCTCGACAAAACCCATCAGTTTTATGAGAAACATGGCGGCAAAACGATTATTCTCGCCCGTTTTGTGCCGATCGTCAGAACGTTCGCCCCGTTTGTTGCGGGAATGGGCCACATGTCGTACCGTCATTTCGCCGCTTATAACGTGATTGGCGCACTGTTGTGGGTACTGCTTTTTACCTACGCAGGCTATTTCTTCGGCACGCTCCCCTTCATTCAGAGCAACCTTAAACTGATGATTGTTGGCATTATTTTTGTTTCAATATTGCCAGGTGTTTTCGAATTTATTCGCCACAAACGCGCAGCGGCACGCGCCGCAAAATAAAAAGTAACTCTGCGGTTCGACCACTTTTTTATCCAAAGTTTCGGGCTGTTATGTTTTAATGTGCAACATTCATGGTCTGTTGGGGGCAAAAATGGCATTATGCGTCCCCAAAGATAAAACTGGCATCGAACCAGGTTCAGACAGAAAGGTCCCTAATGAGCTGGATTGAACGAATTAAAAGCAACATTACTCCCACCCGCAAGGCGAGCATTCCTGAAGGGGTGTGGACTAAGTGTGATAGCTGCGGTCAGGTTTTATACCGCGCTGAGCTGGAACGTAATCTTGAGGTCTGTCCGAAGTGTGACCATCACATGCGTATGACAGCGCGTAATCGCCTGCATAGCCTGTTAGATGAAGGAAGCCTTGTGGAGCTGGGTAGCGAGCTTGAGCCGAAAGATGTGCTGAAGTTTCGTGACTCCAAGAAGTATAAAGACCGTCTGGCATCTGCGCAGAAAGAAACCGGCGAAAAAGATGCGCTGGTGGTGATGAAAGGCACTCTGTATGGAATGCCGGTTGTCGCTGCGGCATTCGAGTTCGCCTTTATGGGCGGTTCCATGGGGTCTGTGGTAGGTGCGCGTTTCGTGCGTGCCGTTGAGCAGGCGCTGGAAGATAACTGCCCACTGATCTGCTTCTCCGCCTCTGGTGGCGCACGTATGCAGGAAGCACTGATGTCGCTGATGCAGATGGCGAAAACCTCTGCGGCACTGGCAAAAATGCAGGAGCGCGGCTTGCCGTACATCTCCGTGCTGACCGACCCGACCATGGGCGGTGTTTCTGCAAGTTTCGCCATGCTGGGCGATCTCAACATCGCTGAACCGAAAGCGTTAATTGGCTTTGCCGGTCCGCGTGTTATCGAACAGACTGTTCGCGAAAAACTGCCGCCAGGATTCCAGCGCAGTGAATTCCTGATCGAGAAAGGCGCGATCGACATGATCGTCCGTCGTCCGGAAATGCGTCTGAAACTGGCGAGCATTCTGGCGAAGTTGATGAATCTGCCAGCGCCGAATCCTGAAGCGCCGCGTGAAGGCGTAGTGGTGCCACCGGTACCGGATCAGGAACCTGAGGCCTGATAACTGATAAGGGCAGGGCCACTGGCTCTGCCCTTTTGCTATTCTCACCGTAACGAATCAGCGGATACCATGATTATCAAACGCACTCCTCAAGCCGCGTCGCCTCTGGCTTCGTGGCTTTCTTATCTGGAAAACCTGCACAGTAAAACTATCGATCTCGGCCTTGAGCGCGTGAGCCAGGTCGCGGCGCGTCTTGGCGTTCTGAAACCAGCGCCATTTGTGTTTACCGTTGCGGGTACGAATGGCAAAGGCACCACCTGCCGTACGCTGGAGTCGATTCTGATGGCGGCAGGGTACAAAGTGGGCGTCTACAGTTCGCCGCATCTGGTGCGTTATACCGAGCGCGTACGTGTGCAGGGGCAGGAATTGCCGGAATCGGCCCACACCGCTTCTTTTGCGGAGATTGAATCGGCACGCGGTGATATTTCCCTGACCTATTTCGAGTACGGTACGCTGTCGGCATTGTGGCTGTTCAAGCAGGCACAACTTGACGTAGTGATTCTGGAAGTAGGGCTGGGCGGTCGTCTGGACGCAACCAATATTGTCGATGCCGATGTCGCGGTAGTAACCAGTATTGCGCTGGATCATACCGACTGGCTGGGGCCAGATCGCGAAAGTATTGGTCGCGAGAAAGCAGGTATCTTTCGCAGCGAAAAACCGGCAATTGTCGGTGAGCCGGAAATGCCTTCTACCATTGCTGATGTGGGGCAGGAAAAAGGTGCACTGCTACAACGTCGGGGCGTTGAGTGGAACTATTCCGTCACCGATCATGACTGGACGTTTAGCGATGCTCACGGCACGCTGGAAAATCTGCCGTTGCCGCTTGTCCCGCAACCGAATGCCGCAACGGCGCTGGCGGCACTGCGTGCCAGCGGGCTGGAGGTCAGTGAAAATGCCATTCGCGACGGGATTGCCAGCGCAATTTTGCCGGGACGTTTCCAGATTGTGAGCGAGTCGCCACGCGTTATTTTTGATGTCGCGCATAATCCACATGCGGCGGAATATCTCACCGGGCGTATGAAAGCGCTACCGAAAAACGGGCGCGTGCTGGCGGTTATCGGTATGCTACATGATAAAGATATTGCCGGAACTCTGGCCTGGTTGAAAAGCGTGGTTGATGACTGGTATTGTGCGCCACTGGAAGGGCCGCGCGGTGCCACGGCAGAACAACTGCTTGAGCATTTGGGTAACGGCAAATCATTTGATAGCGTTGCGCAGGCATGGGATGCCGCAATGGCGGACGCTAAAGCGGAAGACACCGTGCTGGTGTGTGGTTCGTTCCACACGGTCGCACATGTCATGGAAGTGATTGACGCGAGGAGAAGCGGTGGCAAGTAAGTTTCAGAATCGGTTAGTGGGCACGATCGTGCTGGTGGCGCTGGGGGTGATTGTACTTCCAGGGCTGCTGGACGGGCAGAAAAAACATTATCAGGATGAGTTCGCGGCTATCCCGCTGGTGCCGAAAGCGGGCGATCGCGATGAGCCTGATATGATGCCAGCCGCCACCCAGGCGTTGCCGACGCAGCCGCCGGAAGGCGCAGCGGAAGAGGTGCGGGCAGGCGATGCCGCAGCACCGTCGCTCGATCCGGCCACTATTGCAGCCAATAACACCGAGTTTGAACCGGAACCTGCACCGGTCGTCCCACCGAAGCCGAAACCGGTGGAGTCGCCTAAACCGAAGGTTGAAGCACCACCTGCGCCGAAGCCAGAACCGAAGCCGGTCGTGGAAGAAAAAGCAGCGCCAACGGGTAAAGCCTATGTTGTGCAACTGGGCGCGCTGAAAAATGCCGATAAAGTGAATGAGATTGTCGGTAAGCTGCGCGGTGCCGGTTATCGGGTTTATACGTCGCCATCCACGCCAGTGCAGGGTAAAATTACCCGTATTCTGGTTGGGCCAGATGCTTCCAAAGAGAAGCTGAAAGGATCGCTGGGTGAGCTCAAGCAGCTTTCTGGCTTAAGTGGTGTGGTAATGGGCTATACACCGAATTAATACGGTTTTGCCTGATGCGACGCTGGCGCATCTTATCAGGCCTGTGCAGGGGTAGAACCGTAGGTCGGATAAGGCGTTCACGCCGCATCCGACAGCCGTTGCCTGATGCGACGCCAGCGCGTCTTATCAGGCCTGTGCAGGGGTAGAACCGTAGGTCGGATAAGGCGTTCACGCTGCATCCGACAGCCGTTGCCTGATGTGACGCCAGTGCGTCTTATCAGGCCTGTGCAGGGGTAGAGCCGTAGGTCGGATAAGGCGTTCACGCCGCATCCGACACGCATTGCCCGATGCCGCAAAGGCATAAAAAGTCGATGGCGTTGAATATTTTTTCAGCGCCATTTTTATTGATGCGCGGGAAGGAAATCCCTACGCAAACGTTTTCTTTTTCTGTTAGAATGCGCCCCGAACAGGATGACAGGGCGTAAAATCGTGGGACACATATGGTCTGGATTGATTACGCCATAATCGCGGTGATTGCTTTTTCCTCTCTGGTTAGCCTGATCCGCGGCTTTGTTCGTGAAGCGTTATCGCTGGTGACATGGGGTTGTGCTTTCTTTGTTGCCAGTCATTACTACACTTACCTGTCAGTCTGGTTTACGGGCTTTGAAGACGAACTGGTTCGAAATGGGATTGCCATCGCGGTACTGTTTATCGCTACCCTGATCGTTGGTGCTATCGTGAACTTCGTGATAGGCCAGTTGGTGGAGAAAACGGGGTTGTCAGGCACCGATCGGGTGTTGGGCGTCTGTTTCGGTGCCTTGCGCGGTGTGTTGATTGTTGCTGCCATTCTCTTCTTTCTCGACTCCTTTACCGGGGTGTCGAAAAGCGAAGACTGGAGCAAATCACAGCTGATCCCGCAGTTCAGTTTTATCATCAGATGGTTTTTTGATTATCTGCAAAGCTCGTCAAGTTTCTTGCCCAGAGCGTAAGTGCTCTGAGATGTGGCTTAACGAGGAAAAAGACGTATGTGCGGTATTGTCGGTATCGCCGGTGTTATGCCGGTTAACCAGTCGATTTATGATGCCTTAACGGTGCTTCAGCATCGCGGTCAGGATGCCGCCGGCATCATCACCATAGATGCCAATAACTGCTTCCGTTTGCGGAAAGCGAACGGGCTGGTGAGCGATGTATTTGAAGCTCGCCATATGCAGCGTTTGCAGGGCAATATGGGCATTGGTCATGTGCGTTACCCTACGGCTGGCAGCTCCAGCGCCTCTGAAGCGCAGCCGTTTTACGTTAACTCTCCGTATGGCATTACGCTTGCCCACAACGGCAATCTGACCAACGCTCACGAGTTGCGTAAAAAACTGTTTGAAGAAAAACGCCGCCACATCAACACCACTTCCGACTCGGAAATTCTGCTTAATATCTTCGCCAGCGAGCTGGACAACTTCCGCCACTACCCGCTGGAAGCCGACAACATTTTCGCCGCCATCGCTGCTACAAACCGCTTAATCCGCGGCGCGTATGCCTGTGTGGTGATGATTATCGGCCACGGTATGGTTGCTTTCCGCGATCCTAACGGGATTCGTCCGCTTGTACTGGGCAAACGTGATATTGACGATAATCGCACAGAATATATGGTCGCTTCCGAAAGCGTTGCGCTCGATACGCTGGGCTTTGAGTTCCTGCGTGATGTCGCCCCTGGCGAAGCGATTTACATCACTGAAGAAGGGCAGTTGTTTACCCGTCAGTGTGCTGACAATCCGGTCAGCAATCCGTGCCTGTTTGAGTATGTATACTTTGCTCGCCCGGACTCGTTCATCGACAAAATTTCCGTTTACAGCGCGCGTGTGAATATGGGCACGAAGCTGGGCGAGAAAATTGCCCGCGAATGGGAAGATCTGGATATCGACGTGGTGATCCCGATCCCGGAAACTTCCTGCGATATCGCGCTGGAAATTGCGCGTATTCTGGGCAAACCGTACCGCCAGGGCTTCGTTAAAAACCGCTATGTTGGCCGCACCTTCATCATGCCGGGTCAGCAGCTGCGTCGTAAGTCCGTGCGCCGTAAACTGAACGCCAACCGCGCCGAGTTCCGCGATAAAAACGTCCTGCTGGTCGACGACTCTATCGTCCGTGGCACCACTTCTGAGCAGATTATCGAGATGGCACGCGAAGCCGGAGCGAAGAAAGTGTACCTCGCTTCTGCGGCACCGGAAATTCGCTTCCCGAACGTTTACGGTATCGATATGCCGAGCGCCACGGAACTGATCGCTCACGGTCGCGAAGTAGATGAAATTCGCCAGATCATCGGTGCTGACGGGTTGATTTTCCAGGATCTGAACGATCTGATCGAAGCCGTTCGCGCTGAAAACCCGGATATCCAGCAGTTTGAATGCTCGGTGTTCAACGGCGTCTACGTCACCAAAGACGTTGATCAGGGCTACCTCGATTTCCTCGATACTTTACGTAATGACGACGCCAAAGCAGTGCAACGTCAGAACGAAGTGGAAAATCTCGAAATGCATAACGAAGGATGATGCCTTCGCTCAGGGTGCCGGTCTGGCACCCTGACTTGCAACTCCCGCCGAAATCCTGCAAAGTCTGCCTGCAAGTCTGACAGGGCAACTATTTATGAAACGACTCATTGTAGGCATCAGCGGTGCCAGCGGCGCGATTTATGGCGTGCGTTTATTACAGGTTCTGCGCGATGTCACAGATATCGAAACGCATCTGGTAATGAGCCAGGCGGCGCGCCAGACCTTATCCCTCGAAACGGATTTTTCCCTGCGCGAAGTGCAGGCGTTAGCTGATGTGACACACGATGCGCGCGATATTGCTGCCAGCATTTCTTCCGGTTCTTTCCAGACGTTGGGGATGGTGATTTTACCCTGTTCAATCAAAACCCTGTCCGGCATTGTCCATAGCTATACTGATGGCTTACTGACCCGTGCGGCAGATGTGGTGCTGAAAGAGCGTCGCCCGTTGGTGCTCTGCGTGCGTGAAACGCCACTGCACTTAGGCCATCTGCGTTTAATGACTCAGGCGGCAGAAATCGGTGCGGTGATTATGCCTCCCGTTCCGGCGTTTTATCATCGCCCACAATCCCTTGATGATGTGATAAATCAGACGGTTAATCGTGTTCTTGACCAGTTTGCGGTAACCCTTCCTGAAGATCTCTTTGCCCGCTGGCAGGGCGCATAACTCCGCTGTTGCCCTGTTTCAGGGCAATTTTGCAACCGCGATCAAATCCTCGACATTTTGTTTCTGCCATTCAATCGAAACGCTGCGATTCAACCGCTATACCTGCTATCTTCAACTTTAGGACAATAATGCAACTTCTTATTAACATATTTAACGTTGAATGTTACTGCTGTCGTCAAGATGGCATAAGACCTGCATGAAAGAGCCTGCAAACACACAACACAATACACAACATAAAAAAGCCATTTTCACTTGAGGGTTATGTATGAAGAAGTCGATTCTCGCTCTGTCTTTGTTAGTCGGTCTCTCCGCAGCGGCTTCCAGCTATGCGGCGCTACCGGAGACGGTACGTATCGGAACCGATACCACCTACGCACCGTTCTCATCGAAAGATGCCAAAGGTGACTTTGTTGGCTTTGATATCGATCTCGGTAACGAGATGTGCAAACGGATGCAGGTGAAATGTACCTGGGTTGCCAGCGACTTTGACGCGCTGATCCCCTCACTGAAAGCGAAAAAAATCGACGCCATTATTTCGTCGCTCTCCATTACCGATAAACGTCAGCAGGAGATTGCTTTCTCCGACAAGCTGTACGCCGCAGATTCTCGTTTGATTGCCGCCAAAGGTTCACCGATTCAGCCAACGCTGGATTCACTGAAAGGTAAACATGTTGGTGTGCTGCAGGGATCAACCCAGGAAGCTTACGCTAACGAGACCTGGCGTAGCAAAGGCGTGGATGTGGTGGCCTATGCCAACCAGGATTTAGTCTATTCCGATCTGGCTGCAGGACGTCTGGATGCTGCGTTACAAGATGAAGTTGCTGCCAGCGAAGGTTTCCTTAAGCAACCCGCCGGTAAAGATTTCGCCTTTGCAGGCCCATCAGTGAAAGACAAAAAATACTTCGGTGACGGCACCGGTGTAGGGCTACGTAAAGATGATGCGGAACTGACGGCTGCGTTTAATAAGGCGCTTGGCGAGCTGCGTCAGGACGGCACCTACGACAAGATGGCGAAAAAGTATTTTGACTTTAATGTCTACGGTGACTGATACGTCGCAGGGAAGCTGTACCTGATGGAATGATCATCATGGTGCACGCCAGGTTTGTTGCACTATCGTGGTGCATTGAAATGCATACTTAAGCATTTTTAATGAAAAATAATACGTCTAGCGGGGCGGGATATTTTGCCTTGATGGTCAATTTTATGGCACGATAAGTGTAACAAACCTGTAAATATTCCCGATAAAAAGACTGTCAGTTGAGGACATTATGAAAAAACTGGTGCTATCGCTCTCTCTGGTTCTGGCCTTCTCCAGCGCAACTGCAGCATTTGCTGCGATTCCGCAAAACATCCGCATCGGTACCGATCCGACCTATGCGCCATTTGAATCAAAAAATTCACAAGGTGAACTGGTTGGCTTCGATATCGATCTGGCCAAGGAGTTGTGCAAACGCATCAATACGCAATGTACGTTTGTCGAAAACCCACTGGATGCGTTAATCCCGTCCTTAAAAGCGAAGAAGATTGACGCCATCATGTCATCGCTTTCCATTACGGAAAAACGTCAGCAAGAAATAGCCTTCACCGACAAACTGTACGCAGCCGATTCTCGTCTGGTGGTGGCGAAAAATTCCGACATTCAGCCGACAGTCGAATCGCTGAAAGGCAAACGGGTAGGCGTATTGCAGGGCACCACCCAGGAGACGTTCGGTAACGAACACTGGGCACCAAAAGGCATTGAAATCGTTTCTTATCAGGGGCAGGACAACATTTATTCTGACCTGACTGCCGGACGTATTGATGCCGCGTTCCAGGATGAGGTCGCAGCCAGCGAAGGTTTCCTCAAACAACCCGTCGGTAAAGATTACAAATTCGGTGGCCCGTCTGTTAAAGATGAAAAACTGTTTGGCGTAGGGACCGGCATGGGCCTGCGTAAAGAAGATAACGAACTGCGCGAGGCACTGAACAAAGCCTTTGCCGAAATGCGCGCTGACGGTACTTACGAGAAATTAGCGAAAAAGTACTTCGATTTTGATGTTTATGGTGGTTAATCGCCATCGGTGAAAGAAAGCCCGCTCCCTTCGGGTAACCGGAGGGAGACAAGAGGCGGTAATTCACCACACACGACAGGACAGGCAGCATGTTGTATGGGTTTTCAAGTGTTATTTTACAGGGTGCGCTCGTCACGCTGGAGCTGGCTATCAGCTCTGTAGTGCTCGCTGTAATCATCGGTTTAATTGGCGCTGGCGGTAAGCTCTCACAAAATCGGCTTTCGGGCCTTATTTTCGAAGGGTACACCACGCTGATTCGAGGCGTGCCGGATTTAGTATTGATGCTGCTGATTTTCTACGGTTTGCAGATTGCGCTAAACACGGTGACGGAGGCGATGGGCGTCGGGCAGATTGATATTGATCCGATGGTCGCAGGTATTATCACTCTCGGTTTTATCTACGGTGCTTATTTTACCGAAACGTTTCGTGGCGCGTTTATGGCAGTGCCGAAAGGACATATAGAGGCGGCGACGGCGTTCGGTTTTACTCGTGGGCAAGTGTTTCGGCGGATCATGTTTCCGGCGATGATGCGTTACGCCCTGCCAGGCATTGGCAACAACTGGCAGGTGATCCTCAAATCTACCGCACTGGTTTCGTTACTCGGCCTGGAAGATGTGGTCAAAGCCACGCAGCTGGCAGGCAAAAGTACCTGGGAACCGTTCTATTTCGCTATCGTCTGCGGCGTGATTTATCTTGTTTTCACCACCGTTTCCAATGGTGTGCTGCTGTTCCTTGAGCGCCGCTACTCCGTGGGTGTGAAGAGGGCTGACCTGTGATCGAAATCTTACATGAATACTGGAAACCACTGCTGTGGACTGACGGTTATCGCTTTACTGGCGTGGCGATCACCCTGTGGCTGCTGATTTTGTCGGTAGTGATAGGCGGAGTTCTGGCGCTGTTTCTGGCGATTGGTCGCGTCTCAAGTAATAAATACATCCAGTTTCCAATCTGGTTATTTACCTATATTTTTCGCGGTACGCCGCTGTATGTTCAGTTGCTGGTGTTCTATTCCGGCATGTACACGCTGGAGATTGTTAAGGGAACCGAGTTCCTTAACGCCTTTTTTCGCAGTGGCCTGAACTGTACCGTGCTGGCGCTGACGCTTAACACCTGCGCTTACACTACCGAGATTTTTGCCGGGGCAATCCGTTCAGTGCCGCATGGGGAAATTGAAGCCGCCAGAGCCTATGGCTTCTCGACCTTTAAAATGTATCGCTGCATTATTTTGCCTTCTGCGCTGCGTATTGCGTTACCGGCATACAGCAACGAAGTGATCCTGATGCTGCACTCTACTGCGCTGGCATTTACTGCCACGGTGCCGGATCTGCTGAAAATTGCCCGCGATATTAACGCCGCCACATATCAACCTTTTACCGCTTTCGGCATTGCCGCGGTGCTCTATTTAATCATCTCTTATGTTCTGATCAGCCTCTTTCGTAGAGCTGAAAAACGCTGGTTGCAGCATGTGAAACCTTCTTCAACGCACTGAGAATACGATGTCCGAGAATAAATTAAACGTTATCGATTTGCACAAACGCTACGGCGAACACGAAGTGCTGAAAGGGGTCTCATTGCAAGCGAATGCCGGAGATGTCATAAGCATCATCGGATCGTCGGGATCGGGGAAAAGTACCTTTCTGCGCTGCATTAACTTCCTCGAAAAACCGAGCGATGGATCGATCGTGGTCAATGGCCAGACGATCAATCTGGTGCGCGATAAAGATGGTCAACTCAAAGTCGCCGATAAAAATCAGCTGCGCTTATTGCGCACACGCCTGACGATGGTATTTCAGCACTTCAATCTCTGGAGCCATATGACGGTGCTGGAAAACGTCATGGAAGCGCCGATTCAGGTGTTGGGCCTGAGCAAGCAGGAAGCGCGCGAGCGGGCGGTGAAGTATCTGGCAAAAGTCGGGATAGACGAACGTGCGCAGGGGAAATACCCGGTGCACCTGTCCGGTGGTCAGCAACAGCGTGTTTCTATCGCGCGGGCGCTAGCGATGGAACCGGAAGTTTTACTGTTTGATGAACCTACTTCAGCGCTCGATCCTGAACTGGTAGGCGAAGTGTTGCGTATTATGCAGCAACTGGCAGAAGAGGGGAAAACCATGGTGGTAGTGACTCACGAAATGGGCTTTGCTCGTCATGTTTCTACTCACGTCATTTTCCTCCATCAGGGGAAAATAGAAGAAGAAGGGGCGCCGGAGCAGTTATTCGGTAACCCGCAAAGCCCTCGTCTGCAACAGTTCCTTAAAGGTTCGCTGAAATAATTTCCTCTCCGGTGGTTAACGCTGCCGGAGTATTTCATGGGGAATTTGCGAGTCCGCTTCCGCTGAAATGTAAAAGTTGCAGTCCGCTAAAAATAGTTCTGAATTATCTATATTTATTCATCAGCGTTTCCGCTGGCGGATGTTTGCAGTAAACCACATCAGCGAACGACATCCGCCAGCGCCTCTTCTAAATCGTACCAGCGAAACGCAAAACCCGCTTCTTCCAGCTTTTTTGGCAGCGCGCGTTGTCCACCTAATACCAGTACTGAAGATTCGCCCATTAACAGTCGAATGGCGGTCGCGGGGACGCGCAAAATGGTCGGGCGATGCAGCGCATGACCGAGCGCATGGGCAAATTGTTCATTGCGTACCGGGTAGGGCGAAACCATATTAAATGGCCCGCGCAGCTCGTTATCCAGCAGCCAGAGAATGCCGTTGACCATATCATCAATATGAATCCAGGCCAGATACTGCCGACCGGAGCCAATCGGCCCGCCCAGGCCAAAACGAAATGGCGGCAGCATTTTACCGAGGATACCACCGTCTGGTGCCAGCACTACGCCGGTACGCAGCAGGCACACTCGCGTTTTGTCACTTTGCGCCCGACAGGCAATCTCTTCCCAGCGGGCGCAGAGTTTATGGGTAAATTCGTTATGCGGCGGTTCCTCTTCGGTAACCACCACTTCACCTAAGTCGCCATAATAGCCCGTTGCCGAGCCGGAAATGAGTACCGACGGTGGCGTGTCGCTGGCATTAATCAAATCGACCAGTTTTTGCGTGGTATTCCAGCGGCTTTGGCAGAGACGCTCTTTTCGCTCGTGAGTCCAGCGTTTATCAGCAATCGGTTCTCCGGCCAGGTTGATTACCGCATCAACGCCGTTGAGGTTGCTTTGTTCGGCAAGCCCTTGCCATAGTGTCACTCGGGGGCCGAGAACGGAACTGGCTTTCTGCGGGTTACGCGTCACTACCGTGATTTGATGGCCCAGGTCCAGCAAACGTGGAATCAAATGGCGACCAATTAATCCCGTCCCTCCGGTGATCACTATGTTCATGCAGCCTCCCGATATGGTGGTTAACGCTGCCAGCTTAAGGTCATGGATACCGAATCGGTGTAGCGCAGCGCGTGCAGTTTATCGATCTCCACTTCAGCATACGTCACCCAGTGATGTTCGCGTGCGATATCGAGCACATCCTGAGTTAATTTTTCCAGCAAAGAGAAACGGTTATTCTCTACATGCTGAATAATGTTTTTCGTTACGGTGCGATAATTCAGCGCATCGTTGATATCTTCGCTAGTGCGCGCTTTATCGGCGGGGTAGTGGATCGTCACATTGATAACAATATCCTGACGGTTGTTAATTTCTTCTTCCTTAATTCCGATAAACGTACGTAAACGAAGGTTCTTTATACGAATAATAGCGGCAGGTTGTGCCATTGCAGGTTCTCCGTTGTTTTACTTAGAATGAAATAATACACGAGAACCTGTTTCTGTTAACTATCCGAACGCTCATCACCGTGTTGTGCTTTTAGCAGTGCCTGCCCGGTGGCAGGGCGCGAACGGATCCGCTCATGCCAGTTCTTGACTGCCGGATACATTGCGAGGTCAATTCGCTGGCGAGTCCAGGCATTAACCCACGGCCAGCAGGCAATATCCGCAATGCTGTAGTTCTCGCCTCCCAGCCAGGGCGAATTTTCCAGCCGCTTGTTCAGTACATGGTACAGACGCTGAGTTTCAACCTGATAACGTTCAATAGCGTAAGGAATGGTTTGGGGGGCTGCGTGATTAAAATGATGATTTTGCCCAAGCATCGGCCCCAGTCCGCCTACCTGCCAGAATAACCACTGTAATGTGACGGCGCGTTCACGCGTTTCATGATTCAAAAAGAGTCCCGTTTTCTCAGCCAGATACAACAAAATGGCACCAGACTCAAAGAGGCTTAGCGGTTCGCCGCCATCGGCTGGAGAATGATCAACAATTGCCGGAATTTTGTTGTTAGGCGAAATGCGCAAAAATTCCGGGCGAAACTGACCTCCTTTCCCCAGGTCTACCTTTATCAAGCGATAATCCAGCCCTGCTTCTTCGAGAAACAGCGTAATTTTGTGACCATTGGGTGTCGGGGCGAAATAGAGATCGATCATTGCAGCTCCGGTTGTCTAATCATCTGAACACCACAAGTATAGAAAGCGCGGCGACTTGCGTGAGTATTCGTCACGTGACAGTGACAAAAAGGCTCTATAGTTTGATAGCAAGCCCCCTTTATTGCCGAGGACATAATGAGTAAACCCGCTATTACGCTTTGGTCAGATGCCCATTTTTTCTCCCCTTATGTGTTATCCGCCTGGGTGGCGTTGCAGGAGAAAGGCCTGTCGTTTCATATCAAGACCATCGACCTCGACAGCGGTGAACATTTGCAGCCGACGTGGCAAGGTTACGGTCAGACACGCCGTGTGCCGTTATTACAAATCGATGATTTTGAGTTGAGTGAATCTTCTGCCATTGCGGAGTATCTGGAAGATCGATTTGCGCCACCGACCTGGGAACGTATTTATCCGCTTGATTTAGAAAATCGTGCGCGTGCACGACAGATTCAGGCCTGGCTGCGCAGCGATCTGATGCCCATCCGCGAAGAACGCCCGACGGATGTTGTCTTTGCGGGGGCGAAAAAAGCGCCACTAACGGCCGAGGGAAAAGCCAGTGCAGAGAAACTGTTCGCGATGGCAGAGCATTTGTTAGCACTGGGTCAGCCGAATTTATTTGGTGAATGGTGCATTGCTGATACTGATCTGGCGCTAATGATTAACCGCCTGGTACTACATGGCGATGAGGTGCCGGAACGCCTGGTGGATTATGCGACATTCCAGTGGCAGCGAGCGTCTGTCCAGCGTTTTATTGCACTTTCGGCGAAGCAATCTGGCTGATAGCAACGACAGAATCCAGTATCATAGCTTACGTTTTTTCGACGAGGAGTGAGTGATGAAACTGATGTTTGCATCGGACATTCATGGGTCGTTACCGGCGACGGAACGTGTTCTGGAGTTGTTTGCCCAAAGCGGTGCCCAGTGGCTGGTGATCCTTGGCGACGTGTTGAATCATGGCCCGCGTAATGCTTTACCGGAGGGTTACGCGCCAGCCAAAGTCGCTGAACGGCTTAATGAAGTGGCACATAAGGTTATCGCTGTGCGCGGCAACTGCGACAGCGAAGTGGATCAAATGCTGCTGCATTTCCCGATAACCGCGCCGTGGCAACAGGTATTACTGGAAAAACAACGTCTGTTTTTGACGCATGGTCATCTTTTTGGCCCGGAAAATCTACCTGCTTTAAACCAGAACGATGTGCTGGTGTACGGTCATACCCATCTGCCAGTGGCAGAACAGCGGGGGGAGATTTTCCACTTCAACCCCGGCTCGGTGAGTATTCCGAAAGGCGGTAATCCGGCGAGTTATGGCATGCTGGATAATGACGTACTTAGTGTAATCGCACTCAATGATCAAAGTATCATTGCGCAGGTCGCGATTAATCCGTAATTTACCCACAACTCAAAATGCGCCGTAAGAGCGCCAGAAAAAGAAGGTTTCCTGATAATGGAACAGCGTCGTTTGGCAAGTACTGAATGGGTGGATATTGTCAATGAAGAGAACGAAGTCATTGCACAAGCCAGCCGGGAACAAATGCGGGCACAGTGTCTGCGTCATCGTGCAACTTATATCGTCGTGCATGATGGCATGGGCAAAATTCTGGTCCAGCGTCGTACCGAGACAAAAGACTTTTTACCCGGCATGTTAGATGCGACCGCAGGCGGTGTAGTCCAGGCCGATGAGCAGCTGCTGGAATCCGCGCGTCGCGAAGCGGAAGAAGAGTTGGGCATTGCCGGTGTCCCCTTTGCCGAGCACGGGCAGTTCTATTTCGAAGATAAAAATTGCCGTGTCTGGGGCGCGTTGTTCAGCTGCGTCTCTCACGGTCCCTTCGCTCTACAGGAAGATGAAGTCAGTGAAGTTTGCTGGCTGACGCCGGAAGAAATCACCGCACGCTGCGATGAGTTCACTCCAGACTCGCTGAAAGCGCTGGCGTTGTGGATGAAGCGCAATGCCAAAAATGAAGCCGTCGAGACTGAAACGGCAGAATGAAAAAAGAGCCGCAATCGCGGCTCTTAACATTTTTAGTGGTAGCCCATCAACTGAGCGCCGATCACCACGACGCTGGACATAATAAACAGCAGTCCAAGCAGGGTCGCACCCACCTTCAGCCAGTTACGGAAGTCCACCCGGCAAACACCGAGCGTCGCCATTAACGAAGCTGAGGTTGGGTAAATGATGTGGCTGAAGCCATCACCAAACTGGAACGCCAGCACGGTAACCTGACGGTTAACACCGACCAGATCGCCAAGCGGTGCCAGTAACGGCATGGTTAACGCCGCCTGACCAGAACCGGACGTCACGAAGAAATTAAATACCGCCTGGAAGAGCAACATAAACCAGGCCGCGACTGCGTTATCCAGACCGCTAATGGCATTGGCAATGCTGTTGAGGATGGTATTTAACACGCTGGCATCACCCGCTTCACCATTACCGACCAGCAGCAAAATCCCTTTGGCGAAACCCACCAGCAGGGCAGGGGCGATCATCATTCGCGCCCCTTCGGTAAAGGATGAAGCCATGGTATTAACCGTCATGCCGTTAAGGCGGAAAACAACGCCGATGATGCCAATCACCAGACCCATGGTGAAGAACTGGCTGGCAATTTCAGGAATAAACCAGGCATTAACGATCACGCCCCAAATAACCCAGACCATTACGGCGGTCAGGACAATCAATACCAGCCAGTCACCAAAGGTAAACGGACGTTGTTCAACATCAGCCTGCTTTTCACGAAAGAAGCGGTCGGACTCATGCACGCGTGACAGAAGAGGATTCTTTTTCACTCGTGAGGCGTACACCATGGTAAAGATCAGGCCAATCAGAGTGGCGATAACCCACACCACGATGCGCAACCCGGAGCCAGAAAGCACCGGAACGCCGGCAATACCCTGAGCAACAACCACACAAAACGGGTTCATCCACGAACTGGCAAAACCGATTTGCGTGGCAATATAGGTCACAAGGACGGTGGTAATACTGTCATAGCCCAGCCGGACCATTAGCGGTGCGATGATAATGGCAAAGGCGACGGCCTCTTCTCCCATACCAAATATTGCGCCGCCAAGTGAAAACAGAATAAACAGCGCAGGAATAAAGAGAATTTCATTTCCGCGGGTATGGCGAATAAGCGCCAGGATACCGTTATCAATGGTTCCTGTACGCATCACAATGCCAAACGCGCCGCCAATCACCAGCATAAACATGATGATGCCAACGGCTGTCCCGTATTTCGATCCTGAGGTTAACCCTTCAAACGGGAAGTTCATCAGACCCGGGCGTTCATCGCCCGTCGTGAACAGCTGTACGCGGTGATACTCAGGTTCGCCTGCTTCGTTAGTCAGAATGCGAAATGAGTGTGGATCTACGACTTTGCGTGTTTTTGTTTGACCATCAACCTGATACTGCACTTCCTGACTGTCAAACATGCCCACCGGAACTACCCAGGTGGCAAGGCTGGTTAAAATGGCAACAAAAAAGATAATCACCAACGTATCGGGCATTGCCCATCTTCTTGTTGGTTTAGATTCAGTGATTGCGGACATAGCGCAAATATTCCCTTGCACAAAACAAAGTGGTAAGTATGCAAAGTGAGATGGCGCAATTCATTGATGCAGCGCAGTTAAGCAAGATAATCAGAAAGGATTAATGCAAATTAAGAGAATAAAAAACCGGAAATAGTGACTATTTCCGGTTCAGATATCCGCAGCGCAAAGCTGCGGATGATGACGAGATTACTGCTGCTGTGCAGACTGAATTGCAGTCAGCGCGATGGTGTAGACGATATCATCAACCAGTGCGCCACGGGACAGGTCGTTAACCGGCTTGCGCATGCCCTGCAGCATCGGTCCGATAGAGATCAGGTCAGCAGAACGCTGTACCGCTTTGTAGGTGGTGTTACCGGTGTTCAGATCCGGGAAGATGAACACGGTAGCGCGACCTGCAACCGGAGAGTTCGGTGCTTTGGATTTCGCAACGTCAGCCATTACCGCAGCGTCGTACTGCAGCGGACCGTCGATCATCAGATCAGGACGTTTTTCCTGCGCCAGACGAGTTGCTTCGCGAACTTTTTCTACGTCGCTACCAGCACCAGAAGTACCGGTGGAGTAGGAGAGCATAGCAACGCGCGGTTCGATACCGAAGGCCGCAGCGGAATCAGCGGACTGAATCGCGATTTCTGCCAGCTGTTCTGCGGTCGGATCCGGGTTGATCGCACAGTCACCGTAAACGTAAACCTGTTCCGGCAACAGCATGAAGAACACGGAAGATACCAGGGAGCTGCCCGGTGCAGTTTTGATCAGCTGCAGCGGCGGACGGATGGTGTTTGCGGTGGTGTGAACAGCACCGGAAACCAGACCATCAACTTCATCTTGTTCCAGCATCAGCGTACCGAGAACCACGTTGTCTTCCAGCTGTTCGCGGGCAACGGTTTCGGTCATGCCTTTGTTCTTACGCAGTTCGACCAGACGACCAACATAGTTTTCGCGAACCACTTCTGGATCAACGATTTCAATGCCTGCACCCAGTTCTACACCCTGAGAGGCTGCAACACGGTTGATCTCTGCCGGATTACCCAGCAGTACGCAAGTTGCGATACCACGTTCAGCACAGATAGCGGCTGCTTTAACGGTACGCGGTTCGTCACCTTCCGGCAGAACGATACGTTTGCCCGCTTTGCGCGCAAGTTCAGTCAGCTGATAACGGAACGCTGGCGGAGACAGACGACGGCTGCGCTCAGAAGTGGCAGTCAGAGAATCGATCCAGTCAGCGTTGATGTAGTTAGCAACGTATTCCTGAACTTTCTCGATACGCTCGTGATCGTCAACCGGAACTTCCAGGTTGAAGCTCTGCAGGCTCAGAGAAGTCTGCCAGGTGTTGGTGTTCACCATAAATACCGGCAGGCCGGTAGCGAAAGCACGTTCGCACAGTTTAGAAATGCGCGCGTCCATTTCGTAGCCGCCAGTCAGCAGCAGGGCACCGATTTCTACGCCGTTCATGGCAGCCAGGCAAGCGGCAACCAGCACGTCAGGGCGGTCTGCGGAAGTCACCAGCAGAGAACCGGCACGGAAGTGCTCCAGCATGTGCGGAATGCTGCGTGCGCAGAAAGTGACGGATTTAACGCGGCGAGTATTGATGTCGCCTTCGTTGATGATGGTCGCATTCAGGTGGCGAGCCATATCGATCGCACGAGTCGCGATCAGGTCAAAGCTCCACGGCACAGCGCCGAGAACCGGCAGCGGGCTGGATTCTTGCAGCTTCGCCGGATCAACGTTGTTCACTTTTGCTTTGGTGGAGTCGTCAAAAATCTCGGACAGATCCGGACGGGTACGACCCTGCTCATCAACCGGAGCGTTCAGTTTGTTAACGATAACGCCGGTAATATTGGTGTTTTTTGCACCGCCGAAGCTGTTGCGAGTCAGTTCGATACGCTCTTTCAACTGTTCCGGAGTATCAGTGCCCTGAGACATAACGAAGACGATTTCTGCGTTCAGCGTTTTGGCGATTTCGTAGTTCAGAGACTGGGCAAACTGGTGCTTACGTGTCGGGACCAGACCTTCCACCAGAACGACTTCAGCGTCTTTGGTGTTAGCGTGGTAGTTCGCGATGATCTCTTCCATCAGCACATCTTTCTGATTGCTGGAAAGCAGACCTTCAACGTAGCTCATTTTCAGCGGTTCAGCGGCCGTCGTGGTGGAAGAGTTCGCACGCACGATAGTCGTAGTCTGATCGGGCGCATCGCCACCGGTACGCGGCTGAGCGATAGGTTTGAAAACGCTCAGACGAACGCCTTTGCGTTCCATTGCACGGATCACGCCAAGGCTGACGCTGGTCAGACCGACGCTGGTTCCGGTAGGGATCAGCATAATAATACGGGACACGGTTTATCCTCTTTCGTTACCGCCGATTTGGCGGGTTACAAAACAGCACCGCCAGCTGAGCTGGCGGTGTGAAATCAGGCAGTCAGGCGGCTCGCGTCTTGCGCGATAACCAGTTCTTCGTTGGTTGGGATAACCACCGCAGGACGGGTACCTTCTTTGTTGATGAAACCAGATTTGCCGAAACGTGCAGCCAGGTTGCGTTCATGATCAACTTCAAAGCCCAGCACGCCCAGTTTGCCCAGAGACAGTTCACGAACCATCGCGGCATTTTCACCGATACCACCGGTGAATACAACAGCGTCCAGACGACCATCCATCAGCGCAGTGTAGGCACCGATGTATTTGGCCAGGCGGTGGCAGTAAACGTCCATTGCGCGCTTCGCGTCTTCTTTCGTCGCGTAGTTGTCTTCAACATAGCGGCAGTCGCTGGTCACTTCGGTCAGACCCAGCAGGCCAGACTCTTTGGTCAGCAGTTTGTTGATTGCGTCAACGCTCATGCCCAGGGTGTCGTGCAGGTGGAAGATGATCGCCGGATCGATATCACCAGAACGGGTACCCATGACCAGACCTTCCAGCGGGGTCAGGCCCATAGAGGTGTCAACGCATTTACCGTTGCGGATAGCAGAAACGGAACCACCGTTGCCCAGGTGGCAGGTGATGATGTTCAGTTCTTCTACCGGTTTGTTCAGCATTTTTGCCGCTTCCTGGGTTACATAGAAGTGGCTGGTGCCGTGCGCGCCGTAACGACGGATGCCGTGCTCTTTGTACAGGTTGTACGGCAGGGCGTAGAGATAAGACTCTTCCGGCATAGTCTGGTGGAATGCGGTGTCAAATACAGCAACGTTTTTGTCTTTCAGCTGTGGGAAAGATTTCAGAGCTTCTTCGATACCGATCAGGTGAGCCGGGTTGTGCAGCGGTGCAAAAGAAGCTGCATCTTTGATACCCTGAATAACAGACTCATCAATCACTACGGAGCTGGTATACTTTTCGCCGCCGTGTACGATACGGTGACCGATAGCAGTCAGCTGCGCAGACAGTTCTGGTTTTTGTGCCAGAATAGTATTAACGATAAAGTTGAGCGCTTCGCTGTGAGCGGCGCCTGCACCTAAAGCCGCTTCCTGTTTATTGCCGTCCATTTTCCATTTGATACGTGCTTCGGGCAGGTGGAAACATTCGGCTAAACCAGAAAGGTACTCTTCACCATTTACTGCATCGATGATGGCAAATTTCAGTGAAGAACTACCGCAGTTCAGAACCAGTACTAACTTACTCGACATGGAAGTACCTATAATTGATACGTGGCTAAAAAAACGTCAGGGAGCCATAGAGCGTAGCGCATGATGACACCGACATTTATGATTAACATCATGCACTGCAAATTTTTTTTGCATGATGGAAGAAATATCTTGAGTCTATGCCATTTTGCGTAATTTTCAGCCAATGGCATAATGTATATGAATTTGACGACTCAATGAATATGTACTACTTAGGCCTTCAGGCTGCTAAAGGATACCTGATAGTGGGTATGGAAGACAAAATGTTTTGAACGTTGTCCCGCTGAGTTGTGAATTTGCACAAATTTTTGAATCTTTATATGTGAAGTTGAGGTGAAGCATGTCAACGCCGGATAATCGTTCTGTTAATTTTTTTAGCTTGTTTCGCCGGGGACAGCATTACTCAAAGACGTGGCCGCTGGAAAAACGCCTTGCCCCAGTCTTTGTCGAAAATCGCGTTATCAAGATGACGCGTTATGCGATCCGTTTTATGCCGCCGATCGCCGTATTTACTCTCTGCTGGCAGATTGCCCTGGGCGGTCAGCTTGGGCCGGCAGTTGCCACTGCGCTGTTCGCCTTAAGTTTACCCATGCAGGGATTGTGGTGGCTGGGCAAGCGTTCTGTAACGCCATTACCTCCTGCAATCCTCAACTGGTTTTATGAAGTTCGCGGTAAATTGCAGGAGTCTGGACAGGTGTTGGCACCCGTTGAAGGCAAGCCTGATTACCAGGCATTAGCTGACACGCTTAAGCGTGCCTTCAAACAACTGGATAAAACTTTCCTTGATGATTTGTAATTGACCCCTGATTACGCATATAAAAGAAGGCATACTCAGCCTTCTTTTTTTTCACCGTAGTAGAGTGATACAGGAGTCAATAATGGAAATGACCAACGCGCAACGTCTTATTTTGTCTAACCAGTACAAGATGATGACTATGCTCGATCCGGCAAATGCTGAACGTTACCGTCGCCTGCAAACAATCATTGAGCGTGGTTATGGATTACAGATGCGTGAACTGGATCGCGAGTTTGGCGAGCTGAAAGAAGAAACCTGCCGCACTATCATCGACATTATGGAGATGTATCATGCGTTGCATGTTTCCTGGTCTAATTTGCAGGACCAGCAATCCATCGATGAACGTCGTGTCACCTTCCTCGGCTTTGACGCCGCCACTGAAGCACGTTACCTCGGTTATGTCCGCTTTATGGTTAATGTGGAAGGGCGCTATACCCATTTTGACGCTGGAACTCACGGTTTTAACGCCCAGACGCCAATGTGGGAAAAATATCAGCGCATGCTTAATGTGTGGCATGCCTGCCCGCGTCAGTACCATTTGAGCGCCAACGAAATTAATCAAATTATTAACGCCTGAGGAGGCCCGCGTGCGGTGCAAAGGTTTTCTGTTTGATCTTGATGGAACGCTGGTGGATTCCCTGCCTGCGGTAGAACGGGCGTGGAGCAACTGGGCCAGACGTCATGGGTTATCGCCGGAAGAGGTGCTGGCTTTCATTCACGGTAAACAGGCGATCACCTCTCTGCGCCATTTTATGGCGGGCAAATCCGAGGCAGACATTGCCGCCGAGTTTACGCGTCTGGAACACATCGAGGCCACGGAAACCGAAGGTATTACCGCGCTTCCGGGGGCAATCGCCTTACTCAATCATTTGAATAAAGCAGGTATTCCGTGGGCTATTGTGACTTCTGGCTCCATGCCGGTAGCGCGAGCGCGTCATAAAATAGCGGGGCTTCCCGCGCCAGAGGTGTTTGTAACCGCTGAGCGGGTGAAGCGCGGAAAACCAGAACCTGATGCGTATCTGTTAGGCGCGCAGCTGCTGGGGCTTGCGCCGCAGGAGTGTGTTGTGGTGGAAGATGCTCCCGCTGGCGTGCTTTCAGGTCTGGCGGCGGGTTGCCATGTTATTGCGGTTAATGCCCCGGCAGATACCCCGCGCCTGAATGAAGTCGATTTAGTCCTCCACAGTCTGGAGCAAATTACTGTGACCAAACAGCCAAATGGCGATGTTATTATTCAGTGAAACACCTGATCATGATTTAGCCCCGTCTCGTCGGGGCTTTTTTATGGCAGAATCAAGTTATCCCCCTCAATTAACAAGGATAAGTTGTGAACGGTGAATTGATTTGGGTTCTTTCATTACTGGCCGTTGCCATCGTCTTGTTTGCGACGGGCAGAGTGCGTATGGATGCGGTCGCTTTGTTTGTTATTGTCGCGTTTGCATTAAGCGGAACGCTGACGGTCCCCGAAGTATTTTCCGGCTTTTCCGATCCTAACGTTGTCCTGATTGCCGCCTTGTTCATTATTGGCGATGGTTTGGTCCGTACCGGTGTTGCCACTGTAATGGGGACATGGCTGGTCAAAGTGGCGGGCAACAGTGAAATCAAAATGTTGGTTTTGTTGATGCTGACCGTCGCGGGACTTGGCGCGTTTATGAGTTCAACCGGCGTTGTCGCTATCTTTATCCCCGTGGTGTTAAGCGTTGCCATGCGTATGCAAACGTCGCCGTCGCGTCTGATGATGCCGTTAAGTTTTGCCGGGCTGATAAGCGGCATGATGACGCTGGTGGCGACGCCGCCGAACCTGGTAGTCAACAGTGAATTACTGCGTGAAGGCTATCACGGCTTCAGTTTCTTTAGCGTAACACCTATTGGCCTGGTCGTGCTGGTGCTGGGTATTTTGTATATGTTAGTGATGCGTTTCATGCTGAAAGGGGATACCCAGACCCCACAACGCGAAGGCTGGACGCGCCGAACCTTTCGCGATCTTATCCGTGAATATCGACTGACCGGGCGTGCGCGACGTCTGGCTATTCGCCCCGGATCGCCAATGATTGGTCAACGACTGGACGATCTCAAATTACGTGAACGTTATGGTGCTAACGTCATCGGTGTTGAACGCTGGCGGCGTTTTCGTCGCGTTATCGTGAACGTTAATGGGGTTTCTGAATTTCGCGCGCGTGACGTTTTGCTTATTGATATGTCTGCGGCTGATGTCGATCTCCGGCAATTTTGTAGTGAGCAATTGCTGGAGCCGATGGTACTGCGCGGCGAGTATTTTTCTGACCAGGCCCTTGATGTGGGCATGGCAGAGATTTCATTAATTCCTGAGTCAGAACTTATTGGTAAATCGGTGCGCGAAATTGGTTTTCGTACCCGCTACGGATTGAATGTGGTGGGGCTAAAGCGCAATGGTGTGGCGCTGGAAGGTTCGCTGGCGGATGAGCCTCTGCTGCTGGGCGATATCATTCTGGTTGTTGGTAACTGGAAACTGATCGGTATGCTGGCCAAACAGGGCCGCGACTTCGTGGCGCTGAACTTACCGGAAGAGGTGAGTGAAGCATCGCCCGCGCACAGCCAGGCACCCCATGCCATTTTCTGTCTGGTGCTAATGGTGGCGTTAATGCTGACCGATGAAATTCCTAATCCTGTTGCCGCTATCATCGCCTGCCTGCTGATGGGGAAATTCCGCTGTATCGATGCCGAAAGTGCCTATAAATCCATTCACTGGCCGAGCATTATTTTGATCGTTGGGATGATGCCGTTTGCTGTGGCATTACAGAAAACGGGAGGTGTCGCGCTGGCGGTGAAAGGGCTGATGGACATTGGCGGCGGTTATGGGCCACATATGATGCTGGGTTGTTTGTTTGTCTTGTCGGCGGTTATTGGGCTATTTATTTCTAATACTGCGACGGCGGTGTTGATGGCTCCGATTGCGCTGGCTGCTGCCAAAACGATGGGGGTGTCGCCTTATCCATTTGCGATGGTCGTGGCGATGGCAGCATCCGCCGCCTTTATGACACCGATATCTTCACCTGTTAACACACTGGTTTTAGGTCCGGGGAATTACAGCTTCAGTGACTTTGTTAAGTTGGGGGTACCGTTCACCATTATCGTGATGGCGGTTTGTGTGGTGATGATCCCGATGCTGTTTCCGTTTTGACAAGAGCCTGATGTCGCATCCGGCGCTTATTGCCTGATGCGACGCAGACTCCAGCTGCTTACAGCGGTGAATCCTGGCTAATCTCATCGAGCGAAAGATGGAAGCTGGGAACAAATACTTCCATGAAGTAGTCCATCTCCTGGCTGCGACGCGCTTCAAGCGTCGCTTCCAGTCGCGTTTTTGCCAGCAAGAATTCATTATTTCCGGCCGCGAGTTCTTCCAGACATTTCAGATATGCACACAGTGCATCTGCCTGTTTCACCAGCGATTTTTCTTCATCGCTATATGCATGCTCGTCAATTAACGGCGCAAAGATATCCTGTAGCTCTTCCGGAACCATATCGACCAGTTTTTGCTGAGCGATTTTTTCAATAGCCTTGTATTCCTGAGCGATTTGCGAATTGAAGTATTTCACCGGAGTAGGGAGATCTCCGGTGAGCACTTCTGAAGCATCGTGGTACATCGCCAGTAAAGCGATACGTTCGGCGTTGACATTACCGCCAAATTTACGATTTTTGATAGCTGCCAGCGCATGGGCGACCATCGCTACCTGCAAACTGTGTTCGGACACATTTTCCGTCCGCACGTTGCGCATTAGCGGCCAGCGGTTAATGAGTTTCAGGCGGGAGAGATGGGCAAAAAAATGGCTCTGTTTCATAGTGACCTTACGTATGATGACATCATCAGGTCATTGTGGCGGGATAACACTGCCGGATGCAATCTCCGGCAGTGAAATTAAGATTACAGCTGATGATAACCAGAAAGGAAACGCGCGAACTTACTCAAAGACAGCTCGATATCATCGACACGCGGTAGCGTGACAATGCGGAAGTGATCCGGCCACGGCCAGTTGAATGCCGTCCCTTGCACCAACAGGACTTTTTCCTGCAACAGGAAATCCAGCACCATTTTCTGATCGTCGTGAATGTTAAAGCGTTTGGCGTCGATTTTCGGGAACATATACAGCGCACCACGAGGTTTCACGCAGGAAACGCCCGGAATATCGTTGATCAATTCCCACGCGCGGTTACGCTGCTCATAAAGACGACCGCCAGGGGTAATAAATTCACTGATGCTCTGATAACCACCCAGTGCGGTCTGAATGGCGTGTTGCGCAGGAACGTTAGCACACAGGCGCATTGAAGCCAGCATTTCCAGACCTTCGATGTAACCTTTAGCGTGTTTTTTCGGCCCGTTCAACACCATCCACCCCTGACGGAAGCCTGCAACGCGGTACGTTTTCGACAGTCCGTTAAAGGTAATGGTCAGCAGGTCAGGTGCAAGCGGCGCAATGGAGTGATGCTCAGCGTCGTCGTAGAGAATTTTGTCATAAATTTCATCGGCAAAGATAATGAGATTATGCTGACGTGCAATCTCCACAATCTCCATTAAAAGCTCTTTGGAATATACCGCGCCGGTTGGGTTATTTGGGTTGATAATAACGATCCCACGCGTACGAGGCGTAATTTTAGCGCGAATATCATCGAGGTCCGGGAACCAGTCAGAGGATTCATCGCAAAGATAATGCACCGCTTTACCGCTGGAGAGTGAAACCGCCGCGGTCCATAGTGGGTAATCAGGTGCAGGAACCAACATTTCGTCCCCGCTGTTCAGCAATGCTTGCATTGCCTGAACGATAAGCTCCGATACACCATTGCCGATGTAAATATCTTCCACGGTAACATCACGCATGCCACGAGCCTGGTAGTGCTGCATGATGGCTTTACGCGCGGAGTAAAGACCTTTGGAATCGCAATACCCTTGAGCGGTAGGCAGGTTGCGTATCACGTCAACGAGAATTTCATCTGGCGCGTCAAAACCGAACGGGGCAGGGTTGCCGATGTTCAGTTTCAGAACCTTGTTACCTTCTTCTTCCAGGCGTTTTGCTTCTTTCAGCACCGGACCACGGATGTCATAACAGACATTCTCTAATTTGCTGGATTTTTCAATGGGGGACATGAATCTTGACCTTTTTTGCTGTTATCGCCACTCCCTGCCGTGGAAGTCAGCTTAGAACAATGTACTCCCCCAGGACGGTGTTTTGAAGGTCTGCAGAATAAGATTTTGCCAGAGGGGAAGGCTCGATTGTGCTGTTAATAACTTAATAATGGCAAAATAATGAGGTGCATATGCTTAATAAGTAATGTTATGTAGTGAATTGTTCTGATTCTTAATTGTAAGTGTGGTTTTTTTATCTGTAAGATAATTGTGTGAAAATGCCTCGTTTAAGAATTCACTACTGAATCGCGATGATGATATTTCCGCATTACGGAGAGTTTAACAGCGTGATGATTTCCGAGGTGTCACAATGGGGGCAAGGTGTGAAACTATTGTTAAGCGGAATTAATGAATGGGGATGAAGCTAATTAATTATTATTTAATATTCAAAAAGGTTTTGTTGTGCTTATTAATAATAGAAGATTACTTTGCCTAACATAACATAACTTTGCATCAGATAATTCGCAATGACCCTTATAAATAAAAGGTTTTTGGGGTAAAATGCTTGCATAAATGACGGATCCCTGCTCTTGATGCCGCCTCACCATTGCTGTTTGTACGTGTTCGCGTATGACCAGCGATGCTGTACGAGAGTGGAACAAGGACTCACATTTACATTTATACAAACACGCGCATGTCATAAATAGAAAAGAGTGAGTAACTTAATAGATATGCGATCCCTGAAGATATATTCTGTGATCTACTTCAGGCATTATAACGGAACAATGTGAGTCGCTTTTTTAGTGCAACTCATATGCATTTTTACTTTCGTCCGGGTTCCGGATGAAACTGCCAGGGAGGCACATTACAAATGGAATTGCTTGTTTGTGTGTGCACAGCATTAACCAGCTCAGTATGAGCCGCCAGTAAGTGATAATATATGATAAGTGCAAATCGTCCGATAATTAACCTCGACCTCGATCTGCTGAGAACATTTGTTGCTGTTGCCGATCTGAACACTTTTGCTGCCGCAGCTGCCGCTGTGTGTCGTACTCAGTCCGCCGTAAGTCAGCAAATGCAGCGTCTGGAACAACTCGTTGGGAAAGAACTGTTCGCTCGTCACGGTCGCAACAAACTGTTAACTGAACATGGCATTCAACTTCTTGGTTACGCCAGGAAAATCCTGCGTTTTAATGATGAGGCCTGCTCATCATTAATGTTCAGTAATCTTCAGGGCGTGTTAACTATCGGTGCTTCAGATGAATCTGCCGATACGATCTTACCTTTCCTGTTAAATCGCGTGAGTTCGGTTTATCCGAAACTAGCGCTGGATGTCCGCGTTAAACGTAATGCCTACATGGCAGAAATGCTGGAATCCCAGGAAGTGGATTTGATGGTAACCACCCATCGTCCTTCTACCTTTAAGGCATTGAACCTGCGTACCTCGCCAACACACTGGTACTGCGCAGCGGAATACGTATTGCAAAAAGGTGAGCCGATCCCTCTTGTGTTGCTGGATGATCCAAGTCCGTTTCGCGATATGGTGCTGGCGACGCTTAATAAAGCAGATATTCCCTGGCGACTGGCTTATGTCGCCTCGACGCTTCCGGCCGTTCGTGCGGCAGTGAAAGCCGGTCTTGGCGTGACGGCAAGGCCGGTCGAGATGATGAGTCCGGACCTGCGTGTGCTGAGTGGAGTAGATGGCTTACCGCCGCTACCTGATACCGAATATTTGCTGTGCTATGACCCGTCCAGTAATAATGAGCTGGCCCAGGTGATCTATCAGACGATGGAGAGCTACCATAATCCGTGGCAATACAGCCCAATGTCTGCTCCGGAAGGAGATGACTCATTGTTGATTGAAAGGGATATCGAGTAATCGACGGACGATAGATAATTCCTGAGACAATAGTGTAAAAACGAACCGCTGGGTTTATTTTAAACCCCAGCGGCTTTTTTTTAGTAAAAAGCCTTCCTCGTATCGTGCAGAACGTATAAAACTGTTCATTTTTCAATCACCAGAGATTCACGCCCCGTACGCACAAATAATCACCTGAAAAAAATCTCCTGCTACAATAATGTTAAAAAATACGTGAATTTGTTGCTGCGTTTTTGTTATAGAATGACAAAAGCGTGTCACAGATCAAGAAAATACTCTCTTTTGGGGGGAGGAATCGACACAAATTCCTGTCAAAATAGACCCGTATTTTTTCCATTGCTTCACAACGGACACGATTCAACAACATCTAATTTTCCTGGAGTCGTCAATGATCTGGGGAGAAAGGGCGCCAAATGCAAATGTTGTTGTCATTGTGTAAATCAGTGTGAAGAAACCTTTGTTAAAGTTGACAAAAGGTTATAGAAAGGAGTAAAAGACCACATCAATTAGCTGTATAAAATAGTTTCTGCAGTTATTGTAAGGTTTTTTTTATTCCTCCCCATGAATCGATGTGGCGTCCATCTGCCGTGAAGAGCAGTGAATCTGGCGCTACTTTTGATGAGTAAGCAATGAGTATGTCAACATCCACTGAAGTCATCGCTCATCACTGGGCATTCGCTATCTTTCTTATCGTTGCCATTGGCCTGTGTTGCCTGATGCTGGTAGGCGGTTGGTTTTTAGGCGGTCGCGCACGCGCGAGGTCAAAAAACGTTCCGTTTGAATCCGGTATCGACTCGGTCGGCTCCGCCCGCTTACGCCTGTCCGCCAAGTTTTATCTGGTGGCCATGTTCTTCGTTATCTTCGACGTTGAAGCGCTGTATCTGTTCGCATGGTCAACCTCTATCCGCGAAAGCGGCTGGGTAGGCTTTGTGGAAGCTGCAATTTTTATTTTTGTGTTACTGGCAGGTCTGGTTTATCTGGTGCGTATTGGCGCGCTGGACTGGACGCCCGCGCGTTCACGCCGCGAGCGTATGAACCCGGAAACGGACAGTATCGCTAATCGTCAACGCTAACCGCGAGGCATTAAGATGGATTATACGCTCACCCGCATAGATCCCAACGGTGAGAACGACCGTTACCCCCTGCAAAAGCAGGAGATCGTAACCGACCCTCTGGAGCAAGAAGTTAACAAAAACGTGTTTATGGGCAAGCTCAATGACATGGTTAACTGGGGTCGTAAAAACTCAATTTGGCCGTATAACTTCGGCCTTTCCTGCTGTTACGTTGAGATGGTGACTTCGTTTACCGCGGTGCATGACGTGGCGCGTTTTGGCGCTGAAGTATTGCGTGCTTCGCCGCGTCAGGCTGACCTGATGGTGGTTGCAGGAACCTGCTTTACCAAAATGGCACCGGTTATTCAGCGTTTGTATGACCAGATGCTGGAACCAAAATGGGTTATCTCAATGGGTGCCTGTGCCAACTCCGGCGGTATGTACGATATTTATTCCGTTGTGCAGGGCGTTGATAAATTCATCCCGGTTGATGTGTATATCCCGGGCTGTCCGCCGCGTCCTGAAGCGTACATGCAGGCACTGATGCTGTTGCAGGAATCTATCGGTAAAGAACGTCGTCCGCTCTCCTGGGTGGTTGGCGATCAGGGCGTTTATCGCGCCAATATGCAATCAGAGCGCGAACGCAAGCGCGGTGAACGCATTGCCGTAACCAACCTGCGTACACCTGACGAGATTTAATTTGCGCCTGTCGGCAAAGGGAATTTTCTTCGCTTATTCCTAAATCTATTTCGCGAAGCTTACTGCGCCGACAGTCACCACGGACCATTTGCAATGGTGAACAATATGACCGACTTAACCGCGCAAGAACCCGCCTGGCAGACCCGCGATCATCTTGATGATCCGGTGATTGGCGAACTGCGCAACCGTTTTGGGCCGGATGCCTTTACTGTTCAGGCGACTCGCACCGGGGTTCCCGTTGTGTGGATCAAGCGTGAACAATTACTGGAAGTGGGCGATTTCTTAAAGAAACTGCCGAAACCTTACGTCATGCTGTTTGACTTACACGGCATGGACGAACGTCTGCGCACACACCGCGAAGGGTTACCTGCCGCGGATTTTTCCGTTTTCTACCATCTGATTTCTATCGATCGTAACCGCGACATCATGCTGAAGGTGGCGCTGGCAGAAAACGACCTGCACGTACCGACCTTTACCAAACTATTCCCGAACGCTAACTGGTATGAGCGTGAAACCTGGGATCTATTTGGCATTACATTCGACGGTCACCCGAACCTGCGCCGCATCATGATGCCGCAAACCTGGAAAGGTCACCCGCTGCGTAAAGATTACCCGGCGCGCGCTACCGAATTCTCGCCGTTTGAGCTGACCAAAGCCAAACAGGATCTGGAGATGGAAGCCCTGACCTTCAAACCGGAAGAGTGGGGGATGAAGCGCGGCACCGAAAACGAGGACTTCATGTTCCTCAACCTCGGTCCGAACCACCCGTCTGCGCACGGTGCTTTCCGTATCGTTTTGCAGCTTGATGGCGAAGAGATTGTCGACTGCGTACCAGACATCGGTTACCACCACCGTGGCGCTGAGAAAATGGGCGAACGCCAGTCCTGGCACAGCTACATTCCGTATACCGACCGTATCGAATACCTCGGCGGCTGCGTTAACGAAATGCCTTATGTGCTGGCGGTAGAGAAACTGGCTGGGATCACCGTGCCGGATCGCGTTAACGTCATTCGCGTAATGCTCTCCGAACTGTTCCGCATCAACAGTCACCTGCTGTATATCTCCACCTTTATTCAGGACGTCGGCGCGATGACGCCAGTGTTCTTCGCCTTTACCGATCGTCAGAAAATTTACGATCTGGTGGAAGCAATCACTGGTTTTCGTATGCACCCGGCGTGGTTCCGTATGGGCGGCGTAGCGCACGCCCTGCCGCGCGGCTGGGATCGCCTGCTGCGTGAGTTCCTCGACTGGATGCCTAAACGTCTGGCGTCTTACGAGAAAGCGGCGCTGCAAAACACCATTCTGAAAGGTCGTTCCCAGGGCGTTGCCGCCTATGGCGCGAAAGAGGCGCTGGAGTGGGGCACCACTGGCGCGGGCCTGCGTGCTACCGGGATCGACTTCGACGTGCGTAAGGCGCGTCCTTATTCTGGCTATGAAAACTTCGACTTTGAAATCCCGGTGGGTGGTGGTGTTTCTGACTGCTACACCCGCGTAATGCTGAAAGTGGAAGAGCTGCGCCAGAGTCTGCGCATTCTTGAGCAGTGCCTCAACAACATGCCGGAAGGCCCGTTCAAGGCGGATCATCCGCTGACCACGCCGCCGCCGAAAGAGCGCACGCTGCAACATATCGAAACCCTGATCACCCACTTCCTGCAAGTGTCGTGGGGTCCGGTGATGCCTGCCAATGAATCCTTCCAGATGGTTGAGGCGACCAAGGGGATCAACAGTTACTACCTGACCAGCGACGGCAGCACCATGAGTTATCGCACCCGTATCCGTACGCCGAGTTATGCGCATTTGCAGCAAATTCCGGCGGCGATCCGCGGCAGCCTGGTGTCTGACCTGATTGTTTATCTGGGCAGTATCGATTTTGTTATGTCAGATGTGGACCGCTAATTATGCACGAGAATCAACAACCACAAACCGAGGCTTTTGAGCTGAGTGCGGCAGAGCGTGAAGCGATTGAGCACGAGATGCACCACTACGAAGACCCGCGTGCGGCGTCCATTGAAGCGCTGAAAATCGTTCAGAAGCAGCGTGGCTGGGTGCCGGATGGCGCGATCCACGCGATCGCCGATGTGCTGGGTATTCCGGCGAGCGACGTCGAAGGCGTGGCAACGTTTTATAGCCAGATCTTCCGTCAGCCAGTAGGCCGCCATGTGATCCGTTATTGCGACAGCGTGGTCTGTCATATCAACGGTTACCAGGGTATTCAGGCGGCGCTGGAGAAAAAACTGAACATCAAACCAGGGCAAACGACATTTGACGGTCGCTTTACGCTGCTGCCAACTTGCTGCCTGGGGAACTGTGATAAAGGGCCAAACATGATGATCGATGAGGACACTCACGCGCATCTGACCCCGGAAGCGATCCCTGAACTGCTGGAGCGGTATAAATGAAAAACATTATCCGTACTCCCGAAACGCATCCGCTGACCTGGCGTCTGCGCGATGACAAACAGCCAGTGTGGCTGGACGAATATCGCAGCAAAAACGGTTACGAAGGCGCGCGTAAGGCGCTGACCGGGCTGTCTCCGGACGAAATCGTTAATCAGGTAAAAGACTCTGGTCTGAAAGGGCGCGGCGGCGCGGGCTTTTCTACTGGCCTGAAGTGGAGCCTGATGCCGAAAGACGAATCCATGAACATCCGTTACCTGCTGTGTAATGCCGATGAAATGGAGCCGGGCACCTATAAAGACCGTCTGCTGATGGAGCAACTACCGCACCTGCTGGTGGAAGGTATGCTCATTTCTGCGTTTGCGCTGAAAGCGTATCGTGGCTACATCTTCTTGCGTGGCGAATATATTGAAGCGGCAGTGAATCTGCGCCGTGCCATTGCCGAAGCCACCGAAGCGGGTCTGCTTGGCAAAAACATTATGGGAACAGGTTTCGATTTCGAACTGTTCGTCCATACCGGGGCAGGGCGCTACATCTGCGGTGAAGAAACAGCGTTAATCAACTCCCTGGAAGGGCGTCGCGCTAACCCACGCTCGAAGCCGCCCTTCCCGGCAACCTCCGGTGCATGGGGTAAACCAACCTGCGTTAACAACGTCGAAACCCTGTGTAACGTTCCGGCGATCCTCGCTAACGGCGTGGAGTGGTATCAGAACATCTCGAAAAGTAAAGATGCTGGCACCAAGCTGATGGGCTTCTCCGGTCGGGTGAAAAATCCGGGTCTGTGGGAACTGCCGTTCGGCACCACCGCGCGTGAAATCCTTGAAGATTACGCTGGTGGTATGCGTGACGGCCTGAAATTCAAAGCCTGGCAGCCAGGCGGCGCGGGCACCGACTTCCTGACCGAAGCGCACCTTGACCTGCCGATGGAATTCGAAAGTATCGGTAAAGCGGGAAGCCGTCTGGGTACGGCGCTGGCGATGGCGGTTGACCACGAGATTAACATGGTGTCGCTGGTGCGTAACCTGGAAGAGTTTTTCGCCCGTGAGTCCTGCGGCTGGTGTACGCCATGCCGCGACGGTCTGCCGTGGAGCGTGAAAATTCTGCGTGCGCTGGAGCGTGGTGAAGGTCAGCCGGGCGATATCGAAACACTTGAGCAACTGTGTCGATTCTTAGGTCCGGGTAAAACTTTCTGTGCCCACGCACCTGGTGCAGTGGAGCCGTTACAGAGCGCCATCAAATATTTCCGCGAAGAATTTGAGGCGGGAATCAAACAGCCGTTCAGCAATACCCATTTGATTAATGGGATTCAGCCGAACCTGCTGAAAGAGCGCTGGTAACCGAATTTCGATTAACGCTCAGTCTCTGACTGAGAAAACTGGAAGCATGCTAATGGCTACAATTCATGTAGACGGCAAAGAATACGAGGTCAACGGGGCGGACAACCTGCTGGAAGCTTGTCTGTCTCTGGGCCTTGATATTCCTTACTTTTGCTGGCATCCGGCGCTGGGAAGCGTCGGTGCTTGCCGCCAGTGTGCGGTGAAGCAATACCAAAACGCGGAAGACACGCGTGGTCGCCTGGTGATGTCCTGTATGACACCGGCTTCCGATGGCACCTTTATTTCCATTGACGACGAAGAAGCGAAACAGTTCCGTGAAAGCGTGGTCGAGTGGTTGATGACCAACCACCCGCACGACTGTCCGGTATGTGAAGAGGGCGGTAACTGCCACCTTCAGGATATGACCGTGATGACCGGACACAGCTTCCGTCGCTACCGTTTCACCAAACGTACTCACCGTAATCAGGATTTGGGGCCGTTCATCTCTCACGAAATGAACCGCTGCATCGCCTGCTACCGCTGCGTGCGTTACTACAAAGATTACGCTGACGGTACGGACCTGGGCGTTTACGGTGCGCACGACAACGTCTACTTCGGTCGCCCGGAAGACGGCACGCTGGAAAGCGAATTTTCCGGTAACCTGGTCGAAATTTGTCCGACCGGCGTATTCACCGACAAAACGCACTCCGAGCGTTACAACCGTAAATGGGATATGCAGTTTGCGCCGAGCATCTGCCAGCAATGTTCCATCGGCTGTAACATCAGCCCCGGCGAGCGTTATGGCGAACTGCGTCGTATCGAAAACCGTTACAACGGTACGGTAAACCACTACTTCCTCTGCGACCGTGGTCGTTTCGGTTACGGTTACGTCAACCTGAAAGATCGTCCGCGTCAGCCAGTACAGCGTCGTGGCGATGATTTCATTACCCTCAACGCCGAACAGGCAATGCAGGGCGCAGCAGATATTCTGCGTCAGTCGAAGAAAGTGATCGGTATTGGTTCTCCGCGTGCCAGCGTGGAAAGCAACTTTGCGCTGCGTGAGCTGGTGGGCGAAGAAAACTTCTATACCGGTATCGCTCACGGTGAGCAGGAACGTCTGCAACTGGCGCTGAAAGTACTGCGTGAAGGCGGCATTTATACTCCGGCTCTGCGCGAAATCGAATCTTACGATGCGGTACTGGTGCTGGGCGAAGACGTTACCCAGACCGGCGCGCGCGTCGCGCTGGCAGTGCGTCAGGCGGTGAAAGGTAAAGCGCGCGAAATGGCGGCAGCACAGAAAGTGGCTGACTGGCAGATTGCGGCAATCCTCAACATCGGTCAACGTGCGAAGCATCCGCTGTTTGTTACCAACGTTGATGACACCCGTCTGGATGATATCGCGGCGTGGACTTACCGCGCACCGGTTGAAGATCAGGCGCGTTTAGGTTTTGCCATCGCTCATGCGCTGGATAACTCTGCACCAGCGGTTGACGGTATTGAGCCTGAGCTGCAAAGCAAAATCGACGTCATCGTGCAGGCACTGGCTGGTGCGAAGAAACCGTTGATTATCTCCGGGACGAACGCTGGTAGCGCTGAAGTGATTCAGGCTGCGGCTAACGTGGCGAAAGCCCTGAAAGGTCGCGGCGCTGACGTCGGTATCACCATGATTGCCCGTTCCGTCAACAGCATGGGGCTGGGCATTATGGGCGGTGGATCGCTTGAAGAAGCGTTAACCGAACTGGAAACCGGACGCGCCGACGCGGTGGTGGTGCTGGAAAACGATCTGCATCGTCACGCTTCCGCTACCCGCGTGAATGCTGCGCTGGCTAAAGCGCCGCTGGTGATGGTGGTTGACCATCAACGCACAGCGATTATGGAAAACGCCCATCTGGTACTTTCCGCCGCCAGCTTTGCTGAAAGCGACGGTACGGTGATCAACAACGAAGGCCGCGCCCAACGTTTCTTCCAGGTTTACGATCCGGCTTATTACGACAGCAAAACTGTCATGCTGGAAAGCTGGCGCTGGCTGCACTCGCTGCATAGCACCCTGCTGAGCCGTGAAGTGGACTGGACGCAGCTCGACCACGTGATTGACGCTGTTGTGGCGAAAATCCCGGAACTGGCAGGTATCAAAGATGCTGCGCCGGATGCGACATTCCGTATTCGTGGGCAGAAACTGGCCCGTGAACCGCATCGCTATAGCGGTCGTACCGCCATGCGCGCCAATATCAGCGTTCATGAGCCGCGTCAGCCGCAGGATATTGACACTATGTTCACCTTCTCGATGGAAGGTAACAACCAGCCGACCGCGCACCGTTCGCAAGTGCCGTTTGCCTGGGCACCAGGCTGGAACTCCCCGCAGGCGTGGAACAAATTCCAGGACGAAGTGGGCGGCAAACTGCGTTTTGGCGATCCGGGCGTGCGTCTGTTTGAAACCAGCGAAAACGGTCTGGATTACTTCACCAGCGTACCGGCACGCTTCCAGCCGCAGGACGGGAAATGGCGTATCGCGCCGTACTACCACCTGTTTGGCAGCGATGAATTGTCACAGCGTGCTCCGGTCTTCCAGAGCCGTATGCCGCAGCCGTACATCAAACTCAACCCAGCGGATGCCGCGAAGTTGGGGGTGAACGCAGGTACACGCGTCTCCTTTAGTTACGATGGCAACACGGTCACGCTGCCGGTTGAAATCGCCGAAGGGCTGACGGCAGGGCAGGTGGGCTTACCGATGGGTATGTCCGGCATTGCTCCGGTGCTGGCTGGCGCGCATCTTGAGGATCTCAAGGAGGCACAACAATGAGTTGGATATCACCGGAACTGATTGAGATCCTGCTGACCGTCCTTAAAGCGGTGGTGATCCTGCTGGTGGTAGTCACCTGTGGGGCATTCATGAGCTTTGGCGAACGTCGCCTGCTGGGTCTGTTCCAGAACCGTTATGGACCTAACCGTGTTGGCTGGGGCGGTTCGCTCCAGCTGGTTGCGGACATGATCAAAATGTTCTTTAAAGAAGACTGGATCCCGAAATTCTCGGATCGCGTCATCTTTACCCTGGCACCGATGATTGCCTTTACCTCGCTGCTGCTGGCCTTTGCAATTGTGCCAGTCAGTCCGGGTTGGGTGGTTGCCGACCTGAACATCGGGATTTTGTTCTTCCTGATGATGGCAGGTCTGGCGGTTTACGCGGTGCTGTTTGCGGGCTGGTCAAGTAACAACAAATACTCGCTGCTGGGTGCGATGCGTGCTTCTGCGCAGACCCTGAGCTACGAAGTGTTCCTCGGGCTTTCCTTGATGGGCGTGGTGGCGCAGGCCGGTTCATTCAACATGACCGACATCGTCAACAGCCAGGCGCATGTGTGGAACGTCATCCCGCAATTCTTTGGTTTTATTACCTTTGCCATCGCGGGCGTGGCGGTGTGTCACCGTCACCCGTTTGACCAGCCGGAAGCCGAGCAGGAACTGGCGGATGGTTACCACATTGAATATTCCGGTATGAAGTTCGGTCTGTTCTTCGTGGGCGAATACATCGGGATTGTGACCATCTCTGCACTGATGGTGACGCTGTTCTTCGGTGGCTGGCAAGGCCCGTTGTTACCGCCATTCATCTGGTTCGCGCTGAAAACCGCGTTCTTTATGATGATGTTCATTTTGATTCGTGCGTCGTTACCGCGTCCGCGTTATGACCAGGTAATGTCCTTCGGCTGGAAAATCTGCCTGCCGCTGACGCTGATCAACTTGCTGGTAACGGCGGCTGTCATTCTCTGGCAGGCGCAATAAGGGGCAATAAGACCATGACCTTAAAAGAATTGTTAGTAGGTTTCGGCACCCAGGTTCGTAGTATCTGGATGATCGGCCTGCACGCGTTCGCCAAACGCGAAACGCGAATGTACCCGGAAGAGCCGGTCTATCTGCCGCCCCGTTATCGTGGTCGTATCGTTCTGACCCGCGATCCGGACGGCGAAGAGCGTTGCGTAGCCTGTAACCTCTGCGCGGTAGCCTGCCCGGTCGGCTGTATCTCGCTGCAAAAAGCAGAAACCAAAGACGGTCGCTGGTATCCGGAATTTTTCCGCATCAACTTCTCACGCTGCATTTTCTGTGGTCTGTGCGAAGAAGCCTGTCCGACCACGGCGATTCAGTTAACCCCGGATTTCGAAATGGGGGAATACAAGCGCCAGGATCTGGTTTACGAGAAAGAGGATCTGCTGATCTCCGGTCCGGGCAAATACCCGGAATATAACTTCTACCGGATGGCAGGTATGGCAATCGACGGCAAAGATAAGGGCGAAGCAGAGAACGAAGCCAAGCCTATCGACGTCAAGAGCCTGTTACCGTAAGGAGAGGGGCAATGGAGTTCGCTTTTTATATCTGTGGCCTGATAGCCATACTTGCGACCTTGCGAGTGATCACCCATACCAATCCGGTACACGCGCTGCTGTACCTGATTATTTCGCTGCTGGCGATCTCTGGGGTGTTCTTCTCACTGGGCGCTTACTTTGCCGGTGCGCTGGAAATTATCGTCTATGCGGGTGCCATTATGGTGCTGTTCGTGTTCGTGGTGATGATGCTCAACCTGGGCGGTTCAGAAATCGAACAGGAACGCCAGTGGTTGAAACCGCAGGTGTGGATTGGTCCGGCAATTTTGTCAGCCATCATGCTGGTGGTGATTGTTTACGCCATTCTCGGTGTTAACGATCAAGGTATCGACGGTACGCCAATCAGTGCTAAAGCAGTGGGTATTACGCTGTTCGGGCCTTACGTACTGGCGGTGGAACTGGCTTCTATGCTGCTGCTCGCGGGTCTGGTTGTGGCCTTCCACGTCGGTCGTGAAGAGCGTGCGGGTGAAGTGCTGAGCAATCGTAAAGACGACAGCGCGAAAAGAAAAACGGAGGAGCACGCATGATCCCCTTACAACATGGACTGATCCTCGCGGCAATCTTATTCGTTCTTGGCTTAACCGGTCTGGTTATCCGTCGCAATCTGCTGTTTATGCTGATTGGTCTGGAAATCATGATTAACGCCTCCGCGCTGGCCTTTGTGGTCGCCGGAAGCTACTGGGGCCAGACCGACGGTCAGGTGATGTACATTCTCGCCATCAGCCTCGCGGCGGCGGAAGCGAGTATCGGCCTTGCGCTGCTGCTGCAACTTCACCGTCGTCGCCAGAACCTGAACATCGATTCAGTAAGTGAGATGCGCGGATGAACATGCTTGCCTTAACCATTATTTTGCCATTGATTGGCTTCGTCCTGCTGGCGTTCTCCCGTGGGCGCTGGTCTGAAAACGTCTCGGCGATCGTCGGCGTTGGCTCTGTGGGCCTGGCGGCGCTGGTAACCGCCTTTATCGGCGTTGACTTCTTCGCTAACGGTGAGCAGGCATATAGCCAGCCGCTGTGGACGTGGATGTCGGTAGGCGACTTTAACATCGGTTTCAATCTGGTGCTGGACGGCCTGTCGCTGACCATGCTCTCAGTGGTCACTGGTGTGGGTTTCCTTATTCACATGTATGCCTCCTGGTATATGCGCGGAGAAGAGGGCTACTCTCGCTTCTTCGCTTACACCAACCTGTTCATCGCCAGCATGGTAGTTCTGGTTCTCGCCGATAACCTACTGTTGATGTACCTCGGCTGGGAAGGCGTGGGCCTGTGCTCCTATCTGCTGATCGGTTTCTATTACACCGATCCGAAGAATGGCGCAGCGGCAATGAAAGCGTTCGTCGTGACCCGTGTGGGTGACGTCTTCCTCGCTTTTGCGCTGTTCATTCTTTACAACGAACTGGGCACCCTGAACTTCCGCGAAATGGTGGAACTGGCACCAGCGCACTTTGCTGACGGCAATAACATGCTGATGTGGGCGACGCTGATGCTGCTGGGCGGTGCGGTCGGTAAATCTGCGCAGTTGCCGTTGCAGACATGGCTTGCCGACGCGATGGCGGGCCCGACGCCTGTCTCCGCGCTGATCCACGCCGCAACAATGGTAACCGCGGGTGTCTACCTGATCGCCCGTACCCACGGCCTGTTCCTGATGACGCCGGAAGTTCTGCATCTGGTGGGTATTGTCGGGGCGGTTACGCTGCTGCTGGCCGGTTTTGCCGCGCTGGTACAGACCGACATCAAACGTGTTCTCGCTTACTCTACCATGAGCCAGATTGGCTACATGTTCCTCGCGCTTGGCGTGCAGGCATGGGATGCGGCGATTTTCCACTTGATGACCCACGCGTTCTTTAAAGCGCTGCTGTTCCTGGCATCCGGTTCCGTCATTCTGGCCTGCCATCACGAACAGAACATCTTTAAGATGGGTGGTCTGCGTAAATCTATTCCGCTGGTTTATCTCTGCTTCCTGGTGGGCGGCGCAGCACTATCGGCACTGCCGCTGGTCACTGCGGGCTTCTTCAGTAAGGATGAGATCCTCGCGGGTGCGATGGCGAATGGACATATCAATCTGATGGTGGCAGGTCTGGTCGGTGCGTTTATGACCTCGCTCTACACCTTCCGTATGATTTTCATCGTCTTCCACGGAAAAGAACAAATTCACGCTCACGCCGTGAAAGGGGTAACTCACAGCCTGCCGCTGATTGTGCTGCTGATCCTTTCCACCTTCGTTGGTGCACTGATTGTACCGCCGCTGCAGGGCGTGCTTCCGCAAACGACGGAGCTGGCGCACGGCAGCATGTTGACCCTGGAAATTACCTCTGGCGTGGTCGCGGTGGTCGGCATTCTGCTGGCTGCCTGGCTGTGGCTGGGTAAACGTACTCTGGTGACCTCCATCGCCAACAGTGCGCCGGGCCGTCTGCTGGGTACCTGGTGGTACAACGCCTGGGGCTTTGACTGGCTGTACGACAAAGTGTTCGTCAAGCCGTTCCTGGGTATTGCCTGGTTGCTGAAACGCGATCCGCTGAACTCAATGATGAACATCCCGGCTGTCCTTTCCCGCTTTGCAGGTAAAGGTCTGCTGTTAAGCGAGAACGGTTATCTGCGCTGGTATGTGGCATCCATGAGCATCGGTGCGGTCGTGGTGCTGGCTCTGTTGATGGTACTGCGTTGAGTTAAGGATTGTGGGATTGCCCCTGGGCATATAAGAACGTAGGTCGGATAAGCCGTCTTCGCGGCGCATCCGACACTACCCCCAGTCCGAAGAGAATTTTCTGTCGTGAGAATTCGTTGAAAATCCGGTCCTGACGGGACTTTTACAAGGAATAAAGATCGCCATGTTACTACCCTGGCTAATATTAATTCCCTTTATCGGCGGCTTCCTGTGCTGGCAGACCGAACGCTTTGGCGTCAAGGTGCCGCGCTGGATCGCGCTGGTAACCATGGGATTGACGCTGGCGCTGTCGCTGCAACTGTGGTTGCAGGGCGGTTATTCACTGACGCAATCCGCCGGAATTCCGCAGTGGCAGTCTGAATTCGACATGCCGTGGATCCCGCGTTTTGGTATCTCTATCCATCTCGCCATTGACGGTCTGTCGTTGCTGATGGTCGTGCTGACCGGTCTGCTCGGTGTGCTGGCGGTACTCTGTTCGTGGAAAGAGATCGAAAAATACCAGGGCTTCTTCCACCTCAACCTGATGTGGATCCTGGGCGGCGTTATCGGCGTGTTCCTTGCCATCGACATGTTCCTGTTCTTCTTCTTCTGGGAAATGATGCTGGTGCCGATGTACTTCCTGATCGCACTGTGGGGGCATAAAGCCTCTGACGGTAAAACGCGTATCACGGCGGCAACCAAGTTCTTCATTTACACCCAGGCGAGTGGTCTGGTGATGTTGATCGCCATCCAGGCGCTGGTTTTCGTTCACTACAATGCGACCGGCGTCTGGACCTTCAACTATGAAGAGCTGCTGAATACGCCGATGTCTAACGGCGTGGAATACCTGTTGATGCTGGGCTTCTTCATCGCCTTCGCAGTGAAAATGCCGGTGGTTCCGCTGCATGGCTGGCTGCCGGATGCGCACTCCCAGGCTCCGACCGCCGGTTCCGTTGACCTCGCGGGGATCTTGCTGAAAACCGCCGCTTACGGTCTGCTGCGTTTCTCCCTACCGCTGTTCCCGAACGCGTCGGCAGAGTTCGCGCCAATCGCTATGTGGCTGGGTGTTATCGGCATCTTCTATGGTGCGTGGATGGCCTTCGCCCAGACCGATATCAAACGTCTGATCGCCTACACCTCGGTTTCCCACATGGGCTTCGTGCTGATTGCTATCTACACCGGTAGCCAGTTGGCCTACCAGGGCGCGGTAATCCAGATGATTGCACACGGCTTGTCAGCGGCGGGTCTGTTTATTCTCTGCGGTCAGCTCTATGAACGTATCCATACCCGCGACATGCGCATGATGGGCGGTCTGTGGAGCAAGATGAAGTGGCTGCCAGCACTGTCGCTGTTCTTTGCGGTGGCAACGCTTGGGATGCCTGGCACCGGTAACTTCGTCGGCGAATTTATGATTCTGTTCGGTAGCTTCCAGGTTGTCCCGGTAATTACCGTTATCTCTACCTTTGGGCTGGTCTTTGCATCTGTTTATTCGCTGGCGATGCTGCATCGCGCTTATTTCGGTAAAGCGAAAAGCCAGATTGCCAGCCAGGAACTGCCAGGGATGTCGCTGCGTGAGCTGTTTATGATCCTGTTGCTGGTGGTGCTGCTGGTACTGCTGGGCTTCTATCCGCAGCCGATTCTGGATACCTCGCACTCCGCGATTGGCAATATCCAGCAGTGGTTTGTTAATTCCGTTACTACTACAAGGCCGTAAATCGCCATGACAATAACTCCACAAAACCTGATCGCACTGCTACCGTTGCTGATCGTCGGCTTGACGGTGGTGGTTGTGATGCTCTCCATTGCGTGGCGACGCAATCATTTTCTCAACGCTACGCTCTCGGTTATTGGGCTTAACGCGGCGCTGGTTTCGCTCTGGTTTGTCGGCCAGGCGGGCGCTATGGACGTTACGCCACTGATGCGCGTTGATGGTTTCGCCATGCTTTACACCGGGCTGGTATTGTTGGCGAGCCTCGCCACCTGTACTTTCGCCTACCCGTGGCTTGAAGGCTATAACGACAACAAGGATGAGTTCTACCTGTTGGTGTTAATTGCCGCGCTGGGCGGGATCCTGCTGGCGAATGCCAACCATCTGGCGTCTCTGTTCCTCGGTATCGAACTGATCTCTTTGCCGCTGTTTGGCCTGGTCGGTTACGCTTTCCGCCAGAAACGTTCGCTGGAAGCCAGTATCAAATACACCATCCTTTCTGCCGCAGCGTCTTCTTTCCTGCTGTTCGGTATGGCGCTGGTGTATGCGCAGTCTGGCGACCTGTCGTTTGTCGCACTGGGTAAAAACCTCGGCGACGGTATGCTCAACGAGCCGCTGTTGCTGGCAGGTTTCGGCCTGATGATTGTTGGCCTCGGCTTCAAACTCTCTCTGGTGCCGTTCCACCTGTGGACGCCAGACGTATACCAGGGCGCGCCTGCGCCGGTTTCCACTTTCCTGGCGACGGCGAGCAAAATCGCTATCTTCGGCGTGGTGATGCGTTTGTTCCTTTACGCACCGGTGGGTGACAGTGAAGCGATTCGCGTAGTGCTGGCGATTATCGCCTTTGCCTCCATCATCTTCGGTAACCTGATGGCGCTGAGCCAGACCAATATCAAACGTCTGCTCGGTTACTCATCTATCTCTCACCTCGGCTATCTGCTGGTGGCGCTGATTGCGCTGCAAACCGGCGAGATGTCGATGGAAGCGGTAGGGGTTTACCTGGCAGGTTATCTGTTCAGCAGCCTCGGCGCGTTCGGCGTGGTCAGCCTGATGTCCAGCCCGTATCGTGGCCCGGATGCTGATTCCCTGTTCTCTTACCGCGGTCTGTTCTGGCATCGTCCGATCCTCGCGGCAGTGATGACGGTGATGATGCTTTCACTGGCTGGTATCCCAATGACGCTGGGCTTTATCGGTAAGTTCTACGTGCTGGCGGTCGGTGTCCAGGCACACTTGTGGTGGCTGGTGGGTGCCGTAGTTGTCGGTTCGGCAATCGGCCTCTACTACTACCTGCGTGTGGCGGTGAGCTTATACCTTCACGCTCCGGAACAACCGGGTCGCGATGCACCATCAAACTGGCAGTACAGCGCAGGCGGTATCGTGGTGCTGATCTCTGCACTGTTGGTACTGGTGCTGGGTGTATGGCCACAACCGCTGATTAGCATTGTGCGGTTAGCAATGCCGCTGATGTAAGCAGTCAGTTTGTAAGTCAGAAAGCCGCCGACATGTTCGGCGGTTTTTTTGGGTGCCCTGACACCATCACCCAACAATAACCGTCAGCGCATGATTCCCTTGTCGCAGCATACGTCGATACGCGCTAATCAGCTTTTCCATATCAAGCATGATCGAAGCAAAGAGTTGCCCCTCTAACTCTTCTGAAAAGGTTACTCCCGGATAAATCTCCATTTCATTGAGTCGCTTAATGGAAAACTGTTTACGCAGCTCACTTCGATCCAGTGATTCCAGTCGGTCGATTGTCGCGGCTAACTCCTGATTCCAGGTCAATCCCAGGAAGCCATCTATGCCATCTTCTAGGCTGTGTTCACCAAGCACTGCGCGACTTAGCGGGTCATTCTTCGCGGGGTCAAATGCAGATGTACCCGTCAGGCCAAAGTGTAAAAAATCCCAGCGTTTATCAATATCCAGTCGGCGTAATCCTGAAAGCGTGTCATGTATATTATCCATCAAAGGTTTTTTAGTAGACTCAAGCAGTTGGTTAATCTTTTCTGAGTCAATTTCTGCAAAATAGCCAATCATTCCCATTTATTTTTCCTCCGTTGAATTTCATGTTTCGCATCTTAAAACAGACGAAAGAAAATAAAATGCGCATGTTGCTTTTTCTGGATCCGCCTCGAGAAATTTTTATTATTTACTGTTGTATAACAAGGTTGTAACTCCATCCACTACCTGAGCCATTTTCTGATAATTTAATCTGTCTGCGATATCACCGGGAAAGTGGTATTGTTTATTACGATAAAAAGCGGTGTCAGTAATCATTACGGCGGGAATATCGTATTGCCAATAATTAAGGTGATCAGAGAAATCAATACCGGGAATAAAACCTGGGGCATTCATAGAATAAACAGATAAATCCCGGGATGACAACAATGCCGCTTTTACCTGACGAACGGCGTTGATATCCTGCATTCTGCCGACCACGGCAATAAAGTCTCCCCGATCGGGATAAAGCCAGGACATGGCCGGGGATGGGTAATCCTGGCTACCAGGCGTAGAGTCGTAATAACCAATCATCTCCAGCGCTATCATTAATTTCACTGGACGCTCAAGCGAAGCTGCATGTACCGCGCTCCCCATTTCATCGCTACGAAAGAAGGGCGGTTCTTCCGACGCATAGGCGACCAGCTGCACGCCTGTTTTCGGTGCTTGCTGCTGTAACAAACGTGCCAGTTCGAGTAATCCTGCCACACCGCTGGCGTTATCATCCGCGCCCGGCGTATAGGTCAATTGATCGTTTTCGTAACTACTGACAGAGTCATAGTGCGCACCAATAATAATCAGCGGTCCATCGGCAGGACCATAATTAGCAACAATGTTTTTGTAGGGGCCACCCGTAATGGGGATATCCTGCGCGGTAACTCTGGCACCGCTACTGATAAAGACCTCTTTTATATACTCTGCGGATCTATTCAGATTATCAATATTGTCGGCGCTACGTGGATGCACAGTTTGTGTAAGATAACGAACTGTTTTTTCTAATTGCTCAGGACTAGCGTGTCGGGGCGTTGGTGGTAATGCATTCACCCAGGGTTGGTAAAAAATAATCAGAGGGAGTGAAAATAGAAATAATATAATAAAAGCAAAATTTATTTTTTTCATATGCAAATTATTAATGGGTTGCGTTGTTGAATCATTATTTGTTATGGGTTTCGATATTGTATTTTATTAAGATTAGCAGGATTATACAAAGAGTGTATTTTATGTCGGGGCCCTGAGTTTATTTAAAAGGATTTTATATGCGAAATAAAAATATAATCATGTTGCTTATAAGTAGTTTGATTTTGTCAGGATGTGGGCCGGAACCTGAGGATAAGAAAAGTCAGCAACAACAATCTACTACACCCACTGACCAGCAAGTGCTTGCCGCGCAACAAGCGGCAACAAAAGTGGCTGAGCAAAGCGCCGCCAAAGCCGCTGCAGACGCGAAAGCCTTAGCCCAGCAAGAAGTGCAACAATATTCAGACAAACAGGCTTTGCTGGGGCGATTGCAGGCGGCTCCAAAATATCAACATGCAGCCAGAGAAAAAGCAGCCTCCCAAATCGCAAATCCAGCAACCGCTCGCTACCAGCAGTTCGATGATAATCCGGTTAAGCAGGTAGCGCAAAACCCGTTGGCGACGTTTAGCCTTGACGTCGATACCGGCAGTTATGCGAATGTGCGGCGTTTCCTTAATCAAGGGCTGTTACCTCCGCCAGACGCTGTGCGGGTGGAGGAGATAGTCAATTATTTCCCGTCTGACTGGGATATCAAAGACAAACAATCTATTCCGGCCTCTAAGCCAATACCTTTCGCTATGCGCTACGAATTGGCACCTGCACCCTGGAATGAACAGCGAACATTGCTGAAAGTTGATATCCTGGCGAAAGATCGCAAAAGTGAAGAGTTACCCGCTTCTAATCTGGTCTTTCTTATCGACACGTCTGGTTCAATGATTTCTGATGAACGTTTGCCACTTATCCAGTCTTCGTTGAAATTATTGGTCAAAGAACTTCGTGAGCAGGATAACATTGCCATCGTGACCTACGCTGGCGACTCTCGTATTGCGTTGCCTTCTATCTCCGGTAGTCACAAGGCGGAAATTAATGCTGCAATTGATTCGCTGGATGCAGAAGGCAGTACCAATGGCGGTGCCGGGCTGGAGATGGCTTATCAGCAGGCAGCGAAGGGGTTTATTAAAGGTGGTATCAATCGCATTTTATTGGCCACTGACGGTGACTTTAACGTTGGCATTGACGATCCAAAATCGATTGAATCAATGGTCAAAAAACAGCGTGAGTCCGGTGTTACTCTGTCGACGCTTGGCGTGGGGGATAGCAATTATAACGAGGCAATGATGGTGAGAATTGCCGATGTTGGTAACGGCAACTATAGCTACATTGATACCCTCTCAGAGGCGCAGAAAGTGTTGAACAGTGAAATGCGGCAGACGTTGATTACCGTAGCAAAAGATGTCAAAGCGCAAATTGAGTTTAATCCCGCGTGGGTAACGGAATACCGTCAGATAGGTTATGAAAAGCGCCAACTTAAGGCAGAGGATTTTAATAACGACAACGTTGATGCGGGTGATATTGGCGCAGGTAAACATATAACATTGTTATTTGAATTAACGCTGAAAGGGCAAAAAGCATCAATTGATAAGTTACGCTATGCCCCGGATAACAAATCAGCGAAATCGGACAAAACAAAAGAACTTGCCTGGTTAAAGATTCGTTGGAAATCCCCACAGGGAAAAGAAAGTCAGTTAGTTGAATTCCCGTTGGCATCTGCAATAAAGGCACCTTCAGAAGATATGCGCTTTCGCGCAGCAGTGGCTGCATATGGGCAAAAGTTACGCGGTTCTGAATACCTGAACAATACCTCCTGGCAGCAGATCAAACAGTGGGCTCAGAAGGCAAAAGGGGAAGATCCACAGGGTTACAGAGCGGAATTTATTCGCCTGATTGGACTGGCGAAAGATCTGGACAATTCACAAAACTAAAAATGATAATTCTGTTTGCCTGATATCGACATCAAACGTATCCGGCAAACAGATGAAAAAATGTCAAATAAATGTGTTGGTATCGTTAAATTAATCTGCTAACTAACCACCGCTTTCGACTTAAATGCTAAACACCGCGAAATCATTCGCCAGTTCAGTCGCCGGGAAAATTGACCGACATTCACGTAACAGGTGCTGACAACCTTTGTCATCATAGCGTGAGCTGACGTGGGTAATGATTAGCTTACCGACTCCAGCCTCACGGGCTAGTGCCGCCGCCTGGCGTGTAGAACTATGGCCGCGACTGTTGGCTTTGGCCTCCATCGCCATATCCAGAGTCGCTTCGTGAACCATTACGTCGACGCCTTTAGCAAGCTCCAGCGCGGCATCGCAGGGGCCGGTATCGCCGAAAATAGCGAGCGCTTTACCCGGCACTGGAGCGGCTAAGTAATCTGCGCCATTAATCTGCCTTCCATCATCCAGCATGATTGTTTTGCCCGCTTTTAATTCCTGAAACAGCGGGCCAGGCGGCACGCCAGCAGCTTTTAATGCCTGGGCATTTAATGCACCTGGTTTATCATGTTCTTCAATACGATAACCATAACATTCCAGTGGGTGTTCCATCGGATAAGCGGTCACTTTGCGCAGGCCATCATCGAAAATTTCGCCAGTGCTAATTTCGACAATTTCCAGCGGATAATCGGTCCATGAGCCGCTAATCCGCAGCGCGGTCTCCACAAATTCACGGATACCGTGCGGACCATAAATCGTTAAGGGTTGGATAATGCCTGACATAGAACGACTGCACAGCAAGCCGGGTAAACCAAAGAGATGATCGCCATGAAGGTGACTGATAAAAATCTTGTCCAGTTTTCCAGGGTTAAAGGCAGTATGCAGTAGCTGATGCTGGGTGCCTTCACCGCAGTCAAATAACCAAAGTCCGCTCTGGGTCGGATGTTGCAGGTTAAGCAATATTGCCGTGACATTACGCGTACGGGTTGGCACACCGGCTGAAGTACCTAAAAAAATTAATTCCATGAGTTCATCACGCTGCTGAAAATATTCCGGCTAGTATAAAGCAAACAGCACAAAGGAGCCTTCCATGATCGACTGGCAAGATCTGCATCATTCTGATTTATCCGTTTCTCAGCTTTATGCCTTATTACAACTGCGTTGTGCGGTATTTGTAGTGGAACAAAACTGTCCTTACCAGGATATCGATGGTGACGATCTGGAGGGAGAAAATCGCCACATTCTCGGTTGGCATAACGGGACACTGGTGGCGTATGCGAGGATTCTGAAAAGTGACGACGAACTGCAACCCGTTGTGATTGGTCGGGTGATTGTCAGCGAAGCCTTACGCGGTGAAAAAATCGGTCAGCAATTGATGAGTAAGGCGCTGGAATCGTGTACTCGCCGCTGGCCGGAGAAGCCGATTTATCTGGGGGCGCAGGCGCATTTACAAAACTTTTATGGGCAATTTGGTTTCATCCCTGTGACCGATATTTATGAAGAAGATGGTATCCCACACATTGGGATGGCACGCGAGGTAATTCAGGCGTAATCAATAACCCTTGTCTATAGTTAGTGACAGGTTTTACACAAATGGAGAACGAGAATGTCTAATCAGTTTGGTGATACACGTATTGATGACGACCTGACGCTGCTTAGTGAAACACTGGAAGAGGTGCTCCGCTCCTCTGGCGATCCCGCCGATCAGAAATATGTTGAGCTGAAAGCGCGTGCAGAAAAAGCGCTGGATGATGTGAAAAAACGGGTTAGCCAGGCTTCAGACAGTTATTACTATCGGGCGAAGCAGGCAGTTTATCGTGCTGATGACTACGTCCACGAAAAACCCTGGCAAGGAATTGGTGTGGGTGCGGCCGTTGGGCTGGTTCTAGGACTGTTGCTGGCACGCCGTTAAAACCTCCCTACACCGGGGTACTGCATTTTTTTTGTCGTACCCCGTATAATGTGAGGCTTTTAACAGGGAGAGGTCCGCGTGCAATCACTTACTACGGCGCTGGAAAATCTACTGCGCCATTTGTCGCAAGAGATTCCGGCGACACCCGGCATTCGGGTTATCGATATTCCTTTCCCTCTCAAAGACGCTTTTGATGCCTTGAGCTGGCTGGCCAGTCAGCAGGTGTATCCGCAATTCTACTGGCAACAACGTAATGGTGATGAAGAAGCTGCCGTCCTGGGTGCGATTACCCGTTTTACGTCGTTGGACCAGGCACAACGTTTTCTTCGCCAGCACCCGGAACACGCCGACTTACGCATCTGGGGGTTGAATGCGTTTGACCCGTCGCAGGGCTATTTACTTTTACCACGCCTGGAATGGCGACGTTGTGGCGGTAAAGCCACGCTGCGGTTGACGCTATTCAGCGAAAGCTCCCTTCAGCACGATGCAATCAAGGCAAAAGAATTTATCGCCACACTGGTGAGTATCAAGCCCCTGCCTGGATTACATTTAACCACCACGCGAGAACAACACTGGCCGGACAAAACGGGCTGGACGCTATTAATCGAACTGGCAACGAAAACCATCGCCGAAGGCGAGCTCGACAAAGTTGTGCTTGCTCGGGCAACTGACCTGCATTTCGCAAGTCCGGTCAATGCGGCAGCGATGATGGCTGCCAGTCGTCGGCTCAATCTGAATTGCTACCATTTTTACATGGCCTTTGATGGCGAAAATGCTTTTCTTGGTTCTTCACCGGAACGGTTATGGCGGCGGCGTGACAAAGCGCTGCGTACCGAAGCGCTGGCGGGAACGGTAGCAAATCATCCTGATGATAAGCAGGCGCAGCAGTTAGGTGAGTGGCTGATGGCGGATGATAAAAACCAGCGCGAGAACATGTTGGTGGTGGAAGATATCTGCCAACGATTGCAGGCCGATACCCGGACGCTGGATGTTTTACCGCCGCAGGTACTGCGTCTACGTAAAGTACAGCATCTTCGCCGCTGTATCTGGACTTCACTCAACAAAGCGGATGATGTGATCTGTTTACATCAGTTGCAGCCAACGGCAGCAGTTGCTGGCTTACCGCGCGATCTGGCGCGACAGTTTATCGCCCGTCACGAACCGTTCACTCGAGAATGGTACGCCGGTTCTGCGGGCTATCTTTCATTACAGCAAAGTGAATTCTGCGTTTCCCTGCGCTCAGCAAAAATCAGCGGCAATATCGTGCGGCTATATGCTGGCGCAGGCATTGTCCGTGGTTCCGACCCCGAGCAAGAGTGGCAGGAAATCGACAACAAAGCGGCAGGGCTGCGTACTTTATTACAAATGGAATAGTAATGAGTCGCATCATTACCGATTCATATCAATAATCTATTTTTGTAGCTCCTTATACTTAGCCGCAATATTGATACCGGACAAACTCATGTCAGTAAGCGCATTTAACCGACGCTGGGCGGCGGTCATTCTGGAAGCATTAACGCGTCACGGCGTCAGACACATCTGTATCGCCCCTGGCTCGCGTTCTACACCGTTAACGTTAGCGGCGGCGGAGAATTCCGCATTCATTCACCACACCCATTTCGATGAGCGTGGACTGGGGCATCTGGCGCTGGGGCTGGCGAAAGTCAGCAAGCAGCCGGTGGCGGTGATTGTGACCTCCGGCACGGCGGTAGCAAATCTCTATCCGGCGCTGATTGAAGCTGGGTTAACCGGAGAAAAACTGATCCTGTTAACCGCCGATCGCCCGCCGGAGCTGATTGACTGCGGCGCGAATCAGGCGATTCGTCAGCCGGGAATGTTCGCCTCTCACCCCACGCACAGTATTTCACTGCCGCGCCCGACCCAGGATATCCCCGCACGTTGGCTGGTTTCTACCATCGACCACGCTCTCGGTACGCTTCATGCTGGTGGAGTCCATATCAACTGCCCGTTTGCTGAACCGCTGTATGGCGAAATGGACGACACGGGGATTAGCTGGCAACAGCGGCTGGGCGACTGGTGGCAGGACGACAAACCGTGGCTGCGTGAAGCGCCTCGTCGGGAAAGTGAAAAACAGCGCGACTGGTTCTTCTGGCGACAAAAGCGCGGTGTGGTGGTTGCCGGGCGCATGAGTGCGGAAGAGGGCAAAAAAGTTGCACTGTGGGCGCAAACTCTTGGCTGGCCGCTGATTGGCGACGTGCTGTCGCAAACCGGACAGCCGCTGCCGTGTGCCGATCTCTGGTTAGGCAATGCCAAAGCGACCAGCGAACTGCAACAGGCACAAATAGTGGTGCAATTGGGAAGCAGCCTGACGGGGAAACGACTCCTCCAATGGCAGGCAAGCTGTGAACCAGAAGAGTACTGGATTGTTGATGACATTGAAGGGCGACTTGATCCGGCACACCATCGCGGACGTCGCTTAATTGCCAATATTGCCGACTGGCTGGAGCTGCATCCGGCAGAAAAACGCCAGCCCTGGTGCGTTGAAATCCCGCGCCTGGCGGAACAGGCAATGCAGGCGGTTATTGCCCGTCGCGATGCGTTTGGCGAAGCGCAACTGGCGCATCGCATCAGCGACTATTTGCCTGAACAGGGGCAATTGTTTGTCGGTAACAGCCTGGTGGTGCGTCTGATTGATGCGCTTTCGCAACTTCCGGCAGGTTACCCGGTGTACAGCAACCGTGGTGCCAGCGGTATCGACGGGCTGCTCTCGACTGCCGCCGGCGTTCAGCGGGCAAGCGGCAAACCGACGCTGGCGATTGTGGGCGATCTCTCCGCACTTTACGATCTCAACGCGCTGGCGTTATTGCGCCAGGTTTCCGCACCGCTGGTATTAATTGTGGTGAACAACAACGGCGGGCAAATTTTTTCGCTGTTGCCAACGCCGAAAAGCGAGCGCGGGCGTTTCTATCTGATGCCGCAAAACGTCCATTTTGAGCACGCCGCCGCGATGTTCGAGCTGAAATATCATCGTCCGCAAAACTGGCAGGAACTTGAAACGACACTAGTCGATGCCTGGCGTACGCCGACCACCACGGTGATTGAAATGGTGGTTAACGACACCGATGGTGCGCAAACGCTCCAGCAACTTCTGGCGCAGGTAAGCCATTTATGATCCTGCACGCGCAGGCAAAACACGGCAAACCAGGTTTACCCTGGCTGGTGTTTTTGCACGGTTTTTCCGGCGATTGCCATGAATGGCAAGAAGTGGGCGAGGCGTTTGCCGACTACTCGCGGTTGTATGTTGATCTCCCAGGTCACGGTGGTTCAGCGACGATCAGCGTCGATGGATTTGATGATGTCACCGACTTACTGTGTAAAACGCTGGTTAGTTACAACATCCTTAACTTCTGGCTGGTGGGGTACTCGCTTGGCGGACGGGTGGCGATGATGGCGGCTTGCCAGGAGCTGGCGGGGCTTTGTGGAGTTGTTGTCGAAGGCGGGCATCCTGGGTTGCAAAATGCTGAACAACGCGCGGAACGTCAGCGTTCCGATCGCCAATGGGCGCAGCGTTTTCGTACAGAACCGTTAACGGCGGTATTTGCCGATTGGTATCAACAGCCTGTTTTTGCCTCGCTCAATGACGATCAACGCCGGGAGCTGGTGGCGCTGCGCAGCAACAATAATGGCGCAACCCTTGCCGCCATGCTGGAGGCGACTTCTCTCGCCGTCCAGCCCGATTTACGTGCTAACCTTAGCGCCCGCACATTTGCGTTTTATTATTTATGTGGTGAACGTGACAGCAAATTCCGCGCTCTGGCGGCGGAACTGGCTGCCGACTGCCATGTCATTCCTCGCGCCGGACATAACGCGCACCGGGAAAATCCCGCTGGCGTAATCGCAAGTCTGGCGCAGATCTTGCGTTTCTGACTAAAGGACACAATATGATTTATCCTGATGAAGCAATGCTTTACGCACCGGTTGAATGGCACGACTGCTCCGAAGGTTTTGAGGACATTCGTTATGAAAAATCCACCGACGGTATCGCAAAAATCACCATTAATCGTCCGCAGGTGCGCAATGCCTTCCGTCCTCTGACGGTAAAAGAGATGATCCAGGCGCTGGCGGATGCGCGTTATGACGACAACATCGGCGTGATCATTCTGACTGGTGCAGGCGATAAAGCGTTCTGCTCCGGTGGTGACCAGAAAGTGCGTGGCGATTACGGCGGCTATAAAGATGATTCCGGCGTACATCACCTGAACGTGCTGGACTTCCAGCGTCAGATCCGTACCTGTCCGAAACCGGTTGTCGCGATGGTGGCTGGCTACTCCATCGGCGGCGGTCACGTTCTGCACATGATGTGCGACCTGACTATCGCGGCTGATAATGCCATCTTCGGCCAGACTGGCCCGAAAGTCGGTTCCTTCGACGGCGGCTGGGGCGCTTCCTACATGGCTCGCATCGTCGGACAGAAAAAAGCGCGTGAAATCTGGTTCTTGTGCCGTCAGTACGACGCGAAACAGGCGCTGGATATGGGCCTTGTAAACACCGTGGTACCGCTGGCGGATCTGGAAAAAGAAACCGTCCGTTGGTGCCGTGAAATGCTGCAAAACAGCCCGATGGCGCTGCGCTGCCTGAAAGCTGCGCTGAACGCCGACTGTGACGGGCAGGCGGGGCTGCAGGAGCTGGCGGGCAACGCTACCATGCTGTTCTACATGACGGAAGAAGGTCAGGAAGGTCGCAATGCTTTCAACCAGAAACGTCAGCCTGATTTCAGCAAATTTAAACGGAATCCGTAATGCGTAGCGCGCAGGTATACCGCTGGCAGATCCCCATGGACGCGGGGGTGGTTCTGCGCGACAGGCGGGTAAAAACCCGCGACGGGCTGTATGTTTGCCTGCGTGAGGGTGAGCGCGAAGGGTGGGGGGAGATCTCCCCACTGCCGGGCTTCAGTCAGGAAACCTGGGAAGATGCGCAAAGTGTGCTGCTTGCCTGGGTAAATAACTGGCTGGCAGGCGATTGCGAATTACCGCAGATGCCTTCCGTTGCCTTTGGCGTAAGTTGTGCATTGGCGGAGCTGGCAGATACGCTCCCGCAGGCGGCCAATTACCGTGCGGCACCGCTGTGTAATGGCGATCCTGACGATCTGATCCTCAAACTTGCCGATATGCCTGGCGAGAAAGTGGCGAAGGTCAAAGTGGGATTGTATGAAGCCGTGCGCGACGGCATGGTGGTGAATCTGTTGCTGGAGGCAATTCCGGATCTGCATTTGCGTCTTGACGCGAATCGCGCCTGGACACCGCTGAAAGGCCAGCAGTTTGCCAAATACGTTAACCCGGATTATCGCCACCGCATCGCATTTCTCGAAGAGCCGTGCAAAACCCGCGATGATTCGCGTGCGTTTGCCCGTGAAACCGGCATTGCCATTGCCTGGGATGAAAGCTTGCGCGAGCCGGATTTTGCCTTTGTAGCTGAAGAGGGCGTGCGCGCGGTAGTTATCAAACCCACGCTCACGGGCAGCCTGGAGAAAGTACGCGAGCAGGTGAAGGCGGCGCATGCGCTGGGGCTGACGGCGGTGATCAGTTCTTCCATTGAGTCGAGCTTAGGTCTAATGCAACTGGCGCGGATTGCTGCCTGGTTAACGCCAGACACCATTCCGGGACTGGACACGCTGGATCTGATGCAGGTGCAGCAGGTTCGTCGCTGGCCGGGGAGTCCACTGCCGTTAGTGGACGTTGATGCACTGGAGCGGCTGTTATGATCTTCTCTGACTGGCCGTGGCGTCACTGGCGGCAAGTGCGGGGAGAAGCCATCGCCTTACGTCTTAATGACGAGCAACTCAACTGGCGCGAGCTTTGTGCTCGCGTCGATGAATTAGCCTCCAGCTTTGCGGCGCAGGGTGTGGTTGCGGGCAGCGGCGTGATGTTGCGGGCGTGGAATACGCCGCAAACGCTGCTGGCCTGGCTGGCGTTACTGCAATGCGGGGCGCGGGTGTTGCCCGTGAACCCTCAGCTGCCGCAACCGCTGCTTGAGGAATTGCTGCCCAATCTTACGCTGCAATTTGCGCTGGTGCCGGAAGGGGAAAACACGTTTCCGGCGTTAACGTCGCTGCATATTCAGCAGGTTGAAGGCGTACATGCCGTGGCGTGGCAGCCGACGCGTCTGTGCTCAATGACGTTAACCTCTGGTTCCACTGGCTTGCCGAAAGCCGCTGTTCATACTTATCAGGCTCATCTTGCCAGCGCCGAAGGGGTGTTATCGCTGATTCCGTTTGGCGATCACGATGACTGGTTGCTCTCTTTACCGCTGTTTCACGTCTCCGGTCAGGGAATTATGTGGCGCTGGTTATACGCTGGTGCGCGGATGACGGTACGTGATAAACAGCCATTGGAGCAAATGCTGGCAGGCTGTACGCACGCTTCACTGGTGCCAACACAACTCTGGCGTTTGCTGGTTAACCGTAGTTCCGTTTCCCTGAAAGCGGTTTTACTTGGCGGCGCGGCTATCCCGGTCGAGTTGACGGAACAGGCGCGCGAGCAGGGGATTCGGTGCTTTTGCGGCTATGGTCTGACCGAGTTTGCCTCCACGGTGTGTGCGAAAGAAGCCGACGGTCTGGCAGACGTCGGTTCGCCGCTGCCGGGTCGGGAAGTGAAAATCGTAAACGACGAAGTGTGGCTGCGGGCTGCCAGCATGGCAGAAGGTTACTGGCGTAACGGGCAACGGGTTCCACTGGTTAATGACGAAGGCTGGTACGCCACGCGCGATCGCGGTGAGATGCATAATGGCAAGCTGACCATTGTCGGACGTTTAGACAATCTGTTCTTCAGTGGTGGCGAAGGCATTCAGCCAGAAGAAGTCGAGCGCGTTATTGCTGCACATCCTGCGGTTTTGCAGGTGTTTATCGTTCCCGTTGCTGACAAGGAGTTTGGTCATCGACCGGTAGCGGTGGTGGAGTATGACCAGCAAACCGTTGATCTTGGCGAATGGGTGAAAGATAAGCTGGCCCGTTTTCAACAACCGGTGCGCTGGCTGACTTTACCGCCGGAGCTGAAAAACGGCGGTATTAAAATTTCACGTCAGGCGTTAAAAGAGTGGGTGCAACGCCAGGATTAAGAAATCATTAGTTTCACTTCGCAATTTTGCCATTCCATTGCCGTTGATAATAGGTTTATCTGTTAATCTGTAAATTGATGTGAAAACTCTTATCAAACAGGATAATGCAATGGAATGGCTGGTCAAAAAATCGTGCTGCAATAAACAAAATAACAGACATGTACTTATGCTCTGCGATGCTGGCGGCGCGATAAAAATGATCGCCGAAGTGAAGAGTGACTTCGCCGTGAAAGTGGGGGATTTACTCTCGCCTTTGCAGAATGCGCTTTACTGTATTAATCGTGAAAAGCTGCACACGGTGAAAGTTCTTTCTGCAAGCTGTTATAGCCCCGATGAGTGGGAACGGCAGTGTAAAGCGGCAGGGAAAACTCAGTAACGTTGTTTTGTTGTGGGCAGGAAAATCAGCATCAACCCGCTCATAATACAGGCTACTCCCAGTAGTGCTTTCAGCGAAAAAGTCCCTTCCCAGCCGGGAAGTACCATTGAAGCAATCCATACCAGCACATAACTCATACTGAGCAAGGCATAGGCTTTGCTTAGCGCAAGTTTATGTAGTGTTTTATACCAACAAAAAACGGAAAGCAGATAACCCAGCAGCCCGAGTAACAATATCCGGGCATCCAGGCCAAAAGCTAACAGCGCCGCGATAAAATCCCATAAGTGCGTCATTGGCGGCAGATGACTCGCCGCAAAACCCAAGCTTAATTGCGCAGCGGAGGCGATAATGACGCTGAATAATCCCCACATCAGGCCCATTACACCGTACTCCCGAGGATCACAATGCCGCCAATAATGAACGCCACCCCACACCAGTGACGCAGCGATACCGGCTCGTGCCACAGTTTTACTGCAGCCAGCGTTACCCAGACAAAATTCAGACTTAACATCGGGTAGGCAATGCCTACCGGTACGTTCTGCAAGACCAGCAGCCAGAGCACCATGGCAAGGCCAAGACAAGCCAGCGCCAGTCCCAGCCACAGCACGATATGTTTGCGCCGTTTGTTTACCGCCGCAAAGCAGGTTGCCTGTTTCTGACACAACTGCCCGGCAACGCTAAGCAAGCTGGCAAAGACTAATGTTAGCCAGATCATTTGGGCCGATACTGAATGAGTACCAGACGTCCCTGACGATCGATGGCATCAGCGGGCGGAATGGCGAGACTATTGATATCTTCATCGCGGTCAACCGAAAGCACGAGTGTAATAATCCCCTCCTGACGATGTTGATTAAGCCAGTTTGCGAACTCATCACCGCTGACAAATCTCCCTTTTGCATCCGGATAATTAAGGCCATATTTCAACTCACCTGTCTGGCGATACATGATGATGTCATCGCGTTGCAGGCTCCATGCCAGACCTGCGGCAACACCGACGCTATCAGTAAGAATATAGCGGCTTGGCTGAAGTGATTCTTGTGTCATCTCGACAAAAAATTGCGGATGTTTTCCTTCCATGACTCTGTCAGGAATTGAAAATCCTACCAGCAACGCCAGCCCCAGCGGGCAAAGCGCGGCAAAAGGCCAGGTCTTTTCGACGTTTGTTAAGGTGTACCAGCCGAAAAATGCCCATAGCGAAAAAATAGACCAGGCACAAAAGACTTTATAGCTCTCGAAGGTTTGCCACACCGGTGTGTTCATTGGTCCCCAGGGGGAGACCACAAATGTGGCAATAATGCCAGTGACGCCAAAAGCGATGTTAATCCAGCCATTAATCCGCAACGCCAGAGGATTATTTTTTGCTGCCAGCAAAGCGTAATGCGCCATCAGCATTGCCAGAGGTGCAAAGCAGGAAAGAATATAGGTGGGCAATTTGCCTTTAGCGACGGAGAAAAACAGCAGCGGCATTATCGTCCAGCTCAACAAATAAACGGTTGCGGAATGCTTGCGGTTTTTCCAGCCAGCGTACAGTGCACCGGGGAGTAATCCCAGCCACGGCAGGCTACCGGCAATGATGACCGGCAAGTAGTACCAGAACGGCGCTCTATGTTGGGCATCATCCAGTGCAAAGCGTTGAATATGCTCAACCCAGAAAAAATAGTGCCAGAAGTCAGGCTCCCGCTGCGCTATCGCCAGTCCCCAGGGGAGAACCGTCAGTACGCAACTGATAACCGCCAGCCAGCCGTAAATAAAGAGATCTTTCCAGCGTTTTTGCGTTGCTACCCATGGCAGCACGCTTAATACCGGCACGGCAAGGGCGAGAAAACCTTTGGTCATCACCCCCATGCCGCAGGTGATTCCCAGCAGTAAAAATCCTGCGCTTTTGCCTTTCCACGTCTGTGCCTGCATTGCCAGCCAGAAGCTGCACATTCCCGCCACCAGCCAGAAGGCAATAAACGGATCGAGCACGGCATAAGTGCCGATGGCATAGACAATAAACAATGAGAGATAAATTACTGTGGCGAGTAAAGCCAGACGTTTATCGCGCCATAAGCGCAGAGTAAACCAGGTCATCAGCGCGGCAGTTAACAGGGTCGCAAAGATAACGCCTGCCCGCACACCAAAGTTATTCGCGCCAAATAGCCATTGCCCAATGCTGTTAATCCAGTATCCGGCAATGGGTTTTTCGAAATAACGTAGCCCTAACAGATGGGGAACAATCCAGTCGCCGGATGCCAGCATTTCCCGACTGATTTCCGCATAACGCGTTTCATCTGGTTGCCAGAGCAGACGCGTGCTGATCGGTAACAGGTAATAGCAGGCAATAAATGCGAAGAGGCCGATAAGGTAACGTACCGATTTCATCAGTGACTACCCGCCATTTGTTGGCAACCCAGCCAGCCTTCACGTCCGGCAATATTTCCGCGAACAACTTGTCCGAGCGGCAACGTCCCTGATAACAGTTCGCTTAAAGGGCAAAATGTCACGCCTTCCTGAGCTGCGCGTTTCAGGAGATCCACAAAATTATGCTGATAAGCGCAGCCTTCAACTTCGGCATGAATGGTATAAACCGGCGTGCCTTTATCTCGCTGGATGCGGTTGAGTAACCAACCGTTAAAATCTTCTGCTTTCACATCCCGACCAATCACTTCATCCCAGGTGGGTAAGGTCACCGGAATTTGCGCAGTGCCGGGGGTTCCTGATTCGAGCAATGGACGAAACGGCATCGCCCCACGACAATCGCTGTTGTAGCGCAAATGGAACGCTTCTTTTGCTTCGATCACCTGTTGGTCAGCACGCCAGCCAGCAGCGGCAGAACAGGTTACCGGTTGACCGATAATCTCTTCCAGGGTGCGAAGGCCGCGTGCAATATCGTCGATCATTGTTTGCCGATCCCAATTACCGCTATGGGCTTGCCAGGCATGGTGATCCCAGGCGTGCAGGCCGACTTCGTGATGTTTAGCCGCTTCACGAATGATATCGGCATTGGCATGACCAATCTCTTTACCTGGCCAGGCCGTACCTGCCAGTAAAATATCCCAGCCATAAAGCGATGCCGCGTTTGAGCGCAGCATCTTCCACAAAAACTGTGGCTTCACCAGTCGCCAGAGATGGCGGCCCATATTGTCCGGGCCGACGCTGAAAAAAATGCTGGCCTGAATATTATGCTTACTCAAGATTTCCAGCAGACGCGGCACGCCTTCACGGGTGCCACGAAAGGTATCGACATCAATGCGTAAGCCGACTTTGGTCATGATGGTTTATCCGTAAGATCAACGGTGCGCAGGAAGAAATCCAGCGTTTCGTCGATGGTTTCCTGCATATCAATTTTCGGTTCCCAGTCCAGGCAGCGGCGGGCATTGCGGATGCTCGGTTTACGATGCTCTACGTCCTGATATCCTTTGCCATAGTAGCTGCTACTTTCGACAACACGAAAGCCCGCAAACGGTGGGAAGTAATGGCGCAGCGGATGTTTTTCGAAGCTCGCCAGCAGCATCTCACCCAGTTCTTCAATGCTCGCTTCGTTCTCAGGATTGCCAATGTTGATAATTTCGCCATCGCAGCGATTTCCCGCATTTTCGATAATGCGGTATAACGCCTCGATACCATCCCGAATATCAGTAAAGCAGCGTTTTTGTTTTCCGCCATCAATCAGCTTAATCGGTGAACCTTCTACCAGATTGAGAATGAGTTGCGTAATAGCGCGGGAGCTGCCAATTCGCGCTGCATTAAGGTTATCCAGTCGTGGCCCCATCCAGTTAAACGGGCGGAAGAGGGTGAACTGTAAACCTTCTTTTTCGCCATAGGCCCAGATCACCCGATCAAGTAATTGTTTAGACACCGAATAAATCCAGCGTGGTTTATTCACCGGGCCGACGATTAAATTAGAATGATCCTCATCGAAGTATTTATCGCTACACATCCCATAAACTTCTGAAGTCGACGGGAAGATGATTCGCTTACGGTACTTCACGCAGTAGCGGATAATGCGCAGATTCTCTTCGAAATCGAGTTCAAATACGCGCAGCGGGTTGCGGGTATATTCAATCGGCGTGGCTATCGCCACCAGCGGCAACACGACATCACATTTTTTGACGTGATACTCAATCCATTCGGAATGAATACTGATATCGCCTTCGACAAAGTGAAAATGCGGATGATTCAGAAAACGGCTTATCGCATCGCTGCCAATATCCAGACCGTAAACTTCATAATGATCTTCGCGCAGCAGGCGTTCTGTCAGATGGTTGCCAATAAAGCCATTCACCCCGAGGATGAGTACCCGGGTACGGCGTCGGGCGGCACAGGCAGGCTGGCTATTCAAGCGTGAACCTTGCACCAGGCCCAGCGTCTGCGCTAATTGCGAGCCCTGCATAGTAATGCCGTCGCCCGCCTGTCCAGTGACGATTTCCAGCGCGCCATCGCCACAGGCAATCAGCAGTGGTGCAACAGAAATCACGCTCCCCGGCAGTGCTTTGCTGGCATGAGGATGAACACGCGACGACCAGACGGTGAATTTCTGATTGCCAACATAGCTGAAGGCACCCGGCCACGGATCGGCAACGGCACGCACCATGTTGTGCAGTACGGATGCCGGCTTATGCCATTCGAGGAAACTGTCATCCGGCGTTCTGCGACCAAAACAGGTGGCTTCGTTTTCGCGCTGGGCGATTTCCAGAATATTACCGTGTTTAATGGCGGGTAATGTCTGTTCCAGTAGCTGGCGCGCGGCATGGCACAATTTATGATGCAGCGTAATGGCGATATCGTCTGGCGCAATGGCAACGCGCAGTTGTGCCACAATGGCCCCGGCATCGGCACGTTTCACCATTCGGTGCAATGTAACGCCAGTTTCCGTTTCACCGTTCACCAGCACCCAGTTCAGCGGCGCGCGACCACGATATTTTGGTAACAGCGAACCATGCAGATTAAATGCACCTCTCGGAGCGAGCTGCAAAATCTCATCGCAAATAAGATGGCGATAATAAAAAGAGAAAATCACCTCTGGTGATAGTTGGGCAATGCGTTCCACCCACAGCGGATGATTAACGTTATCCGGCGCATAAACTGGAATGCCTCTTTCCGCTGCCAGTCGGGCAACCGAACCATAAAAGGCTTTTTCACCGGGGTTATCAGTATGGGTAAAAATGGCGCTAATTTCGTAACCGGCAGACAGCAGGGCTTCAATACCGAGGCATCCCATATCGTGGTAGGCAAAAACGACGGTTTTCATTATTCATTTTCCTTGCTGGATGGACGGATAACTTGCTGAACAAAATAGCGGGGGCGGGCGCGGACATCGGTGTAGATCCTGCCGATATATTCACCGAGCAATCCCATGCCGATAAACTGAGCGCCAATAAAAGTAAACAGCACGGCAAATAGCATAAAGACGCCTTCTGCCGCCCATTGTGGTCCGAAGGTCAGGCGTAAAATCACCAGCAGCACCGCAATGCTAAAACCGCCAATCGCAATAATGCTGCCGAGCAAACTCAACATACGTAGCGGCGTTGTGGTAAGGCAGGTCACCAGGTCGTACATCAAATTAATCAGGCGCATAAAGCTGTATTTGGATTCACCAAACTCACGCTCGGCATGGTGCACTGGAATTTCAATGGCACGGCGGGCGAAGATATTCGCCAGAATCGGGATAAAGGTGCTGCGTTCATGGCAGTGCAACATCGCATCGACAATATGACGGCGATAGGCGCGCAGCATACAACCATAGTCACCCATCGCTTTGCCGGTGGTGCGCTGAATAAGCCGGTTAATCATCTTCGAAGCGGTTTTACGAAACCAGCTGTCCTGGCGGTTCTGGCGTACAGTCCCTACCACGTCGTAACCTTCATCGGCTTTTGCCACCAGACGGGGGATCTCCTCTGGCGGATTCTGGAGATCGGCATCGAGGGTAATAATTAAGTCGCCGGTGACGTGACTGAATCCCGCCATAATCGCTGAATGTTGCCCGTAATTGCGGTTAAGCAAAATAGACACAATATGGCTGCCCTCCGCTTGTGAGGCTTCGACCAGCACATGCGCGGAATTATCGCTACTGCCGTCATCAATCAGCAGGATTTCATACTCTTTCCCCAGTGATTCACAGGCTGCGGTGGTGCGCCTGATTAATTCCGGTAAGCTTTCCTGCTCGTTATAAACGGGAATAACCACCGAGACTTTCTTAACAGGGTGGATTTCAAACATGGCTTATTGTCCTGCGAGTTGCTGAAGGGCTGTGATGACGCGGTCGGCATCGGCGGTGGTCATATCCGGGAACAGCGGCAATGAACAGATGCGTTCGCTATTCCATTCGGTATTCGGTAACGACAGCGTGGGAAAACGCTCGCGATAATATTTTTGTGTGTGAGCAGCGCGGAAATGTAACCCGGTACCAATGCCTCTTTCTTTTAACGCTTCCATCAACGCATCGCGACTGATACCACAACGTTGTTCATCGACACGAATAATAAACAGATGCCAGGCGTGAACGTGCGGCCAGGCGGGAAGGCTTAATGGCTGAAAGGGGAGAGTTGCCAGTGCTTGCTGATATTGCTGGGCAATTTCGCGCCGCCGGGTGTTGAGGTGCTCTAATTTGACTAACTGTGTCAGGGCAATCGCGGCGTTAATATCGGTCAGATTGTACTTATAGCCCGGCGTTAAGACTTCAGCCTGCGGTGCACGGCCCCAGGTATGTCTGTCATAGGCATCGACACCCAGACCGTGAAATTTCAGCATCCGCAGCTGGCGGGCAAGATTTTCATTATCAGTAACAATCAGGCCACCTTCCGCACAGGTAATATTTTTGATGGCGTGAAACGAAAAAATAGCGGTACCTTTTGCGCCAATATGTCGCCCTTTGTAATACGTACCTACGGCATGGGCAGCATCTTCGATAACTGCGATGCCGTAACGTTCGCCAATGGCGCGAATGGCGTCAATATCTGCTGGCGCACCGGCATAATGCACCGGAATGATGGCTTTAGTGCGTGGTGTAATGGCTGCTTCGATCGCTTCAGGCGTGACCATCAGCGTATCGCGGTCGACATCCACCATTACCGGCGTTGCACCCAGCAAGGAAATCATATTGAGGGTTGAAACCCAGGTCAGGGAAGGCGTAATCACTTCATCGCCCTTGCCAATTTCCAACGCCATTAGCGTGATATGCATTCCGGCGGTGGCTGAACTGACCGCGATGGCATGCTGATTTCCCGTCAACTGGCAAAAAGCTTGTTCAAGCGCCTGATTCTTCGGACCGGTTGTGATCCAACCGGATTCGAGAACCTCTTTAACTGCAGCGAGTTCCTCTACGCCCATTGCTGGTCGCGAAAAAGGCAAAAATCCTGACATTGTTTTTCCATCCGTCATTGAATACCTGTCCACTTATATTTGCTATAAAGAGTGTTGTGTATATTTTGCCATTTGGAGCAAAATTTTAAGGATAGAATATTAACTTAACCTTAAGAAACTAATATTAGACGTAAATATTGAAATTTTTATATTTTTTCTTATTTAGACTTTGCATTTGGCAAAATTTTGAGGCATTTTGCCGGCATCATAGGATTTTTAATATTACACCAACTGCTAATTATCGCCAGAAAAGTCGCTCAATTTCACGGTAATTGTCTGGTTGCGCTTGTCTACAGGTGGAGTTTACGTGTTAGCTTTTTGCCGATCTTCGTTGAAGTCAAAAAAATATTTCATCATTTTACTGGCGCTCGCTGCAATTGCCGGACTGGGGACTCATGCCGCCTGGAGTAGCAATGGTTTGCCACGCATCGACAATAAAACACTGGCCAGACTGGCACAGCAGCACCCGGTTGTCGTTTTGTTTCGCCATGCTGAACGTTGCGATCGTTCAACCAATCAATGCTTGTCAGATAAAACAGGTATTACGGTCAAAGGTACCCAGGATGCCCGTGAACTGGGCAACGCTTTTAGTGCTGATATCCCTGATTTTGATCTCTATTCCAGTAATACCGTCCGGACTATTCAGTCGGCGACCTGGTTTTCGGCGGGTAAAAAGCTGACGGTAGATAAACGATTTCTTCAATGCGGTAATGAGATTTATAGTGCAATTAAAGACTTACAACGCAAAGCACCTGATAAAAATATCGTTATTTTTACCCATAATCATTGCCTGACATATATTGCTAAAGATAAGCGTGATGCGACATTTAAACCTGATTATCTGGATGGTTTAGTCATGCATGTGGAAAAAGGCAAAGTTTATCTGGATGGGGAATTCGTTAACCACTAAATTTTCAATCTGACAGCCAGTGATGGCTGTCATCATTGTTAAAGAAGACCTTTCAAACGTAACGTTTTTCGGGTGGCAACATTCAAATCATAATGCACCAGATCTTCAGGTTTTACCCACGCGTAGTCCTGAAACTCTTCGTTTATTTTCACATCTCGGTTGGCAGAAACGCAGTCAAAAATCAGGTAAATCATATAAATCTCTTCCTTGCGACCATCTGCATACGTCTTGGTGCGAATATCATCGCTGAAGGTCCACGGCGTGATTTCTGTCAAAAGCAGCTGTTCTCCCAGTTCTTCGCGAATTTCGCGGCGTAGTGCCTCTTCAATTCGTTCGCCAGGCTCCACGCCGCCACCCGAAAGCGCCCATTGACCGGGGAAAACGCCGCGATCGTCGGCCATTTTACACAGCAAATAAGCACCATCATTTTGAATCAAAGGGCATACAATAGTCCGTTGTCGCACAGGGGTATTCCTTATAAATAAAAAGAAACCATGAGAATACGGTAACTCAGAAATATGTGAAAGTGACAGTAATCTCTTTTGCGATGATAACTACATTTATTATTATTTTTGTGTGTATCGATAAAGTGTGTTTATTTTTTCGGCGTTTAATTATTTAAGAAGTATTTAGTTACAATAAGTGACTAGATCCCTTTTTTCGCTCATTGAATCCTCTGCGCCAGGCAGTACAATCCCGCAGCTTTGGGAATTTTGATTAATTGCTTGTGGGAAAGAGGATAATGAAAAAAATTGCGCTAGCAGGTCTGGCCGGAATGCTGTTGGTTTCTGCATCGGTCAATGCAATGAGCATCAGCGGCCAGGCGGGTAAAGAATACACCAATATTGGTGTCGGTTTTGGGACTGAATCGACGGGCCTGGCGTTAAGCGGTAACTGGACACATAACGACGACGACGGTGATGCCGCGGGCGTGGGGCTGGGGTTGAATCTGCCTCTCGGGCCATTAATGGCGACCGTTGGCGGAAAAGGCGTTTACACCAACCCGAACGATGGTGATGAAGGTTATGCAGCGGCAGTTGGCGGTGGTTTGCAGTGGCAAATTGGTGACAGCTTCCGCTTGTTTGGTGAGTATTACTACTCTCCGGATTCGCTCTCCAGCGGAATTAAAAGTTATGAAGAAGCGAATGCTGGCGCGCGTTACACCATTATGCGTCCAGTCAGCATTGAGGCTGGCTACCGTTACCTGAACCTGGCAGGTAAAAATGGCAATCGTGATAACGCCATTGCTGATGGTCCGTATGTTGGGGTAAATGCCAGCTTCTGACGCCTTCCGGCGCGGCGTTCTGTCGCGCCATTCAGTTTCTTACTACGCCCTGTCTCCCTTTGCGTTATAGTGATTCGATAACAAAAGCAGGAGATAACCATGTTAAAAGTGGAAATGTTATCCACCGGGGATGAAGTGTTACACGGGCAAATCGTTGACACTAACGCTGCCTGGCTGGCCGATTTTTTCTTTCATCAGGGCCTGCCATTATCTCGCCGCAATACGGTGGGGGATAACCTTGATGACTTAGTCACCATTCTTCGCGAACGTAGTCAGCACGCCGATGTGTTGATCGTTAACGGCGGGCTGGGACCGACCAGTGATGATTTAAGCGCACTCGCCGCTGCGACAGCAAAAGGTGAAGGCCTGGTGCTGCATGAAGCCTGGCTCAAAGAGATGGAACGCTATTTCCATGAACGGGGACGAGTAATGGCACCGAGCAACCGTAAACAAGCGGAGCTGCCTGCCAGTGCTGAATTTATCAATAACCCGGTAGGCACTGCCTGTGGTTTTGCCATACAGCTTAATCGTTGCCTGATGTTCTTTACCCCCGGCGTACCGTCAGAATTTAAGGTGATGGTCGAGCACGAAATCCTGCCGCGCCTGCGCGAGCGTTTTTCTTTACCACAGCCGCCGGTTTGCCTGCGTTTGACTACCTTTGGTCGTTCGGAAAGCGATCTGGCACAAAGCCTGGACACTCTACAACTGCCGCCGGGCGTAACAATGGGCTATCGCTCCTCAATGCCGATTATCGAACTGAAACTCACCGGACCGGCAAGCGAGGAACAGGCGATGGAAAAACTGTGGCTGGACGTTAAACGTGTTGCCGGACAGAGCGTGATTTTCGAAGGCACCGAAGGACTGCCCGCGCAGATCAGTCGCGAATTGCAGAGCCGCCAGTTCAGCCTGACGCTGAGCGAGCAATTCACCGGTGGTTTATTGGCTTTGCAACTTTCTCGCGCAGGTGCTCCATTGCTGGCGTGTGAAGTGGTTCCTTCACAGGAGGAAACCCTGGCGCAAACTGCGCACTGGATTACAGAACGGCGGGCGAACCATTTTGCTGGGTTGGCACTGGCTGTTTCTGGTCTGGAAGATGAGCATCTCAACTTTGCACTAGCCACGCCAGACGGCACTTTCGCTTTGCGTGTACATTTCAGTGCCACACGCTACAGTCTGGCTATTCGCCAGGAAGTGTGCGCAATGATGGCGCTTAATATGCTACGCCGTTGGTTAAACGGCCAGGACATCGCCAGCGAGCATGGCTGGATTGAGGTTGTTGAGTCCATGACCTTATCTGTCTGATTCCGCCACTCTGTGCCGGTTTACTGCACCGGCACATTCCCCCTCCGGCAAAATTTGTCCAACCTGTTGTACTCAATAAGAAAAAATCCGTGCGCTGATTCACAAATTTGTGCGTAATTTCTCCAGTCCGCTGGACGAGAAACGGGATTTGATGCGCTTCACAATTTTACTCCCCCTGAACAACGAGACTGATTCCAGTATCTAAGACTGGAGTCCAGTATGTTGGAATCAAGCAAAGTTCCCGCCCTGACACGGGCTATTGATATTCTCAATTTGATTGCCCGGATTGGCCCCTGTAGTGCTGCGACGATCATTGACACATTGGGGATCCCTAAAAGCACAGCCTATTTGCTGCTTAATGAACTCAGGCGTCAGCGTTTTCTTAGCCTTGATCACCAGGAAAATTTTTGTTTGTGGACCAGGCTGGTGGAGCTTTCCGGTCATGCGTTAAGCAAGATGGATCTCCGGGAACTGGCTCGACCGCGTTTGACGCAACTGATGGATACCACCGGGCTGTTATGTCACCTGGGGATTATTGATAACGGCAGCGCTTATTACATTTTGAAAGTGGAGTCATCAGCCACTATCAGCGTGCGTTCCCATGAAGGAAAAAGCCTTTCGCTTTATCGCTCCGGAATAGGTAAATGCCTGCTTGCCTGGCAACCTGCAGCTGTACAGCAAAGTATTATCGAAGGGCTGGTCTGGGAACGGGCGACACCCACAACGATTACTCATCCACAACGGCTCTACGAAGAACTGGCGCGTATTCGCCGCCAGGGCTGGAGCTATGACAACGGCGAAGATTACGCCGATGTCCGTTGTGTCGCTGCGCCGGTGTTTAACGCCAATAACGAGCTTACCGCTGCGATTTCGGTGGTCGGTACCCGCTTACAAATCAATGAAGAATACCGTGATTATCTGGCGGGCAAGGCCATTGCCTGTGCCAGGGATATTTCACGTTTGTTGGGATGGAAAAGTCCCTTTGACTTACAGGCCTCATAACAATGGAGAACATCATGACCCTACCAAAAATCAAACAGGTTCGCGCCTGGTTTACTGGCGGTGCGACAGCAGAAAAAGGCGCTGGCGGCGGTGATTATCACGACCAGGGGGCGAATCACTGGATTGATGATCATATTGCCACCCCGATGAGTAAATACCGCGAATACGAGCAGTCCCGCCAGTCATTTGGCATTAACGTTCTTGGCACGTTGATTGTTGAAGTTGAAGCAGAAAACGGCCAGACCGGATTCGCTGTTTCGACAGCCGGTGAAATGGGCTGTTTTATTGTCGAAAAACATCTTAACCGTTTCATTGAGGGTAAATGCGTCAGTGATATCAAACTGATCCACGATCAAATGCTCAATGCCACCCTGTATTACTCCGGCTCTGGTGGCCTGGTGATGAATACGATTTCCTGTGTCGATCTGGCTCTGTGGGATCTGTTCGGCAAAGTGGTCGGGCTTCCGGTTTATAAACTTTTAGGCGGCGCTGTTCGTGATGAGATTCAGTTCTACGCCACAGGTGCGCGTCCGGATCTGGCAAAAGAGATGGGCTTTATCGGTGGCAAAATGCCGACGCACTGGGGGCCACATGATGGCGATGCGGGGATCCGCAAAGATGCCGCTATGGTCGCGGATATGCGTGAAAAATGCGGTGAGGATTTCTGGTTAATGCTCGACTGCTGGATGAGTCAGGACGTGAATTATGCCACCAAACTGGCCCACGCTTGCGCGCCCTATAACCTGAAATGGATCGAAGAGTGCCTGCCGCCACAGCAGTATGAAGGTTATCGCGAACTGAAACACAACGCACCAGCGGGGATGATGGTCACCAGCGGTGAGCACCACGGCACACTGCAATCTTTCCGTACGCTTTCAGAAACCGGTATCGACATTATGCAGCCGGATGTTGGCTGGTGCGGTGGCTTAACCACGCTGGTGGAAATTGCCGCAATCGCCAAATCCAGGGGGCAACTGGTGGTGCCACACGGTTCGTCTGTTTACTCCCACCATGCGGTGATCACCTTCACCAATACGCCATTCAGCGAATTCCTGATGACCAGCCCGGATTGTTCAACGATGCGTCCGCAATTTGATCCGATTCTGCTTAATGAGCCAGTACCGGTGAATGGTCGTATTCATAAATCAGTGCTTGATAAACCCGGTTTCGGCGTCGAACTCAATCGTGACTGCAATTTGAAACGCCCCTACAGCCACTAATCACTCCGGGCGTTGCTGTGACAACGGTAACGCCCACATATTCTAAGGAGCTTTTTATGAGCACCGCTTTGCTTGACGCCGTGGTGAAGAAAAACCGCGCGCGTTTAATTCCGTTTATGTTGGCGCTGTATGTGCTGGCGTTTCTCGACCGTTCGAATATTGGTTTTGCCAAACAGACCTACCAGATTGATACCGGGCTGAGTAATGAAGCTTATGCGCTGGGAGCAGGCATTTTCTTTGTGGTATACGCGTTTCTGGGGGTTCCGGCGAATCTTTTGATGCGCAAACTGGGGGCCAGAACCTGGATTGGTACGACAACACTGCTGTGGGGATTTCTTTCGGCTGCCATGGCATGGGCCGATACTGAAGCGAAATTTCTGATCGTTCGCACTCTGCTTGGTGCTGCGGAGGCCGGGTTTTTCCCTGGTATGATTTATCTCACTTCGCAATGGTTTCCGCAGCGTAATCGCGCCAGCATTATGGGGCTGTTCTATATGGGCGCACCGCTGGCGTTAACACTGGGATCACCGCTTTCCGGCGCGCTGCTGGAGATGCATGGATTTATGGGGCATCCCGGCTGGTTCTGGATGTTTGTGATTGAAGGATTGCTGGCAGTCGGCGCTGGGGTATTCACATTCTTTTGGCTTGATGACACACCGGGGCAGGCACGTTTTCTGAGTAAACAAGAAAAAACGTTGCTTATCAATCAACTGGCAAGTGAAGAACAACAGAAAGTGACTTCTCGATTGAGCGATGCGCTGCGTAATGGGCGAGTCTGGCAACTGGCGATTATCTACCTGACCATTCAAGTGGCGGTTTACGGATTAATTTTCTTCCTGCCGACCCAGGTTGCTGCATTGCTGGGGACAAAAGTGGGCTTTACGGCGTCGGTGGTCACCGCCATTCCGTGGGTTGCGGCCTTGTTTGGGACCTGGCTTATTCCGCGCTACTCCGATAAAACCGGCGAACGGCGTAATGTCGCAGCGCTGACATTACTGGCGGCGGGCATTGGTATTGGTCTCTCCGGGCTGCTTTCTCCAGTACTGGCGATCGTAGCACTGTGTGTTGCAGCCATCGGGTTTATTGCCGTGCAACCGGTGTTCTGGACGATGCCGACACAACTTCTTTCCGGTACGGCGCTGGCTGCGGGGATTGGTTTTGTAAACCTGTTTGGTGCAGTGGGCGGGTTTATTGCCCCGATCCTGCGCGTGAAAGCAGAAACGTTATTTTCCAGTGATGCGGCGGGATTACTGACGCTGGCAGCGGTGGCGGTCATCGGTTCGCTGATTATTTTCACTCTGCGTGTAAATCGCACTGTTGCGCAGACCGACGTGGCACATCATTAAATAGTTTAAGGAACACGATGAACGCATTATTAACCAATCCCTTTAAAGAACGTTTACGCAAGGGCGAAGTGCAAATTGGTCTGTGGTTAAGCTCAACGACTGCCTATATGGCAGAAATTGCCGCCACTTCCGGTTATGACTGGTTGCTGATTGACGGGGAGCATGCGCCAAACACCATTCAGGATCTTTATCACCAGCTACAGGCGGTAGCGCCCTATGCCAGCCAACCCGTGATCCGTCCGGTGGAAGGCAGTAAGCCGCTGATTAAACAAGTCCTGGATATTGGCGCGCAAACTCTACTGATCCCGATGGTCGATACTGCCGATCAGGCACGTCAGGTGGTGTCTGCCACGCGCTATCCTCCCTACGGTGAGCGTGGTGTTGGGGCCAGTGTGGCACGGGCTGCGCGATGGGGACGCATTGAGAATTACATGGCGCAAGTCAACGATTCGCTTTGTCTGTTGGTGCAGGTGGAAAGTAAAACGGCACTGGATAACCTGGACGAAATCCTCGATGTCGAAGGGATTGATGGCGTGTTTATTGGACCTGCGGATCTTTCTGCGTCGTTGGGCTACCCGGATAACGCCGGGCACCCGGAAGTGCAGCGAATTATTGAAACCAGCATTCGGCGGATCCGTGCTGCGGGTAAAGCGGCTGGTTTTCTGGCTGTGGCTCCTGATATGGCGCAGCAATGCCTGGCGTGGGGAGCGAACTTTGTCGCTGTTGGCGTTGACACGATGCTCTACAGCGATGCCCTGGATCAACGACTGGCGATGTTTAAATCAGGCAAAAATGGGCCACGCGTAAAAGGTAGTTATTGATATCAAAGGCCCATGGGGATCGGCTGTGGGCCTGTGTTAATTAGTGGTTATTCGCTGCCAGATCGGCTTCGCTTAGCTGAGTGGCCGCGAGCACCTGATCACGATCAATGCCCTGTTCCAGCATGCGCAAAGCAATTTTAATGGCTTGTTCATGCATGCCTTCCTGCAAACCTTCTAATTTACCTTCTTGCCAGCCTTCAATCTTACCCTCCTGCCAGCCAATTTGATGTCCTTCCTGCCGTAGCCGTTCAGCAATAGTCATCAATCTCTCCTTTTAATGACAGTTCGGAATATCAGCATCAGTGAGTTGGGTTGCCGCCAGCACAATCTCACGTTCAAAGCCCTGCTCCAGCATGCGCAAGGCAATTTTAATGGCTTGCTCATGCATGCCTTCCTGCAAACCTTCTAATTTACCTTTCTGCAAACCCTCCAATTTACCTTGCTGCAAACCTTCTAATTTACCTTCTTGCCAGCCTTCAATTTTACCTTCTTGCCAGCCAATTTGATGTCCTTCCTGCCGTAGCCGTTCAGCAATAGTCATTAATCTCTCCTTTTGTAGTGGTGAACGTTCGGCAATCTCCTGAATAAAGCGGGTGAAACGGGAGGTATCGCCGCATTGCAGCAGATAATTAAACAGTGTTTGTAGCTGGCTGTCATTAGTGAAGTCTCTAACCAAAAGCGTGGTGATCCTGTCGACCATACCGATTAAATCGCGGTCGCGAATATGCTTTTGAATCAGTTCCAGCAGAGCTATACGCCGATGTTGCATGATCTCATCGTCAGGTACGATGGTGATATCCACCAACGGAAAAGCTTCGGTGTACAACTGCCGGGCAAGTTGCGGATCGTCAAACTCATCCAGCCAGTTGAGTGAGTACGGGTAGGGCGAGGCTTCGCCATGATAAAACAGCAATGGCACCACCAGCGGAACTCTGTCATAGCCTTTATCCAGGTGACGCTGCATGGCGGCAGTGGCATAGCGCATTAGCCGAAAAGCCATATTCTTTTCTGCAGAGCTTTGATGTTCAATCACGCAGTAGATATAGCCGTCACCCTCGCTGGTTTCCACGGACCACAAAACATCCGAGTAGTAAGCGCGTAAACTTTTTTCAATAAAACTGGTGGGTTCCAGGCGTAAGGTTTGCAGGTTGCAAAGCTTGCGCAGCGGCTCTGGTAGATGTATTTCCAGAAAATCCCGTGCGGTTTCGGGTGTGAACATAAAGGTTTTAAACACCGCATCATGCGGGGAGGAGGTTGTTGATTCGGTCATGGTTGTCCGTCACCTGATATTTATGATGACGCGACATTACGGTTATCCCAGGCCTTTGATATCTGCCAGTTTCAGCCTTTGCGAGACGTTTTCAGAGGAATTTTCACTGCGTTGCAACGCATACATTGGGCACGGAATCGTGTACGCAAAAATGCCCGGTAACAACATGCTTACCGGGCATCAGAAAGGAGTTTAAGCCAACGCCTGTGCCAGCAGCGTAATCGGATGTTCGCAGCGAAGACTTGTGGACATCTCAATCTGCCATTTGCAGGTTTCGCAGTCGGTGACCACCAGATCTGCGCCGCTCTCTTCTATCTGGCGGAACAGTGGTGCGCCGATGGCTTGTGAAGTGGGGTAGTTCTCTTTTTTGAAACCGTAAGTTCCCGCAATACCGCAGCACTGGGAATCCAGCACCGTTAACTCAAGCCCCGGGATTTTACGCAACAGCTCCAGGGTGTAGAGCGTCCAGCCCATTTTTTCCATATGGCACGGAGTGTGATAAACCACTTTCAGCGGCAGCGGTTTCAGCGGTAACGTTTTGCCTTCGTCCAGCTTGCGCCACAGCCAGCGGGTCGCCAGTTCGATATGATCGCGCAAGCCTTTGTTGTCGACATTCAGCACTTCTGGGTATTCGTCGCGCAGGGCAAATGTACACGTTGAGGAGGTGGCAATCACCGGAATGCCTTTTACTCCCACAGCTTCGCGGATCGACTCTACATTCGTAATTGCCTGTTTGCGTGCTTTATCGGTAAAACCGTTGGCGATCAGCGGTACGCCGCAGCATTTTTCTTTACTGAGCAGTTGTACGCCGGTATCCATCGCGTTGAGCACTTTAATTAAATCTTTGCCTAGTTGCGGATGGTTGTAGTTAACGAAGCAGCCGTGAAAGAAAGCGACCTGGTCTTTATACTGCGCTTGCTGAGCCGCCACGCTGCGATACCAGCGACGGAACGTGCCGAAGGAGTATTTCGGTAGCGTGCGGCGATGATCGATTTTTAACGCCGCATCAAGCAGCTGACGCACCGGTTTCAGCGAGGTAGCGGTGTTGACGATGGGTGCGAACGGCGTGGATACGCTACCCATCAGGTCGGTATGACTCAACACAAAATTACGCAGCGACGGGCGCGTGGTGTCATATTTCGCCCGCGCGCGCTGGATAATATCGCCAATCTTCACATCGGACGGGCAGGCGACTTCACAACGTTTGCAGTTGATGCAATATTTCAGCGCCTCGTCATACAGTGCGCCATCTTTCAAACGCAGACGCTCGCCATCCGGCCCGGCTTGTTTTGGCCCCGGATAACCCGGATTCACCCGGCTCACCGGGCAGGCGGTGGTGCAGACGGTGCACTTAATGCAGTTTTCGAAGCTGGTGTCGTTCATTGTTGGCCTCCTGCGCGTTGGGCAATCTGTTGAGCGGCATGTAAAGCACTGACGGCACAAACACCGCCGCCGCATCCCTGGGCGATGGGATCAAATCCGCCCAGCACCGAACCGATGGCAAACAGGTTCTCAATGGTTTGCCCTGCCTGCGACGGGCGTAGTGCCTCATCAGTGGTTACACCGAACTGCTGCCACGGCTGCGGCGCAAAAAAATCGCCCTTATACCATTCACCCCGCGTAGCGGTTTGTAGCACATCAAGGCCGAGAATCGGCTCGCGAATGCCGTCACGTTCCGCTACCAGTCCGCCGCTAAAGAAACTGCCGCTCGCAAGCACCGCAAATCGTGGGCGCAGCGGGATATCGGCGTGATTGCGCGTCCAGATTTCATTCACTACACCATTTTTACAGGTCACTTTTTTCACTTCATCGCCCGGCATCCACACGCCGCCCTGGCGCACAAACTGGCGCTGTAACTGGTTTTGCAGACGAATGCCCAGCACGGAAGGCGGCAGCGTTGGCAAAAGCATCAATGAACAAGGTAGTTTTTCATTCAACCAATGCCACAGTTTGTCATCGGCCAGGCCGAAGCAGGCGGGCATCAGGATCATTTCGCAGGTATTGGCGACCGGAATAAGCGCATCAAGTAACAACGGCCAGTTTTCTTCATTATCAAGGAAGCGGGCAATATTCACCGCCCGGAACTCGGTGGCGTTATTGCGCAGCACATCCAGTTCCGGCAGTTCAATTTCAGCGGTTTCAACTTTAAGATCCAATTCGCGCAATGAAGCCGCCGCAAGATGCGCCTGAAAATCCATCAGGCCGCTAATTCCCACTACACATATTTTCTTCGCGGGCAGCGGCCAGACAGGGACTTCTGGCGAACTTAGCCAGGTTGAGCGCAGAGTGCCGAGCGGCGTAATCCGCTGGTGAGCCAGTTCTACGCTGCCCTGCAATTGCGCACCGCTTTCAGCGATTAATGCCTGCGCCTGGCAAGCGAGATCGAGCACGCGTTGAGGCCCGAGAAGAGTGTAAGGATGGGCAGGTGCCTGCTGACGCAAAGATTCCAGTCCACTGTGAATGTCTGTCACCGGTTGACCATCCGGCAGATGGCTCAGCAAATCCAGCGATCCAGATGAGAAATGGAGCGCGCTTTGACCACGAGTGACAATGGCACAGCGCAGGCCGTGTTTTTGCAGTTGCAGGCCACAGAGTAATCCGGCGAGGCCGCCGCCCATAATGACAGTATCAAAGCGCATCTTTCTGCTCCTTCTCCAGACCACACAATCCCTGATAAACCCAGCGGGTAAATTCGCTTTCGCGCAGTGCATCTCCCCAGGCGATGGGTTGCACGCCTTTCCAGCGTTCGTTTAGGAAGGTGGAAAGTTGCTCAATAGATTGCGCGGACGTCGTGACGTTAAAACGTTGCAGCAGTCCGGCAGCGCGGCAGGCGCAGAGCTCGCCCTGGCAGGTGCCCATCCCCACACGGGTACGACGGCGTAAATCCAGCAGGCTATTAACGTTTAAATTTTCTACCGCGTACTGCACTTCACCCGCAGTTACCGCTTCGCACTCACATACCAGGCTACGGTGCAGACGGCCTTCGCTCAGCCAGGCAGGCGTGCGATCGCCATGACGATAAACCGCAGAACCGCGCAGCGGGGCAGGTAGGGAGATGACTTTACGCAAGGTAACTTCAGCGGGTTCCTGTGAACCAGGAAGTGCCAGATCGGCGGTCGTACAGGGGCGCGTGTTGCCCAGTTTGCGGCATACGGCATCGGTAGCCCATTCCGCCATCAGCCGATAGGTCATCAGTTTGCCACCGGTGATGGTGATAAACCCGTCCAGACCATCGCGTTCAGCATGGTCGAGCAGCACGATGCCACGGCTGACGTTACGTCCGCTCGGATCGTCATCGCTGGCAACCAGCGGGCGTACGCCAGAGTAGGCCCGCAAAATGCGCGTTTTCGCCATCACGGGGGCCAGTTTTTCCCCTTCACGCAGCAGAATATCAACTTCTTCTGCCGTTACTCGATTATCGTCAATCTCGTTGTAATCAATACGTAAAGAGGTGGTGCCAATCAGCGAAATGGTATCGCCAGGCACCAGAATATCGGCGTCGGAAGGTTTGCGGCAGCGGTTGATCACATGCTGATTAATGCGGTGATCCATGATCAGCAGCGATCCTTTCGCCGGGAACATGCGAATGCGCAGATCGGCATATTCGGCAATGTGTTGCCCCCAGATCCCGGCGGCATTAACTACGACAGGTGCATGAAGTGCCTGAATTTCGCCGGTGAGATGGTTACGTACACGAACGCCGCACACCGCCGCGCCTTCACGAATCAGCCCCGTGACTTCATGAGCGGTAAGGATAACGGCACCGTGTTCTTTGGCATCCAGCATGTTTGCTGCTGTCAGACGAAATGGATCAACGGTGCCATCCGGAACTTTCACCGCGCCAATCAGTGCCGGGTTAACGGCAGGTTCGATAATGCGCGCTTGCTGCGGATCAATGGCTTCTGCGCTGATCCCTGCTTCTTCGCAGGCGCGGATAAAAGTGGCCTGGAAGGAGAGGTCATCTTCCGGCAGGGTGATAAACAGGCCGTTGGTTGGTTCTACGCAGTGACGTGCAATGCGTTTCAGGATCTGGTTTTCACTAATACATTCGCGGGCCGATTCCGCATCGGTTACCGCATAGCGCGCACCGCTGTGCAGCAGGCCGTGGTTACGCCCGGTGGCACCGGTTGCGATGTCGTGGCGCTCAACCAAAATCACGCGCAGCCCGCGCAGGGCACAGTCGCGGGCAATCCCGGCTCCCGTTGCGCCACCGCCAATGATAATCACGTCACTTGATTGCGAGTCGCGAGTTTTCATTGTTATCCCTCAGAAGTTCGTTTTTTACCATTTAGCCATAGTAAAAACATGAATTGTTTGATTTCGCGCATATTCGCTCATAATTCGAAAGTGAAACGTGATTTCATGCGTCATTCTGAACATTTCAACCATCGTATTTAATAATGTGTGCGGTAATTCACATTTAATTTATGAATGTTTTCTTAACATCGCGGCAACTCAAGAAACGGCAGGTTCTCCCACTGAATCAGGCTGTTAATCATAAATAAGACCACGGGCCACGGAGGCTATCAATGTTGAGTATTTTTAAACCAGCGCCACACAAAGCGCGCTTACCTGCCGCGGAGATCGATCCGACTTATCGTCGATTGCGCTGGCAAATTTTCCTGGGGATATTCTTTGGCTATGCTGCTTACTATTTGGTTCGTAAGAACTTTGCGCTCGCTATGCCTTATCTGGTTGAGCAGGGATTCTCACGCGGTGATTTAGGTTTTGCCCTTTCGGGGATCTCGATTGCTTATGGATTTTCGAAATTCATCATGGGTTCGGTATCGGATCGCTCGAATCCGCGCGTTTTCCTGCCCGCAGGTTTGATTCTGGCGGCGGCAGTGATGTTGTTTATGGGCTTTGTGCCATGGGCGACGTCGAGCATTGCGGTGATGTTTGTACTGTTGTTCCTCTGCGGTTGGTTCCAGGGGATGGGGTGGCCGCCGTGTGGTCGTACTATGGTGCACTGGTGGTCGCAGAAAGAACGTGGCGGTATTGTGTCAGTGTGGAACTGTGCGCACAACGTCGGTGGTGGTATTCCGCCGCTGCTGTTCCTGCTGGGGATGGCCTGGTTCAATGACTGGCACGCGGCGCTCTATATGCCCGCTTTCTGCGCCATTCTGGTGGCACTGTTCGCCTTTGCGATGATGCGCGATACCCCGCAATCCTGTGGCCTGCCGCCGATTGAAGAGTACAAAAATGATTATCCGGACGACTATAACGAAAAAGCGGAACAGGAGCTGACCGCGAAGCAGATCTTCATGCAGTACGTGCTGCCGAACAAACTGCTGTGGTATATCGCCATCGCCAACGTGTTCGTTTATCTGCTGCGTTACGGCATCCTCGACTGGTCACCGACTTATCTGAAAGAGGTTAAGCATTTCGCGCTGGATAAATCCTCCTGGGCCTACTTTCTTTATGAATATGCAGGTATTCCGGGCACCCTGCTGTGCGGCTGGATGTCGGATAAAGTCTTTCGTGGTAACCGTGGGGCAACCGGCGTCTTCTTTATGACACTGGTGACCATCGCGACTATCGTTTACTGGATGAACCCGGCAGGTAACCCAACCGTCGATATGATTTGTATGATTGTTATCGGCTTCCTGATCTATGGCCCTGTGATGCTGATCGGTCTACATGCGCTGGAACTGGCACCGAAAAAAGCGGCAGGTACGGCAGCGGGTTTTACCGGGCTGTTTGGTTACCTGGGCGGTTCGGTGGCGGCGAGCGCGATTGTTGGCTACACCGTGGACTTCTTCGGCTGGGATGGCGGCTTTATGGTAATGATTGGCGGCAGCATTCTGGCGGTTATCTTGTTGATTGTTGTGATGATTGGCGAAAAACGTCGCCATGAACAATTACTGCAAAAACGCAACGGAGGCTAATGGCATGAAATTGACGCTGAAAAACCTTAGCATGGCGATCATGATGAGCACTATAGTCATGGGAAGCAGTGCAATGGCGGCGGACAGCAACGAAAAAATAGTCATCGCCCATCGCGGTGCCAGTGGATATTTGCCGGAGCATACGCTGCCAGCAAAAGCGATGGCGTATGCGCAGGGAGCGGATTATCTGGAACAGGATTTGGTGATGACCAAAGACGACCATCTGGTTGTTCTGCATGACCATTATCTCGATCGTGTTACTGATGTTGCCGATCGTTTCCCGGATCGGGCGCGCAAAGACGGTCGTTACTACGCGATAGATTTCACGCTGGATGAAATTAAGTCGCTGAAATTTACCGAAGGTTTCGATATTGAAAACGGTAAAAAAGTGCAGACTTATCCGGGGCGTTTCCCAATGGGTAAATCTGACTTCCGGGTGCACACCTTTGAAGAAGAGATTGAATTTGTTCAGGGGTTAAACCACTCTACCGGGAAAAATATCGGTATCTATCCAGAAATTAAAGCGCCGTGGTTCCATCATCAGGAAGGGAAGGATATTGCGGCAAAAACGCTGGAAGTGCTGAAGAAATATGGTTACACCGGTAAGGACGACAAAGTTTATTTGCAATGTTTTGATGCTGATGAGCTGAAGCGTATTAAGAATGAGCTGGAACCTAAAATGGGTATGGATCTCAATCTGGTACAGCTGATTGCCTATACCGACTGGAATGAAACGCAGCAGAAACAGCCGGACGGAAGCTGGGTTAATTACAATTACGACTGGATGTTTAAGCCGGGTGCCATGAAACAGGTGGCGGAATATGCTGATGGTATTGGTCCGGATTACCATATGTTGATTGAGGAGACATCGCAGCCGGGTAATATCAAACTCACTGGCATGGTGCAAGATGCTCAGCAGAATAAACTGGTAGTGCATCCTTATACCGTGCGGTCAGATAAACTGCCTGAATACACTACTGATGTGAATCAGTTATATGATGTTCTGTATAACAAAGCGGGTGTAAATGGGCTATTTACTGACTTCCCTGATAAGGCAGTAAAATTCCTTAATAAAGAGTAAATTAACTACCGGATGGCACTTATGTGCTATCCGATACCACTCTTCATTAAAGTCTGTGGGTTATCCTTAATTGCAATTATTTAGAGCGAGATGACTTGTTCCCGGCATAAGATACTCGTCAATACAACACGTATTATTAAGATTTTCCTCAGCTAAACATCTATAGTCATTGTCGTTAATAAAAAACGACAGGCGATAGGGTATGGCAGTTTCAGCAAAACACGACGAATTTAATCACTGGTGGGCAACAGAGGGCGACTGGGTTGAAGAGCCTAACTATCGCCGTAATGGTATGAGCGGGGTGCAATGCGTCGAGCGCAACGGCAAAAAGCTGTATGTAAAGCGCATGACGCATCATCTGTTTCATTCCGTACGTTATCCGTTCGGCCGACCAACGATTGTCCGTGAGGTTGCGGTAATTAAAGAACTGGAACGGGCCGGTGTCATCGTGCCGAAGATTGTTTTTGGTGAAGCGGTGAAAATTGAGGGTGAATGGCGCGCGTTGCTGGTGACTGAAGATATGGCGGGGTTCATCAGCATTGCTGACTGGTATGCCCGGCATGCAGTATCGCCTTATTCTGACGAAGTACGGCAAGCCATGTTGAAAGCAGTGGCGCTGGCGTTTAAGAAAATGCATAGCGTTAATCGTCAGCATGGCTGTTGTTATGTTCGCCATATCTATGTGAAAACAGAAGGTAAGGCAGAAGCTGGATTTCTTGACCTGGAGAAAAGTCGTCGCCGCTTGCGTCGTGATAAAGCGATTAATCATGACTTCCGCCAGCTGGAAAAATATCTGGAGCCGATCCCCAAAGCGGACTGGGAGCAGGTGAAAGCATATTACTACGCTATGTAATCGTTGTAGGCCAGATAAGACGTATAAGCGTCGTATCTGGCGTTAAAACCAATTCACATCTCGATTTCAATATCGCCTTTTGCCCGGCAACAACAGGGCAAAATTTCCCCCGGCTGAATAAAAGCTAACGGTTCGGCAATCCAGTCCACCTGGCCTGCGACCAGTCGGGTGCGACAGGAGCCGCAGTAACCTTCGCGGCACTGGTACTCAACCGCCACATTGTGGGATTCCAGCGCCGCCAGAAGGGAAGGGTGTTCATCCTGGCACAGCAGTTGTGTGCCAGTAATGCGCAGGGTAACGCGGGCCATCAGAGCTGGAAGTTACTCAAATCGTCGGTGTCCACTTCCGCGTCAATCTGCCCGACCAGATAAGAACTGACTTCCACTTCCTGCGGAGCAACCTGCACGTTATCAGACACCAGCCAGGTGTTGATCCACGGGATCGGGTTGGAGCGCGTCTGGAACGGCAGATCCAAACCGACTGCCTGCATACGGATATTGGTGATGTATTCAACGTACTGGCAGAGAATGTCTTTATTCAGACCAATCATCGAACCATCACGGAACAGATAATCCGCCCAGTCTTTCTCTTGCTGTGCCGCCTGGACAAACAGGTCATAGCACTCCTGCTTACATTCTTCGGCAATTTCCGCCATCTCCGGATCATCCGCGCCGCTGCGCAGCAGATTCAGCATATGCTGGGTGCCGGTCAGGTGCAGGGCTTCGTCGCGGGCAATCAGGCGAATAATTTTGGCGTTACCTTCCATCAGCTCACGTTCAGCGAATGCGAAAGAGCAGGCAAAGCTGACGTAGAAGCGGATCGCTTCCAGCGCGTTAACGCTCATCAGGCAGAGATACAGTTTTTTCTTCAGCTCGCGCAGGCTAACGGTTACGGTTTTACCGTTAACGGTGTGGGTGCCTTCGCCCAGCAGATGCCAGTAGCTGGTCATTTCGATCAGTTCATCGTAATAGCTGGAGATCCCCTCCGCACGTTTCTGGATCTGCTCGTTGGTAACGATATCGTCAAAGACAACAGACGGATCGTTAACGATATTACGGATGATATGGGTATAGGAGCGGGAATGAATCGTTTCTGAGAACGCCCAGGTTTCTACCCAGGTTTCCAGTTCCGGGATCGAGATCAGCGGCAGCAGTGCCACGTTCGGACTGCGACCCTGAATGGAATCCAGCAGCGTCTGATATTTCAGGTTGCTGATAAAGATGTGTTTTTCGTGTTCAGGCAGTGCCTGGTAATCGATACGGTCGCGGGAGACGTCAACTTCTTCCGGACGCCAGAAGAAAGAGAGCTGCTTTTCGATCAGCTTTTCGAAGATGTCATATTTTTGCTGATCGTAGCGAGCCACGTTGACCGGCTGACCAAAGAACATTGGTTCTTTGAGCTGATCATTTTTCGTCTGTGAAAAGGTGGTATATGCCATGAATGTGTCCTGTGGTTTTATTACCCCTCACCCGTCCCCTCTCCCGCAAGGGGAGAGGGGACGGTTTGGTGCAAAGACTGGGGGATTATCAGATCTTACATGCGCCGCTTTCGCAGCCATCGTCCTGGATTGACGGCACCAGATCGTCCTGCGCGTCTTCTGCGCCGTCACGGGTGTTCTGATAATACAGCGTTTTGACCCCGAATTTGTAGGCAGTGAGCAGGTCTTTCAGCAACTGCTGCATCGGCACTTTTCCTGACGGGAAACGTGACGGATCGTAGTTGGTGTTAGCAGAGATCGACTGATCGATAAATTTCTGCATGATACCCACCAGTTGCAGGTAGCCATCGTTACCCGGCATTTCCCACAACAGCTCATAGGCGTCGTGCAGATGCTCGTAGTCCGGCACCACCTGGCGCAGAATACCGTCTTTCGACGCTTTGATGCTGACGTAACCGCGCGGCGGTTCAATACCGTTAGTGGCGTTAGAGATCTGCGAAGAAGTCTCGGACGGCATCAGGGCAGAAAGCGTGGAGTTACGCAGGCCGTGCGTTTTGATTGACTCACGCAGTGCTTCCCAGTCGTAATGCAGCGGCTCATTAGCGATGGCATCCAGATCTTTCTTATAGGTATCGATCGGCAGGATCCCTTTCGCGTATGTGGTTTCGTTAAACCACGGGCACGCGCCTTGCTCTTTCGCCAGCTCATTAGACGCTTTCAGCAGGTAATACTGAATGGCTTCGAAGGTTTTATGCGTCAGGTTGTTGGCGCTGCCGTCGGAGTAGCGTTTACCGTGCTTCGCCAGGTAGTAAGCGAAGTTGATCACACCAATACCCAGCGTACGACGACCCATCGCTCCACGTTTGGCGGCCGGGATCGGGTAATCCTGATAATCCAGCAGCGCGTCGAGTGCGCGTACTGCCAGAATTGCCAGCTCTTCCAGTTCATCCAGGCTGTTAATTGCGCCCAGGTTGAAAGCAGACAGCGTACACAGTGCGATTTCACCGTTCTCGTCGTTGACGTCGTTCAGCGGTTTGGTCGGCAGGGCGATTTCCAGGCACAGGTTAGACTGGCGCACTGGCGCGATGGCCGGATCAAACGGGCTATGGGTATTGCAGTGGTCAACGTTCTGAATATAGATACGACCGGTAGACGCACGTTCCTGCATCATCAGCGAGAACAGCTCAACGGCTTTCACACGCTGCTTGCGGATGCTGTCGTCTTTCTCATATTTGGTATACAGACGTTCAAACTCTTCCTGATCGGCGAAGAACGCGTCGTACAGCCCCGGTACGTCGGACGGGCTGAACAGAGTGATATCTTCACCTTTCAGCAGACGGGTATACATCAGTTTGTTGATTTGAACCCCGTAGTCCATATGACGCACGCGGTTGCCTTCCACACCACGGTTGTTTTTCAACACCAGCAGGCTTTCCACTTCCAGATGCCACATCGGGTAGAACAGCGTTGCCGCACCGCCGCGCACACCGCCCTGAGAGCAGGATTTCACCGCTGTCTGGAAATGTTTGTAGAACGGAATACAACCGGTATGGAACGCTTCGCCACCGCGAATCGGGCTACCCAGCGCACGAATACGCCCGGCGTTGATGCCGATCCCGGCACGCTGGGAAACGTATTTAACAATCGCGCTGGAGGTGGCGTTAATGGAATCCAGGCTGTCGCCGCACTCGATCAGCACGCATGAGCTGAACTGACGAGTCGGGGTACGCACGCCGGACATGATTGGCGTCGGCAGCGAAATTTTAAATGTGGAAACCGCGTCGTAAAAACGCTTCACGTATTGCAGGCGCGTTTCACGCGGGTAGTTCGAGAACAGGCACGCGGCAACCAGAATATAAAGGAACTGGGCGCTTTCGTAGATTTCGCCGGTCACGCGGTTCTGTACCAGATATTTGCCTTCCAGCTGCTTAACGGCAGCATAAGAGAAGGTCATATCACGGTCGTGATCGATAAACGTGTCCATCTGCTTGAACTCTTCTTCCGTGTAGTCTTCCAGCAGATGATTATCGTATTTGCCCATCTCGACCATTTTCACCACATGGTCGTACAGCGCAGGCGGCTCAAACTGACCGTAGGCTTTTTTACGCAGGTGGAAGATCGCCAGACGTGCGGCGAGATACTGATAATCCGGCGCATCACGGGAGATCAGGTCTGCGGCAGCCTTGATAATGGTTTCGTGGATGTCAGAGGTCTTGATACCGTCATAAAACTGAATGTGGGAGCGCAGCTCGACCTGGGAAATCGAAACGTTATGCAGTCCTTCTGCCGCCCAATCCAGAACGCGATGGATTTTGTCGAGATTGATGCGCTCTGTGCTACCGTCGCGCTTTGTCACCAGCAGATTCTGATTCATGTATGTCGTACCTGTTTTTCAATAGCTTCATGCAGACTACCTGTAGTGAGGGAAGCTGCTAAGAACACTATATATAGGGGGTATGTTTGGGATTCACTGCAAGATAGTGTGAAACTGGCCCTCTTGCAAGTGCATAACTTTGTGGATAACTCAGGAAGGAAAAAGTGGCTTCCGCGCACCTTAGGTCAGACAAGGTGTCCGGGAAAGTCAATGGGAAGAGAAAAATTTGTTAAAAATAACCGTTCGGTGAATTCTTGAACGGTAAAATAGGATAGGTAAATTGATATAGATGGTTTATTAATCTTGTTGCTAATGATTGCCAAAATTGATCTAGGCACAAGTCGTCACATAATCTGATGTATCTGTTGTGGTCAATATATAAGCGAATGTAAGCGATTGTTGAGTCGGAAATGGTTGTTTTATATTCGGTTATTGTTAAATACTAAGCCAATTTGTTACTTTTGCATATATTATAAGAATATTATTTATTGCTTTAATTCAGTTTAAATATAACCGACTTACCTTAAAGTTATTAATCTGAATTGTGATGCATCTAAATTAATCATCAAATAATAACAAAGTGGTTATTACATCGGGGGCAGAATTTACAAAAGAAAAATACCCTATATCGCATAATGCGATTAAATACGCCATCTTATAGAAAATGATGGTTAGATGAATATGCGGATTATCTCTCTACGCAAGGAGTATTTATCTTTACTCCCGTCAATGATTGCATCTCTTTTCTCTGCTAACGGTGCCGCAGCGGTCATTGATTCATGCCAGGGATATGATATCAAAGCGAGCTGTCAGGCCAGCAGGCAAAGCCTTTCGGGTAATATACAGGACTGGAGCATCGCGGATGGACAATGGTTGATTTTTTCGGGTATGGTCAATAATGCCAGCGGTGGCGCAGTATTTTTGCAGCACAGTGCTGAATTTACGATATCACCACAAAATGAAACAGGGATGACCCTGTTTGCTGATAACTCGGTTAGTGGCGAATATAATAATGGCGGGGCTATCTTTGCTAAAGAAAACTCAACGATAAATCTTGCGAATGTTATTTTCGACAGTAATGTTGCAGGAGGCTATGGCGGAGCAATCTATTCTGCCGGTACCAATGATACCGGTGCCGCCGATTTACGAGTCACTAACGCCGTATTTCACAATAACATCGCTAATGACGGCAAAGGCGGTGCAATTTATACCATCAATAATGACGTCTATTTAAGTGATGATGCTTTTAATAATAACCAGGCATATACATCAACAAGTTATAGTGATGGGGATGGCGGCGCCATTGATGTTACGGATAATAGTACGGATAAGACACATCTTTCAGGAAAAACGATAATTAATAATACCTCCTTTACCAATAACTATGCAGAAGGTTATGGCGGAGCAATTTATACCAGCAGCACCACATCCCCGTATCTTATTGATATTTCTGTTGATGATAATTATGACCAAAACAATGGTGTGATGATTGATGAAAATAACAGCGCCTCGGGATATGACCATTCGGCGACGGCAGCGGCGGGGGGCTTTATGTATATCGGTCATAGTGTGGCTGAATTTAACATTGCCGCCGATAAAACGCTGGTAATAGGCAATACCAGCAACGATGGCGCGATTGATTCTCTTGCCGGAACGGGAGTCATCGTGAAAGAGGGAGCGGGAGAGTTAGTCCTCAATGCCGACAATAATGCGTTTACCGGCGAGATGAGTATCCAGAATGGCGAGGTGACGTTGGGGCGCAGCGATGAGTTAATGAATGTCGGCGACACGCACTGTCAGAGCGATCCGCAGGATTGCTTTGGTCTGATGGTCGGCAGCACTGTTCATTCTGAGTATCAGGCAGAACTGAATGTTGGCAATACACAACAAACGTTTGTGCACTCATTAACCGGTTTTGCTAATGGCATTTTGAATATCGACGCAGGCGGCAATGTTACCGTAAACCAGGGCGGTTTTTCCGGCTCGATTCAGGGTGAAGGACAGTTGACGGTAGCGCAAGATGGCAGCTATCTCCTGACAGGGGCGCAGTCGATGGCATTAACCGGCGATATTGTGGTGGAAGATAACGCCGTATTGTCGCTGGCGGGGAATCAGGCCGATTTACGGGCAATGCAGAGCGATCCGCAATCGATCGTGCTAAATGGCGGAGTATTGGATCTCTCTGATTTCACCACCTGGGATGGCGATAGCTCATACAATGACGGTCTGCAAATCAGCGGCAGCGGGGGGACAGTGATTGGCAGTAATGATGTCGTTGATATCAGCAGTGGCGATGATTTACATATTGGCGGCAGTGATGCCAGCCAGAATGGCGTTTATGTCGTCATTAATGCGGGGGATCAGCGCGTAACGCTGGCGAATAACAACGGTTATCTCGGTAATACGCAAATCGCCTCCGGTACGCTTGAAGTCAGCGATAATTCGCAATTGGGGGACACAAGTTACAACCGTTCAGTGATCTTCACAGATCCCCAACAACACAGTGAAATGGATGTGACGACTGATGTTGACACTCGCTCGGCTACAACAGGTCAGGGCAGGAATATTGAAATGCGCGCTGATGGCGAAATACACGTTGAGGATGGCGTAGATACGCAATGGGGCGGGTTGATGGCGGATAGTACCGGGCAACAACTGGATAGCGTAAGCACGTTGACTAAAAGTGGCGGCGGGACGCTGGAGTTGACCGCCAGCGGCACTGCGACGTCTGCGGTACGTGTGGAAGACGGAACGCTAAAAGGTGAAGCGGAGAATATTATTCCTTATGTTTCTTCACTGTGGGTGGGGGAAGACGGTGTTTTTGAAACCGGGCAAAATCAGGATATTCGCTCAATCGATGCCACCTCTGGCGGCGATATCGACATAACCGATGGTACTGTGTTGCGATTGACGCAGCAGGATACGAACCAGGCGCTGGATGCCTCGCTGTTTAGCGGCGACGGTACGCTGGTGAATGCCACCGATGGCGTGACGTTGACAGGTGAGCTTAATACCAACCTTGAAACTGACAGCCTGACTTATCTTTCCGACGTGACGGTTAATGGCAATCTGACCAATACGTCCGGTGCTGTCAGTCTGCAAAATGGCATCGCTGGCGACACGCTGACGGTAAATGGTGATTATACCGGCGGCGGTACGCTACTGCTCGACAGCGAATTAAACGGCGATGACTCGGCAAGCGACCAGTTGGTGTTGAACGGTAATACTGCTGGCAATACCACGGTTGTGATTAATCCCATTACAGGGATTGGTGAGCCGACATCTACAGGTATTAAAGTGGTTGATTTCGCAGCTGATCCCACGCAGTTTCAAAACAATGCGCAGTTCAGTCTGGCAGGAAGCGGCTACGTCAATATGGGGGCGTATGACTACACGCTGGTGGAAGATAACAACGACTGGTATCTGCGATCACAAGAAGTCAATCCGACGCCGCCGCCTGATCCAGACCCGACTCCAGATCCTGATCCCACGCCGGATCCCGACCCAACCCCCGACCCTGAACCTACGCCTGCTTACCAGCCGGTGTTGAATGCCAAAGTTGGTGGATATTTTAATAACCTACGTGCGGCAAATCAGGCATTTGTGATGGAGCGACGCGATCACGCAGGTGGCGATGGTCAGACGCTGAATTTACGCGTTATCGGCGGGCGTTATCATTACACGGCGGCAGGGCAGTTGGCTCAGCATGAAGACACTTCTACGGTGCAGCTTAGCGGCAACCTGTTTAGCGGGCACTGGGGTGATGATGGCGAGTGGATGCTTGGGATTGTTGGTGGCTACAGCGATAACCAGGGCGACAGCCGCTCGAATATGACCGGAACTCGCGCCGATAACCAGAACCGCGGTTATGCCGTTGGGCTGACCTCAAGCTGGTATCAGCACGGTAATCAGAAGCAGGGGGCCTGGTTGGATAGCTGGCTGCAATATGCGTGGTTTAACAATGATGTTTCCGAACAAGACGATGGAGTGGATCATTACCACTCGTCGGGGATTATCGCCTCGCTGGAAGCCGGTTATCAGTGGTTACCGGGGCGTGGTGTGGTGATTGAACCGCAGGCGCAGGTGATTTATCAGGGCGTGCAGCAGGATGATTTTACCGCCGCTAACCATGCGCGCGTGTCACAATCGCAGGGTGATGATATTCAGATGCGGTTGGGTTTACACAGCGAATGGCGTACTGCTGTTGGTGTCACGCCAACGTTAGATCTGAATTATTATCACGATCCCCATGCGACGGAAATTGAAGAGGATGGCAGCACTATCAGTGACGATGCGGTGAAGCAACGGGGTGAAATAAAAGTGGGAATAACGGGCAATATCAGTCAGCGAGTTTCGCTGCGCGGCAGCGTGGCGTGGCAGAAAGGGAGTGATGATTTTGCCCAGATGGCAGGGTTTTTGTCGATGACAGTGAAATGGTAATCGCTGTCTGACCGGCACTGTTGCCGGATGCGGCGTAAACGCCTTATCTGGCCTACGGGGAGCATTTGTAGGCCTGATAAGACGCGGCAAGCGTCGCATCAGGCTTGGCGCGGTTGCCGGATGAATCCAAACAACAACCTCACTTATTCTGCGTATGCAGCATATAGTTCACATCCACGCCGGGGCCGAGCTTAAAGGTGTTAGTGATAGGGTTGTAATGCAGCCCGGTCATATGCCGTTCTTTAAGACTGGTCTGATCCACCCAGCCCAGCAATTCTGCCGGTTTAATAAACTTCTTCACATCATGTGTACCTTTAGGCACCATGCGCAAAATATATTCAGCACCAACCACCGCCATCAGCCATGACTTGCCGTTGCGGTTAAGCGTCGAGAAAAAGACATCGCCGCCCGGTTTCACCAGTTGCGCACAGGCTCTGACCACTGACTGAGGATCGGGGACGTGCTCCAGCATCTCCATACAGGTCACCACGTCATACTGTCCGGCATGTTTTGCCGTGCTCTTCCACGGTTTCCTGCACGTAATCCACCTGAATGCCGCTTTCCAGTGCGTGCAGTTTTGCCACCTGCAATGGCTCAAAGCCCATATCCAGACCGGTCACCGTCGCGCCCTCCCGCGCCATACTCTCGGCCAGAATGCCGCCGCCACAACCGACATCGAGCACCTTTTTGCCAAATAAACCGCCAGCACGCTCGGCAATATAGCCCAGACGCAGCGGGTTAATGCGGTGCAGCGGTTTGAACTCACCTTCAAGATCCCACCAGCGGGAGGCGACGGCTTCAAATTTAGCGATCTCTTCGTGGTCTACGTTGTGGTTTACCGGCGATTTTTCGGCATTCATTGGCACTTCTACTCCGTAATTGGCAAGACAAACGAGTATATCAGGCATTGGATGTGAATAAAGCGTATAGGTTTACCTCAAACTGCGCGGCTGTGTTATAATTTGCGACCTTTGAATCCGGGATACAGTAGAGGGATAGCGGTTAGATGAGCGACCTTGCGAGAGAAATTACACCGGTCAACATTGAGGAAGAGCTGAAGAGCTCCTATCTGGATTATGCGATGTCGGTCATTGTTGGCCGTGCGCTGCCAGATGTCCGAGATGGCCTGAAGCCGGTACACCGTCGCGTACTTTACGCCATGAACGTACTAGGCAATGACTGGAACAAAGCCTATAAAAAATCTGCCCGTGTCGTTGGTGACGTAATCGGTAAATACCATCCCCATGGTGACTCGGCGGTTTATGACACGATCGTCCGTATGGCGCAGCCATTCTCGCTGCGTTACATGCTGGTAGACGGTCAGGGTAACTTCGGTTCCATCGACGGCGACTCTGCGGCGGCAATGCGTTATACGGAAATCCGTCTGGCGAAAATTGCCCATGAACTGATGGCCGATCTCGAAAAAGAGACGGTCGATTTCGTTGATAACTATGACGGCACGGAAAAAATTCCGGACGTCATGCCAACCAAAATTCCTAACCTGCTGGTGAACGGTTCTTCCGGTATCGCCGTAGGTATGGCAACCAACATTCCGCCGCACAACCTGACGGAAGTCATCAACGGTTGTCTGGCGTATATCGATGATGAAGACATCAGCATTGAAGGGCTGATGGAACACATCCCGGGGCCGGACTTCCCGACGGCGGCAATCATTAACGGTCGTCGCGGTATTGAAGAAGCTTACCGTACCGGTCGCGGCAAGGTATATATCCGTGCCCGTGCCGAAGTAGAAGTTGACGCCAAAACCGGACGTGAAACCATTATCGTCCACGAAATTCCGTATCAGGTGAACAAAGCGCGCCTGATCGAAAAAATTGCGGAACTGGTAAAAGAAAAACGCGTGGAAGGCATCAGCGCGCTGCGTGACGAGTCTGACAAAGACGGTATGCGCATCGTGATTGAAGTCAAACGCGATGCGGTCGGTGAAGTGGTGCTCAACAACCTCTACTCCCAGACCCAGTTGCAGGTTTCTTTCGGTATTAACATGGTGGCATTGCACCATGGTCAGCCGAAGATCATGAACCTGAAAGACATCATCGCGGCGTTTGTTCGTCACCGCCGTGAAGTGGTGACCCGTCGTACCATTTTCGAACTGCGTAAAGCTCGCGATCGTGCTCATATTCTTGAAGCATTAGCCGTGGCGCTGGCGAACATCGACCCGATCATCGAACTGATCCGTCATGCGCCGACGCCTGCAGAAGCGAAAACTGCGCTGGTTGCTAATCCGTGGCAGCTGGGCAACGTTGCTGCGATGCTGGAACGTGCGGGCGATGATGCTGCGCGTCCGGAATGGCTGGAGCCAGAGTTCGGCGTGCGTGATGGTCTGTACTACCTGACCGAACAGCAAGCTCAGGCGATTCTGGATCTGCGTTTGCAGAAACTGACCGGCCTTGAGCACGAAAAACTGCTCGACGAATACAAAGAGCTGCTGGATCAGATTGCGGAGCTGTTGCGTATTCTGGGTAGCGCCGATCGTCTGATGGAAGTGATCCGTGAAGAGCTGGAGCTGGTTCGTGAACAGTTCGGTGACAAACGTCGTACCGAAATCACCGCTAACAGCGCCGACATCAACCTGGAAGATCTGATCACACAGGAAGATGTGGTGGTCACGCTTTCTCACCAGGGTTACGTGAAGTATCAGCCGCTTTCTGAATACGAAGCGCAGCGTCGTGGCGGGAAAGGTAAATCTGCCGCACGTATTAAAGAAGAAGACTTTATTGACCGACTGCTGGTGGCGAACACCCACGACCATATTCTGTGCTTCTCCAGCCGTGGCCGCGTCTATTCGATGAAGGTCTACCAGTTGCCAGAAGCTACTCGTGGCGCACGTGGTCGTCCGATCGTCAACCTGCTGCCGCTGGAACAGGACGAACGTATCACCGCGATCCTGCCGGTGACCGAGTTTGAAGAAGGCGTGAAAGTCTTCATGGCGACCGCTAACGGTACTGTGAAGAAAACCGTCCTCACCGAGTTCAACCGTCTGCGTACCGCCGGTAAAGTGGCGATCAAACTGGTTGACGGCGATGAGCTGATCGGCGTTGACCTGACCAGCGGCGAAGACGAAGTAATGCTGTTCTCCGCTGAAGGTAAAGTGGTGCGCTTTAAAGAGTCTTCTGTCCGTGCGATGGGCTGCAACACCACCGGTGTTCGTGGTATTCGTTTAGGCGAAGGCGATAAAGTCGTCTCTCTGATCGTGCCTCGTGGCGATGGCGCAATCCTCACCGCAACGCAGAACGGTTATGGTAAACGTACCGCAGTGGCGGAATACCCAACCAAGTCGCGTGCGACGAAAGGGGTTATCTCCATCAAGGTTACCGAACGTAACGGTTTAGTGGTTGGCGCGGTGCAGGTAGATGATTGCGACCAGATCATGATGATCACCGACGCCGGTACGCTGGTACGTACTCGCGTGTCGGAAATCAGCATCGTAGGCCGTAACACCCAGGGCGTAATCCTTATCCGTACTTCGGAAGATGAAAACGTGGTGGGTCTGCAACGTGTTGCTGAACCGGTTGACGAGGAAGATCTGGATACCATCGACGGCAGTGCCGCGGAAGGGGACGATGAAATCGCTCCGGAAGTGGACGTTGACGACGAGCCAGAAGAAGAATAATTTCATCGCTTCATGCCAAAAGGGAGCCATCTCCCTTTTTTGAATTGAAAAGTCCAGGCTGTAAAGTCTGGGCTTTTGTCGTATTAGGGCGCGGTAAAGTTTGGCTGTGCCCGTAAAAAATGGCTGGCTATACACAAGGAATGTGGCAATGAGTGGTGAAAAAAAGGCGAAAGGCTGGCGGTTTTATGGCCTTGTTGGTTTTGGGGCAATAGCGCTGCTATCCGCTGGCGTATGGGCATTACAATACTCTGGCAGTGGGCCAGAAAAAACGTTGTCGCCACTGGTGGTGCACAACAATCTGCAAATCGATCTCAATGAGCCGGACCTCTTTCTCGACAGCGACTCTCTGAGCCAGCTTCCCAAAGATCTCCTTACCATTCCGTTTCTCCACGATGTTCTGAGCGAAGATTTCGTTTTCTATTATCAGAATCATGCCGATCGTCTGGGCATTGAAGGCAGCATTCGCCGCATTGTCTATGAACACGATCTCACGCTGAAAGATAAGCTCTTTTCGTCACTCTTAGACCAGCCCGCGCAGGCGGCACTGTGGCACGATAAACAAGGCCATCTTTCTCATTATATGGTGCTGATCCAGCGAAGTGGTTTAAGCAAGCTGCTGGAGCCATTGCTGTTTGCCGCTACCAGCGACAGCCAGTTAAGTAAAACGGAAATCAGTAGCATCAAGATAAATAGTGAAACTATTCCTGTTTATCAGTTGCGCTATAACGGCAATAACGTCCTGATGTTTGCGACTTATCAGGACAAAATATTGGCTTTTTCCAGTTCGGATATGCTGTTTAAAGATGACCAACAGGATACCGAAGCCACGGCGATCGCAAGTGATTTGTTGAGTGGTAAAAAACGCTGGGAAACCCGCTTTGGCCTGGAAGCGCGTACTGCCGAAAAAACGCCAGTACGCCAGCGCATCGTAGTCAGCGCCAGGTTGCTGGGGTTTGGCTACCAGCGATTAATGCCTTCTTTTGCTGGCGTACGCTTCGAAATGGGTAACGACGGCTGGCACAGTTTTCTGGCGTTAAACGATGAATCCGCCAGCGTAGATGCCAGTTTCGATTTTACGCCGGTATGGAACAGTATGCCTGCCGGAGCCAGCTTCTGTGTGGCGGTGCCGTATTCACACGGTATTGCCGAAGAGATGCTTTCGCACATCAGCCAGGAAAACGACAAGCTGAATGGGGCGTTAGACGGTGGCGCGGGGCTGTGCTGGTATGAAGACTCAAAATTGCAAACCCCACTGTTTGTTGGTCAGTTTGATGGCACTGCCGAACAGGCGCAATTGCCAGGGAAACTGTTTACGCAAAATATTGGTGCGCACGAAAGCAAAGCGCCAGAAGGTGTTTTGCCGGTAAGCCAGACTCAGCAGGGCGAAGCGCAAATCTGGCGTCGCGAAGTGAGTTCCCGATACGGTCAGTATCCGAAAGCGCAGGCGGCGCAACCCGATCAATTAATGTCGGATTATTTTTTCCGCGTGTCGCTGGCGATGCAAAACAAAACGCTGCTTTTCTCCCTCGATGACACGCTGGTTAATAACGCCCTGCAAACACTGAATAAAACCCGCCCGGCAATGGTGGATGTAATACCCACTGATGGCATCGTTCCGCTCTATATCAATCCACAAGGAATGGCGAAACTGCTGCGTAACGAAACGCTGACCAGTCTGCCGAAGAATCTCGAACCGGTTTTTTATAACGCCGCACAAACTTTATTAATGCCGAAGCTGGACGCTTTATCTCAACAACCGCGTTATGTCATGAAGCTGGCCCAGATGGAACCCGGTGTCGCCTGGCAGTGGCTACCCATAACCTGGCAACCGCTATGAGACACGGGCTGCTGGCGCTGATTTGCTGGCTGTATTGTGTTGTTGCCCATAGCGAAATGCTAAATGTCGAACAATCCGGGCTGTTTCGCGCGTGGTTTGTGCGCATTGCACAGGAACAGCTCCGCCAGGGGCCAAGCCCACGCTGGTATCAGCAGGATTGTGCGGGCCTGGTGCGATTTGCGGCGAACGAGGCGCTGAAAGTTCACGACAGTAAATGGCTAAAAAGTAACGGTTTATCTAACCAGTATTTGCCGCCAGAGATGACGCTAACACCTGAACAGCGTCAACTGGCGCAAAACTGGAATCAGGGGAATGGGAAAACCGGCCCCTATGTGACCGCGATTAATTTGATTCAGTACAACAGCCAGTTTATTGGCCAGGACATAAACCAGGCACTGCCTGGCGATATGATTTTTTTCGATCAGGGCGATGCCCAGCACTTAATGGTCTGGATGGGGCGTTACATCATCTACCACACCGGAAGCGCCACGAAAACTGACAACGGAATGCGCGCAGTCAGTCTGCAACAACTTATGACATGGAAGGACACCCGATGGATACCCAACGATTCCAATCCCAATTTCATTGGCATTTATCGTTTAAATTTTCTGGCGCGATAGCAGCGTGCTTGTCCCTGTCTCTTGTGGGAACAGGGCTTGCTAATGCTGAGGATTCGCTTCCTTCCAGTAACTATGTGCCGCCCGCCGGGGGAACATTCTTTTTGCTCGCTGACAGCAGTTTTAGCAGCAGTGAAGAGGCGAAAGTGCGACTGGAAGCGCCGGGGCGTGATTATCGGCGCTATCAGATGGAAGAGTACGGCGGCGTGGACGTTCGCCTGTATCGTATTCCTGACCCGATGGCATTTTTGCGCCAGCAGAAAAACCTGCATCGCATTGTGGTGCAACCGCAATATCTGGGCGACGGACTGAACAATACGCTGACCTGGCTGTGGGATAACTGGTACGGCAAATCTCGCCGCGTGATGCAGCGTACTTTCTCTTCTCAGTCACGGCAGAATGTGACTCAGGCGTTACCCGAATTACAGCTCGGTAATGCCATTGTTAAACCTTCCCGTTATGTACAGAACAGCCAGTTTTCACCGCTGAAAAAATATCCACTTGTGGAACAGTTCCGCTATCCACTATGGCAGGCAAAACCGGTCGAGCCGCAGCAAGGGGTAAAACTGGAAGGCGCATCCAGCAATTTCATCTCGCCGCAGCCGGGCAACATCTATATTCCTCTCGGCAAACAAGAGCCGGGACTGTATCTCGTCGAAGCGATGGTGGGTGGGTATCGGGCGACGACGGTGGTGTTTGTTTCCGATACCGTGGCGCTTAGCAAAGTGTCAGGTAACGAGCTTCTGGTGTGGACCGCGGGGAAAAAACAGGGTGAAGCGAAGCCCGGCTCAGAGATCTTGTGGACTGACGGTCTTGGCGTGATGACCCGCGGTGTGACCGATGGCAGCGGTACCTTGCAGTTACAACATATATCGCCAGAACGTTCATACATTCTGGGTAAGGATGCTGAAGGCGGCGTTTTTGTCTCCGAGAACTTTTTCTACGAAAGCGAAATCTACAACACCCGCTTGTATATCTTTACCGATCGCCCGCTATATCGCGCAGGCGATCGTGTCGATGTTAAAGTGATGGGTCGCGAGTTCCACGATCCGTTGCATTCATCCCCCATCGTCAGCGCACCGGCGAAGCTTTCGGTGCTGGACGCCAACGGCAGTCTGTTGCAAACCGTCAATGTCACGCTGGATGCGCGTAATGGCGGGCAGGGGAGTTTCCGCCTGCCAGAAAATGCCGTCGCCGGAGGTTATGAGTTACGTCTTGCTTACCGCAAACAGGTCTATAGCAGCAGTTTTCGCGTGGCAAACTACATCAAACCCCATTTTGAGATTGGTTTAGCTCTCGACAAAAAAGAGTTCAAAACTGGCGAAGCGGTCAGCGGCAAACTGCAACTGCTTTACCCGGATGGCGAGCCGGTAAAAGATGCCCGCGTGCAGTTAAGTTTGCGCGCTCAGCAATTATCAATGGTCGGTAACGATTTGCGTTATGCCGGACGTTTCCCGGTGTCGATGGAAGGCAGTGAAACGGTTTCCGACGATAATGGTCATGTGGCGTTGAATCTCCCCGCCGCCGATAAACCGAGCCGTTATTTGTTAACCGTCTCCGCCAGTGACGGCGCGGCGTATCGAGTTACCACCACCAAAGAGATCCTCATTGAACGTGGCCTGGCGCATTACTCTTTAAGTACCGCCGCACAATACAGTAATAGCGGCGAGTCGGTTGTGTTCCGTTATGCCGCGCTGGAATCTTCAAAACAGGTTCCTGTTACGTATGAATGGTTGCGTCTCGAAGACCGCACGAGTCACAGCGGAGAGCTACAGTCAGGCGGCAAATCCTTTACCGTCAATTTCGCTAAACCTGGCAACTACAATCTGACATTACGCGATAAAGACGGCTTAATTCTCGCCGGGTTAAGCCATGCAGTCAGCGGTAAGGACAGCACGTCGCATAGTGGTACGGTAGATATCGTGGCAGATAAAACACTGTATCAGCCTGGCGAAACCGCGAAGATGCTGATTACCTTCCCGGAGCCAATTGACGAAGCATTATTGACGCTGGAACGCGATCGCGTGGAACAGCAGTCGCTGCTATCGCATCCGGCAAACTGGCTAACGCTACAACGTTTAAACGATACCCAGTATGAAGCCCGCGTACCGGTGAGCAATTCCTTTGCGCCTAACATCACTTTTTCGGTGCTGTATACCCGTAACGGTCAGTACAGTTTTCAGAACGCCGGGATTAAAGTTGCCGTTCCCCAGCTGGATATCCGGGTGAAAACGGACAAAACCCATTACCAGCCTGGTGAACTGGTCAATGTCGAATTAACCTCGTCGCTGAAAGGTAAACCTGTTTCTGCGCAGTTAACGGTAGGCGTGGTCGATGAAATGATCTACGCGCTGCAACCGGAAATCGCGCCGAATATCGGCAAATTTTTCTATCCGCTGGGGCGTAACAATGTGCGTACCAGCTCCAGTCTGTCGTTTATCAGCTACGATCAGGCGCTCTCCAGCGAGCCGGTTGCGCCTGGCGCGACTAACCGCAGCGAGCGGCGAGTAAAAATGCTGGAACGTCCACGGCGTGAAGAGGTGGATACCGCGGCCTGGATGCCGTCACTCACAACCGATAAACAAGGCAAAGCGTATTTCACGTTCCTGATGCCTGATTCGTTAACCCGCTGGCGCATCACCGCGCGTGGGATGAACGGCGACGGGCTGGTCGGGCAGGGGCGTGCTTATTTGCGTTCGGAAAAAAATCTCTACATGAAGTGGAGTATGCCAACGGTATATCGCATGGGTGACAAACCGGCGGCAGGACTGTTTATCTTCAGTCAGCAGGATAACGAACCGGTGGCGCTGGTGACTAAATTTGCAGGTGCTGAGATGCGCCAGACGCTGACGCTGCACAAAGGGGCGAATTATATTTCGCTGACGCAGAATATTCAGCAATCTGGCTTGTTAAGTGCAGAACTGCAACAAAATGGGCAAGTACAGGACAGCATTAGCACAAAACTGTCTTTTGTGGATAACAGGTGGCCCGTTGAACAACAGAAAAATGTCATGCTCGGCGGTGGCGATAATGCGCTGATGTTGCCCGAGCAGGCGAGCAATATCCGGCTACAAAGTAGCGAAACGCCGCAGGAGATTTTCCGTAACAATCTTGATGCGTTAGTCGATGAACCGTGGGGTGGCGTGATCAACACCGGTAGCCGTCTGATCCCGCTCAGTCTCGCCTGGCGTTCGCTTGCCGATCATCAAAGTGCCGCCGCTAACGACATTCGTCAGATGATTCAGGATAACCGTCTGCGGCTGATGCAACTGGCGGGGCCCGGAGCGCGCTTTACCTGGTGGGGTGAAGATGGCAATGGCGACGCCTTCCTCACGGCATGGGCATGGTACGCCGACTGGCAGGCCAGCCAGGCGCTCGGCGTAACGCAGCAACCGGAATACTGGCAACATATGCTCGACAGTTATGCCGAGCAGGCGGACAACATGCCGTTATTGCATCGGGCGCTGGTGCTGGCGTGGGCACAGGAGATGAATCTGCCGTGCAAAACGTTGTTGAAAGGGTTGGATGAAGCTATCGCCCGGCGCGGAACTAAAACTGAAGATTTCTCTGAGGAAGACACCAGCGATATCAATGACAGCATGATCCTCGATACACCTGAATCTCCACTGGCAGATGCGGTGGCAAACGTCTTAACCATGACGTTGCTGAAAAAAGCGCAGTTGAAGTCCACTGTGATGCCACAGGTTCAGCAATATGCGTGGGATAAAGCAGCAAACAGCAACCAACCGCTGGCGCACACGGTTGTGCTGCTCAATAGTGGAGGCGACGCTACCCAGGCGGCCGCTATTTTAAGTGGTTTAACCGCTGAGCAATCCACCATTGAGCGCGCGTTGGCCATGAACTGGCTGGCGAAATATATGGCGACGATGCCTCCGGTTGTGTTACCTGCGCCTGCGGGCGCATGGGCCAAACATAAGTTAACCGGAGGAGGCGAATACTGGCGTTGGGTTGGTCAGGGCGTGCCGGACATTCTCTCTTTTGGTGACGAATTACCGCCGCAAAACGTGCAGGTCCGCTGGCGTGAACCGGCAAAAACGGCTCAACAAAGTAATATTCCGGTGACCGTTGAACGCCAGTTGTATCGGCTTATCCCCGGTGAAGAAGAGATGAGCTTTACCTTACAGCCTGTCACCAGCAATGAGATTGACAGCGATGCGCTGTATCTCGATGAAATCACGCTTACCAGCGAGCAGGATGCCGTTCTGCGCTATGGTCAGGTGGAAGTACCGCTGCCGCCGGGGGCTGACGTTGAGCGTACAACCTGGGGCATTTCGGTCAATAAACCGAACGCCGGAAAACAGCAAGGACAACTGCTGGAAAAAGCGCGCAATGAAATGGGTGAACTGGCCTATATGGTGCCGGTAAAAGAACTGACGGGAACGGTCACCTTCCGCCATTTGCTGCGTTTCTCGCAAAAAGGGCAATTCGTTCTGCCGCCTGCCCGTTATGTGCGTTCCTATGCACCTGCACAGCAAAGTGTTGCGCCAGGGAGCGAATGGATCGGGATGCAGGTGAAATAAGTGAACTGGTACAGAATCGTCTGGCTATTGGCGTTGGTAACTCTGCCAACGCTTGCGGAGGAGACGCCGTTACAGCTGGCGCTGCGTGGTGCGCAGCACGATCAACTGTATCAGCTGTCGTCATCAGGCGTGACCAAAGTCTCGGTATTACCTGACACGCTCACCACGCCATTAGGGAGTTTGTGGAAACTGTATGTTTACGCCTGGCTGGAGGATACCCATCAACCGGAGCAGCCATACCAGTGTCGCGGCAACTCCCCGGAAGAGGTTTATTGTTGTCAGGCTGGGGAGAGCATAACGCGCGATTCCGCGCTGGTACGTTCCTGTGGACTCTATTTTGCGCCGCAGCGGTTGCATATTGGCGCAGATATGTGGGGGCAATACTGGCAACAGCGTCAGGCACCTGCGTGGTTAGCGTCTCTTACTACACTGAAGCCAGAAACCTCGGTAACGGTTAAATCGCTGCTTGATTCATTAGCGACGTTACCTGCGCAAAACAAAGCTCAGGAAGTCTTACTGGATGTGGTGCTGGACGAGGCGAAAATCGGTGTCGCATCCATGCTCGGTAGTCGGGTACGGGTGAAAACCTGGAGCTGGTTTGCCGATGATAAACAGGAAATCCGTCAGGGTGGTTTTGCTGGCTGGTTAACCGATGGTACACCGCTGTGGGTTACTGGCAGTGGCACCAGCAAAACGGTACTGACCCGTTATGCGACGGCGCTTAATCGGGTTTTGCCAGTGCCGACGCAAGTTGCCAGTGGGCAATGTGTGCTGGTGGATCTGTTTGCTCGTTATCCGCTGAAGAAAGTTACTGAGGAAAAGAGTACGACGGCAGTCAAACTAGGCGTGCTCAATGGGCGCTATCGTGTGACGTTTGCCAATGGTAACCACATGACATTTGTCAGCCACGGTGAGACAACGTTACTGACGGTAAAGGGCAAACTGAAATTACAGTCGCATCTCGATCGTGAAGAGTACGTTGCCAGAGTTCTGGATCGCGAGGCGAAAAGTACGCCTCCTGAGGCAGCGAAAGCCATGACCGTGGCGATTCGCACGTTTTTACAGCAAAACGCCGATCGGGAAGGCGATTGCCTGACCATCCCGGACAGCAGCGCTACGCAGCGTGTTTCTGCTTCGCCAGCTACCACGGGGGCGCGAACGATGACCGCCTGGACGCAGGATCTCATCTATGCGGGCGATCCGGTTCATTATCATGGCAGTCGCGCTACCGAAGGGACGCTTTCCTGGCGGCACGCTACTGCCCAGGCGGGGCAGGGAGAGCGTTATGATCAGATACTCGCGTTTGCTTATCCCGACAACAGCCTTAGCCGCTGGGGAGCGCCACGCTCAACCTGCCAGTTATTACCCAAAGCGAAAGCCTGGCTGGCGAAAAAAATGCCGCAGTGGCGGCGTATATTACAAGGTGAGACGGGATACAACGAACCAGACGTGTTTGCGGTCTGTCGTTTAGTCTCAGGTTTCCCCTATACCGATCGGCAGCAGAAACGGCTGTTTATTCGTAATTTCTTTACGCTTCAGGATCGGCTGGATTTAACCCATGAGTATCTGCACCTGGCCTTTGATGGTTATCCCACCGGGCTTGATGAGAACTATATCGAAACGCTGACCCGACAATTATTAATGGACTAATGCTATGCGAAAGATTTTTCTTCCGTTGTTACTGGTGGCGCTTTCGCCTGTCGCTCACAGTGAAGGTGTGCAGGAAGTCGAGATTGATGCACCGCTCTCTGGCTGGCATCCGGCAGAGGGCGAAGATGCCAGTTTTTCACAAACGATCAATTACCCGGCGTCGTCCGTCAACATGGCAGATGATCAAAATATCTCAGCGCAGATCCGCGGCAAAATAAAGAATTATGCTGCGGCGGGTAAAGTTCAGCAGGGCCGGCTGGTGGTCAACGGTGCCAGTATGCCGCAGAGAATTGAATCAGATGGTTCTTTTGCACGCCCTTATATTTTCACTGAAGGCAGCAACAGCGTGCAGGTCATCAGCCCAGATGGGCAAAGCCGACAAAAAATGCAGTTTTACTCAACGCCGGGTGCTGGGGCGATTCGCGCGCGTTTACGGCTGGTTCTCTCCTGGGATACGGACAATACCGACCTCGATCTTCATGTCGTTACGCCTGACGGTGAACATGCCTGGTACGGTAACACAGTGCTGAAAAACAGTGGCGCACTGGATATGGATGTCACGACAGGGTACGGACCCGAGATTTTCGCCATGCCAGCGCCAGTTCACGGCCGTTATCAGGTGTATATCAACTACTTCGGCGGGCGCAGTGAAACGGAATTAACTACGGCCCAACTGACGCTGATCACCGATGAAGGGTCGGTCAATGAGAAACAGGAAACTTTTATTGTACCGATGCGTAATGCTGGCGAGCTGACGCTGGTGAAAAGTTTTGACTGGTGATTAATGGGGTAACCTTCGCCGTCGATGTTCAAGAAAACGCCCGATAACTTTCGCTATCGGGCGTTTTTATTGGTTAATTCAACCGCTCAATCACCATCGCAATTCCCTGGCCGCCACCAATGCATAGTGTTGCCAGCCCCAGCGTTTTATCGCGTGCCTGCATTGCATGTAATAGTGTGACCAGAATACGAGCACCACTGGCACCGATAGGATGTCCGAGCGCGATGGCCCCGCCGTTGACATTCACTTTCTCAGGATCAAAGCCCAGGGTTTTCCCAACGGCAAGGAACTGTGCAGCAAATGCTTCATTAGCCTCAATGAGATCAATATCCGCCAGTTGCAGCCCCGCCAGTTGTAACGCTTTTTGCGTAGCAGGTACTGGCCCCATACCCATCAATGCGGGGGGCACGCCACCGCTGGCATAACTTTTAATGCGTGCCAGGGGATTCAGGCCTGCTGCCAGCGCCGCAGATTCTTCCATAATCACCAGAGCGGCAGCACCGTCGTTAATACCTGACGCGTTCCCGGCGGTGACTGTTCCTGCTTTATCGAAGGCCGGGCGCAATGCGCCTAACGCTTCAGCCGTAGAATCCGCTTTCGGGAATTCGTCTTGACTGAAGACGAAGGTTTTCTTCCGGGTGACAACATTTACCGGGACGATTTCGGCTGTAAAAGCACCGGACTCAATTGCGGCTGCCGCTTTACGCTGTGAATGTAGCGCCAGTTCATCCTGCATTTCACGGGTAATTCCGTACTCTTTAGCCACGTTTTCGGCGGTAATCCCCATATGATAACCATGGGTGGCGCACATCAGGCCATCGCGCAGGATTACGTCATAAACCTGTCCGTCTCCAAGACGATAACCAGAGCGTGCTTTTGCATCGAGTAAGTAGGGCGCTAAACTCATATTTTCCATACCCCCCGCCACAATGCTCTGTGCCTGACCTGCCTGAATCGCCTGTGCAGCAAGCGCCACGCTTTTCAGACCTGAACCGCACACTTTGTTGACCGTGAATCCGCACACCGTTTCAGCTAGTCCGCTTTTTAGCAGCGCCTGACGTGCCGGATTTTGCCCCAGTCCGGCTTGCAACACGTTACCCATAATCACTTCATCAACGTGTAGTGAATCGATTTTTGCACGTTCAATGGCGGCTTTAATTACTGTCGCCCCCAGGTCGATGGCGCTGGTGGAAGCGAGTGAACCGTTAAAACTACCGATAGCAGTACGTACCGCACTGACGATGACACAATTTTTCATTTTATATTCCTTCTGTCTGTAGGGTTGCCGTCAGAACAGCGTTAAACCAATGACGAAAATGACGCCGGAGAAGAGCAGGGCAGTGATGCAATAGCCCATGATGTCGCGGACACCGAGTCCGGCGATTGCCAGTGCTGGCAGCGCCCAGAACGGTTGTGCCATGTTCATCCATTGCTCGCCGTAGGCGATCGCCATTACCGATTTACCGAGATCAGCGCCCAGCGCCTGGGCTGCGGGCATCACGAACGGCCCCTGAATAACCCAGTGCCCGCCGCCAGACGGAACGGCGAAGTTAATCAGTGCAGAACTAAAAAAGGTCATGACCGGGAAGGTGTCTTTGTTCGCAACATTGATGAAGAATTCGGTAATGAGTCCGCCCAGACCGGAGTGCTCCATCATCAGTTGGATCCCCGCGTAGAAGGGGAATTGCACCAGAATACCGGCGGTACTGCGTGCTGCCGCGCTGATAGCACGCATATAAGCCATTGGCGTTTTATGTAGCAGCAGACCCGCAATCATAAACATCAGGTTGACGGTATTGATGGTGATGTTGAAGCCATGTTCGCTGAAGTACATCGCCAGGTAAGCGATACCGAGTGCGCCGATGATCAACGTCAGAATGCGGCTTTCTTCCAGTCGCTCGGACGGTGGAGCATCTTTCGGTAGTTGCTTTTGAAAATCAGCCTCTTCCATGAGTAGTTTCGGATCGATACTCACCACGTCAGACGGTTTTGGCATCATCATGCGGGTGATAAATGGCATCACCACAATCAACGCCACAGTGATGAAAATATTAAAACCACTGAACAGAGTATCGCCCACCGGGATCAGCCCAGCGATATGCTCAACCGGGTTGCCCGGTGTTGCAGCCAACAGAGGCATTGAGCCAGAGAAGCCGCCACCCCAGGTGAGAAAACCAATGTAGGCGCAGGCAATGAGCAACGGATAATCAGAACCGGGTACTCGCCGGGCGACTTCACGGGCGAACATTGCACCGACAACCAAACCAAATCCCCAGTTGATGACACAAGCGACTGAACCGAAGAAAGTAACCAGCATGACGCCCTGTACGGGCGTCTTTGCGGCGGAGGCGGCAGTACGCAGCAAACTTTTCACCGGAGCGGAGCTGGCAAGGGCATGACCGGTAACGATGATAAGCGCCATCTGCATACCAAACGCCAGCAAGTTCCAGAAACCGTCACCCCACATTTTCACCATGCTGATCGGCGTTTGTGGTGTTAACCAAAGCGCGATCACGAATGTTAGCAATGTCAGCAACATGGCAAAGATCAGTGGATCGGGAAGCCACCGGCTGACAAAACGCGTCATAAAACGCGATATGCGACCAATCATAAATCACCCCGTTGCGTATTCAGATCGGCAGCTACTTCAAACCGAGCTTCTGTTTTGGCACGCACGGTGGCTAAATCACACCCGTCGGCAATTTCGGTGAGCCACATTTTGCCGTCAATAAAACGAAAGACAGCCAGTTCAGTAACCAGCATATGCACCGCATGTTGCGCAGTGAGTGGCATGGTGCAGCGGCGCAAAATTTTTGCTGAACCATCTTTGGCGCAATGTTCCATGGCGATGATCACTTTGCGTGACCCGGTCACCAGATCCATCGCGCCACCCATACCGGGCACCATTTTCCCAGGCACTACCCAGTTCGCGAGGTTTGCTTCTTCGTCTACTTGCAAACCGCCGAGCACGCAGGCATCAATATGACCGCCACGGATTAGCGCAAATGACATGGCGCTATCAAACATGGCTGCACCGGGTAAAATGCCGCACGGTTGTCCGCCAGCATTCACCAGATCTGGATGCGCTGTTGTGACCGGGCCTAAACCGAGGAAGCCGTTTTCCGATTGCAGAGTGATATGAATACCCTCCGGTAAATAATTGGCGACCATTGTGGGTAAACCGATCCCTAAGTTAACGATGTCACCATCACGAAGCTCTTGCGCCACACGGCGCGCAATACGTTGTTTCGCATCCATTATTTGCTCTCCTGTGAAACGATGATGTGGTCGATAACGGCACCAGGGGTGACAATATGGTCAGGTTGCAGCTCGCCGGTTTCGACCAGTTCATCCGGCTCTACCAGCGTGATATCAGCCGCAAGGGCTATCAGGGGGTTAAAGTTGCGGGCGCTAAGGTGATAGGTCAGGTTGCCAAGTGTGTCGCAACGATGAGCGCGAATTAGCGCCAGGTCGGCGCGCAGCGGGCGTTCGAGCAGCCAGGTTTTACCGTCGAGTGTCAGTGTCTGTTTGCCTTCCTCTACGACGGTGCCGACACCAGTTGGGGTGAGAAAACCACCAAGTCCAGCTCCGCCACAGCGAATTTGCTCGATTAGCGTACCTTGCGGCACCAGAACGACGTCCATCTCACCAGATATCATGCGCCGACCTGTTTCCGGGTTGGTGCCGATATGTGAAGCAATCACTTTGCGGACTCGACCATTGACGATGAGCGGACCGATGCCGGTATCAACAAACGCGGTATCATTGGCTATCAATGTCAGGTCGCGAACACCAGATTCCAGTAATGCTTCAACCAGGCGGGATGGAGTGCCAATCCCCATAAATCCGCCCACCATGATGGTCATGCCGTCACGAAAGAAGCCGGTGGCGTCTTGTAATGTCATCAATTTTGTTTTCATTTTTTATCCCTCTTGCATACACCGTTGTGGGTACAGTCAGGGAATAGCAAGGGGAGTGCCAGAATGAGATTATTGAATGTTGTTATTTAACTAATTGAATAGAAAAGGATAAATTAGATGGGGGTTCATAAGGAGAATGAGCGGCTATGCAGAAAATTGCGCACTGTGCAAATTTCTGCATAGCAAGTTTTGGCATTATACATCCGCCGGATCGATACCGTATTCCTGGAGTTTATACATCAATGCACGGCGACTGATGCCCAGCATTAAAGCAGTGCGGGTTCGGTTTCCTTCTTGTTGTTCCAGCACTTCCATAATGATGCGTTTTTCGACGCGTTTAATTTCCTCTTTTAAATTACGCTCACCGACAGGGGCTGTTTTTGCTTCACCAGCATTACAGACTGGCTGACGAATCTGCGGCGGAAGATCCTCAGAAAAAATGATCGGGCCTGAATTCATCACGACGGCGCGTTCAATAACGTTGGAAAGCTCTCGAATATTTCCCGGCCATGACCAGGCGGTAAGCAGTGACATTGCCATCGGATCGATGTCGATAATATCGCGCTGATTCTCACTACTGAATTTTTGCAAAAAGTGATTAGCTAACAGGGAAATATCTTCCCGGCGATCGCGCAGAGGCGGCAGTATTAAATGAATAACGTTAAGGCGATAAAAGAGATCTTCACGGAAGGTGCCTTCTTTCACCATTGCCTGCAAGTCGCGGTTGGTGGCAGCAATGACGCGGATATCAACTTTTATGGTCTGATGGCCGCCAATCCGTTCAAATTCCCGTTCCTGCAGAATGCGTAGTAATTTGGCTTGCAGTACCAGCGGCATTTCGCCAATTTCGTCGAGGAGCAGAGTACCTTCGTTGGCACGTTCAAATAATCCCTGACGCAAGGTTTGTGCACCAGTAAATGCACCTTTTTCATGACCAAACAGTTCACTTTCGAGCAACGATTCCGGCAGTGCCGCGCAGTTGACTTTAATGAACGGCCCCTTTGCCCGCCGCGAATTGTAGTGAATCGCTCTGGCAATCAACTCTTTCCCGGTGCCGCTTTCACCGCTAATCAAGACGCTGGCCTGAGAAAGGGCAATTTTGGCGGTGTCTTTGCAGATGTCCATCATCGCCGGGCTGTTGGTGAGAATGTGCCCCCATTGCCAGCTGGTGCTCAGTGCCTGGTGCAGATGACGGATCTCTTTTTTCATTGACTGGAGTTGTAAAGCGCGCTGAACGATTAAATTCAACTCATCGAGATCAAACGGTTTGATAACATAGTCGAAGGCTCCGCAGCGTAGTGCTTCGACGGCGGTTTCCACTTCAGCATAGGCCGTCATCAGAATAACGGGTGTCCGGGTCTCATGGCTGCGCATCTCCTTTAGTGCCTTGATGCCGTCCATCTCTGGCATGCGGATATCCATCAACACCACGTCAGGGTGAATATCGGCAAACAGGTGTAATGCTGTGCGCCCGTTGTTCGCACAATGTGTTTCGAATCCTTGTAGTGCAAAAGCGGTGCTCAGCATACGGCGAACATTATCTTCATCATCCACAATAAGGATGCGATTAATAGCAGTCATACAGTCTGATTTCCCTGCGGGTTGATCGGTAAAATAAGCGTGAAGGTTGCGCCGTAGCCCGGCAAACTGGCGACGCGAATATCACCCTGATGGGCATTAATGATGCGTTGACTTAACGCCAGACCAAGCCCGGTTCCTGAGGCTTTGGTAGTGAAAAAGGGATCGAAGATCTTTTTTTGCAGCGAGAGATCAATGCCACTGCCGTTGTCCTCTATCGAAATGGCCTGTTGCGAGTCGCTATACTGCCAGGTTCGAATGCGAATTTTCCCTCGTGCACTGATAGCCTGGACGGCATTGATCAGGATATTCAGTAGTACCTGTTTGAGCAGTTCACGATCGGCGTTAATCGGGCTTAATTCATTATCCAGTTCGCTTATGAAGTCGACCCGCGCTTGTACGCCGGCGGTTTGTACCAGTACCAGAGTTTCTTCAACCAATGCATTGAGGCTGACTTGTTGCCATTGACTGTGGCGTGGGCGTGAAAATTCGAGCAATTGCTGAATAACTTTGTTAATTGAATCGATTTCTTTGAGTACTACGGACAGATATTCCTGATGTATTGGGTCACGGGTTTGTTGGCGCAAGATCTGTACATAACCACGAATAGCCGTTAGCGGATTACGTACTTCATGCGCCACGCCAGCCATCAGCTCACCCAGTGTGGCGAGGCGTTCTGCTTGCGCCATGCGGCGCTGGGTTTCTTTGCGGGCAGTTAAATCAGAGAAAATCACCAAAGCACCTATCATTTCACCGTGCGTGTTATGAATACGACTGGTCGTGACACTGAGTTCAATGGTGCGGTCACGGCCTGGAAAACTGATCTCCAGTGCAACATGTTCGGTGCCATGTTCCAGCGTATCCAGTACGGGACTGTAGAACTGAGTATTGTCGAACAACATGGAGTAAGGCTGCCCTACCAGTTCATGACGTTGATAGCCAGTGATGACTTCTGCTGCTGGGTTCATGGTGGTTACATCACCCTGGCGGTCAATGGCAATGACGCCATCGGCAGCGTTTTCAATAATCAGATCGTTAAGTGTTCGCGTTTCACGCAGTGCCTGGGCGAGGTTGTTAACACTCTGACTGATTTGCCCCATTTCACCGGGCAATTGTGGTAATCGAGTGGGAATATTTTGAGCCAGAGTCGAGAGGCCATCGGTGATGATATCTATATTGGCGCTCAGGCGACGGGAGAAAAGGACAATCAACAGCAGGCTTATCAGCAAACCGGCGGTGAGCACAATGATAATCCTCACATCCATTTTCCAGGCCTGGCGGCGAATATCTTCGGTTAATTCATTGGCCCAGATATAGCCGAGGATTTCACCATTACGCTCAATGGGAATCATTGAATTCAAAATATCGCCGCGCACCTGCCTGCCTGAATAAACCAAAGGGGTATTTGTACGCATGACTTCGCGACCAGGGTGATCTGCGGCAATGGTAACGCCCACATTATTCTGATATAGCGCTGAAGGCGCGTAGGTGATTATCGCATCCAGCGTTTTGTTGTAATAACCAGCGCCGATGCCAGGGAAGGCGTGAGTGATATTTTCGGTAATGGGGGCAAGTTCTGCATTTAATGCGCGGATACGCTCCTCACGCGGTAAGTCGATGTAGAGATCGTAGCGATTGCCTAGCGCCTGATTAAGCAGGTTGACCACGGCAGAAAGTTTTTTCTCTTTTTCAGATAAGACTGCTGAACGTCCTTCCGTTTCTACGATATAACCAATAGTAAGCGTTGGGACAATGACCATCAGGATTGCCATCAGGATCATTTGATTGCGTAAGCGGCGTGGATAAATCCACTTCATATAATGCATGCTGAAATCCACTAGTCTTGTCCGGTATATGACGATTATCAGAGGTTAAGGTGATGATTTCTCGGCGGTGTATCATATTCCAGAGAAGAGAGAACATTGCGGTAACACGCTTTTACCGCTACCTTAACCACACTCCATCGGTCACCTGAGGCGGAGCTTCGCCCCTTTGAAATACCTTGCTTCTTTTCGTACAACCCTGAAAGCCTCGCGCTACATGTTCAGAGCATTGGCGTTAGTGCTCTGGCTGTTGATTGCTTTTTCATCCGTTTTTTACATCGTTAATGCGTTACATCAGCGAGAATCGGAAATTCGTCAGGAATTTAATCTGAGTTCCGATCAGGCTCAGCGCTTTATTCAACGCACCTCTGATGTGATGAAAGAGCTGAAGTACATAGCTGAAAATCGCTTATCGGCAGAAAACGGTGTGCTTTCCCCGCGTGGACGAGAAACGCAGACGGATGTGCCTGCGTTTGAACCGCTGTTTGCTGACTCTGATTGTTCCGCAATGAGTAACACCTGGCGAGGTTCTCTGGAGTCATTGGCGTGGTTTATGCGCTACTGGCGCGATAATTTTTCTGCGGCTTACGATCTAAACCGGGTATTTTTAATCGGCAGCGATAACCTCTGCATGGCCAATTTCGGTCTGCGTGATATGCCAGTGGAACGCGATACCGCGCTAAAAGCTTTGCATGAACGCATTAATAAATATCGAAATGCACCACAAGATGATAGTGGCAGTAACCTCTACTGGATCAGCGAAGGTCCGCGCCCTGGCGTCGGGTATTTTTACGCCTTGACGCCAGTTTATCTGGCGAACCGGTTGCAGGCGCTTTTGGGTGTCGAGCAAACCATCCGGATGGAGAACTTTTTCTTACCTGGTACGTTGCCGATGGGGGTTACCATTCTTGATGAAAATGGTCATACCCTGATTTCGCTTACCGGACCAGAAAGCAAAATTAAGGGCGATCCTCGCTGGATGCAGGAACGCTCCTGGTTTGGCTATACGGAAGGGTTCCGGGAACTGGTGCTGAAGAAAAATCTGCCACCCTCATCGCTAAGCATCGTTTATTCAGTGCCAGTTGATAAGGTGCTGGAACGCATTCGCATGTTGATCCTTAACGCAATTTTGCTGAATGTGCTTGCCGGAGCTGCATTGTTTACTCTCGCGCGGATGTACGAGCGGCGTATTTTCATTCCGGCGGAAAGCGACGCCCTGCGACTGGAAGAACATGAGCAGTTTAATCGCAAGATTGTCGCCTCCGCGCCAGTGGGTATCTGCATTTTGCGTACCGCTGATGGCGTCAATATTTTAAGTAACGAACTGGCGCATACTTATCTCAATATGCTTACGCATGAGGACCGCCAACGGCTGACACAAATTATCTGTGGGCAGCAGGTCAATTTTGTTGATGTCCTGACCAGCAACAATACCAATCTGCAAATCAGCTTCGTCCATTCGCGCTATCGTAATGAAAACGTGGCCATTTGTGTGCTGGTGGATGTTTCTTCGCGCGTGAAGATGGAAGAGTCGTTGCAGGAGATGGCACAAGCAGCGGAACAGGCGAGCCAGTCAAAATCGATGTTCCTGGCCACCGTCAGTCATGAGCTGCGAACGCCGCTGTATGGCATTATCGGTAACCTGGATCTGTTGCAAACCAAAGAGTTACCGAAAGGCGTCGATCGTCTGGTGACGGCAATGAACAACTCTTCCAGCCTGTTGTTGAAAATTATCAGCGATATTCTCGATTTCTCGAAAATTGAATCAGAACAGTTGAAGATCGAACCGCGTGAGTTTTCACCGCGTGAAGTGATGAACCACATCACCGCCAACTATTTACCGCTGGTGGTACGCAAGCAGTTAGGCTTGTACTGCTTTATTGAACCGGATGTGCCAGTGGCCTTAAATGGCGACCCGATGCGTTTACAGCAGGTCATCTCCAACCTGTTGAGTAACGCCATAAAATTCACCGATACCGGCTGTATAGTTTTGCATGTTCGCGCTGATGGCGATTATCTCTCTATCCGTGTTCGCGATACCGGCGTGGGGATACCGGCGAAAGAAGTGGTGCGCTTGTTTGATCCCTTCTTCCAGGTCGGAACGGGCGTACAGCGTAACTTCCAGGGGACTGGTCTGGGTCTGGCGATTTGTGAAAAACTGATCAGCATGATGGACGGCGACATCTCGGTAGATTCAGAACCGGGAATGGGCAGCCAGTTTACCGTGCGTATTCCGTTATACGGCGCTCAGTACCCGCAGAAAAAAGGTGTGGAAGGGTTGAGTGGTAAACGCTGCTGGCTGGCGGTCCGCAATGCGTCGCTCTGTCAGTTCCTGGAAACCAGTTTGCAGCGTAGCGGCATCGTCGTTACAACATACGAAGGGCAGGAACCGACTCCCGAAGATGTGTTAATTACTGACGAGGTAGTGAACAAAAAATGGCAGGGTAGAGCGGTAGTGACCTTCTGTCGTCGCCATATTGGTATTCCGCTGGAGAAAGCGCCAGGGGAGTGGGTACATAGTGTGGCTGCTCCGCATGAGCTACCGGCATTGTTGGCGCGTATTTATTTGATCGAGATGGAGAGCGACGATCCTGCTAACGCTCTGCCGTCGACGGACAAAGCGGTCAGCGATAATGACGATATGATGATTCTGGTCGTGGATGATCATCCGATTAACCGGCGTCTGCTGGCAGATCAGTTGGGATCGTTGGGCTATCAATGTAAAACCGCGAATGATGGCGTCGATGCGCTTAATGTACTTAACAAGAATCATATTGATATCGTGCTTAGCGACGTCAATATGCCAAATATGGATGGTTACCGCTTGACGCAACGCATTCGTCAGTTGGGACTGACGTTGCCGGTAATCGGAGTAACTGCTAATGCGTTGGCTGAAGAGAAGCAGCGGTGTCTGGAGTCCGGTATGGACAGCTGCCTGTCGAAGCCGGTAACGCTGGATGTGATAAAACAGACGCTGACGGTATATGCCGAGAGGGTCAGGAAATCGCGGGAATCGTAGGACGGATAAGGTGTTTATGCCGCATCTGGCATTCAGTGCAAATGCCAGATGCGACGCTGACGCGTCTTATCTGGCCTACTTTAATGTAATCTGTTGAAATAATGGGAATCGTAGGACGGATAAGGCGTTTACGCCGCATCCGGCAATCCGTGCAAATGCCAGATAAGACACTGACGCGTCTTATCTGGCCTACAGGTGATTAGTCTTTATCTGCCGGACTCAACGTCACAGAAGAGAGATAATTCAGCAGAGCAATATCGTTCTCGACACCCAGCTTCATCATCGCAGATTTCTTCTGGCTACTGATGGTTTTAATACTGCGGTTCAGCTTTTTAGCGATCTCGGTCACCAGGAAGCCTTCCGCAAACAGGCGCAGAACTTCACTCTCTTTTGGCGAGAGACGCTTGTCACCGTAACCACCAGCACTGATTTTTTCCAACAGGCGAGAAACGCTTTCCGGGGTAAATTTCTTCCCTTTCTGCAGCGCGGCGAGAGCCTTCGGCAAATCGGTCGGTGCACCTTGTTTCAGCACGATCCCTTCGATATCCAGATCCAATACCGCACTAAGAATCGCCGGGTTGTTGTTCATGGTCAGAACAATGATCGACAGGCTTGGGAAATGGCGCTTGATGTACTTGATTAAGGTAATGCCATCACCGTACTTATCGCCAGGCATGGAGAGATCGGTAATCAACACATGCGCATCCAGTTTCGGCAGATTGTTGATCAGTGCTGTAGAGTCTTCAAATTCGCCGACAACATTCACCCACTCAATTTGCTCAAGTGATTTGCGAATACCGAACAAGACTATCGGATGGTCATCGGCAATAATTACGTTCATATTGTTCATGTAATAGGCTACCTTGCTACAGCAAGCTCTTGACATAACTGTCAATGTCGCTGATGTATTTTTCTATTCCTGGAACATCCTTCTCACGAATCAGATGTTCCAGCGTTTCACATAACTGCTTGCCGGGTACCAGATTTAGCATGGCAAATACGCCTTTAAGACGATGAGCCGTTTGGGCTAACGCAGCAAAGTCGCTGGTTGCTGCTTCAGTATATAGCCTCTTAACATCATCCGGTACTGTGTCTACAAAGAGCGCATAATAGCCGCTGGCATGGAGTTGCGCATTTTCATCTCCGCCCAGAGGCGATTCTGTCACCTCTTCCTGCGCCAGTTGCACTTCAATTAATTGTAAGACCGCTTCCTGCATAGCGTTGCTCATATTGAAATTGACGCACAATTGACCAGGCCCAATTTCCCGTACGCCAGACTCATCATCGCTTAAAAGCAAGCCAGAGGCAGTAAGATTAGACGGATTATCCGTTAAAAAGATATCATAATCTTGACTAATTAATCTTTCATCGGGTGTGATACAGGTTGCACCCCAATTTTCTAACTGGCGAGTGACAATATTCCGAATTTCTGCCGAAGTAACATCCACCATTACGCAGACATCATCCAGTAATCGCTCTTCTTCCTCTTCAACTTCCGGGTCAGCTGCGAGCATTTTGATATGCACAGAGTAGCGTGTACCAAGCCCATCCCGCGTTTTGATGTTTAAATGACCGCCCAGTTTACGCGCCAGTTGATCGCTCAGCCAGAATGCCAGCGGGTCCGCCTTGCCATAGCGATCGTTTTGGGTCTGGTTGATAAACGGGAAGTGCAAATTATCCATTTCATGAATGCTTACGCCTTCTCCAGTGTCCAGAATGCGGAACGTCAGGCGGTCTTCGGAGGACTCATCCTGATCAACCTCAAGGGTGATTTTTCCTAATTGCGTTGAGGTCACGGCATATTGCATCAGTAGCAGCAAAATACGTCGTAAGGCATCGCGATCGCCGCGGCGCATATCGTGTGCTTTCAGATGATTGTTAATCAGCAGTTGCAGACCTTTACGCTTGATGGCAGGCAACACTGAAGGCACTACTTCATCAATTAAATCCTGCACGGAGAACAGCTCCGTCTCACTTTTCCAGCTATCGTCCGCAAGCATGTTCGCTAACTGTATTTCATCGACCAGTCGCACCAGCACATCAGCCTGATTCGCCAGTTGTTTGCCTTCCGGGGCGTTGAGTTTAGCCGCGCTCTCCGCCAGGGACTGTGCGGGTTCTTTCAGCGCATCGCCAATGTTTTTCATAAAGGTCATCCGCCCCTGCTGGTTTTTCTCATACAGACGCTGCGCCTGCTTGAGTTTCTTGTTTACCAGCACTTCGCGATCCTGATCGCGAATAATGAAAATTTGTGTGCGCGGCGCAACCTGGCTGCGGAACATGCGGATCTCATACAGCTCGTTATTGATCGTCGCCTGAATAATCCCCTGATGCTGTTCCGCCATGGTGGTGATGTTTTGCAGATTCAAATGCGGCAGCAAATGATCGGCAATTTTGTTACTTATGACTGTGCGGTTTGATTCCTGATCGTGAACCAGCAGGCCGAGCGGCAGCAGTGAGACTATCTCTTCATTAATTGCCCGTAAAATGCGCAATTCGTTATTGACCGCCGTGCTGGGGACGCTTTCTGTACTGCGGCTGGAGAAATGGCGGAATGTGGTATAGCCAAATAACGCCAGCGCCAGCAAACCGATGTTCAGCAGCAGTGGCAGCAGAATGTTTTGCAACGTATCCAGCAGTAAGGTGCCGTAAGGAACCTGCCAGACCAGGCGCATATCGGTAGAGTTGAGTGCCGAGGAGATTTCAATCTTCGTACTGTTAAAGTGGATACTGACGCTATCCGTCCCTTCTTTCTCATTTTCATTGTTTCCCGTTGCCGTCGCGTCTGGCTCAAGGCGGAAACTGTCCAGCGGCATACCCGGTGGGATCAAATCATTAATCGGCAGATCAAAAGCCACGACCGTTGCCAGATGTCCCGGCTGGTTGAACGTGGTACGCAAGGTAAAGTAATGACCGTTCTGCCAGGCCAGGCGGCGCATGTTAGAAAAACTTTCGCGTTCATCGAGGGCGTTGGCCTGTTGCAACATCTCTGCACGACGTGAATCAACAATGTCGCTGACGGTCGATTCTTTAAATCCGGAGGTGAGATCTTTGAGGGGCAGGGTTGAGATCAGCACCAGACTGTTATCCTGACCATTCAGGTAATACATCGACCACGGTACATTTTCTGCGCCCCACAATGTGTCCAGATAGGTGGACATCCGTTGAGTCATCTCAAGCGTTGAGTTGTCGTGAGAGCCAAAGATTAACGCTTCCGTTTTGCGGCGTGGTTTCTCCAGATAGTAGACATCCTGTTTCAGGCGCGTCTCTTGTAAACCTTCGCCGGAGGAGGGGGAGGTCGTCGCGGCAATGTTGTCGTAGATCTGCCAGGTCACGTAACGCCAGGTATCGACGCGCTTTTGGATTGCGTGGGTAATGTCGACAATCTGGTAACTTTTATCTTTCAGCCAGGCGTTAACGGCGCTTTGTACCATTACACCCATCGTCACCAGTAACACAATGATCAACAGTAAAAAGAAGCGGGTAATGCTCCCCGGTAGGAGTGAAAAGCGGGTCGTGGCCGTTGTCTCTTTCTGACGCATTCGTGTTTATGACCTGTTAAAACTTCGCGAAGTGATAGGGCAGTATAAAGGGTACAGTGTGAAATTCCAGACTCTTACCTGATTGATGATTCTCTATTCTCCAGTGATATTTATCATCCGGCATTGGGGGAAATAGATGTACAAGCGCCATTTTGCTGTACAAATAACCTACAAAAAGCCCAACGAAATTAATTGCAAATAAACGAAGATTGCTGGAAATTATGCTGATGTTAATTATTTGTGAAATAGTTAACAAGCGTTATAGTTTTTCTGTGGTAGCACAGAATAATGAAAAGTGTGTAAAGAAGGGTAAAAAAAACCGGATGCGAGGCATCCGGTTGAAATAGGGGTAAACAGACATTCAGAAATGAATGACGGTAATAAATAAAGTTAATGATGATAGCGGGAGATATTCTAGTTGCGAGTGAAGGTTTTGTTTTGACATTCAGTGCTGTCAAATACTTAAGAATAAGTTATTGATTTTAACCTTGAATTAATATTGCTTGATGTTAGGTGCTTATTTTGCCATTCCGCAATAATCTTAAAAAGTTCCCTTGTATTTACATTTTGAAACATCTATAGCGATAAATGAAACATCTTAAAAGTTTTAGTATCATATTCGTGTTGGATTATTCTGCATTTTTGGGGAGAATGGACTTGCCGACTGATTAATGAGGGTTAATCAGTATGCAGTGGCATAAAAAAGCAAATAAAGGCATATAACAGAGGGTTAATAACATGAAAGTTAAAGTACTGTCCCTCCTGGTCCCAGCTCTGCTGGTAGCAGGCGCAGCAAACGCTGCTGAAGTTTACAACAAAGACGGCAACAAATTAGATCTGTACGGTAAAGTAGACGGCCTGCACTATTTCTCTGACAACAAGTCAGAAGACGGCGACCAGACCTACATGCGTCTTGGCTTCAAAGGTGAAACTCAGGTTACTGACCAGCTGACCGGTTACGGCCAGTGGGAATATCAGATCCAGGGCAACAGCGCTGAAAACGAAAACAACTCCTGGACCCGTGTGGCATTCGCAGGTCTGAAATTCCAGGATGTGGGTTCTTTCGACTACGGTCGTAACTACGGCGTTGTTTATGACGTAACTTCCTGGACCGACGTACTGCCAGAATTCGGTGGCGACACTTACGGTTCTGACAACTTCATGCAGCAGCGTGGTAACGGCTTCGCGACCTATCGTAACACCGACTTCTTCGGTCTGGTTGACGGCCTGAACTTTGCTGTTCAGTACCAGGGTAAAAACGGTAGCGTAGATGGCGAAGGCATGACCAACAACGGTCGTGGTGCCCTGCGTCAGAACGGCGACGGCGTTGGCGGATCTATCACTTATGATTACGAAGGCTTCGGTATCGGTGCTGCTGTTTCTAGCTCCAAACGTACTGATGATCAGAACTTCGGCCTGAACGGTTATGGTGAGCGTTATTTGGGTAACGGCGACCGTGCTGAAACCTACACTGGTGGTCTGAAATACGACGCTAACAACATCTACCTGGCTGCTCAGTATACCCAGACCTACAACGCAACTCGCGTAGGTTCCTTGGGTTGGGCAAACAAAGCACAGAACTTCGAAGCTGTTGCTCAGTACCAGTTCGACTTCGGTCTGCGTCCGTCTGTAGCCTACCTGCAGTCTAAAGGTAAAAACCTGGGTGTCATCAATGGTCGTAACTACGACGACGAAGATATCCTGAAATATGTTGATGTTGGTGCGACCTACTACTTCAACAAAAACATGTCCACCTACGTTGACTACAAAATCAACCTGCTGGACGACAACCGCTTCACCCGTGACGCTGGCATCAACACTGATGACATCGTAGCTCTGGGTCTGGTTTACCAGTTCTAATCTCGATTGATATCGAACAAAGGGCCTGCGGGCCCTTTTTTCATTGTTTTCAGCGTACAAACACAGTTTTTTGGTGTACTCTTGCGACCGTTCGCATGAGGATAATCACGTATGGAAATAAGCTTTACCCGCGTGGCACTGCTGGCTGCCGCGCTCTTCTTTGTTGGTTGCGATCAAAAACCACAACCCGCCAAAACCCACGCTACTGAAGTTACCGTTCTTGAAGGCAAAACCATGGGTACCTTCTGGCGTGCCAGCATCCCGGGCATTGACGCCAAACGCAGTGCCGAACTTAAAGAAAAGATTCAGACCCAGCTGGACGCTGACGATCAGCTGCTTTCGACCTATAAAAAAGATTCCGCGCTGATGCGCTTTAACGACTCGCAAAGTTTGTCGCCGTGGCCGGTAAGTGAAGCGATGGCCGATATCGTCACCACCTCGCTGCGCATTGGCGCAAGGACCGATGGTGCGATGGATATAACCATCGGGCCGCTGGTGAATCTGTGGGGCTTTGGCCCGGAACAACAACCGGTTCAAATTCCGAGCCAGGAACAGATCGATGCGATGAAAGCCAAAACCGGCTTACAGCACCTGACGGTCATTAATCAGTCGCATCAGCAATATCTGCAAAAAGACCTGCCGGATTTATATGTCGATCTCTCCACCGTCGGCGAAGGTTATGCGGCGGATCACCTGGCACGCTTGATGGAGCAGGAAGGGATTTCCCGCTATCTGGTGTCGGTGGGCGGCGCGCTGAACAGCCGTGGTATGAACGGTGCAGGCCAACCGTGGCGGGTAGCGATTCAAAAACCAACCGATAAAGAAAACGCGGTTCAGGCCGTGGTGGATATCAACGGTCATGGTATTAGCACCTCTGGCAGCTACCGTAACTATTACGAACTGGACGGCAAACGTCTTTCTCATGTTATCGATCCGCAAACCGGGCGTCCTATCGAACACAATCTGGTATCCGTGACGGTGATTGCCCCGACGGCGCTGGAGGCCGATGCCTGGGATACTGGCTTGATGGTACTCGGACCGGAGAAAGCCAAAGAGGTTGTTCGCCGGGAAGGACTGGCGGTCTACATGATCACCAAAGAGGGCGATAATTTTAAAGCCTGGATGTCGCCGCAGTTTAAAAGCTTCCTTATCAGCGAAAAAAATTAAAGCGCAAGATTGTTGGTTTTTGTGCGATGGTGACCGGGCAGACTAAAGGCTATCCTTAACCAGAGAGCTGATTATGAAATACGCCATACGCTTAACTGACGATCAACGCTGGCAATCTGTCTTAGCCCGCGACTCGAATGCCGACGGCGAATTCGTTTTCGCCGTGCGCACCACGGGTATCTTTTGCCGTCCGTCTTGCCGAGCCAGACATGCCTTGCGGGAAAATGTCTCCTTCTACGCAAATGCCAGCGAGGCGCTTGCCGCTGGCTTTCGTCCCTGCAAACGTTGTCAGCCAGACAAAGCCAATCCCCTGCAACATCGCCTTGATAAAATTACCCACGCCTGCCGACTTCTGGAACAGGAAACGCCTGTAACGCTGGAAGCCTTAGCCGACCAGGTGGCGATGAGTCCATTTCATTTGCATCGGTTGTTTAAAGCGACTACCGGAATGACGCCTAAAGCCTGGCAACAGGCCTGGCGCGCTCGCCGTTTGCGCGAATTGCTGGCGAAAGGGGAGAGCGTGACTACATCTATTCTTAACGCCGGATTCCCCGACAGCAGCAGTTACTACCGCAAAGCCGACGAAACGCTGGGCATGACGGCTAAACAATTCCGTCACGGTGGCGAAAATCTGGCGGTGCGTTACGCGCTGGCTGATTGTGAGCTGGGCCGTTGCCTGGTGGCAGAAAGTGAGCGGGGGATTTGCGCGATATTACTGGGCGATGATGACGCGACACTAATCAGCGAGTTACAGCAGATGTTTCCCGCTGCCGACAGCGCGCCTGCTGATCTGACGTTTCAGCAACATGTGCGTGAAGTGATCGCCAGCCTCAATCAACGCGATACGCCGCTGACGTTACCGCTGGACATTCGCGGCACTGCTTTTCAGCAACAAGTCTGGCAGGCACTGCGCACGATACCTTGCGGTGAAACCGTCAGTTATCAGCAACTGGCTAACGCCATCGGCAAACCGAAAGCGGTACGGGCTGTTGCCAGCGCCTGTGCCGCCAACAAGCTAGCTATCGTTATACCCTGTCATCGGGTAGTACGCGGTGATGGATCGCTTTCAGGTTACCGCTGGGGCGTGTCGCGTAAAGCGCAACTGCTACGCCGCGAAGCTGAAAATGAGGAGAGGTAATGTTGGATCTGTTTGCCGATGCTGAACCGTGGCAAGAACCACTGGCGGCTGGAGCGGTGATTTTGCACCGTTTTGCTTTTAACGCTGCGGAGCAACTGATCCGCGATATTAATGACGTTGCCAGCCAGTCGCCGTTTCGCCAGATGGTCACTCCAGGCGGATATACCATGTCGGTGGCGATGACCAACTGTGGGCATCTGGGCTGGACGACCCATCGGCAAGGTTATCTCTATTCGCCCATTGATCCGCAAACAAATAAACCGTGGCCCGCCATGCCGCAGAGTTTTCATCATTTATGTCAACGTGCGGCTACGGCAGCGGGCTATCCAGATTTCCAGCCAGATGCCTGTTTGATCAACCGCTACGTTCCTGGCGCGAAACTGTCGCTGCATCAGGATAAAGACGAACCGGATCTGCGCGCGCCAATTGTTTCTGTTTCTCTGGGCTTACCCGCGATTTTTCAATTTGGCGGCCTGAAACGAAATGATCCGCTCAAACGTTTGTTGTTGGAACATGGCGATGTGGTGGTATGGGGTGGTGAGTCGCGGCTGTTTTATCATGGCATTCAACCGTTGAAAGTGGGGGGGCATCCACTCACCACCGACTGCCGCTACAACCTGACATTCCGTCAGGCAGGTAAAAAAGAATAAAAATAAGAATTATTATTGCTGTGCGCACGAAGATGTTTAAACTGCGGGCTGTAATTCATTGTCCGGGTTTTCTGCATGGAACTTCTTGTACTTGTCTGGCGGCAGTATCGCTGGCCATTTATCAGTGTGATGGCGCTAAGCCTCGCCAGTGCGGCATTAGGCATTGGCTTAATTGCTTTTATCAATCAGCGCCTTATCGAAACGGCGGATACCAGTCTGCTGGTATTGCCGGAGTTTCTGGGGTTATTGCTGCTGTTGATGGCAGTCACTCTCGGATCGCAACTGGCGCTCACCACTTTGGGGCATCACTTCGTTTACCGACTGCGTAGTGAATTTATCAAGCGGATTCTGGATACCCATGTCGAGCGCATTGAACAACTTGGTAGCGCCTCGTTGCTGGCGGGGTTAACCAGCGATGTGCGCAATATCACCATTGCTTTTGTGCGTCTGCCGGAACTGGTGCAGGGGATCATTCTCACTATCGGTTCAGCGGCGTATTTGTGGATGCTGTCGGGCAAAATGTTGCTGGTAACGGCTATCTGGATGGCAGTCACCATCTGGGGTGGTTTTATACTGGTGGCGCGGGTGTACAAACATATGGCGACCCTGCGTGAAACCGAAGATAAGCTGTACACGGATTTTCAAACCGTACTCGAAGGGCGCAAAGAGCTGACTCTGAACCGTGAACGCGCCGAGTATGTGTTTAACAACCTCTACATTCCTGATGCGCAAGAGTATCGCCATCATATTATCCGCGCAGACACCTTCCATCTTAGTGCCGTGAACTGGTCAAACATCATGATGCTGGGCGCAATCGGCCTGGTGTTCTGGATGGCGAACAGTCTCGGTTGGGCTGATACCAACGTTGCCGCGACCTATTCGTTGACGTTGTTATTCCTGCGTACGCCGCTGCTTTCGGCGGTTGGCGCGTTGCCGACGCTACTGACGGCGCAGGTGGCGTTTAATAAGCTGAACAAATTCGCGCTCGCGCCTTTCAAAGCAGAGTTTCCGCGCCCGCAGGCGTTTCCCAACTGGCAAACGCTGGAGCTGCGTAACGTGACGTTTAGCTATCAGGATAACGCGTTTTCCGTTGGTCCAATTAATCTCACCATTAAACGTGGCGAGCTGCTGTTTCTGATTGGTGGCAACGGTAGTGGAAAATCGACGCTGGCGATGTTGCTGACGGGCTTGTACCAGCCACAAAATGGCGAAATCTTGCTGGATGGCAAACCTGTCAGCGGCGAACAACCGGAAGATTATCGAAAACTGTTTTCGGCAGTGTTTACCGATGTCTGGCTGTTTGATCAACTGCTGGGGCCGGAGGGGCAACCCGCTAACCCGCAACTGGTTGAGAAGTGGCTGGCGCAGCTGAAAATGGCTCATAAGCTTGAGTTAAGCAACGGGCGTATTGTTAACCTGAAGTTATCAAAAGGGCAGAAAAAACGCGTGGCGCTGTTGCTGGCGCTGGCAGAAGAACGCGATATTATCCTGCTGGATGAATGGGCGGCGGATCAGGATCCACACTTCCGTCGTGAGTTTTATCAGGTGCTGCTGCCGCTGATGCAGGAGATGGGTAAAACTATTTTCGCCATCAGTCATGATGATCATTACTTTATCCACGCCGACCGCCTGCTGGAAATGCGCAACGGGCAACTTAGCGAGCTGACAGGCGAAGAGCGCGATGCTGCTTCGCGTGATGCCGTTGCCCGGACAGCATAATATTACGACGCTGACCTGGCGGACTGCTGCCGCCAGGTCAATATTCTAAAAATACCTTCGTTTCTAATAACCCTATAATTAATCAACGAAATTATAATGTTTCTAAAATTAGAATATAATTTATAAACATTATTTAAATGTTGTTACTTAAGTGTTACCGTTGATGCCGCGCAAATCTCACCTGCAATAAAGCGACTAAAAGTAAGGCATTAACAAGATGAAAAAAGTGACTGCCATGCTCTTCTCGATGGCCGTGGGGCTTAATGCCGTTTCGATGGCGGCAAAAGCGAAAGCGTCCGAGGAGCAGGAAACTGATGTACTGTTGATTGGCGGCGGCATTATGAGCGCCACGTTGGGGACCTATTTACGCGAGCTGGAGCCTGAATGGTCGATGACCATGGTGGAGCGCCTGGAAGGTGTCGCGCAGGAGAGTTCGAACGGCTGGAACAACGCCGGAACCGGGCATTCTGCACTGATGGAACTCAATTACACCCCGCAAAATGCCGACGGCAGTATCAGTATTGAAAAAGCAGTCGCCATTAACGAAGCATTTCAGATTTCCCGCCAGTTCTGGGCGCACCAGGTCGAGCGTGGTGTGCTGCGTACTCCGCGTTCATTTATCAATACCGTTCCGCATATGAGCTTTGTCTGGGGCGAGGATAACGTTAATTTCCTGCGCGCCCGTTACGCCGCGTTGCAACAAAGCTCGCTGTTTCGCGGTATGCGTTACTCTGAAGATCACGCGCAGATCAAAGAGTGGGCACCGTTAGTGATGGAAGGGCGCGATCCGCAACAGAAAGTAGCGGCAACACGCACAGAAATTGGCACCGATGTGAACTATGGCGAGATCACCCGCCAGTTGATCGCCTCCTTACAGAAGAAATCTAACTTCTCGCTGCAACTCAGCAGCGAAGTCCGCGCCCTAAAGCGTAATGACGATAACAGCTGGACCGTCACCGTTGCCGATCTGAAAAACGGCACTGCACAGAACATCCGCGCCAAATTTGTCTTTATCGGCGCGGGCGGTGCGGCGCTGAAACTGTTACAGGAATCGGGGATTCCGGAGGCGAAAGACTACGCTGGTTTCCCGGTGGGCGGACAGTTCCTTGTTTCGGAAAACCCGGACGTGGTTAATCACCATCTGGCGAAGGTTTACGGTAAAGCATCCGTTGGCGCACCACCGATGTCGGTTCCGCATATCGATACCCGTGTTCTTGACGGTAAACGCGTAGTGCTGTTTGGGCCATTTGCCACCTTCTCAACCAAATTCCTCAAAAACGGTTCATTATGGGATCTGATGAGTTCCACCACCACCTCTAACGTGATGCCGATGATGCACGTTGGGCTGGATAATTTCGATCTGGTGAAATATCTGGTGAGTCAGGTGATGTTGAGTGAAGAGGATCGTTTTGAAGTGTTGAAAGAGTACTATCCGCAGGCGAAAAAAGAGGACTGGCGTTTGTGGCAAGCGGGGCAGCGCGTGCAGATTATCAAGCGTGATGCCGATAAAGGTGGCGTACTGCGTCTCGGTACTGAAGTCGTCAGTGACCAGCAAGGGACCATTGCCGCGCTCCTGGGGGCATCGCCAGGGGCGTCAACCGCCGCGCCGATTATGTTGAATCTGCTGGAAAAAGTATTTGGCGATCGCGTTTCCAGCCCGCAATGGCAGGCTACGTTGAAAGCGATCGTTCCGTCTTATGGACGCAAGCTGAACGGTGATGTAGCGGCAACAGAACGCGAGTTGCAGTACACCAGCGAAGTGCTGGGTCTGAAATACGACAAGCCGCAGGCAGCAGATAGTACGCCGAAACCGCAGTTGAAACCGCAACCCGTTCAAAAAGAAGTGGCGGATATTGCGTTGTAATGATGTGCCACATCCGGCATGGTTTGCCGGATGTGGCGTATGCTGATAAGACGCTTCAGCGTCGCATCAGGCAACCGGCTCGGGCGTTAGATGTCGGATGCGGCGTAACCGCCTTATTCGGCCTACAGGTTGCAGCACTTCAAAGCAGTTTAGCGAACAACCGCGTTGTCAATTTTCTCTTCCGCCTTCCAGACACGGTACTTCACATCCACATTGTCTGGCGTATACACCACGATCGGCAGCTTGCTGTTGTAACGCAGCATTCCAGCATCGCCCAGATACGCGGTGACAAATTTCTTCTCTTTCTTGCCATCCGGGCAGGCCATCATCGTGGAAACCGGCGAGCTAACTTTATCAAAGACATAATAATCATAGCCCCAGCCTTCCAGCGTTTTGCTTTCCAGCTTCCCGCCGAGACGATGCAAATTGCAGTCGACTTCCAGCGTCTGACCGATTAACAGTTCTACTTTCAGGGTAGATTCATCTTCTTGCGGAGTTAACTGAATCACCTGACGCTTCATGCCTTTTTCAGCTTGTGGATAAGGCGCGATTTTTTCCAGTGGCTGGACGCTCTCTGCCGCCCAGGCGGAAGTGGTGGCGAAAGCGGCAAACAATACTGCAGGTAGAATGGTCTTCATTTTTTTGCTTTCCTTCTTCATTTATAGGTTTTCACCGATGATGTCGCTGAAGGTTAACATATTCATCAGATTTATTAATTTGCTTTATGAATAACTTAAAGAACATTCAGATAATTTTACCTGCTCTTTTAGTGTTAAATTCTGATGAGAAAACAAACCAGCAGAAATATCTCTGGCGAATTAATCGCTATATAAATATGTTTATAACCATTTGAAATGTGAGCAAAAGCCCGTTTTTGCCACGCTTCCCGCCACTCTTTTGATCCTGCTACAGGTTTTACCCCGATCGGGGTATGCATCTTTGACACATCCTTTAATATCTTAGCGGCTATAAAAATGGCTTATTAATTATGCGGTTTATTTGGTCGCTCTCAATTTTCAGAGCGCGTTAATGATGGAAGGTCAATGTGAAGATTGATGCATCCCGTCGGGGCATACTCACTGGTCGCTGGCGCAAAGCCAGTAACGGTATCCGTCCGCCCTGGTCCGGTGATGAATCTCATTTTCTGACCCATTGCACCCGCTGCGACGCCTGTATTAATGCTTGTGAAAACAACATTCTGCAACGCGGCGCGGGTAGCTATCCGAGCGTTAATTTCAAAAATAACGAGTGCAGCTTCTGTTACGCCTGCGCGCAGGCTTGCCCCGAATCGCTATTTTCTCCGCGCCACACCAGGGCCTGGGATTTGCAGTTCACCATTGGGGACGCGTGCCTGGCGTATCAGTCAGTTGAATGCCGCCGCTGTCAGGATAGCTGTGAGCCAATGGCAATTATCTTTCGCCCGACGCTCTCCGGGATCTACCAGCCGCAACTTAATAGCCAACTTTGCAACGGATGTGGAGCATGTGCAGCCAGCTGTCCGGTATCAGCCATAACTGCGGAGTATCTCCATGCACACTAACTGGCAAGTTTGCAGCCTGGTCGTGCAGGCCAAAAGCGAACGAATTTCAGACATCAGCACCCAACTGAACGCCTTTACCGGCTGTGAAGTTGCTGTCAGCGACGCGCCGAGCGGTCAGTTGATTGTGGTGGTGGAAGCAGAAGACAGCGAAACGCTGATCCAAACCATTGAGTCAGTACGCAACGTAGAGGGCGTGCTGGCGGTGTCGCTGGTTTATCACCAGCAGGAAGAGCAAGGTGAGGAAACACCATGAAACTCAGTCGTCGTAGCTTTATGAAAGCTAACGCCGTTGCGGCCGCTGCGGCGG